>VFQN01002749.1_pt1 | contig 26419 bp, 51 predicted proteins | sample 3512371 | NCBI WGS metagenome assembly VFQN01 (sample SAMN10412370, study PRJNA504923) | tailings metagenome | isolation source: Replicate 2 from Balatoc abandoned mine | place: Philippines: Itogon, Benguet | collected 2017-08-28 | reverse complement strand
CTACCAACCTTACAACAGGCCTGGGGCACGCCTTTGCGACGCAGTCGACTTGTGTTGGCGGGTATGTGCATGGTACATGCCAGCTGTATTTGTGGATGTACGTAGCGACATCGGCCAAGCGAGCATTCTCTCATGGGTGGAGTCTCAAGTGACGGACTTGCTCGGGCGGCAAACCCCTGGGCAGCACCCACATGTAGACCAGAAGACCACCTCAAAGAAACAAACAAGCACCCAACTGGGCGACTGCTGGTCCCGCGAGCACCTGGAGACGCTTGAGTACGGCATGGGGGAGAGAGGCAGCACCAACCGCTTGGCCCTGCCTGGCCTCAGCAGTACAACGCACGTGTAAAAGGCCGGCTGGCCAAGTGACATAAGCGGATCTCAGTAGAAGGGGCCTGGGGGCGAGTAACTGGCTCGTCCAACCGAAGGCTGCGGGCGTGGGAAGCCTTCCCAGTGAAGGGGTGGGACGTTCCCACCAGTCGCTGTCGCAGGGGAGGCTCCCCTGCTGAACCCACCTGCGAGTGGCGGTTGTGTCTACCTTTCCAATGGCAAGCGGATATTGCAATTGGCCCAATCGCTCGAGTATCTAAACCTTTTGTATCCAGGGCATGTAACAGAACCGTGTGCTCTTGGGTAGTGTTACTCGGACTAGCCACTTCGCGAGAAGCCACTTGGCGAGCGACAAACGCGGATGCAACATAAATGTGCGCTCACCGCACCATACGATGTTTAGAGTATTGCTGCTCGCATTCCTCGCGAGCTGTGGCGCGTCAGTTACTGCACGCCCCGAACGAAGCAACCTGCTTGAGGAGAGGCACCGCAACCTACTTGACGAAATCAAGCATGAGCATGATGAGCACGTACATACAGCACGACGCGTGGCTGCTGAGTCAGCCGTCAAGGAGACAATCGACTACTTGTACCCGAATGGAACCCTCAACGCGACGGCCAACGCCAACCGGTTGGCGCTGGTCGTCCTTGTCACCGACATTAACGAAAAAGGCAGGTTCAGTATGCCGTTCACTATGAAAGCTAACCAGTCCGGCACAGGCCGGACGCGTGCGGGCGTGTGCGTCAGTGTGCGTGGGTATGCCACGTGCCGTGGCCTCAGGCTGCCTCAGACGCCCAACGCGCGAGACCAGTGGCAAGCAGCTGAACGAATAGCACCGGCATCACAAATCTTCCACAAACATGTGACAGCATTATTACATCGCCAGCAGCCTGCTGCACGCCTATGTGCCCCCTCCACCCACGCCATGCAGTTTCGTTACCACAAGAGCACAGCGCCTATCCCCGTCCTCCCGACCCACCACCTCTCACCCACTCCCCACTCGAGCAGGACACGACCGGATAGAGATGGTGCGCGCAAACTTGCGGCTGTGCGAGAAGCACTTCTTCCCCTTCACTCCCGCCACCTTCTACGTCTTCACCAAGGCCCAGCACGTCAACGCAATCCGCAAGCGCCTGGCCGACCGCACTAAGCTACCCGCCAATCGCAACCTCATCAAGGTGCTGCCAGTGCCCGAGGCGTCCTGGACCCTACACGAGGCCGGCCGCGATAAGCGCCATTGGAAGGGCCACTGGCTGCCGGGGTACCGGATAATGGGCGACTGGAGGCTGGAGTTCATGCCGCGGTTTGCGAGGGCGCTGGGCTACAGGTGGGTTACAGGTTGGGTGGGTGTAGGAGGGGTACGGTTGGGGTACGGTTGGGGTACGGTTGGGGTACGGGTGGGTTATGATTTGGTTGCAGCAGGTGGAGCACAGGCTCACGGGAGCGAGCGTAAGGAGGTATGCCGCGAGTGTGGGGTGTCGGGTGGCAAGGGACAACCAGTAGGGGCTAGGAGCAGCGTGGGAGGAGTACGAGGTGAGTGCGTGAGCTGCAGTGGCTTTGTTTGTGGCAGTGCAGCACAGCCCTTATATGTGTTCCGTCGCCCCTGGAACCTCATACGGTACTGGCTAACCGCTAACCCCATGGGTGCAAAGTGCGCATGTGCCTGCAGCAGCTTCGGCTCCATCCGTAAAACACCCTACCCCGCCTCTATCTGTGCTGCAGGTACGTCATGCAGTGGGACGACGATTCGTACATCACAGGGCCCCTGCCGTACAACCTCGTACAGAAGATGGACGCGGGCAACTACTCCCTGGCTGTACGCCGCATAGTCACGGAGCCGCCCTTGGTGGTGTGGGGCCTGGCGGAGCTGACAAGGTACTTCATACAGGCGCACGCGGGTGGGTGTTGGCTGCTGGGATATTGCGTAAACAAGCTTAGGTAACAGAAGCGTGTGTACGGTAGCGCGTGGGGGCTGGAGTTTTGCGTCGTGCGGGGCTGGGAGGGGTAAGAAACGAACAGCCGATTGCACATGCGATAGAGTGGGCTCAGCTTGCATCGGGCATGCTGAAGGGAGCTGGCAGGCAGAAATCTAAACTGACCGTCCATTCGTGGCATGGGAGGGCAGGAAGGCGCTTGCAGGCGCACGCTGTGAGGAACGCATCACAAGTCCCCGCGGCGGCTCTGCACCGGCCTGCCTTCACCACCGAACCTCGCCGCCTCTCCCACCTGCACACCGCCCCGCAGTCCGCCCCGCCACGCTACTCCAGCACTGCTCACCGCCCAACATCTCGGGGCTCTACTCTGCAACTGGGCGCAACCATGGGGTACGTGCGTTGCGTGCGTTGCGTTGCCGGCTCCAGGAGCGTTGGCCACCGGCTCGGCTATGTATCGCGCGTAACTGTGCATGCGGCATGTGACTGTCGGTGCCCAGCAGCACCATGCCGCACATCAACGTAAACGGTCGATATCCTCCCTTGCTGTGCGACTGCTACCCCCGCTGATGCCCTCTGATTCCTATTTAGTACCACGCTCCCCTGCTCCGCGTATCCCAAGGGCAAGGAGAAAGACCTGTCAGGTCCCCGGGTGCTTGACCCCAAAGGCCTCGGGTTCCCGCAGGAGGGCGGATGGGACCGAACGGTGAGCCTGCGTGGCACGCACATCCTTCTTGCATTCGGAGGCGGCCTCCATGCCTGCCATGTACCGGTATCGCTATCGTGTTGTGCGGGGTTGTACGTCAGTGCCTGAAACCGTACAGCTGTACGGTACATACCGGTAGTACGTGCTTACTGCAGCCGGAGCCCTACGTTATGATCGTTGCGTTCTACCCGGTTGAGGTATCGCTCCAACGGGCCGCGGCCATGCCTGCAAGGCCTTTTGCTGCGATGCCACGCTTTCTGGAGTCACCCTGTTTCCTCCTCCCCTTACACCCATCCGGCAGGTGCTCAACGGCAACTGCGTCATCATCAGCCTGGACTTCTGGTTCCAGCCGCTGGTGGGTTAGCATGGGGGTGCGGCTGGTGGGTAAGCATGGGGGTAGGGCTGGTGGGTTGATAGGAGAACTGGGCTGGTGGGCTGACAGAGGAGTAGGGCTGGTGTGTTTACAGAGAATGTGGGGCTGCTGGGTTGGCATGGGGTTGAGGGACCAGATTTGTTGCAACGAGGATGCGGGTGGGGTGAAGAAGCCAGCAACCAGGCAGGCAGCCGCCAATGTGACCGGGCCAAAGCACCATCACTGCCACCCCATACGCCCTTCCCACCCACCGTACCACCATCACCCGCTACCGCCACCGCCTCCATCACCACCACCACCACCACCCTGCTCTCTTCCGCCCTGCCCCCAGGTCCAGCGCTTCGTGCAGCTGTGCCGCTCCTCCGGCGGCTCCGCGCAGTACCGCTGGAACGAGCAGGGCGTGCTGGGCATGGTACGACACGTGTTCGTGCCGAGGCAGAGATTACTAATGCTCGGCGACATCAGCTACATCCACCGGGGACACCCGGGGGACAACCTTCGTGCGGGGGGCTTGGAACCCTAGCCGCGAGCCTGCAGGGCAGGGGCCGTGGCTGCCAGAGGCTCATTGTGGCGCCCAAGTGGATTAGGTAATGATTACTGTCAAGGGCGGGTGTGAGCGCAACGGTTTGGGGAGCACGTACAGGAGGTGTCTGTACGGTACTTGAATGGCATTAAGGGCTGCGGGAGACACGGGGCGACGGCGCCGTGTGCATATGCATAAGCATGTGCATGAACGGTCTCGATATGCAGGACTGCGGCTAGCGTGTTAGGGCGTACCGGTGTACCATTATCAAACTTGATTGGGACTAGTTGAGCTGATGAGCGCCTACCCTGCAAAATGCAGCATTGGAGTGAGCGAGCGTGGCTACGCTGAGTGGACATTACTCATGTGCACGTGCAGTCGGCGTGCCCAATGTGTGTGCTGGTACAGAAGCCGTGCGCTGGCAGTGTTGTGAAAATAACTGTGCGTGGAAACCTGGACGTGCTTGAGGAGCTCCCGAAACGGCGCAGATTGGCAGATGAGTGCGAACTGGCAGTGAGGCAGAAGTGGGTCAGGTAGTGATGTGGGTTACGGCAGGAGGGGATGTGGGTGAGGTAGTGAGGCGTGTGGGTCAGGTGGTCGCTGGGTCAGGCCTGGTCAGGCAGTTGAGGTAGGTTTCGGCAGGAGATGGCCGTGGGAGCGCCACAATAGGGTTGTGGCACTTGTGGGCGCGTAGACACAGGGCTTGGACCAAGGCAGCTAGGCAGTGCGCATCTGTCTTCCAGCGCCTTCTGACAGACAAGGTGTGTCGACGTGGTAGGCACTAGGCAGGCTCTGAACCTCTGCCTCCACAACCGTACTGTAGCCAGTGTCACTGCAGGTTTCTGCTTTCTGGGCCTGGCAGGGCGGGGCACAAGGAACGTACACGGAATTCCCCGCTGTTCACTAACACAGCGTTCCACTTTTTTAAATGCGGTGTGGTCACTTGGACCAGCTGGGACACAGACTTTACATTGGGTGTTGGTGTGTGCCACCAAGGCAAGCGGTCCGTCCCAGGAAACCGCCCTTACAGTAGTCTTTGGAGCGTCTGGCGGTGCCTGTTGTCAGGTGCCAGGTGCTCTCTTTTGTGGGGACTGTTCCCAAACCGGGGGCACCGTCAGCCACTATGCGAACAGAACAGAAATGGTGCAGTTAGTTCCAGAGCATGACTGCCATAAATTGAAGCAACACACAGGCAGGAAATGCACCATGGGTGCAACTAACGTGCATGGGTACTCTGTAGCAGCGCTTCTGCACTGCGGCAGTTAGCGTCTTTCGTGCCTGTCTGGCAGCAATTTCTCGCAGCTGCCTCGTTGTGCAACCTTGAAAAAAATGATGCGCTGATGCCACATGGGAGGATGTGCGTATCCTAGTATAGCAACGTCACATGTCAGTCTGAGTCGGACTGCCAATCATCAGCGAAGACATACAGCGGCGAAGGCAGGTAGGTTTTGTCAATATCTGATTGCCAGTAGTGCTCCGACCCACGGGTCTGCATAGCTCGAGTCGCTTGGATTGGATCATCGCTCATTGGTCCTCGCCGTCTCGACGTTAAAGTGCGCCTCACACAACTTCTTTCCATCCCTTGCGGCCGCTCACCGTACGATGTCTATTAGAATATTGCTGCTTGCGATCCTCGCGAGCTGTGGCGCGTCAGTTACTGCACGCCCAGAACAAACCACCCTGCTCGAGCAGGGCCACCGCAACCTACCCAACAAAATCAAACTTAGCCAGGAGGAGCATGTACATACAGCACGGCACATGTCTGTTGAGTCAGCCGTCAAGGAGGCAATCGACTACTTGTCTACGAACGGAACTCTCAACGCGACGGCAAATGCAGACCGGTTGGCGTTGGTTGTGCTTGTCACCGATATCAATGAACATGGCAGGTCCAGGTTTCCGCCCACCAGCGAGCACTGCCAATGAGTCATGGCATGGGCCGGACGCGTGCAGGCATGTGCGTGGGTATGCCACGTGCCGTGCCTGTGGCCTCAGACTGCCTCAGACGCCCAACGTACGCGCGAGAACAGCGGCATGCAACTGAACGAGCAGCACCACAGTCCTGCCACAAACATGCGACACAGCACCAGCACACTACCAGCAGCCTGTTGCACGTCCATGTGTCCGTCCCCCACGCCATGGCGCGTACACACACCAGCACAACGCCTACCGCCGCCCCTCGTCCCGACCACCCGCCGCTCACCCACTCCACACCCGAACAGGCCTCGACAGGATAGCGATGTTGCATGCAAATCTGCGGCTGTGCGAGAAGCACTTCTTCCCCTTCACCCCCGCCACCTTCTACGTCTTCACCAAGCCCCAGCACATCGGCGCCATTTACGTTCGCCTGTCCAACCGGGCCAAGCTACCCGCCAACCGCAACCTCATCAAAGTGCTGCCTGTGCCCGAGGCGTCCTGGACCCTACACGAGGCCGGCAGGGACAAGCGCCATTGGAAGGGCCATTGGCTGCCGGGGTACCGGATAATGGGCGACTGGAGGCTGGAGTTCATGCCGCGGTTTGCGAGGGCGCTGGGTTACCGGTGGGTTAACGGTTGGGGTACGGTTGGGGTACGGGTGGGTTGCAGGTGGGTTGCAGGTGGGGCACAGGCCCACGGGAGTGAGTGCAAGGAAGGAGATGTGTTGCGAGTGCGGGGTGTCGGGTGGCAAGGGACAAACAGTAGGCAGCTTGCGTGGGCTAGGAGCAGCATGGAAGGAGTATGGGGTGAGTGCGTGAGATGCAGTGGCTTTGTTCGTTTGTTGTGGCAGTGCAGCATAGCCCCTAGATGTGTTCCGCCGTCCCTGGAACCTCGTACGGTTCTTGTTTACCCCATTTATGCAAAGTGCGCGTGTGCTCACGGCAGCTTCGTCTCTCCATCCATTGCAACGCCCTAACCCGCCTCTAAAAATAATCTGTGCTGCAGGTACGTCATGCAGTGGGACGACGACTCGTACATCACAGGGCCCCTGCCGTACAACCTCGTACAGAAGATGGACGCGGGCAACTACTCCCTGGCCGCACGGGAGTTAGCTACGGAGCCGCCCTTGGTGGTGTGGGGCCTGGCGGAGCTGACAAAGTACTTCATACAGGCGCACGCTGGTGGGTGCTGGCTGATGGGGTACTGCGTGAAGGGAGCATGGGTACAGAACCATGTGTACGGCAGCGCGTGGGCGCTGGATTGTTTGGCTCATGTAGGGGCGGGGCGCGCCTGGGAGGGGCAAGAAACGAAGGGCAGTCAATTGCACATGCGATCAACTGGGCTCAGCTTGTACCGGGCGGGCAGGTTGAAGGGAGTTCGGAAAAGGTTGCTTATTTGACCTTTCACTGATGGCATCGCATGGGGGGCCAGGAAGGCGCTTGCATGCCAGCGTGGTGACGGTTGCGCCACAAGCGCAGGCGCGCCGCGGGCCTCTGGCTTCCCGCGGTGGCTCTGCACCAGCCTACCTCAAGCCCCCAACCTCGCCGCCTCCTCCATTTGCCCACCACCCCACAGTCCGCCCCACCACGCTGCTCCAGCACTGCTCACCGCCCAACATATCGGGGCTCTACTCTGCAACTGGGAGCAACCATGGGGTACGTGTGTTACGTGCGTTGCGGACACCAGGCAGGCTGGGGACCAGTATTTCTGCTGCCCTTGCACGAGGTGACACCTGCACCAGTTCGGCTATCGCGACGCACCTGTGCATGTTGCATAGGGACCATGTGACTGTCGGTGCCTAGCAACACCATGCCGCATGCCGCACATCGACGTAAACGGTCGATATCCTTCCTTGCTGTGTAACTCCTACCCCTGCTGATGCGTTCAAAATGCTTTACCTCCCGTGCTCCCTGTACCCACAGGGTAAGGACAAGGACCTCTCCGGACCCCGGGTGCTTGACCCCCAAGGCCTTGGGTTCCCGCAGGAGGGCGGATGGGACCGAACGGTGAGCGGGCGTGCCACGTACATTCTTTGTGCATTCGGGGGCAGGTCTCCACGCCTGCCATGTACCGGTATCGCTGTCGTGTTGTCCGGGGTTGTACGTCAGTGCCTGAAACTCTATCTGCCATGCCCTTTAATTCACAGCGCGTGCTTCCAGCAGACGAAACCCTTCACGTGATAATCGTTGCGATTCCATCCGGTACAGATATTGCCTCGACGGAATGCGGCCACGCATGCCTGCTGAGTTCCTCTGCCGCTATGCCACACCTTCTAAAGTTACCATGTGCGCTCCCGTAACTCCCGACCCTAAAGGTGCTCAACGGCAACTGCGTCATCATCAGCCTGGACTTCTGGTTCCAGCCGCTGGTGGGTTAGCATGGGTGTGGGGCTGGTGGGTTAACAGGAGAACTGGGCTGGTGGGAGCACAGGGGAGTAGGGCTGGTGTGTTTGCAGGGGAGTGGGGCTGCTGGGTTGGCATGGGGTTGAGGGACCAGATTGTTGCAACGAAGATGCAGGTGGGGTGAGGAGGCATGCAAGAACGCAGGCAGGCAGCTGACAGCGTGGCCCGGTCGCTGAACACTATCCCACTCGCCTGCACACATGTCCATCAGTACCAGCAGGGTACCAGCATTGCCATTGCCATCACTTTCGCCCTTGCCACTCGCCCTCCCCCATTAGCCATTACCCCCTGCCATCACCATCACCACCCCTTCTTCCCCTGCCCCCAGGTCCAGCGCTTCGTGCAGCTGTGCCGCTCCTCCGGCGGCTCCGCGCAGTACCGCTGGAACGAGCAGGGCGTGCTGGGCATGGTACGACACGTGTTCGTGCAGAGGCAGAGATTACTAATGCTCGGCGACATCAGCTACATTCACCGGGGACAACCGGGGGACAACCTTCGCGCGGGGGGCTTGGAACCCTAGCAGTCTGCGGTCTACAGGGCAGGGGGGCAGTGGCTGTAGCGCCAGAGCGGAAGCAATAATGAACGAAATTGTCTTCGCCGCCGTCTGGACATGCATAGGCAACCGCATTGACAGACCTGATATGCAGCACTGCGGCTGGCGTTTTAAGGCGTATGCAACATTGCATTACTTATCCCTGTGTGGGACTACGCTGGCCTGCAGAGCGCCTGCTCTGCGAACTGCAGTATTGGAGCGAACGAGCTTGTTCTGGCATTGTTGACATTTCTCATTTGCACGTGTACCGGTATTCGGCGTGCCCAGTAGGGGTGCGGGTACAGAAGCCGAGCGTTGGCAGTGTTCTGAGAGCAATGGTGAGTGGAATCTTAACCTGCTCGGGTAGCTCCCGAAACGGCGCAGGTTACCGTAATGCAGTGTACTGGCAGTAGTGAGGCAAAAGTGGGTCAGGCAGTGAGGTGGGTTTCGGCCATCGGTTTCGGCAGGAGAGAATGTGGGTCAGGTACTGAGGCACGTGGGTCAGGTAGCGAGGCGTGTGGGTCAGGTTGCCGCTGGGTCAGGCACCGTAATCAAGGACTTGAGGTAGGAGAGGATGGCCGTGGGAGTGCTAGAATAGGGTTGTGGGCTTTTGGCTCAGGACTCGGGGTAAGGCAGCTAGGCATTGCACAGGTGCCTTGCAGTGCCTGTTGGACAGCAGGTGTGATTCACGGGGCTCGGCAGTCAGTTGCACGCGTGTCACGGCAGGTGCTGGGCATGGCATGCTAGCAAGGCCCGGAATAGGAACGCAGCATTGAACACGGAGTTGGGGACCGTTCATGAAGCACACCAATTCACTGGTCGGTTGTGATTCTGTCACTGGGACCTTGTCTTAACATGGGAGTGTGCCACTTAGGTATGGCAGGCGGTTCACCCCGGGAAATCGCCCCTGCGGTAGCCTCGCAGACGGCCGGCGGTGCCTGTTGTCAGGTGCAAGGGCCCTCCTTTGTGGGGGCTGTCCCGCAAGCCCGGGCCCCAGTCAGCCACAAATAAACAGACTACGATGTGCGCAATTCCAGGGCAGGGCTGCCACAAATTATAGCACTACAAGCAGCGTAAGCAACAAAACCAAGGACAAAACTCTGCAACAAAAACTCTTCATGCGCCCTTCATTGCCAAAAAGCTCAAACCCAAAACCCAAACCAACAAAAACAGGGCTTGCCGAAGACGGTAGCGCCATAGATGCTCGTGGCAAAATGCCTTAGTCAAGCAGCAGCGCCAAAACATTGTGGGCCCCTACCCTCCGCTTACCCCCTCGCTACGGACTTCTCACGGCCCAACAACAACCATGCCGTGTGAAAGGAGACAGCAACCTCCCTCCAGGCGACATAACTCAGCACCGCGTTCACCGCGCGCGCCACGATCGTGTACCTCCCCACATGCTCCACGACCTATCTCGGTCGTCTGAGATCCTTAAATGCTGTCCGAACATCATTCTCGTCCATCCTCCCCCCCAGGTACCGTCTCTCCACAGCTGTAAGCCCAGCGTCGCGCTCAGGCCCCGGTCCGCTCCAGCTCCACCTGTAGATGGCAGGGCAGTTGGAGGCGTTACACCGCTGAAAGGCAAGGATCCCCCCGCGCTACAGCCCACACCCGCGACACACTCCCTGGTGGCATTAAATCGGCAGGTGTTGATGTGCAACCACACGGCCTACCCCCAACCCTGCACCCTCCTCACCCCACGTTCCCGTTATGCCACTTAAGTGGGAAACATGCTTGGGAATGCCATCTCGAACATTATCTATCACATCATCCTAGCCTGGACACTGCGTCCGCTAACCTCTGGTCCCTTTGCCGCACCTGCCCTCCAGCTACTGCTCCCAAGGCCGCATCGCAAACCCTCCCGCTCCCCACCTGCGGGCGCGCCTGTACGACGTAGAACTTGCCGTCCAGCCAGCCGCCCTCCACGTCCTGGTCGCGCCCGCCAAAGGCCTCCTGTACGACGCGCCCCACGCTCGCCAGCCCCGACAGCAGGCGGGCGCGGAAGGCGGGGTCCGTGGCGAGCGGCTCGTTGGCGTAGTCCACGGGGCGGGCGGACAGCGGCTGCAGCGTAACGCTGCGGCAGGACGACAAAGGAAGTAACAACGTGGTTATGTTCGTGGCAATGTGTCAGTTGACAGTTGAATCTTACGTTCAGTCGTGCGCAGGCGTAACGGGGAGATGAAGGCAGCGGGTTTCCGCCGCAGGTTGGCGGCAGGCAAAGGGCACTTGCAAGGGGGTTGCCAAGGGTTGCGAAACTGTACGGCAGCCCACCTGTCGTACAGTCCTGCCGCGGCGTACTGCTCCAGGTCCTCGGCGTTGGCGTCGGAGCGCGCGATGAGGGTGGGGGTGGAGGAGGGCGGGGCGTGCAGCGCGATGCGCTTGGAGGGCAGGGACATCACCTGGGGAACGGCAAACGAAAGCGCAAAGCATGGGTTACTTGGGGGAGGACGGAACCGCAAAGAGGGGCCACCGCGGGGGGGTTGGTGGTAGGGAGGGGACGGCTGAGGTGCAATACTTTGTTGCGTACTGCAGCAGGCATGAGCGACGCACCTTGACGTCGCCGCCGGGCCCGGCGGTGGGTGCGGTGAAGCCCAGCGCGCGGCCGGGGTAGTTGCCCACCAGCGTCTCGCCCATGCCTACCACCACCTCGCCCAGCAGCTCGCCTGGGCACACGGGGGACGCAACACGAGATGCGCGCGTGTGTGGAGTCAGCTTGGGAGGTAAGGCAACCCTACATCACGGTTGGTGCGTATGCCTCTCAAGCGTGCACAGCGTAGCGGCTCCGGTCGACAAGGCGGCGGAGCGCAGGTGGACACAGTACTTGGGCGGGAGTGAGCAACAAGACCAGCGGACAACCGTCACTAATGTCTTAGTTCCAACGCCACGGGGTCAGCTAGGGATACGGGATTGCAGGTTCGAGGCGTGAGTCCGTACAAGGGTGTACGCTGCGCCGCCGGCACTGTAGACCGAGGGCCCCACCTTGCGTGTGCGTCACAGGGTTGGAGGTGTGCAGCACGTAGGCGTAGCGCACGGGGATGACCTGCAGTGGCAGGGGGGCGGGGCGGGGCGCGGGGGCAGGTTCAGGGGTCCAGGGGTTCAGGAGGGCACGTCAGCAACGCCACACAACCCTCAACTTGCCCCCTATGCGAGACCTACCACGCTACCAGACAGCCTCCACTCGACAGTCCTGCACATTGTCCACACGTGGGCCAACAAGCCCAGCAGGTTACAATCACGCATCCCTTACCCCTCCCTACTACCATCACCACCGTTACTACCACCAGCACCGCTCACCTGCTGCAGCAGCACCGACATGTACAGCTGCTGCTCGGGGATGCCCATGGCGCGGCGGCTAAGCCACGCGCGGTCCGTCCACTTGCTAGCCCACACGCCGCACACGGCGCTCCACACCGACCGCCAGCCCAGCAGCCCGCCGCCGGCCTCAGGCCCCGCCGCCGCCGCGTTCACCCACGTGTCGGCGGAGGGGATGAGGCCCTGCGCCGCCGCCACGTCAGCCAGCTGCCGTACAAGGGCCGGCGGCGCCACCAGATCTGCAATGCAAGAACCCAGGACCACGGCCGTCAGATACGCAGTGCAGCACCTTCTGAAGCTTTCTGAAGCATGTTGAGCACTGTGAAGGTCGTAGGCAGCGTCCAGCGTCCACCTTCAACGGGAACCTGCCCACGGAGCACGGCCTACCCGGTACCATACCTACCCTCCGACACGCGCGCCCGTAGCTCCGCCAGCGCCTCCTTAGGCAGCTCCCCCGCCGCCGCCGCCACCCCCGCCGCCTTCACCAGCCGCTCCACCTCCGCCGCCACGCCGGCGTTCGCACCGTCCGCCAGCACCCGCTCGAACGTGCCGTACGGCAGCGCAACCGACGCCGGCACGCCGATCTCTCCGCCGCCGCCGCCGCCGCCGTTCGTAACGCCCGCCAACCGCTCCCGCAGCTTCTTGAGGTTCTGCGCCTTGGCGCCCACCAACCCGGGGCGGAAGGCCGACTCCGGAACCGCCCATGCGTCCGTACGCTCGGGTGCCTGGAGCGCGATGCGGGGGGTGGTGGGCGCGGAGGAGGAGGAGGTGGAAGTGGCGGCGGAGGGGGTGGCGGGCAGTACGGCGCCGAGGGCGGGGTCGACGACGGCGGCGGCGGCGGCGCCGGCGTGGTCCTGCCACGTGCGCCACGCCGCGTCGTCGAAGCACGTGGCAAGCAGCACGCGCTGGCTGCGGGGCGGACGGGTGCCGGGAAGGGTGGACGGGGCTTTGGGTGCCAGGAGAGAAGCTCAAGTGCAGTACACTGCAGTGCAGGGCGTGCAACAAAGTGCAGTACACCGCAGTGCAGGGCGTGCAACAAAGCCGGTGAGGGCCCCGTGCTTGCGCACCATGCACTTGGTGAGACGACGGACGCGGCATAAGGGGGTAGGCTGCATAGTACCGCACGTCCGAGCTAGGAAGCTGTGGGAGCAAAGCCAAGCGCTCTACACCGTCTCCAGCGCTCCCCTCCCCCCCGCCCTCACCTGCGCGCGCGGATGGCCAGGTGCGACAGCACGTCCGTGCTGCTGCGCGTGAGCACTGCCACCACCCCCGCGGGGATGTCCTCCACGCCCGTCAGCTGCGCCGCCAGCAGCAGCGTGGGGGTGGGGTACGACACACCCTGCACCTCCGCCAGCGAGCTAACACACACCACCTTGCCGCTCACGCCGGACGCCTGGCTGACTACCTGAAGGGAGGGTTGGACGGAGTGCGGCATGGGGTTGCAGGAGGGGCACGAGGGGCGCGAGGGTACGTGGAGCAAACACCGACAGAGGGGTTGCGGAGGAAGAGCATCCGCATGTGCCCGCTTGTGGCCTCGCGTGTGCTGAAGTATACAGGTCAATTGTGCATTGACCGCACTGCTGGTGTACGGCGGTAGTACGGCACGTGCCAAGCACCTGCCAGGGCGCACCTGCCAGGTAATCCATCGCACCCCACTCGCGTGTGCACGCACTGGTCTGGTCTGGCGCGCGCCGGGGGGCAACCCGACACAGATGGTATAGCTAACAGCATTCAGCGGGAGCAGCCGGGCGGAGCTTTCAGTCGCCGTCTCAGCCCCATCGCCTCAGGCAGTCTTCTTCTTCCGGAGGTGGCAGTGAGTGACACTTTCCTGTCTATATACGTGTAAGGGATACTATATATCCCATTCCCGCACCGCATCCGCTACGCACCTGCCAGGGCGCACCGCCGGCCGCTGTGCGCAGCATGGGCTCCAGGCGCTGCGGAGGGCAGGTAGTTGGGAATTGAGGAACGGGATGGATCAGGGCTTACACCTCGGCATCGACGGCTGCGAGTCCTAAGCAAAGCATGGGTTTGCTGGGTGAACAAAGAAGCAGCTTTCGTTTGAAGATGTGCCCATGTGCCCGGCAGCCGTGCGCTTACACCATAGGAATATCCCGTCGTCCCTCAACTGCAGCAGCTAGCTGCCCGTGCACTACCTCTCCTACGAGCCTTGCCGCAGCGCTGATACACATAAGCACTAATACACATGCCGCACCTGCAGCAGCTGGCTGACCAGGAACAGCGGCTGTCCGCGCACCACCTCCTCCCCGAAGTTGGCCACCTTGGACGGCTCCAGCTTGCAGGCACGGCCAAACGCCTCCGCGTGCGGCTGGACCTGCGGCCGACAATCGCAGGGGCGGCAGGTTGGCAGGCGGCGAAATAAAGCTGGGAGCAGAAACCTGACGAGTTGAGACCCATTACGCGTCCCCCGCCCCCAGGCTACGCACCATGCCGTACAGCTCGTCCTCCCACAACGCAAGCTAACCCACGGGTCACTGATCCAATCCGACAATCGCCCCCTCTCCCCCGCTCCCCACCACGCACTGTGCCGTACAGCTCGTCCTCCCACAACGCAAGCCGACCCACGGGTCACTGGTTCCCCCCCTCCCCCGCTCCCCGCCACGCACCAGTCCATACAGTTCGTCCATGTGCGCCGCCACCGACAGCGTGAGGCGCTCAGAGGCCGCCAGCGCCGCCTGGGACCACTCGCGGCCCCACCTGCTTGTGGGTTAAGGAGGAATATGAGGCGGAGGGGGACAGCGGGGGAGGGGGCTTAAGTACTTGTTGTGGCGCATAGCGGGGAGAGGTGAGCTGCGTAAGGGTTCACTAAAGCCGAAAGGGGGGAGGCAACAGTACAGTACAGAACACCACCCTGCGTGCAGCAACCACGATGGCCAAGGCTCATCATAGCTCTGGACAGCTCTGCCGCCCGCGCCCTTTCACGCACCTCTCGCCCGGCATGCCGCGGCCCTCCCCGTGCGCGGACGCCCTCAGCCGCTCCCACAGGCCGCAGCACTGCGCCAGGTCCTCGTCCTGGTCCAGCGTCACCTGCGCACGGGTACGGCAAGAGCGTGAGCGGTACTACTGGTACGGCAGCACGTTGAGCGTACGGCAGTACCCCGACAAGGGATGCGGGTGCTATACCTCTTCACATGCTGGGTGATATGCCTCTTCACATGCTGGGTGATATGCCCCTTCACGTACACCAGAATGCACGCACAACCGCCCAGACGCAGCACCAGCTGGTTTAGGCTCAGCAGCTCTGGCAGGTCGCCGCTGCCCCCCGCCCCACTTTCTCTTAGGACACTGCTGGGGACCAACGGAAGGTGTGTATTAGCACACACGCATGCGCTTACCATGGCGCCGCGCAGCACCAGGCCCACCAGCTCCAGCAGGTCGTCCCCATTCAGCGAGTTGAAGTCGGTGCGCTCCAGCAGCGTGCGGGACCAGGACTGGGGGAGGGAAAGGAGGGCAAGGGGGCCCAGGTTGTTCAGGGTCGTCGAGGATATCCGTATACCGGGTAGCTAAATGGTGTGGTGCGCGGAACGGGGTCATGTGACGGAAGGAGGGACGCAGGGACCGGGAGAGCAGACAGGGGCGGTTGCCGGGTGCGGGTGGTGCGAGCCTGGATTCGAACGCGCTAAGCCTACAGCCGTGCGATTCGGTCAACCTGCAGAACCTGCGTAGCCAAGCGGCCGGTCCTCCGGGCCTCCCCAAAGCCTTTCCTTCTTGCTCCACCCCCACTCTCCCTGGGTTGGGCTGGGTTCATTTTCCTTCACGCTTCATCATTGACCTCGTCGATCTGCAGACTTCGTCTGTCATCCTACCGCCCTCCCCCACTCTCCCTCCCCTTTTCCCCCGTACCTCCAGGGCGATGTCCAGCAGCAGCAGGTCGCGGGAGGAGCCGGGCGCCTGCACGACCGGGGAAAGGGTGGACGGAAGGTCACTTGCCGCATTAGGGTAGGGCCAGTAGCCAGCAACACAGGGTACCAACCAGGACACACACAGCGTAGGCTTGGGGCTCAAGCGCTCAACCTCCTCCTTCTAAATGTGACATCACGACAACACCGCGTTATCACACCTTTCAAGGTACACCCTGCAGCCGCACGCCAGCCATGTGCAGGTCGCGCTCATGCTCACGCTCGTGCGTCGTGCACTTGGTGCCCGTGCCGCCCCCGCCCGCCTGCTCGTGCTCACAAGCTAATACACACAGACGAGAGCGCACACAGGCACAGCACGGCAGACAGGCCACCCACCTTCCAGTACTTCGTCAGACGCTGCCGTGCACGTGGTCCCCGTGTCGGCCCACCCACCTGCTAGTGCTCACAAGCTAATACACACAGACGAAAGCACACACAGGCACAGCGCACCCACCTTCCAGTAGTGTGCCAGGCGCTGCCGGGCCTCCGCGATCTTGCCGGGCACCCACCACTCGTTGCGGTGGCCCAGGATGTCGAAGAGGATCCTGGGGGGAGGGATGGAGGGAGCAGGTGTTACTGGGGAGGAGGACGAGAGCGCGTCACGCATTGCCCAAGCCAGCCGCCGCAGTCACACTGCCATGAGATACAGCTCATTGCAGTTGAAAGCCTCAAAAGCTGCACGACACATACGGGCGCAGCCGCCACAAGGAACAGCACCTCCAGGACCCCACTGTCACTCCTACGCGCGAGCAAACCGCCGTTGCATACTGTACTTGGACTCTTGTATGAAAACGAAACTACAAGCTGCTTCTGCCATGGGAAACTACATTTCAAGTTCCCAGCCGCACCATCTCAGCTCGTCGTCCATGTGGCCCTTGGCCATCTCCATGGTGATGTCCAGGTCCGCGCCCGAGTGGGTGGTCTGTACGGCAACACGGCAGTACGACAGGGGTTAAGACGGTTGGCAGCATTGTACGTTGTGTGTACCGGGTGCCGCCGTCCCTAACACAGCAACTGCCCTTGCAGGAGGCCGCCAACGCTGCCCGACACAAGTTGCTTCATCAAGCTCTTCCATGCAGAGCAGTGTGCGAGCCCACAAGCCACAAGCCACGCGCGGTGCAGGATTGGGCGGCGGAACACGTCACAGTGCGCTGCTGTGTCCATTTGATACACACTACTGCTCTTTGCACACACACACACACCCCACCTCCTCCTCGCGTTCCTAGTACTTTGTCCTCCCCACCCCCCACCTTGAGGATCCACAGGTAGTGCTTGAAGGGCTCAATCAGGTGCGGCAGGTGGTGAGGCCAGGCTGGTAAGGGAGGGAGGAACGGGGAACTCTCAGGCAGGTCCAGGAGGGCAGGTCCAGGCTAGTGGCAGGGGGGTACCACAGTGGACCAGAGCAGTAGCAGCAAATCTGTGAAAGACGCACTTGAGGGAAACGGGCATCATGTGCGACCCTCTGGCGCCCCTCTCCACCCTCCTCCCTCCTTCCGTGCCTTGCCGCCCCACCCGATTTGGCGCATATGCAACCTTGAAGCTCCGGTCCGTGCACGGGCAGTTGCAACGGGGCGCAGGCAGCCCCCTCTCAGTGTAACAAACGTACGTGCTTACCCGAAATGGGCTTGTCCCAGCTCTGCATCTTCTCCTTGGTCAGCCGCCCGTTGTCCCACAGTACACGCCAGTAGTCGTCGTGGTTGCCGCTGGGGGCGGAGGCGGGGGACGGAGGGGGCGAGGGTGGGGGCAAGAGGAGAAGAGCAGCTTGAGTCACTTCCTTTCACACCCGTCCAACCTGTGCAGGAAGGCCAGGTAAGAAGCCCCCACCAATACGCCGCATTTAGTCCATTACATTTGTACATATACATACATCAAATACAAGAATAACATATCACAACCGGTTTCCACCTGTGCAGGAAGGCCAGGTACGCCTCGCAGATGGTGATGTCGTCGGGGGAGGTGGCGGTGTGCAGCTTCTGGTGCCACTGCTCCAGGAACGGCTCGTCGTGGCCCTGGTGGTGCACATACCGGTATCAAACACGTACCAAATGGTTTAAAAACAATCAACGTGAATAGTGAGAAGGCGCGTCGTGACCCTGCGGTAAGCATGCCATACAACGGTCCACACGAGTGAGAGAGTTGGCTGTGACAAGGGCAAGATGAGTATTACGTTGCCCGGCCAGGCAGGCAGGTGCCCGAGCCTGGCTGCTTGCACTGCGTTGCTACCACCGCCTCACCGGCCGGTGTCCCTCCCGGATGCCGTTGTTGCGCATGATGTGCAGGATGCCCATGCGGATCTCGTCGCCGTTGCCGCCGCCGCGGGGCAGTCCCGCCATTGCGCCGCGTGCGAACAGGCGGCTGAGCACGTGCTCCGCGCCGCGGGCCTGGATGGGGAGGCAACGGCGGACGAGGCCCAAGTTTGTTGGCCCGAGGTTGGCCCAAGTTTGGACGAAGTACCAGTAGCCGCGGGGGCGCTATCAGCAACCCACGGTCAGGCGCCGTCTTGCAGCAGCAAAAACGGTTCGGAACTTGGGGCTTAGGGCCACGTGGTGCGCCTGGACTGCTGGGCACACGAAGCTGCCGTACGCAATGTGCGCCCGCGCCTCGCGCCGTACATCCGATGCCGTGTAGTGCCGTACAATGCCGTACCTTGTCGGTCATGCGCTCCCCGCAGTACTTCTGCATGTGCGCGATGTCCTTGGGCTGGAAGTTGGCGCGGCGATACCAGTCCAGCACGCGTGTGGAGCTGAGGCGCAGCCACGTGAAGATGAAGGCCATGCCGGCGGGGCCTGGGGGATGGAGAGCGGGGGCAGTGGAGGGTAGGGTGGGTGGGCTGGGTCGCCGGGCGCTCGTGGGTGCTCACAAGTGCGATCCACAGCTAACCATTCACCCGGTGCCCACCCGCTGGTCTAACGAGGGTGATGAGGGCTGATAAGACCAGCGGGTGGGGGCCCTCAGCCCCCATCACCCTCGTAAATGGGACCAGCTTGCTCACCCGCCGCGTGCAGGGCCACACTACGACCCTCGGCCCAGCCCAGCCCAGCCCTCCTCCCCGCTCCCTACCCCTTGTAATCCGGCCCCAGGTACAAACCCTCCCCCCGCACCCCCACCCCCATTCCCTACCCACCCGCCGCCTCCGCCGCGTCCAGCACCTCCGTGGCCAGCATGAGGCGCTGGGGCAGCGACCAGTGGCTGTAGGTGCCCTCGGCGTCAAGGACCTGGGGGTCATGGTGGAGGGGGGAGGAGGCGGCAGACGACGGTGGCAGTACTGGACGCAGTACGTTGGCAAGACGCGCGAGGTGCGCGCAGTGCTTCAAGGACGGGGACGCGTGTATAGTTCGCAGTGCAACATGGCAGTTGGGCAAATGTGTAGTGAGCCTGCAGCAGTGGATGCCCCACCCACTCCGGTGCGGGGGTAGCAGGTGCGGGTGGAGCGACAGGCACGCACACGGGCTGGTCCACGCACCTTCTCCACGAACGACTCCATGGGCGGCGCCTTGAGCTGCACTCCGTAGTTGGCCCCTCCGTTGTTATGCCACACCTCGCCCTCCTTGAGCACGAACACCAGCCGGTTGGGGCACACGGCCTGGGGAAGGAGGAGCAACAAAAGGGAGAGTAGAGGTAAGCATCCACAGCAAACATCAACGCAACGCCGACCACGCTGACCCCGGCTACCCCGTCACCCCACCTCGGGCAGGCTGATGTGCAGGGGGGTCGGGCATGGGATGTGGGTCAGGCATGCAATCACCCACATCATAACCAGCTTTACCGTACCCCCACCACCGCCCCACCTCGGGCAGGCTGAGGTGCAGGGTGCCGTCCCCCGCGAAGTCCGTCTGGCAGGCCTTGTCGTCCGCCTGGCGCGTGCCGGCCGGCCACGTGTCGCGTGGCGGCAGCGTCCAGTCGTCCGCAGCCCAGTGCAGCGTCAGGGGCCGGGCGTGGTCCAGGCGCAGATGCACCTGCGGGTGCGCAGGGGGAAATGCGGCAGCGTGTAGGGATGCACTTGCGGGATAGCAATCGCATAGCGCGAACATGTTCTAGGAAGATGTGAAGCCAGAAAAGAAGGCAGTTACTGGCAGCGTCAGGGGCCGGGCGTGGTATTGGCGCAGGTGCACCTGGGGGCACAGGGGAGGGTGTGCGTATGTGCAGGTAGCCCTACCAACGTACGGCAAGTGGGTGTGGGTGCAGGCGTAAGGGATCAGTTGACGAGAGGAGTTTCGAGGTATGCTGGTGGGCAGCTGTGCCACTCACAAGTCACCTGCACACACAGCCGCGCGTGCCTTCAGACTCGTGTTCCCTTAGCGCACGCTGCGGTTACTGCTTACACGCGAGCACCCGGTGGATGCAAGGCGCCATCTACACCAATAAAGATATGTACAGTATGCAGAGGGTTAAAAGTTTGCAGAGAAGGCCGCCTTCCCCCATGCGCCCGGCCGCACCTGGTAGCCCTCGGGCCGCTGCTCCGCCTTCATGCTCAGACCCACGTCGTCGTACCTGGGGCATGCGACGAAGATACCAAAGGTCTTGACTACATACGGTACATGGCACGGCTTGCGTTAAGACTAGCCAGTACCGGTGCACGGTGCATGGAGGCAAGGCGGTAGCCAGAACACTGAGCACGTCCATAGCAGCAGTTCGACTATCAGGGACGCTGACCAACAACTTTCACTATACCGGGTAGTACGGGCAAGGCCACCGACGGCACCAGCCCCCACGCCCCGCCCACCTCGTCTCGCTGAGCAGCTTGACGGCTGGGCCCTTGCCCGCGCCCCCGTCCTTGGGGGGCGCGGCCTTTGCCACCTGCAGCGCTGCGCACACGCCCACACTGCGGGCGCGGCCTGCGGGGCGAGGGGAGAAAAGTTGGAGGGAGCTGTCAGCTATGTAGTAAGCGGTGAAGGCCCAGGACGGAGATGGACAGATGGTTCAAGGCTTGGTCGTGGGGTGAGGCGAAAACGGTGGCAAGTGGTGAAGGCCCAGGTGCAGGCTACTGCATGGCTTGGGTGCGGGGCTGGGTGAGGGGCCAGGGGGGTTGAGGTGGCTGGCCTCGCCCCTAGAGGCGTGTCCGCGTGCGTAAGGAGTGTGAGTGCAGGGTGCAGGCGAAGGGCTGTCTGCTGGTATCGGTTGGCTGCCTTTTGTACCTTTTTGGTGTGTCGGTGGCAGAGTGCTTAGTGCGTGTTGGGAAAGGGACTAGGCCGTGGCACAACGCACAAGCCCCTCACCTGCCCGGTGGACGACCGACGACGATGCAGCGCCGGAGACGTTGATACATCTACGGGTTCAAGCGTAAGCATCCCGAGGTGTCAGCCCGTGCAGGATCGTGACCAGCGCTTGAGACCGTTCGGAACCGACAACCCGGATGGATAAGCTTCCGTCCAAAACGGGCACAAGACCTGCCCGCACCTGCCGCCTGCAGTTGGAGGTGATCTACTTGATACGGCAGCATATGCGGTTACCGGCAGCGTGGTCGGGAAAGCGGTCGCGCCATGGCTTTTGGCCCCCACGCGAGAAAAAGAACGAGGCCCGCTTGGTTTGAATATAGATGCACTCATGGTTGTTTTAGGGCGGAAGTTGATACCGCTTGGCGGGTAAAGGTGCGCATCAAGCCCTTATTCCATCGACTGTCAACGACCTCGTGGTACTAAGCGCGGATGGGCGACACACTAGAAGTCCACCGCTCTTGCTCTTGTAAACGAATAAATCATCGGCGCATAAACCAAATGGCGTTACATACCGTCCTCGCGCTTTGTGTTGCACTGGAATTTGTCAGCCAGCAAAGAGCGCGCGCCGCGAGGGGAGAACTGGACCATGGGTCGTCGGTGTGGACTGTGTGGGACGCGTGAGCAACGACACGGCGTGTTGCGCCTATGTTCCCTACGTTACCCGCTTGCTACATCCCTTCTCCCTGCTTCTCCTACCGCCATCTCTGTAACCAGTGCCGGAGGTGTCGCATGCAGAGGACTGGCACCTCCTCTGGCATCCCGTGTCGTGGATTAGGGTCAAGATTAGGGTTTCAGGAGTGGCTGGGTTTGTGGCATGGTAGGCTGCAGCCACCACGTACTCCACCTGACTACACAACACGACCACACAGCACCGTCCCAGATGCTGACACAGGCCCTTCGTGCACATGCCAACTGTTGTAAGAAGGGGGCAGTGATGAGCGCGCTGCTTGCACGCAGCTTGTCCCCGGACCCCGGGGCATTTGTCCTTTGGCAAGTCCCGTCGTCCATATCGCTGGCAAGCATGCAGAGGGACGGAAAGGGAAGAGCACGGTACAGGTGGATTGCAGTTTACATGTTCTCGCTGTTTTCAGCGCAAGTCACAATCCTACCAACCTCATCCCCACAACCCCGCAGTGTTTGGCAAAGAATATGAAGGGAACGCACGTGCGCAGCAAGTAGCTGTGTGCAGGTGCCTGCGATGTACACAGACCGGATCCAATGTAAACCCGAGCGTGAACACAAGACCCCAACACCAGCAGCACCCCCAACCCATGCGCTAATTCCATGGAGGAACAGGAGTGCACATGTTTGCTGCAGAGTTTGTTTCTCCACACCTCTTTCCAGCGCAAACCAGCACAACAACCCATGCATGCAGCCGCTCTGCCATACAGCACATGAATCATGCCCAACGAATGCCGGGGCTAAGGAGGATGTATAGCCGTATGGGAGCCGACAGGAGGGGAGGTAACAACCCCATCGCCACCTGCGGCTTAGCCACAATGCTGCAGCAATTTGCAACAGCCGAGACCTGCATGGCAGCTCATGCCCCCTTACGCCCTGCAACACAACCGCGGCCGCCACGCCAGGCTAAACCCGGTGCAGCAGCAGCCCTGCCATTCTGGCGTGCCCGCAATCCGCAACACAACGCCGCAACCCAGATAATAACCCCTGTTACCACATGTCTTCTCTTGCATAGCTGCCGCACGAAAGCAGCCTGCAGCTACTTTGCGCAGCGCCGAACAGCCGACAGCGGCTGCATCACCACCCCATGCCATGCCCGTACGGCAGCGTACGGCGCTGTACGGCAGACCTTCACGCCTTGATGAGGGCTCCCTTGCGCGCCACGTGCAGCGCCAGGTCCACGACGCGGTTGGAGTAGCCCCACTCGTTGTCGTACCAGGCCACCAGCTTGACGAAGGTGGGGCTCAGCATGATGCCGGCCTTGGCGTCCACGGTGCACGAGTAGGGGTCGGTGATGAAGTCGGAGGACACCACGTCCTCGTCGGTGTAGGCCATGACGCCCTGGGGGGCAGGTGGGGGCGGGGGTGCAGGTGGGGCCGGGGGTGCAGCGGGGCGCTGGCGCGTGTTGGGTTGTGCGTCGCGGCGGGCCATACCAGGTACATCAGCTGCCGCGCGCGTGCTGCTGTGCGCACGGCAACTGCCTGCGGTGGCTGCTGGTCCAGGGCGTGGGCAAGCAGCAACTCGCGCCATCCATGTCATGTAATAACCACCTACAGCGCGCGCCACTCACCAACATCATCCCCAGGCCTATTTCCTGGCGCTTCTCAGGTGGTGTTCCTACAGCGGCGGTGCACCTGAGCTCCCCTCCACTAAGCGCAACCCATATCGGTACAACTTTCCCTCCGCCGCCCCCTGCATACTCTCGGTCCATGTTGCACCCCACACCCTGGAACTCCAGCGCAACCCTGCCCTCCCACCCCTCCTCCCGCCCCCTGGCCGCACCTTGAGCTCGCCCTCGGACGCCGCCTTGAGCGCCGCCATGATGTCCTCGTAGGTGGTGGCCTTCTCCAGCTGCACCGTCAGGTCCACCACCGACACGTCGTTGGTGGGCACGCGGAACGCCATGCCCGTCAGCTTGCCCTTGAGCTCGGGCAGCACCTGAGCAGCCACGGCGACAGGCAGCATGAAAAGGTTAACAGTGACGGACTGTGTAAAGTTGGAATACGTGTGCTACAAGGCCACCGGCTCACAGCATGTCGCCCAACGCTGACAGCAGCTGGTTTCGCACTACAGCACAGTGAACAATAATCAAGACGCGGACGCGGCCAAATGTGCTGGACAGCCCTTGGCGGGATGCCGACAGCATCGCGCGGGTTCCAGGGGCTGAACGATATTAGCAATCCTGCGTAGCTGCACGCGCACCTTGCCCACGGCCTTGGCGGCGCCGGTGGATGAGGGGATGATGTTGCCGTTGACGGCGCGGCCGCCGCGCCAGTCCTTCTTGGAGGGCCCGTCCACGGTCTTCTGGGTGGCGGTGGTGGCGTGCACGGTGGTCATGAGGCCCTCCTTGATGCCGAACTTCTGGTGCACCACCTGCAGCAGGGAAGGGCGCGAGGGGCTTAGCCATTGCCGCAGAGGGGAAGTCCGCCAGCAGACTCTTGGCGAGGCGGCACGGCGCGACACCCCCGTCGTTAGCGCTGCGGGGCTTCAAGGGAAAGCTGAGCGGCACCTGGCGTGCGCTGGCCAAGAGAGTCTGTCTCATGCCAGTGGAAAGGCAAGCGAAGTCACGCTCACGCTCAACGCGTCCGCGGTAAGCTGACTGGCCGATGGTAACCGTGCGGCTGCATACGGCGCACAGGTGATGACGGTACGGACGGCCGTATCGCCGCAGAGCCACGTGTCGCACCTTGGCCAGGGGCGCCAGGCAGTTGGTGGTGCAGGAGGCGTTGGAGATGATGTGGTCCCTGGCGGGGTCGTACTTGTCGTGGTTGACGCCCATGACGTACATGGGGGCGTCGGCGGAGGGCGCCGTGATGATGACCTTCTTGGCGCCGCCACTGTTGAGGTGGACGCTGGCCTGCGGGGCGCCGTTGGGTGTGGGGTTGTTACAGGGGGTCCCTGCCGAGATGGGGGCGTCGTACCGCAACCAACACCTCCGGGAGGGCAACGAGACAACCCTCCCAACGCAGCAGGAGCCGCCACGCCGGCGGGAAGCTGAACGGGGGAGTGTACGCTGCAAAATCCCTAATCGCTTGTCGTACAACAGCTGCCAAGCAGTTGTGGCCGAGTGGTTAAGGCGTCTGACTCGAAATCAGATGGGATCTCCCGCACAGGTTCGAATCCTGTCAACTGCGATTGTTTTGCACGTGCGTACTTCATGCAGCACACGTGCACATGTGGCCAGCCTCATGGGGCGTGAGCGCTGAGGCCAGGCGACGCAGACGCACTCAATAGAATCTACACGTCTATACCGCTCGCATACCTTCGCAATGTCAGTGAACACGCCAGTGGCCTCGATGACAATATCTGCGCCCGCGCCTTCCCAGTTGATCTTGCTCGGGTCGCTGTGGGGAAAGAGAGCGCACGGGCTTTACATGTAATACAAGGTGCACGTCTGCCCGTCATGGAGATTGATTGCAAAAGGAGCGCGCTTTATGGTGCTTTCTAGATCTACCGCTCAGCACTTTATGCGACGCGTGTGCGCGGCGACGACGAACCTTGAAACGAGAGGTTCCGCCACAAGAGGCCAATGAGAATACCTTGTATTGTTACTAGCCTCGATCAATTAGGAAGACAATTACACCTGTCGCCTATCCTTTCCATTGAAAGGTTCCGAGTTGCAATCAAGGCGTGCAACACCGCCAGCGCACCTTTCGGCGAAGGTGTGGACCTTCTTGCCCTCAACAAAGAGGCCTTCCTTCTTGCCCTCTACGTGACCGGGCCAAGTCTTGTGAACGGAGTCATACTTGAACATGTAGGCCTGCGGTCGCAGCAGCCGAAAGGGCGCTGCTTAGCTATGAACCAGGCATATCCGAGCTCCAACCGATAGTTGTGATCCAGTTAAGATAATTGGCCATATCAGGCGTGTCTCGGCTACACCCAGCACAGCGCGGTGCCACGCACCATGTACTCCGAGTCGACGAAGGGGTCGTTCACCGCCACAACCTCAATATCATGGCGGTGCAGGATTGAGCGCATGACCAGACGGCCAATGCGGCCAAAGCCTGCGAGGAGTAACGCATTGCTTACGTCTCGGCGAAACGTCTCGGAGAGATGCCATCAGGTTTGCCAAGGACTGGAGCCTACCGTTAATCCCAACCTTGACCTTGCCACTCTCGGCACGGATGGCCGGAACCACCACACGGGACCTGCTGGACCGGGCGGCGCCAGCGGTCGGCACAACACGCTGCTGGACAAGGGCCATGGTATCAGGCTGTGGCGAGGGGTGACGCAAGAGTCCAAGTCTAGTGCAGTGGAATTGACTCTGGTGCTTTTTACAGTATGTGAAAAGTAACATGCAGCTATGAAGCGAAATTCTATATAGTGCGCGGGGACCATCGTGGGGGACCATCATGCAGCGTACGGGCCGTGGCCTCTGGCCCAGGGACCTACAGCCTGTAATCATTGCCTGTAATCAGACTCAGACTATCTATCTAATCCAGAACCCATCTAGCTTGTCTTAAAAGAGTCTTAAAAGACCCAGTCCTCCAAGCGCGCCCTTAAAAGACCGAGTCCCCTTCCCGGCACTCCGGACCTCAGGACTCAACAAGGCCACCTGTGAAGAACATCAGGTACATA
>VFQN01002748.1_pt1 | contig 26428 bp, 37 predicted proteins | sample 3512371 | NCBI WGS metagenome assembly VFQN01 (sample SAMN10412370, study PRJNA504923) | tailings metagenome | isolation source: Replicate 2 from Balatoc abandoned mine | place: Philippines: Itogon, Benguet | collected 2017-08-28 | reverse complement strand
ATTCTTTGGGGGAAACCACAAAAAAACTCCCACCCCCCGCGGGGTGGGGGGGGGGGGCCCCCCCCCCCCCCCCCCCCCCAAGGCCAAGGCCCCGACCCATGGGGATCTTCCAGGCACGCCTGCCAGGAGTACACTGCACTTGTACACGGCCCACGACATCACCATCTGCGCCAGGCGCGGTCCAGCTGTCATACGTAAGCAGCCTACAGGTGGACACCAGGACCACTAAACGTTACTGGTTGGAGCGGTGTCGCGCCCTGGGCCGTGTGACTTGGGCCCTGCATGGCACACGCCACGCATATTTGTCTGACATGCAGTGTACCAGGCATCCTTACTGCTGAGTTCGTACAGCCCACAGACAGAACTAAAGTACAGCTACCGTGTGGGCAACTTAATCAACAGCACACGAGTCATCCTGACCGATCGCAAGGCAGCTTGTAATAGGGGCAGTACTGCAAGCCGCGTACTCCTGTATCCCTACACATACACTGCACCTCTACAAGCCATCTCCTGCAAAGCCTCGCACACATTCAGTTGCATGCGCAGTGAGCTGTCACAAATACAACACATCCAAGCCGACAACATATGCACGTGCCACAGCCCCATGCAGTGCCCAACTCCAACCCTGCCCTACCTCCCGGATCCCTGTCTACGTACCTGACAACCCCCTTCAACCCCACTTCATTGTTTCCCCGCCTTCTGCTCCACCTGGGCCCCCTCCTCCTGAGGCCCGTCCAGCTGCATCCCCTCCGCCTGCCCCTCCCCCTCCCCAGCCTCCCGGCCCTCCTCCGCCGCACCCCCACCAACCACCACCCCCTGTACCGCCTCCGCTCCCTCTCGCCCCAATGGCGCATCCTCCTCCACCACCTCCACTTCAACCGGCTCCCCCTCCCCCTCCGCCTCGCCCTTAACCCCCTTCGCGCCTCCGCTGCCAGCCGCGGCGACTTCAGCAGCCTGCTGCTGCGCCACCGCCGCGGCTGCCTGCTCCTGCTGCCGCTGCTGCTGCTGCTGCTCCTGCCTCAGCTGCACCACCACTACCAGCTCCTGGCTTGTGCCCGCCACCGCGCTCAGCGCCTGCTGCGCCTTGCTCGCCTTGGCCTTGAGCGCCGCCGTGTTGGCCGCCTGCGCCGCCGTCTGCCCCGCGTGCCGCGTGTCCTGCCGCACGAAGTCGCCCAGCTGCCGCACTACAGCCCCACTCGCAGTGGCCAGCGTCCACAGGTGGCCAAAGCTCATCGCCACACGGGCCCACCCCCGCACCGTCTCGTGCGCGTGCCCCGCATACAGCTGGCCCACCACATGCCCCGCCGCCAGGCCGCCCCAGCTCAGCGTCTGCTTCTGCGCCGCCTGCACAAGCATTCGGAGCACGCTCGGCAGCAACGGGGGCGCCGGAGCGTCCGCCTTGACGGTGCTGGTGGCGGCGCCGACCAGCAGCGCGTTGATCCGCGGCAGGTACAGCGCGTCCGGGATGTCCAGCACGGGGGCGACCCCGTCCGCCAGCTCCACCAGGGTGCCCGCCAGCGCCTCGCCCTCGTCGAAGCGGTCCATCAGGCAGCGCAGGAAGCGCAGCGTGTTGGCCACGTGGTCGTACATCAGCACCTGCAGCACCTCCCGTACGGCAGGCTCGCTGAGCAAGCCCGGGTACGACACCGCCGCCACGAACACGGCCGCCTCGCCGGCGTCGCACAGTCGGTCGAGCATGCCCGCGCTGAGGCGGTAGCGGGCGGGCCGGCCGGCGGAAGCGGTGGGCGGCGGGCGGAAGGGGTCGCTGCGGTTGCTGGTGGTTATGACGCAGAAGTCCAACAGCGCGCGTATCAGGCCGTAAGCTGCAGACATGTCCGTGATGCACTCGGGCTCGGGCGGGGGGCTGGCGGGGCCCTCCCCGAGCAGGTGCGCCACCAAGGCGAACACGTCGTGCAGGTGGCGGCTGAGCAGCGCCGCCGCGGTTTCGCCCGTCGCGTCGTACGACACCAGGTGAGTCAGCGTACGGCAGATGGCCAGCAGGATGGGGTCGGAGCGGCTGGACTCAGACAGCGCGTTGGAGAGGAGGGTACACAACGGCTGCACCAGCTCCAGGCTGGCGGTCACCAGCTGCGTCACCAGCTCGCTGCCGCCGCCGCCGCCGCCCTCCGCCACCAGCGGCGCCGCCACGCGCCACGCCGCCGCCAGCGCCTCCCCGATGACGTCGCTGAGCCACACGCCCGCGTCGTAGATGCGCATGTAGTAGTGCATCAGCACGTGGTGGCTGCCGGCCACCAGGCGCAGCAGCTCCACCGTGGCACGTGGAGACGCGGCGGTGAGGTGCTGCAGCAGGTCGCGCCACGCGGGCAGGTCCGAGCGCAGCGGCAGCGGCGCGGGGTAGAAGATGTTGAGCAGGAAGGACACGGCCAGGCGGGCGGACAGCGTGACGGTCTCGTCCAGCTCCTCGTTGCGGGTGGAGGGCGCGGAGGAGGAGGCCAGGGGGGACAGGGGGGCGGGGGCGGGGGCGGCGGAGGGGCCGGCGCCGGGGGAGGGGGGCGGTGCGGCGGGGGCGTGTAGGTCGCGCCGGCGGGCCTTGCGGCCCGCCAGCACCGACTCCCACGTCACCTCCACGACCTGGGGAGGGCAGGGGAGGTCACGGAGAGGCGCAAGGGCGGGCGTTGGTGACTTGCGAAACGTGTTTATGATGAGTTAAAGTGCCAGCGCACGGCTGCGGTATAGGGGTGGGGTTGCCATGACGGGCGCAGCAGCACCAGCGAAACCGGGCCAGCCCCCAGGGCACAGCCGCAGCCGCAGCCGCCTGTCCTACCCGCGCTGCCGCACCCACCTGGCGCACGAAGGCGAAGTACTCCTTGTTGAGCACGTGCAGCTTGTGCATGAGCGTCAGGTTGTCCCGCAGCACCGCCTGGTACAGCGCCAGCGGCATGCCGTGCGGCGTGGTGGGCAGGCCGCCTGCCGCCGCCCCCCTCCCGCTCCCACTGGGCCCCTCCGTTTCCATCTCCGTCGCCTCCCCACCTGCCCCTGCTGCCACCTGCCCTTCCTGCCCCTCCTCCATGGGCGCCGCACCGCCGGCATTTCCACCCGCCGCTGCAGCTGTATTGCCTGCAGCAGCAGCACCTCCACCTCCTCCTGCTCCAGCTGCCAGGCCCATGGGCACGGAGCGCGGCATGACGGCGTGCTCGTAGCACGTGGCATCCCGCCGTTCGTAGAACAGCATGTAGGCGCTGTACGGCCTCTCCGCCGCCTCCCCGCGCGCGCCCGCCGCCGTACCGCCGCCGCTCTGCTGCTGCCCTGCCCTGCCCCCGAAGCAGTCCGCCTCCAGGTCTGCGACGCTCCAGGGGGTCACGGAGCGGTCGTCGAAGCGGTACCAGCTGCCCTCCGTCACCTGCGGGAGGCCGATGGTAGGGTGGGATGGGCGAGGTCAACAGGGCGAAGCGGGGGAGGGCGAGGGCGACAGGGCTAGGCGGTGGGAAAGGAGAGCGCTTGACGTCCAGAGCGCTGAGCGGGACAACAGTCTTGGTACGTCACGTGTCCTGGTCCTCCGTACCGGTATGCTTCCTGCCAGTACATGTACAGCTGGGCAGCCCCGCGTTGTTCGGTATTGTGTGCACGGCAGGTGCCGGCGCGTTACACATGGATGAACTGCGTCCGCATGGCACCCCGGACCGCACCGCCCAGTGCCCCACCTGGCCGTCCTCCCCCAGGCGCGGCCGCTCCTTGATGAACGAGTAGTAGTGCCCCGCGAACGCCGTGCCGCTGTGCACCACGATGCCCTTGAGCTCGTACAGGTAGTGGTTCCGGGGCCGACTGCCCACGCCCACTCCGCCGGCACCCTCGCCACCCGTCCCCGCAGCGGCCCCGTCGGCTCCCCCTGCCCCTGGGCCTGCTGCACCGGCCGCGGCCCCTGCTGCCCCCGCAGCGCCCCCCTCCAGGGCCGCCAGCCCGTCCGCGGTGTATCGGAACATGTCCAGCACCACGGGGAACTCGAAGCGGTCGCGCAGCTTGTACCTGCAGGGGCGCGGCAGGCAGGTTTCAAAGTGGGGCTAAGCAGGCTTTGGCGGCCTTCCTGCACAGGCTATGAGGCGGAACCTGCTATCCAGTACTAGGTCTGACGGCCTGGCGACAAGTGAACATGAAAGAGCGAACACGACAGGCTTGAAGACTGAGCAAACTGCTACGGTTGCAAGGTTGCTTGTAGCATCTCCTTGGCACTCTTTCATCCTGCAGACCACCCCGCCCCGCCCCCAAAGCCCCCCTCCGCCCCCACCGTGTCATGTTGAGGTGGTCGTACTCGAAGCGCTTGAGGTGCACCACCAGCGTCTGCGGCAGCTCCCTAATGCAGGTGCGCCGCACCGCCGCCACGCGCTGGCCCAGCTCCTCGCAGTAGTAGGCGTTGTCGCCCTCCATCAGCTCGCCCGCCACGTAGCCCTCCAGGCTCTTCTCCAGGCTGTCGAAGCCCTTGACGTCCACGCTGATCTGGTAGAACTCCTCCTCGCGCTCGGACCTGCGGGACGCGGGCATACAGTAGGTGTCGTCTCCAGTGGTGCACAGGCAAGCTGGCACGGCGCTGGATATCAATGGCGGGGCCTCGTTCGCAAGGATGCGCGCAAGGTGTGCCGTGTGCACGGCGTGCCATCGCTCTGTTGTGCGGGCTCGGCACCTCCAGTCTCACCACCGTGCCCACCAACTTCGCAGACCTGCTGGCCCTGCGGCACACCCCCACCCCTGCCCACCTGTAGTTGACGTCCTTGCAGATGATCTGCGCCGCGAACTTGCCGCCCATGACCGCCTGCATGGCGGGGGGCTGGCCCGTGGAGCGCAGGTGGGAGTCCACAGCGTCCTGGTAGGACGGCCAGGGAGGGGTTGGCCAGGGAGGGGTTGGCAAGGGTGGCCAATTAGGGGTTTTGATGGGACTAAGGGTGAGGGTATGACGTGCACTTTGCTCAAGGCAAGAACACTGAAGGTGGCTGTGTCCGCGTGCGGGCACGGCCGCAGTGCGTGAGCAGCAGCGGGAGGGCGTTGCTGCGACCTGGCCCACGCAGCGCAGTGCAACGCCCCGCGGGGCAACAGCACGAGGCCATGCAACCCAACACGCGCCACGCACCTGCAGCCGCGTGAAGAACTCGTAGGCGTCCTGGTGCTCGTGCACGTCGATGGGCTGGCCGTCGTAGTCCTTGAACGCCTGCCAGAAGCCGCGCGGGTGGAAGCAGGAGGCGCGGCCCAGCCGCAGGTGCGCGAAGATGACCTGAGCGGGGGAAAGGGCCGGGTGGGGCGGGAGGGAGCAAGCGTCAGCAGAGTGACGTCAGAACCGCAGCGTGCAGAATCCCAAACGTGCATGCTCATGAGCAGAGTTCCTGCCTTACACCCCCTCTTGTTCCTACCAGCGAGGACAGACAACACCTTTCCGTGAACAGTGACGGAATCCCGTTGTAACGCTCTTGCCAGGACAGTGAACAGTTAGAGCGACGCCATCGATACGTTCCATACCACCCTCCCCGATGCCGATTACCACACCACCCACCTGCAGCTGGTGGAACACGCTGTCCTGCTGCTCCGGCGCCTCCACGCCCCGCGCGCCCAGCAGCATGTCCCGGATGCGCGGCTGCATCACAAGCTGCTGCAGCACGCTGTTCATGTAGCACGTGGCGCCGCCGTTGCGCAGCCCCACGTAGCACCCCTCGCCGCGCACGCAGTCGCCGCCAATGTCAAACCTGTGCGGCCGCAAACAGCAACAGCACAAACAGTCAGCACACTCTGGACAGGCGTATATTACACCAGGCGTCTGGGCATTGTACAGTAGAGGAGTTGGACTTACCCACCAGCACGCCCTTCCCTGTCCAAACAGCACAATTCCGAGCAGCTCCTGAGACATTGTAGATGCTGCGTAGCCCCGTACCCACTTCCTGTCAAGGATCCTCAGCCCGTTCTCGTAGTGCAGCGCAGACAGGTCCCTCAGTCCCGCCTCCAGGTTGGCGGGGCAGCCCGCCATGAGCGTCTGGACAAGCAGCAGCGCCTCGCGCCGTACGGCAGGCGCGCCCGCCACCAGCCGCAGCGCGCCCTCCACCTCGGTCAGCGGGGCGGGCGCGGAGGCGGGCACCCACAGGTAGCGCGCCTCGGGGAACAGATACCTGGGCGGGAAGAAGGAAGTGTTGCAGTACAAGGTCACCTGCAATCCTAAGCAGCTAACTTGTAGCAAATTTCAGCACACGACATACGGCGAACGGCGCATATGTGTGGTAGCTTTGACTGCAGCGCGCGCATTTGTGACGCCACAGTGCGTGTTACAAACCCCGCAGCGACGTGCCGTACCACTTCGCCCCATCCTCGATCCCCTCACCTGTTGAGCAGGATGCTGATGAGCCCCGGCCGGCCGTTGGCGCCCAGCCCCACGCCCAGGCGGTCCAGCGCCCCCACCAGCTCCCGCACCAGGCACAGCTTGCCCTGCGGTGTCAAAGCCAGGGTCTCAATTTTAGGAACTGAGAGGACACCCCTCACAACGTTTGCCAAGAAGGCGCCAGGCACCAGGCACAGCATGCCCCGAGGAGGGTGCAAGGCAGGTGCCACTACGGTCGTCACAACGTGCAAACCTGAGGTAGGTCTTGGTGGTCTAATCAGGATGGGCGATCGACTGGCACTACCAGCACCAGGCCAACCGTAGCTGCGTCGCCGTGTCAGGGTGTACCCACCAGGGGCAGAGCCGCAGGCCAGCAATTGCACGCCCGCTTGCTACCCCAAAGCAAAAGCCCCAATGAAAGGGAACGGTCTGCCCACAACCCCGCCGGACACTGCCAACCCACGCACCTGCAGCAGCAGCGCCCTGCCCGGCTGCAGCAGCTCCTCCGCGCCCGCGTCCAGCTGCGCCACCTCCTCGCCCAGCAGCCGGTCGGCCAGCAGCCGCGACTCGGGGCAGGGGCTGGCCAGCTCGGGCAGCTGGGACAGCACCTGCGGCCGGCGAGCATTGTAACATGGCCCTTAGGTCAGCGGCACTGGCCTTCTTTGGGTGGAGGAAAGGGCCCGACCGACTGCCCTCGCTGCGTACCACGCGAGCAGTGTGCACGGCGCACGTGGCCGTCGCCTCGGCCTGCCCCCGCGCGTCAAACACTGTGCGGACTAAGTGCTCCTATCAACCAATTTCCTTCTTGAAGCGCGTACAGCTCCAGGCACCTCCAGGCCTCCTTTTGCACTTCCAATCTCCTTAGGCAAGACCACCATCAGTGATTCCGGAGTTCCCCCAGCCGCATGACACTGCGCTCGCATGACTATGTTCCTTCACCCACTCTCACCCCAACGCCCCAACCCCCGCCCCCCGGCCCCCGGTCCCACCCTGCACAGCAGCGTGTACAGCTCCAGGCAGCTGTCCAGGCGGTGCGGCTGCCGGCTCAGCCCGCCCCGCAGCGCCACCAGCGCCCTCAGCGCCCAGGCGTGCAGGCGCGGGTGCGGGCCCCTGTCGCCGCCGTCCGCCAGCAGCCCCTCCAGCTGCTGCAGCGCCGCGTCGCGCAGCGCGGCGGAGAAGGGGCACGACAGCGTCTCCAGCAGCATGGGCACGGACCTGCAGGGGCAAGGGAAACGGCAGAAGCAAACTCAGGTACAAGGATTCTAACAGGTCATCTGACCAGTCAATCCAGGTGAAATGCCCCATGTACGAAGTGCACTTGGAGTAGTAATGGCTCCATTACATGGAAAGCGAGTGTACGGCAGCGCCCACCTATCGTCCGCCATGAAGGCCTCCAGCAGCGCCTCATCCCGCAGCTGCAGCAGCCGCACCAGCGTGCCCAGCGCGCGGCACCCCAGCTGCGTGGCGCACTCCACCGCCTGGCGCAGCTGCGCCCGGCTGGGTGCGGGCGCGCCAGTCGCACCTGCGGAAGCTGCGGCCGGCCCCACCACCATCCCGCTGTACCCCCACAGGCACCCCGCGTCGTGCGCCAGCCGTATGAGCAGCGACACCATGCACGCCAGCCCCCGGGCGCCCAGGCACTGCTGCAGCGCCTGGTCCGGGCTCAGGGGCACCGCAGGCGCAGCTGCCGGAGGCCCCGCAGCCCCCGCCACCCCCGCCGCCTGGCCGTGCCCCGGGGACGCCGCGGCAGGGGAGTAGCGCCCCACAGCCGCCGCCCCAGCGCCGCCGCCGTCGCGCCTCGCCACCCCCGTGCCCACGTCCATGTCCGAGGAGCTGCCAGCCACCGGCACGTTGAGAGCCGCGGTGGCACCCCCGGCATCATTCGACCCCGCCCACTCCGCCTCCACCCCCTGCCCCTGCTGCCCGTGCACGCCCATGCCCGCCGCCCCGGCGGCCGCCGTCGTCGCCATGCCCGTACCCGTCGCGGTCTCCATGGCGCTGACGGCCATGGGAGAGTCCCTTGACGACACCGCCAGCCCCGAAACCAGCGCCGCCGCGACGTTTGCCTGCCCTGAGCCGTTCGGCGTCGGCAGCTGCGTGCTGTTGTCCGAGGGCAGCTGCGAGGCCTCGGGGTCCGCGGAGGTCACCTCTGGGGGCGTGGCCACGCCCGCCACGGCGCCGCCTGCCCCCGTGTTGGCGTGGCCGTGCGGGTGGTGGGCGGCCATGCCGCAGCCGGCCGCCGCCTCCTGGGTGACCGCCTCCGAGTCCTGCCCACCCGACAGCATGCTGCCGCCGCCCTGCTGCTGCGTGTGCTGCGTGTGCGCGTGCGTGCTAGTGGACAGCAGGCCGGCGGCGGTGGCGGACGGGGGAAGTTCCCCCGGGCCCAGGCTGCTGGAGTGGCTGTCGGCCTGCGGGACACACAGCACAGTGCAGCAAGCAGGGCCCCACAAGGTGACGATCAGGCCAGGCTGTGTAGGTGAGAGCGTCGAGCAACTGCCCGCATTGCTTATGAATGGGCCAATGAGCGTCGTTCTCCCTGTTTTACCGTGCTGTGCTTCCGTGCTCCACCCACCTGCTGCATGGCGGGTGGGGACTTGGTGCCGCGCTGCTGGCTGCCGCCGCCGCTGATGCCAGCGGCGCCGCCTGCCGCTGTGCCGGCAGGGGAGTCCATCGCCGGCATGCGCCGGGCGCGGGTGTAGATGTGGCACAGGAGGAACACCGCCACCCACTGGAAGTCGCGCAGGTAGGACAGGTCTGCAGGGCAGGATGCAGCATAACAAACACGTTGCCGGGCATTGCCTAAGCCGCCCGGTCCGCATCGATCTCCGCAACGAACACCAACAACGTTCGCCGCAACGCAGGCCGAGCATCATGCACCACACACCTACCTCCGTACACAGCCGAGCGCGGCTGCCGTCCCGCATCCATGCCGTCGCCGCCCTCCGCCCCCTGCCCCGCCCCCTGGCCCTGCACCATGACCCTGTCCACCACCTCAGCCAGCAGCGGCACGCAGTCGCACAGCACCGGCAGCAGCCGCTGCGGGAAGTCCCCTGCCGCCACCACCTGCCACCAGCCGCCGGGGGGAGGCGGCGGAGAGGACGAAGCATTGGCCCCGCCTGCGGGGCCTGCCCCTGCTGCTGCTGTGAGCGCGGCTACGTCGCCGCTGCCGTCACTGCCTGGTTGGCCCTGTCTTTGTTGTTGCTGCTGCTGTGGGTCCCAAGGCTTGAAGGTGAGGGGCAGGAGGTCCTCCGGGTAGGACGGCTGCAGCAGCGCGTACAGGGCCTGGGAAGGGAAAGCAACCGGGCGCGGCAGTTGTGGGCGAGGTATCGGTGGTAGACGGGGTGGGCTCTCGGCGTGCAACGACAACGTACTGCTGGGCACTAGTAGTCGGAACATTTTGCCTCGCGTTCGCAATACCCAGCCTCGCTTACGCGCCCTCCATCTGCCCTCATGCCTCATGAGACGCAGCGCCACACCATGCCGCACCCAACCCTGTCACCACTTACAACAGTTCAACACAGCCACCCCGAGCCCCGCCTCGACCGACCCAGTGCAGTGGCCCCCCGCGCCCTACCTGCAGCATGTACAGCAGCAGCCCCGGCCGCTCCACCTCCCCCGACGCGCCCAGCAGCAGCTGCCGCAGCGCCGCCGCCGGCCGCGGCCCCAGCAGCGCGCCCAGCAGCGCTCCTGGCACCCAGGCGCAGGTGGGAAGCTGCTGCAGCAGCCGCGCGGCGGCTGAGCGCACGGCGGGTGCGTGGGGCAGGTCGGCCAGCAGCAGCAGCACTCGGTACAACTGGTCCTGCATGGCGAGAAGGTGTACGGGTGTACAATGTATGGGTATGCGGTCATATGGCGCACGCAACCAGTTGCAGCACCGCCAACCCCACCCGAATCGCCCGCCACTAGGCCCCCCCGGCCCACTGACAGGGCGCGGCCCCCTTCAGCCCCAACCATACTACCCTGCACCTGCACCTGCCCTTTTCCCTCCCCAAGCCCCCTTTCCCCTCCCCCCTGCTCACGTCGTGGTACATCTGCGCCAGCGACCTGCTGCCGTGCCACGCCGCCCACCACTCCTCCCCGAACCGCGTGTACTTGTTGGGCCGCCCAGACACCTGCGCCACCAGGCCCTGCCGCGCGCTCCAGCCTGGGGGCAGCGCGGCGCCCAGCGCCCTGTTGTCCACCTTGAGCTCCTGGCCTGCGGGGCGCAGGGGAGGCGGACCAGAGTGTGTGAGGCGCATGTCCTTTCATGGCAGTCATCTGGGGAGCCCGAATGCCGGGGGTAACAAAAACCAGCTCGTGCCACGAGAGGGTGGAGAGAGGTGTTCCCAGAAAGCAATGCCACGTGGAACCTCTCCAACGAGGCTCTCAAGAGGCTCGCAGTAGCAGTCCTGGAGGGCAAGTGTAAGGCAGTAGCCTGCCAGGGCCCGCCGATGCACTCCGCTTGCACTCCTCCCACGCCCAGCGCACCTCCCACGAACAGCCTCACGCAGGCGGGGTCCACCCCCAGGCGGTCCGCCACCTTCCGCCGCAGCAGCCCCACGTACTCGTTGGAGCCGCAGCCAACCTGCAGGGGAGGAAGGGAACAGACACGACGTAAGCCCACATGGCTATGGATGAAAGAGCACGTGCAAGGGGCTTCACTGCACCCTGCGTGCTCGTGGAGGGCGGCCCCGGGGGCAGCGAACGAGCCTCCCCAAATGCAGGTATCCTATAAGCTCCTATGGTACTTGGCAAGATCGCAACACCTCGGCGTTGCCCGCCCACCTTGAGCCTGCCCGAGTCCGGCGTGGCCACCTCGTACATGGTCACGGTGCCCTGCCAGGAGGCGCTGTGCACGGGCACGGGCGGCATGGAGTCCTCGCCCTGCGGAGGAGGGAGGCGAGGAAGGTGGTCGGCACCCACACACAGGGAGGTAAGGGTGGAGAGAGGGAGCAGCTAGCCTGGGGTGACTTTACGCTGGGCATGCAGCAACCGAATGTGCGCGTGCACGGCACGGATGCGCAACTGGATGTTCACTGCCACCAGCACACAGCCACAGGCGCCAGATCGTGTCTGGCTGTGCAATGCTTTGCTGCCCCAGGCGCGGTTCGCACCTTGCCCCCCGCAGCCAGCTGCTCCAGCAGGTGCAGGCAGCGCGTCACACGCGTCATGGCCCGCTCCCGCTCCCGCAGCTGCTGAAGCTGCCGCTGGTCGGGGTTGGCGTCCGTCAGCATGCCCCCTGCCGCGGCACCCTCCCCTGCTGCGTCCTGCGGCAGCTGCACGCCCTCCCAGCGGCTGGTGTCGGGCGGCACGCCCAGCAGCAGCGCAGCGGAGGCCATCAGCCGCTGCCGCGTGTCGCTGAGAAGAGTGCAGGGGAAATATATGGAAGTTAGTGCAGCGTGCAGCCACCGGGAGCAAAAGCAGGGCTGGACATCAGTGCGCACCAGTACGGGTGCTAAGTTGGATTTGGAGGGCATGCACGGACGCGGCTTCTCACGTTCGTTAAGGAGGAGCTCGAAATGCTGCAAGCCCAGATCACATGCAAGTTGCGCCAAAATGACACCCTGGATTAGCCGCGTGCCCCGTCCCCCGACCCCGGACCTGCCCGCCCCCACCTGATGAGCTCCTTCTTGCCCCCCTTGCCGTACAGGCTGTCCATCAGCAGCCGCGAGGCGGAGGCCGTCACGTCGGCGCGCTGGCAGTCCAGCACGATGGCCCACACATAGTCCTTGCCTGGGGGGTGAGAGAGTGCGGGCAACCGCCAGGCACCAGGGTCACACAGGCCCAGGGTGAGATGCCACTGTGACACAGCTCGAGACTATGGGGTACGACAGCGTAAAACGGCTCCTCTCGTAAGCGTGTACGTCACCGCCGGCCGTGCGTGCACCTGGCTATGAGGTTTCCCTTTGCTCCGAGCCCCGCTCCGCCCCGCCTCACCGCGCTTGCGTATGCTGTCCTGCAGGCGCGCCACCTGCTGCGCCGTGAGGCCGCCCACGTGGCGCACCCCCTGCTCGGAGAACTCCACCAGCGCGTCGTCGACCGCCTTGCGGGTCTGGGGGCACCAAAGAAGGGCTCTGCGTTCACAAACACTCGAGAGGAGCAAGGCGCAGGTGCCGCGTGGCCAACCATGCCCAGACCCGGTCCCTGTCCAGCGGAAGAACGGAGGAGCGGGGCCACGCGCGGTGCAGTGCGGTTCACATCTGCAAGCTCCTGTCCCCCCCTTGCCCCTCCTGCCGCGCTCACCACCTCGAACCACGCGGCCAGGCACTTAAAGGCGGGCGGCGGCAGGTGCTCCGGCGGCAGTGCCGTCATGCGGCCCTGCAGCATCGCCGCCATGTCGGACAGCGACAGCAGCGGCCCGTCGAAGGGCCAGGAGGCGCCGGGGGCGGGGCCCTCGGCGGCGGGGCCGGCGGGGTCCTCACCGGCCACTGCCAGCATCAGGTCCAGGCCCTGGGCAGGAGGGACAGGGGAGGTGGGGCAGAGGGAGTGAGCCATGGAAGAGCATTGTGCGGGTCGTAAGGCAGGGAACCGGTGTGGTTTGCTGGGTGACCGTGCTGGTGGACGCTGGGCTGCGCTTGCTGCTTCGGGCTCGCACGGCCCGCCCACCCGAAACCCAACCGCGCCACTGGCGTATCCTCTGGCGCGTCGTGCTAAGCCGCTAAAACGTGCAACTTCAAGGGCGTCCCTACTAACACCTGCCACCCCAGCCTCGCCCCCGCCCGCGCACCCCGGCCGCACCGTGGGCATGTCCTCCGGCGTGTTGGGCCGCAGCACCACCGCGTCCCACAGCGCCTCCACCAGCCGCACGTCCACCCAGATCTCCTTGCTGCAGCTCACCAGGCGGAACACCTCCAGGTACCGCCGCACAATCTGCTGGTAGCTGTAGCACCCCTGACCCGGCGGCACCAGGCCCTGGCTGCCCCCCGCCCCCACCCCCGCTACCCCGCCAGCGGCTGCCCCGGGTATTCCTGCTGCTGCCCCGGGGGCTGCTGCCCCTGCCGCGGCTCCCCTGCCCTGCTGCCGCTCCTCCATCCACCGCGCTGCTGCCCCCATGAAGTCGCACAGTCCGTCCACCAGCAGCGAGGACAGCGCGAACTGGTGGTCCAGCTGCTTCGACAGGTACTCGGACAGCGGCCAGGGGCCGCCGGGGGGCTGCGAGCGGCCGTCGGGGGGCTGCGGGCGGGGGCGAGGCGGGGACGGGTGCTGAGTGCAGTGCACAACACAAAGAAGATAGGCATTAACATGACGGCGAGCAGAAAATTGGCGGAGGAGGGTTAGGAAGGCCTTAACACTTTCACTGCACAACCGTGCCCGGGCACAAACGGTTAACCTCCATCCGCCCACCTGCCAGCCGTACATCTTGGCCCACAGCAGCAGTAGGTTCTGCAGCACAGTCAGCGCCGTGTACACGTTCTGCCGCGAGCGCAGCTGCGTGACACACCTGCAGCCAGGCAGGACACGGGCACGTTGGAACGGAACGGACGGCAGCTGGACCTGTCGAATGACCACGCAGCAATTCGTGTAACGAATGGCCATCTGTCCACCCCTTTCCCATGGCGCTCCGACCCATCCCGACCTTGCGATGTAGTTCTGCAGCAGGCTGTGCTGCGCGTAGCCCTCCAGCACGTCCAGCAGCGCGTTGGAGGCCAGCAGCTCGGGGGGCGCGTCGGCGGGCGTGGTCAGCTCCCACACCAGGTCCAGCAGCTTGCCGGCCATGGCGCTGGCCTGCAGGGTGTCGGTAGTGATACGGGGGTACCATAAACGCAGAGCAACTCACGCGTGGTCAGGCAGGTAGGGCCCCGCAAAACCGTCTGCGGCTGTGAGGCCCCACTCAAGCCATGCCCTCTTGCGCCAGCTCTGGCTCAATAAGGTTAGGGGAACGGCTCCTCCTTCCTGCCTCTCATCCCCCCTGCCTCCCTTGTACCACCCACCGACCTTGTCCGAGTTGGCCAGGCGGCGCAGGAGGTCCAGCAGCCGCAGCGTGTCGGGCACGGAGCGGCCCGACCGCCCGCCGCCGCCGCCGCCGCTGGACGTGCTACCGCCCGACGCGGCACCGGTGCCGCCACTGGGCGTGCCGCCGTCGCTGCTCCTCCCGCCCGCGCCGCTGGTCTCGAACTTGGAGAACAGGCGGTCCAGCTGCTGCGGCGCCATGTGCGGTGCCAGCTGCTTGATCATGTGGCACACGTTGGTCTTGACGGCGTCGAAGGTGCCCTCCTGCTCCGTGACGCCCCACAGCAGGTCCAGGTGCTCGTCCTTGAGCTGCCCGCACTCCGCCAGCACGCGCAGCATGCCCAGCACCTGCGGCACGGGGGTACACACGTGCTTACACATGCAAGAAAGGAAACGCACTTCAGGCACGGTTGCGCACGTTCAGTATGCGGGACGGATAGCCCTACACACGCGCAGCCCCACCGTTGACCCCCGAAACCCATCCCTCCATCCCCATACCCTCGCGTTCCCCATACCCACGACCAGGATCCAAGGCCCTCCCCCAAACGCTCCCAGTCGCACCCTGCCTTGTAATCCTCTGCCCTCCTCCCTGCCCCGCTGGCCCCTTTCGCCCACCGCCCCGACCTGCTGACGCTGGCGCAAAGCTGCCATCGTACCAGTCCCAGTTTCGTCCGAGACAAGACAACACGCCGCACCTGCGCCCAGTACCCCGCACCCACCGCCTCTGCGTACTGCGACTGGTGCAAGTTGACTCGCAGCATGTGCCGCACGATGCGCTCGCGGTCCAGCCACTCCACTTGCTCCTGCAGCACCAACATCAGCCACAGGCAGGTGAGGAGGGCCTGTCCGCAGCACGAGCACTTCCCGCCCGTTGGGCAGCTCTGCGCTTTGCCCACACAAGCGTACCACCTCCAGCGACGCAAGTGCGCTGCGTCCTTCCCCGCGGGTGCCCGTCCAGGTCCCGCCTCCCCGTCTGTCCCAAGGTCACCCGCTGGGCCCTCTGTCCCAAGCCACCACCGCCTCAAACCCCCACCTCGAGTGGCACCGCCGTGTCACTCCACCGCAGGTGTGCGTCCACCCGTCCGGGTCCCGCCTCCCCTTGCGCCCCAAGGCCAGCCCCTGGACCCCTCTGCCCCCAGCAACACCGCAACTTCCCCGCCCCCGTAGGCGTTCATCCCACCCCTTCAGTTCCCATCTCCCCTTGTGCCCAGGCCCCGTCTCCCCATGTGCCCCAGGGTCCCCGCCTTCTCATGCTGCTCGTTATCCCCATTGGGCGCCCTACCTCCAGCGACACCGCCGCCTCCTCCCCCCGCGAGTGCTCCAGCAGCGCCCTGCACTCCTGCACGGCGCTCAGCAGCCGCGAGAAGTTGGACGACTTGAGCAGCTCCGTCACCAGCGCCCGCTGGACCACCACCACCTGCATGCGGGGGGAATTGGGAGCGAGGGGGTAAGGATACTGCCGGGTAAGGAGGGCAGAGGCGAATCGGGGGCGGTAGGCGGGCGGCAGTGGCAGTAACTTCCCTCCTGCAGCCTACGCCCGCCCCCGTCGCTTCAGCCACACACCGGCTGCCCCGTGCGGCTGGTCCTGAGCAACCCGAAGCTTCTCCCACCCCGAGGTCTGCCGTCTGCCACTCCCCACCTCGGTGTTTGGCAGCCCGAGCATCTCGCACAGATCGTGGCTGTACGACAGTACGGACGACAGCCAGGCGTACGAGCGCTCCTTGCCGCCCAGCAGCCGGTCGGGCTCCGAGGCGAGGCGGGCGCTCACCATCGCCAACAGCTGCAGCAGGCTCTGGGGTGTGGAATGAGACAGGCGAGGGAGGGGAGGCGAGTTTCGAGGTATTGCCTCTGCTGCTTATGCATACAGATTTCCAGAAAGGACGTAGGTGGCAAAGGCAAACCGGACAGTTACGCTCACGCTTGCGTTGCGGGACCCACCCCGATACGTGGGTGCACCAAACGCGCCCTGTCGTTCTCCGCTTGTCACACACCGTGGCATCTGCCCTTCCCGCCGTCGCACCACCAGCACCACGTGCACCATAGGGGCTTGCCCATGACCATCAGATAGTCCCCCCCTCATTATCACCACGTCCCGCACACTGCCCGCACCTTGTGTATTAGCTCCGTGCGGCGCACGCTGAGCGCCGGGCGCACCATCAACACCACCTGGCACACCTGCACAGCAGCGACCGAGGGAGGGCGCACACACAGGTAGCGGTTGGCAGCTGGAGCAGCCCAGTTGTGGGGGGTTGGCATTAAAAGCGAGGCACTGCTGGCGGTGGTGACAACGACCAGGCCAGGGCACTATCCCACACGAGGAACGCAGGCGCTGCAACACCTGGCCTCCGAAGATGCGTGGCGTGGTGCTGGCGCCCAAGCAGCCTAGTAACCCTGGGGCGCAATCCCATAACACAGCTCGGTGCCGTCCGCATCCCTCAAGCGGCCGGCATTCCTACCCCACCCGAAGCCCAGGAACGAAGGCGACGTGGCAGTCACACCCTGCCGCGGCCTCCTGTCAAACCACGTAGACGCGAACTCGGGTCCCCCACCCTCTACTCCTCCCACCCGGCCCCACAGTACGCACTTCCAGCCTACGTCCGGCCCCACCTGCGACAGGGCGTGCAGCGCGGCGCTGTGCAGCTGCAGCGAGTGGCAGTCGGCGGCCTCCAGGATCTGTCCGTCAGGGGGCAGGGGGCAATATAGGTACAGGCACACGGCTCACAGAGCCGCAGACAGCCGATGCCGGATAGAACGCACGCCAAGCGTTCCAGCTAAGCAGGGCCGACCGTCGCGATTAGCTAGCAAGATGCGCCCCGGACCGGTCTCCCTCGCCCGACGTTAGGGCATGGCCGTGGCCTAGCTGGGATGCATACGATGTTCCCCGTATGCTGCACAGCCTGCTACCCACGGTCCTCAACCGACGCTGTCTTTGAACCCTACCCCAGCCCAACCTCTGCTCTTCTATCATGCCTTGTCGGCTCGCGCCCTCAGACAACATCACCCGTCCCCAACCGTGATGCTCCCCCCGTTCCCATCCCACCCCTTCGAACGCCCAGTTGCGATTACTCAAAACCCAACTCATGGCAACCCGTTCACCTGGCATAGGTACTCCACGAAGCGCGTGCCCACCAGCCCCTGCACCAGGAACACCTGCCAGGCGTTCGCGTCCATCTGCATATCCGTGCCCCGCATCACCGTGTCCTCGTCTTCCTCCCCCTGCTCATCATACTCTGCAGGCTGAGGCACGTGGCACTGGCTGCGCGCGCGGGCCAGGATGCCGGGCAGGTCGGGCGGCAGGGACTGCGTGCAGGCGAACCCCCACACCGCCGAGCGCGAGTAAAGCACGCTGGCGGTGATATTCAGCAGCGCGCATAGCTCCATGTCCAGCGCCTCGCGCATGGTGTCGGAGTGGTCGGCCACCACAGCGGCCAGGCCGTTGCAGGAGGACACCAGGTGGTAGAGGCAGGAGAAGAGGGCGTCGGGCTGGTCCTGGTGGACCCGGAGGAAAGCGTCCGCGCGGGTAAACTTCTCCATGGCGCTGCTGAGCACGATCACAATGTATTCTTTTACTTCATCTAGGCCAGCGGGAGGCGCCGCGGGCTTGGAGAAGCTGCGTTGGGGTTGCGAGGGGCCGTGTCAGCGTTTGGCGCGCAGACCGGCAGCGGCAAGACAACCGGCGCCCATGCCCCGTCGGATGCGTTACTTACTCGACAGCAGGGTCATTCATAAATGTTGACAGGGCCTCCAGGCTGGTTTGGAGATCGTCTACCCGCAAAACGTTGCTTATCAGTTGCTCCATAAGCAGCTTCGCCCAGGCCGCTGAGAATGGCTGATTGCCAGCCCATTCATCTTCACTATCGGTTGCGCCCGGGTCAATTTCCTCATCGTCCTCCCAACCTCCGTTGTCGCGGTGAGCCATGGTAAGCGATCGTCTGCTCCGCTCTGAAAGCCCCTCCGGTACGCGCCTGAGCGATTACCTGTGCTCAGACCTTCCCGTGCAGACGGGTTATAGTCGCTATGGAGACATGCAGACCTCTGGGAGCCTATCAGGGGCCCCCGAAAAAGCCCCGGTGAACACGCCCAGGTATTTGTGTCCAACAAATGGTAACGAGCTTATTGCTCCCCGCACCAGTGATATTGAGTGTACACATCTCGGCCCGAAAAGCGTCAGCTCGTCACCACCACGGCACGCCAGGTGGTTGCGTTTCGGTTAATCAGGAGAAAGCTGAGAGCGTAGCAAGGTTAGGCATGGCGAGCCTTAAACTTGTTAAAAACTGATAGAAACATCTTATGGCGAGCATTTAAGGTGTCAGCTCTCCGTAGGAGTGCGCATCAGCTGCATGCTGCGTAGGGCAACCAGATTTGTAGCTTGTTCCATACCTCATCGGACATCAGCCAACGCAAGGCTATCGACGCCTTACTTCCATACGTCAAACATGTCGTCAACAGCCATTCTTCCCTATTCGCCCGATGCACTGTTGGCCCTTGCGCACGAAAACCATCAGTCCGTACAGCAGTTCCCACTCTTTCCCATGCGCCACGCCTTGACAACCCAACCAACCATTCACAGCCCACACCTCACTCCGCCCTGCCCACAGCCCCACGAAACCCCTCCCTGCCCATTTACCAACACAATGCCCTCCCGCTTACGCCTCCGGCTCGTGACCCTGGACCCACGCGAGCTTCACCCAGGAGCCCACAAGGTCCGGCTTGTACACATGCACCTGCTGCCCGTCCGTCGCGGCCGCCACCTGGTTACCCCACAGGTCCCACTCCACCTTCCACACCGCGTCGTCGTGCTCTATGGCCGCCAGCTGCGTGGCCACCAGTGCCGACGTGTCCCCCGACAAGGAGAATATGACCAGGTCCCGCCCCGCGCCCACCGCCAGCGTCTCCGCCGGCCGACCCAGCGGCGGCGCCCAGTGCACCGACGCCACGTCCTGCCCCGGCGTGTCCAGACGCAACACAACCTGCAGCGCCAGAGCATAACGTTAAGAGTAAGGCACCGGTGTGGCAGCTGGCCAGAGCGTGGTATAGTAAGGCTGCGTCAGCGCGCCATGCTGCGTGGGCAACGCCTGACCACCACCCGAACCCTCGTCGGCCTCCCGTTTCAGTTTCCGTCCCCTTACATCGTCCCTTTTGTCTTTACTTAGCCCTGCGCTCTGACAGACCTCCCCCGCTTCCGCGGCCAGGCCCCACACCACCCCCCGCCCACCTGCCACGTGTTGAGCGCCAGCACGTACTGCCACACGCACACCTGCTGCCCCACGCCCACGCACAGCATGGGCGGCATGCCGGGGGTGAACGGCCGCCAGCACAGCCCACGGCAGTAGCCCGGTAGCCCAGCCTGCAGCGTGGAGAGTGGGAGCGTGCAAAGCGGAGCGGCCCTAGGCTTGGATGGGTGCCGGGGAGGCACCAGGCGTTGCTTAGGCTGCGGCTGCCCCGGGCCATATCCGCCTTGGCCGTGGATTGGAAGTCCTTCACGCAATGCTGCTCCCAACCAAGGACATCAAACTCGTCCTCTACCTTGCCCTGCAACCCTGCTCCACCTTGATCCCGCCCACGCCATTCCAAGCCCTACCCATGCTCCGTACCGGTACGCGCCACGCTCCCAGCCCCATGTCCCGCGCCCCATGTCCCCCTTCCCCACCTTGACCTTGCTGTGCAGGCTCCACGCCCTGGGCGCCAGCACCTCCTCCGCCTCGTGCACGCACACGCAGCCGTCGTCGCACAGCGCGGCCAGCACCAGACCCGTCTGCCGGGGCGCGAACGCAAGCGCCCTGGGGGCGGAGGACCACACCCACAGGGGGGGTCGGGATGAGACACGTGGAGGCAGCCAGGGCAGCTGGGGGGGAGGCTCCGCAGGCAGCTCAGGCTCTGCTTCTCAAGCCGTGAGCAGGGGAGGAAACGCGGCTGTACCAGTGCCAGCGCTGCAGTTTTGTGCACGTTGGGGGGTGCACCCCCGAAGCGTACAGCTGCTGCAGCACGGCGGTCACCTGCCGGCGATGGACATCACGCGGTGTGTCCCCTCCCCTTCCCCCTTCCTTCGCGCTTTACGCGAACCCTCTTCCTCCATCCCGTCGAGCCCGCCCGGGTAGGCGCGGTGTGCAGTCATACCCGCAAGTGCGACTCAGTCTCCTCCCAGCTATCATGCCCTTCCCCGACTGCCGCTGCCCCAGTTGCCGAGTTGCTGGCCGCCCCTGCCCGGGCCCCTAACCCCATCCCCGTGTCCTTCCATGCACCCACACCACCGACACCTCACCGCATCCCCTCCCCTCCACCCCAACTGCAAGCCGCCGCACTATCCAGCGCACTCGCACGGGCATGCCCCATCCATACAACGGCCGCAAGCCTGCGCCACCCACACTCCCGTACACCCAGTGAAGGGAATTGGCACGCCCGCACGCTTGCTCTGAGTGCACCGGCACAGCTGTGAGGCCGCACGGGATTGTCCGTGCCCGCTCGCTAACGCCCTCCTCACGACCGGTACTATGATACACCCACCTGCATGGCGCCGTGCCGCAGGGGAGCTCCGCCAGCGGCTGGAAGCCCCCCGCCGCCTCCCCGCCGCCGCCCGCCCCGCCCGCCCCTGCCCCTGGCCCCAGCCCCAGGCTGGCCTGCACCTGCAGCTCCGGCAGCTGCCCCCACACCAGCACGCTGCCGGTGCTGGTGCCCCCCGCCAGCACCCGCCCGTACTCCGGGTGCGCCCAGGCCAGGTGCGTCACGGCCGCGTCCGTCTCCCAGGCAGACACCTGGGACCAGCCTGAGGACCCAGGGCCGCGCTCGTACGCCTGCGGCAAAGAAAGGGGCGTCGGGGCGCGCGCCGTGGATCGCGGTGTGGGTTCGTGTGCAGGTGCAGATAGGTATGGGGGACAGGCGGAAAGCCCGAGGCAACTGGACGTGAGGGTTGCAGCGGAGTGTGGGGTGAACAGCTAGGGTACGGGAGCTGGTGGTGTGGCAGCGGCGGGTTGTGGCGTCCGGCGGTGACCGTATGAAAAGCGCACACCTGCACAATGGAGCCCCCCGACATGGAGGACGTGCAGGTGGCCATCCGCCGGCCCGACACATCGTAAGCCACGTCCACCACAGGACCCGCGAGGTCCGTCAGCTGGCAGGTGCTCTCCTGCAAGGTGCCAAGTGACGGAGAAGAGGTGCCAGCTTGTGAGACCTCCCGCCAGCACCTCCCACCGTAGACGAGCAACAGGTGTGTCGCTACTACCTTGAGGTTGTCCGCCATCTTCGTTGCGCTATTGTGAAGCCCTGTGCCCGATCGCAGGCAGGCAGGCACTAAGGCTGAGCAGGCAGCATTTTTACTATCTCATTATTAGAAAGAATAATGTTGTTGTTCTTGAGCTGTGTACGTCGGTAGTGAAGCCCTGGATCGCTTTGTAGCTTTCCCGCGCAGTCCTTGTGAGCACGTCGCCTATGTCGACGAATAGCAATTTACGAAACTGTATACGATGTTAAGGATAGGCAAATTGCGCGTGGCAAGCGGGCAAGTGCCTTTCCTGTATGCACGGTTCCTGCATCCAGCCGTCAGAGAAATGTGGGTCAGCGCAACACCACAGCGACAAGGTTATTCTTCTTATCAAAAAAGTCTAAAGATAATCTGCTGCAAATCCTATAAGTAAGGGCACTGCAGCTCGACGCGTCAAGCCAATACAGTGTCGCAGCGTGCGTGCTGGGGAACTGCTGAACAGCCAAGTCCTACCTTCCATCATAGTAACAGCAAGTCACAATGGCCTTTAAATGCCCCGCCGGGCCCGTCGGAACGCTTTCCAGCCTCCAAGCAAGGCGCACCTGCCCCACCGCCTCCCCAGCCACCAGCTTGCCATGCCGCCCCCTGTCGTCATCCACCGCCGGCCCAGCGTGCCCCGCCCCGCCCCACGCCCGGTGCGTCGCAACGGCAGCCCAGAGGCGGCCTGGCGGCAGCGGCGCGGCGCCCACGGGCCCGTCGCAGCCCCCTGCCGCCAGGCCACCCGCAGTGGGGCTGGGCACGGGCTCCGCTGCCCCCCCTGCCCCCCTGGGCCCAGGCCTGCTGGCCGCCATGCAGAAATCAGTGGCTTACGATGAGGTGGGTTGTGGTGGTGGCATGCAGGGGGGTAGGGAGCTGGCAGCCTGGGCAAAATATGGGGGATAACAGGGCCAGGTAGGATGGCAATCCCGGCAAAGGTACATGGCAACATGGGGGAGGCAGAGAGAGAAGTGTGCCCCATGCGGAGTTCGAGGTGGAGTTCGCTGCGGGCAAGTGGCTTATGCTCTTTGCTGTGAAGTCAAACAAGGCTACGGTCGATGACGGTGCGTTGTTGATGCTGTTGTCGGTGCTGCTACTGCTGCCGTACGGCGCTGCAGGACGCCTACGTGGAGGTGGGGCGCGTGTGCGGCGCGTTCGGTGTGCGCGGTGAGCTCAAGGTGGAGTCCTCCAGCGATGAGCCGGACAAGCGCTTCAAGTCGGGAGCCAGGTGCGTGGTGGTGGGGGGGACAAGGGCTGAAGTCATTCAACCTATTGCCGGTTTGCTGTTTGCAAGTGTTATTGCAGCATTGGCACAGCTAAACTCTGGCGGTCGGGGTACACGCTTAAGTATATGGCGTTTAGAAAGGCAGCGGTGCGTCGCCGTATAGTTGCCATGCTGTGCGCACCAATGAGGGGATGGCGGCCATGGTGACGCGCACGTCGCCTCCTGGACCCAGTTCCCACTCATCATCGTCGCATGCGGGCGTGCGACCTCTTCCGCGCAGGCTCTTCCTGCGGGCGCCTGTGGGCACGGGCATCGTGGCGGGGCAGCAGCAGCGCAACCTGATGCCGGTGGGTGTGGCTGCGGGGTGGAAGTGCGGGTGGCAGGGCAGGTGTGGGTTAAGCGGAGCATGATCCCGTGCGCAGCGAGACCTTGCGCCTGGCTGTGGCCCTTTTGCGTTTAATGCTCAAAACTTTACGGGGCCAGCGGTTGAACGGCTTGCCACTCGCACCGGTACGTGTGGCTCTTATCGGTCGCCCTGGGTTGACGGGTCACTGGGTCCTCCGCCGTCAGCGTTGCCTGTGCGGGGAGGCTGGGCATGCCCCCGGCCGTCTGGTGACCCTAGCTCGCGCCTGCTCGCACCTCCAGGTGACCAGCCGCGGCGCCAAGGTGAAGCCGCTGGGCAAGGGCCAGGAGGCGTGGATGGTGACGCTGGCGGAGGTGGCGTCGCGGACAGAGGTGGGATGGGAGGTGTCACTAGGCTGGGGGCGCACACTGTTCGCCACTCGGTGGGTAAGTTGCAAACATATCGAGCGCACGGCGCCATGCCAGGTGCGGGTCAAGCTAGGCAGGCTGCCCGGGTTGCAATAGATTGTTTAAACTGACGGCGCTGACCTTCTGCGCCCACATGCGTTGCCCTGCTCTCACTGCCATGTCCGCGCACTTTCGTACATCCAACGGGCCGCCGTACGCTGCCGTACAGGCCGAGGCGCTGCAGAACTACCAGCTGTACGTGGCGTTGGCGGACCGCGGACCGCTGCGCGACCCGGACGAGTTTTATGCGCAGGACCTCATAGGGTGCCGCGTGCTGGACCAGGTGGGCGTGCGGACAGCATTGCCTCCGGGCTGCTCCGATTCAAGACACTGGTATCCATGTTGGCAAGCCACCCTGACGCACTGCGAGGGCACCAAGGGCCAGAGGGTGGTGTGGTGTCACTGTTTACGAACGACGGAAGGCAGCAGTGTCGTTGGGGTGGGGATGCCGAGTGGTGGACTGATAAGAGCGGCTGCGGGTGGTGCCGTCAGCGCTGCACGCCAATGGCACGGTTTGCTGGCTGCTGCGGCAGCAGCAGGAGCCTCATTGGGTTGGGAGGTGCTGTGATGTGGACAGTAGTGTAATTGAAGCAGATGGTGCCGGGGAAACGGTGGAGCGCTCAGAAGAGTAGAGTGCCGAGAAGGCGTAGCTAGGGGCGGCACCGGGACAGTGGCGTCGATGGCAATTATGCTGCCGGAATTGAAGTGTCCGCCCTTTGGGGCCACATGGAGTAGAAAGTGCGCATGGGCAAACCCTAACGCCGCACCTGCACCGCTCCAACTATCCCATGTCCCTGCCCTGCACACTCCAGCTTCACCGCTCCTCACACCGCTCGACACACGCCTCCTTAACCGCCCCAAACCCCACCTTCCCTCATCGCCACCTCACACCGTTTCCCCGCGCTCCACGCCCCGCCCCCACCCCGGCCACCCGGTCACCCAGGCCAGTGGCGTGCTGGTGGGCGAGGTGGTGGACGTGTACAGCGGCATGGGCACGCACGACACGCTGCGCGTCAAGCTGAGGGCCAACGAGGACGACATCCGCAACTCGCGGCTCAGGTGGGGAGGACGGGAAACAAGGGGGTTGCGGTGCAGAGTGCGCAAATGGGGATGCACCAGCCCTTGTCCACGCTTGCTGCTGCCGCTGCGGCTGCTGTTCCTGTACCGTCTTCGTGGCCCGGCGACGGGGCGCACGCCCACACTGCCCTGTGGTCCGCATGCGGCGCAGTTCGAATGGCCTATCAAGGCTATCATAGACGTCGCCCTTCCCCCTCATCTCTTCCAAGTTGTCCACCTGTCGGCCTCTGCGCATGCACCAGAAACCGCCCTCACCACTTCACACCGCCTCCCTGGCTTCACCTTCGTTCAGCCTGCTGCTCCACACTGGCATTATGCAACGTGCTGACTCGTGCAGCGTCACGCTCACACCTTTCTCGTGCGGCCCACCCATTGCCACCCCCAGGTACTGCATGGTGCCGTTCGCAAAGGCCATCTGCCCCGTGGTGGACGCCAGGGCCAAGACGCTGCAGGTGGCGCCGCCGGAGGGCCTGATGGACCTGTGGACTACGCAGCCGCTCAAAAAGGTGCGCCTGGTATGGCCCCAAGGAGATGTAGTAGCACGATTAGGCATAAGGAAGGTGCGCTTGGCCCGGAGCCGGCTTGACGTAGCATGCCGTCTGCAAATGCTCCCATGATGTGGGATGGACCGAAGAGCCATCCTATGCGTGGTAGGCCAACCAAGACGCGGGCATGGAGACGACATGACCGCTCCAGGGAGCGTGTCTATGCAGCTAGCAGGAGCGCGCTCCCGGCACACACTGCATCCACTTGCCGCCCGTAGGCCTTGTCAGCTGCTCAGCTGCGTAGCCAACGGACAAGGGGCGTGAGGACCACCACTTTGATCCACACTCCCACTGCACATGCATCACTTCTCGCAACCCATTTTCCCCTCCCGCGCGCCCCGCGACTCGATAAGTTGTTCACGGTACCTTCTTCCTCGCTCGCTTTTGCCCCCCAGCCCCTGTCTGACGAGGCCAAGGAGCAGAAGCTGAGGGAGCTGCGGGAGGCCCTCAGCCGCGAGCAGCAGCAGCTGGCGGCCAGGGGGCAGCAGCAGGGGCAGGGGAGCCAGGCAACAGCGGCCGCCGGGGGCCAAGGCAGCGCAGCTGCGTCGGAGGGCAGAACTGCGGACAAGGGGGACGCCGGCAGCGACTCGGATGAGGACGTGGAGGAGGAGGAGGAGCAGGCGCGGCCGGCGCCGCGCCCGCGGCGACCGGGGCTGCGGCGGGGGGCGGGCGGTGCGCGGCTGCGCCTGGGCAGGCGGAAAGAATGATGTCGTGCGCGGGCGGGGTGTGGTGTCCAGCGGGTGTGAACTAACTAGGGTCATGTGGTAGGCGCTGGCCACGCTGCCTCACAGCAGTCGGTATGGGGCCTTGGAAGGTCGTAAGGGATCCGCTGGCATTTGCTCAGTGCCTTATGGTGCGCCCGATGGCGTCTGTGATGAATTCATTGCATCCTGTGCGGCATACTGGACCGCACCTGACAACCGCACCTTACAGAGCGACCACCAGGTTGCGGAGTAATGAAGTGACGCAGTCCCCCATCTGACCAAGGCTCGGATTGGAACGTGGTGGTGGAGGTCACACCCTCGCAGCGGGAAGCGTTCTTTCGGGCAGCTGCTTTCCTGCGGCAGCAGGTCGGGGTCGTGGTGGGTCCGTGCCTGACTGCGCTGGGCTGCGCACTCCGCAAGGAGCGGCAGACCGTGTTCAACTCGCTGCTGCAGCAGGGCCTGAAGCCCCGCTGGCGGAAGGGGGTTGAGATCGAGTTCTTTTCTGCAGGCGGCTGGATACAGCACGACTTTGAGTACTTCGGTGGCTGATCGTTGGCTAGGTTGGGCGTGGGGAGGCTTAGGTGGTACACAACA
>VFQN01002747.1_pt1 | contig 26430 bp, 25 predicted proteins | sample 3512371 | NCBI WGS metagenome assembly VFQN01 (sample SAMN10412370, study PRJNA504923) | tailings metagenome | isolation source: Replicate 2 from Balatoc abandoned mine | place: Philippines: Itogon, Benguet | collected 2017-08-28 | reverse complement strand
CTCGCTGGTGCTGCTCTACCCGCTCGGCTACGCGATCTACCTGAGCTTCTTCAACTACTACCTGGGCGGACAGGAGCCGGTCTTCATCGGCTTCGGCAATTATGCCGCCCTGTTCGGCGACGAGCGGTTCTGGAGCTCGATCGGCAAGACCGTGCTGATCGTGGCGGGCGCCGTCGGCCTGGAGTTCGTGCTGGGGCTGGCGGTGGCCTTCGGGCTCTACAAGCTGACTTTCGGCGTGAAGCCGCTCAACCTGCTCATGTTCCTGCCGCACATCGTGACGCCGGTGGTGGCGGCCCTGTTCCTGCGCTGGATCTTCACCGGGCGCTGGGGCCTGCTCGATTCGATCATCATGAGCTTCAACATCTTCCCGCCGGACTGGCTGGGCAGTCCTGGCTGGGCGCGCCTCACCGTGATCCTGGCCGATGCCTGGCAGTTCACGCCGTTCATGATCCTGGTGCTCTATGCCGGCCTGAACACGGTCGACTCGAGCCAGATCGAATCGGCGCAGATGGACGGGGCCGGCAACTGGACGATCCTGACCCGGATCATGCTGCCGGCGATCAAGCCGCTGATCCTGTTCGTGCTGGCGATCCGGATCATGGATGCCTTCCGGTTCTTCGACCAGATCTACGTGCTCACCGCCGGCGGGCCCGGCACCGCCACCGAGACCCTGACCATGTACACCTATGCGCTGGCCTTCCGGCTGCTCGAGATCGGCAAGGCCTCGGCGCTGGGCGTGCTGACGCTGCTGCTCTCGGCGATCACGATCGGGATGGTCATCGCGGTGCTCTACCGGCGCGACAAGGGAGCGTTCTGATGCGGCCATCGCGCGCCACCCAGACGCTCCTGTTCCTGGCGCTGTGCGCCTTCACGGTGGTGAACCTGACGCCGATCATCTGGGCGTTCATGACCTCGATCAAGCAGCCGGTGGACGCCTTTTCGGTGCCGCCCAAGCTGATCTTCACGCCCACCTTCGAGTTCCACTACCAGGTCTGGGTGGAGAAGGAGTTCTGGCGCTTCCTCATCAACAGCGCGGTGATCGCGATCTCGACCGTGTGCATCTCGGTGCCGATCGGGACAATGGCGGCGTTCGCCCTGTCCCGGATGCGGGGCGGCGGCTCGCGTGGGATCCTATTCGGCCTGCTCGCGATGCGGATGTTTCCGCACATCCTGCTGGCGATCCCGTTCTTCGTGCTGGCCCAGTGGCTCAGCCTGATCGACACCTACCCGATGATGATCATGGCGCTGGTGGCGATCAACCAGCCCTTCACGATCTGGATGATGCGCAGCTTCTTCATGGACGTGCCGCTGGAACTGGACGAGGCGGCACGGATCGATGGCTGCAACCTGTGGCAGGTGTTCTACCAGGTGGCACTCCCGGTCGTGCGGCCGGGCCTGTGGATCACCTCTTTGTTCAGCCTTCTGCTGGCCTACAACGAGTTCCTGTTCGCGCTGGTGCTCACGGGGCCGAACACCAAGACCCTGCCGGTGGCGATCGCCGAGTACGGGGCGGAAGACCTGAACTACTGGTCGCTGTCGGCCGCGGCGGCGATCGGGATCATGCTGCCGATCGTGCTGTTCATGATGGCGCTGCAGCGCCACCTGGTGCGCGGCCTGGCATTCGGCGCGGTCAAGGGTTGAAGATGGAGAACCTCATGAAGGCGTCCGGCGCCATCGACTGCGACGTCCATCCGAACGTGCCGAGCATCGAGGCACTGGTGCCTTATCTCGACCCGTACTGGCAGGAAATGGTCGACGTCCGCGGCATCGAGAGCTTCGAGAACCGCAGCTTCCCGCTGAAGGCGCCGATCAACGCTCGCCCGGAATTCCGAGACGAGCGGGGCCGCGCGGCGGAAAGCGTCGAGCGGGTCCGGCGCGAGCTGTTCGACCGCTGGGATCCGGCGATCGCGATCTGCAACTGCCTCTACGGGGTCCAGCAGATCAACGACGAGCACATGGCGGCCGCCTTCGCCAGCGCGGTCAACAAGTGGATCGCGGCGGAGTGGCTGGACAAGGAGCCACGGCTGCGCGCCTCCATCGTGGTGCCGGTGCAGAACCCGGAGCTGGCGGTGGACGAGATCGAGCGCTGGGCGGGCGACAAGCGCTTCGTCTCGGTGCTGGTCCTGGTGATGGGCGAGCTGCCGCTCGGCAAGAGCTTCCACTGGCCGATCTACCGGGCCGCCGAGAAGCACGGCCTGCCGATCTGCGTCCATCTGGGCAGCGCGTACCGGCACCCGGTGACCGCGTCCGGCTGGCCTACCTACCATGTCGAAGACTATGTGGTGCAGACCCAGGCCTTCCAGGCGCAGACCGCCAGCCTGATCAGCCACGGCGTGTTCCAGAAGTTCCCGAAGCTGAAGGTGGTGCTGGCCGAATCCGGCGTGACCTGGCTGCCGACCTTCCTGTGGCGCTTTTCCAAGGGCTGGCGCGGCCTGCGCATCGAGGTGCCGTGGGTGGACCGCTCGCCGATCGAGATCGTGCGCGAGCATTTCCGGCTCACCCTGCAGCCGTTCGACGCACCGCCGGACCCGGCCGAAGTCGGCCACGTGCTCGATCATTTGGGCTCGGAAGATTTACTCCTGTACTCGTCGGACTATCCTCACTGGCAGTTCGAAGGCGATGACCTCATGCCTGCTGGCTTTTCCAAGGAGCTGCAGCGCAAGATCATGGTCGACAATCCGCTCGCAACCTATCCTCGTCTGGGAGGTACGATATGACCCTTGAGGTTCTTGATCGTTCGCAGACGGAGACCGCGGGAACCGCGGCCCCCGTGCGGGCCAAGCCGCAGCGGCTGAGCATCATCGACTGCGATCTTCATCCGACGGTGAAGAAGATCGAAGACCTGAAGCCCTATCTGAGCCAGCGCTGGTGGGACCGGATCGAGACCTACGGGCTGCGGCCGCGCCACGCCTTCGTCAACGGCGATCCCTATCCCAAGGCGGCGCCCCGGGCGGCGCGTCGTGATGCCTGGGCGCCGGATGGCAGCCAGCCGGGCAGCGACCTGCCGTTCATGCGCGAGCACTACCTCGACCCGTACGGGATCGAGTACGCGATCATGGGGCCGCTCTATCCCAGCGGGCAGGCCGACCAGGACCCGACCTTCACCGCGGCCATGGTCAGCGCGGTCAACGATTGGCAGATCGACACCTGGGTCAGCCAGGACAAGCGCCTGAAGGCCTCGATCCTGGTCTCCTACGAGGACACCGAGGCGGCCGTCGCCGAGATCGAGAAGCGGGCGGGCGACCCCGGCTTCGCCCAGGTCCTGGTGCTGACCCGCACCAACGAGCCGCTCGGCCGCAAGCGCTACTGGCCGATCTACGAGGCCGCGGAGCGGCACGGCCTGCCGTTCGCCATGCATGTGTTCGGCTATAGCGGCTATCCGGTCAGCGGCACCGGGTGGCCGTCCTACTACCTCGAAGAGATGACCGGCCATTCGGCGGCCTGCCAGTCGGTGGTGGCGAGCCTGGTGCTGGAGGGCGTGTTCGAGCGCTTCCCGAAGCTCAAGGTCATCAACATCGAGGGCGGGTTCGGCTGGCTCGCCGCCTTGACCTGGCGGCTGGACAAGCACTGGTCGCGCCTGCGCGCCGAGGTCCCGCACCTGAAGCGGCCGCCCTCGGAATATCTGAAGGAGCAGCTGTTCATCACCACCCAGCCGATGGACGAGCCGGAAAAGCCGGCCCAGCTCATCGACCTGATGGAGCAGATCGGCTTCGACCGGCTGCTGTTCGCCACCGACTATCCGCACTGGGACTTCGACGACCCGGCGCGGGCCCTGCCGCGCGGGCTGACCCCGGAGCAGACAAAGGCGATCTGCTCGGAGAACGCCCGCAAGCTGTTCCGCCTCTGAAGCATGGCCAAGCATGTCGTCGCGACCGCCGCCGAGATCCCCGACGGCGGTCGCAAGCTGGTCGAGATCAATGGCCGGCCGATCGCGATCTTCCATGTGAAGGGCGAGTTCTTCGCCCTTTACGACAAGTGCCCGCACGAGGGCGGCAGCCTGTGCACCGGCAAGCTCACCAGCCTGGTCGGCTCGGACGGGCCGGGCCGCTACAGCCTGAGCCGGCAGGGCGAGATCGTCCGCTGCCCCTGGCATGGCTGGGAGTTCGACCTGCGCACCGGCAAGTCCTATTGCGACCCGGTGAAGATGCGGGTGCGCAACTACGCCGTCTCGGTCGAGCCGGGGGCGCGGGTAGTGGAGGGACCCTATCTCGCCGAGACCTTCCCGGTCTCGGTGGAAGGGGAATATGTGGTGGTCGAGCTTTGAAGCCTGGCGACCCGGCTACGTGTTAGGGCAGGCCGGGCGTCCCGCCAGGCTGACCGATTTGGCTGTGCCGGCCCGACGGGCGCCAGCCTTTCCAGGGTGCGCCGAAGCTCCTGGAGAGGCTGGTTCCAGCCGGCCGGTTTACTGTTGCCGCTTCATCAGCGTGCAGTTGGCGATCGCATCGTCGCCGCCCTCGACATAGCAGACCTCCATCTCGTCGGCGCCGGTCAGCGTCGCGTTGACGTGGCCGTCATCGTTCGAGATCAGGATGCTCTTGCCGTCGGCCTGGACGATGCCGAGGAACTCCTCGCCGCCCCCCTCGTACGTCACTTCGCCCCGGAAGACCCGGCCACGCTGTTCCGTGATCAGCATGCTGGCCGAACGGTCCGTTTCCCAGCCTTCGTTCTCGCTGACCGACGGCCCGGAGCCATTCCAGGTGCCGGTCAGTTCCGGCGCGTCGGCTGCGTGCGCCGCGGTACTGAAGGCAAGGCAAACGCCAGCAGCGATGATGATTCTACGCATGGGGTTCTTTCCGGTTTCCTGTCCCTGATGGACCACGCGTAGAGGCATCACAGGAACTTGTCACCTTCGGCCCATGTCCCTGGCGAAAACGCCGTGGCGGCGCCTAGGGGCGAGCCGGCAGCTCGACGCCCAGCCGGGCCGCCATGGCCCAGCAGACCGGCTCGGCGACGAGATCGGCCAGGGTCGCCTCGTCCAGCACCGCGAGGAACGCGGCCAGCGCCCGGCTGAGCGTGGACCGGAGCCGGCAGGCGCCGGCGATCATGCAGCCGCCGCCTTCCAGCCCATCGCCGCCCGGCTGGCCGTCCGGCGTCATGCAGACCAGGAGCGCCAGATCCTCCTCGGTCCGGCGGAACACGTCGCCGATGCGGATCCGCTCGGGCGGCATCGCCAGGCGGATGCCGCCGCCACGGCCCCGGATCGTCTCGATGAAGCCGTTGCGGCCCAGCGCATGCACCACCTTGGTCAGGTGGTTCTCGGAGATCCGGTAGGCACCCGCGATCTCCGGGATCGACGCCAGCCGCCCCGGGCGCAACCCCAGATACATCAATGTCCGGAGCGCATAGTCGGTATGCATCGTGATCCGCATGGCAGAAGATGTACCGCATTTACTTCTTTTCGCGAAGCGCCTAGATAAGCTGCATCAAAAATACACCTTTTGGGATCGGCCATGCAGAAGCCGCTCGACGCTCGGACCATCGCCATCGTCAAGGCCACCGTGCCCGCCCTGGAAGCCCTCGGGCCGACGATCACCCGACGCATGTACGAGCTGATGTTCCAGAATCGCACGATCCGGGAGCTGTTCAACCAGTCGCACCATGGCGAAACCGGGTCGCAGCCGCACGCACTGGCCGCAGCGATCCTGGCCTATGCCCGGAACATCGACCGGCTGGCCGTGCTGGCGCCGGCGGTGGAGCGCATTGCGCAAAAGCATGCCGGGCTGAACATCCTGCCCGAGCATTATCCCTATGTGGCCAAGGCCCTGCTCGGCGCCATTGTTGACGTGCTGGGGGAGGCGGCCACCGAGGAGATCCTGGCGGCCTGGGACGAGGCGTACTGGTACTTGGCCGAGATCCTGATCGGCCGGGAGGCCCAGATCTACCGCGCGATGGCCGAAGCGCCCGGCGGCTGGAACGGCTGGCGCCGCTTCGTGGTCGAGAAGCGGGAGCAGGAGAGCGGGATCATCACCTCGTTCCTACTGCGTCCGGAAGACGGCGGCCCGGTGATGCGGCATCGGCCCGGCCAGTACCTCACCTTCCAGCTCGAGATCCCGGGCCAGGCGTCGCCGCTCAAGCGCAACTACAGCATCTCCTGCGCGCCGAACGACGCCAGCTACCGCATCAGCGTGAAGCGCGAGCCCGGCGGCATCGTGTCGAACTGGCTGCACGACCAGGCCACCGTCGGCACGGTCCTGAAGGTCGCGCCGCCGGCCGGCGAGTTCTTCCTTCCGGAACGGCCGGAGCGCCCGGTCGTGCTGCTGAGCGGCGGCGTCGGCCTGACGCCGATGGTGAGCCTGCTGGAACCGCTGGCCGAGCAGCAGCCCGACCTGCCCACCCACTACGTGCACGGCACCCTGAACGGCACGACCCACGCGATGCGGGAGCACGTGCAGGACCTGGCCGCCCGCGCGCCGGGCATTACCCTCAGCACCTTCTATGTCGAGCCGGCGCCGGAGGACCGTGCCGGGCTGCATTACGACCAGGTGGGCCTGATCACCACCGACTGGCTGCAGGACAACACGCCGACCGAGCAGGCCGACTACTATCTGTGCGGGCCCACGCCGTTCCTGCGCGCCTTTGTCGGCGGGCTGGCCCGCGCGGGCGTGCCGGACTCCCGGATCCATTACGAGTTCTTCGGCCCCGCCGACGAACTGCTCGCAGCCTGAGCATCGGCCGGGCGAGAAGCCGGGTCACTCCGGCTTCTGCTCCACATGGCCGCCAAAGCCGAAGCGCATCGCGGAGAGCAGCTTCTCGCCGAAGGTGCTCTCCTCGCGGGAGCGGAAGCGGGCGAACAGTGCCGCGGAGAGCACGTTGGCCGGGACGGCCTCCTCGATCGCGGCGTTGATCGTCCAGCGGCCCTCGCCGGAATCGGCGACCGAGCCGGTGAAGCTGGCAAGGTCCGGCTCCTTCGCGAGCGCGATGGCGGACAGGTCGAGCAGCCAGGACGAGACCACGCTGCCGCGGCGCCAGACCTCGGCGATGTCGGCCATGTTCAGGTCGTAGCGCTCGCTTTCCGGCAACTCCGCGCTGTTCTTGTGGCGCAGGATGTCGAAGCCCTCGGCATAGGCCTGCATCAGGCCGTACTCGATGCCGTTGTGGACCATCTTCACGAAATGTCCGGCCCCTACCGGGCCGGCATGGATGTAGCCCTGCTCCGCGCGCGGATCGAGGTGCCCGCGGCCAGGCGTGGCCTCGATGCTGCCCTTGCCCGGGGCCAGCGCGCGGAAGATCGGATCCAGATGGTCGACGGTGTCCTTGTCGCCGCCGATCATCATGCAGTAGCCGCGCTCCAGGCCCCAGACGCCGCCGGAGGTGCCGACGTCGACATAGCGGATGCCCTTGGCGGCCAGCGCCTGCGCGCGGCGGATGTCGTCCTTGTAGAACGCGTTGCCGCCGTCGATGACGATGTCGCCAGGCTCCAGGAGATCGGCCAGCCGGGCGATCATGTTCTCGGTGATGTCGCCCGCGGGCAGCATCGACCAGATGGCCCGCGGCTTCGCCAGCTTCTGGACGAGTTCCTCGACGGACCCGCTGCCGGTGGCACCTTCCGCCGCGAGCGCCGCGACCGCCGGGGGCGACACGTCGAACGCGACCGCCTGGTGGCCGTGGCGGAGCAGGCGCCGCACGATGTTGCCGCCCATGCGGCCAAGGCCGATCATCCCGAGTTGCACGTTGGGTGCTCCTTGCAGCGACGCTATGTCCTTGGGATCAGCCAGCCTTGCGCGTGCGGGCGATCTGCTCCTTGGCGGCCTTGGCCACCGCGTCGGCCGTGAAGCCGAAATGGCTGAGCAGGGCCTTGAGCGGCGCCGAGGCGCCGAACTGCTGCATGCCGATCTTGGCACCCTTCCGCCCGGCATAGCGGTCCCAGCCGATCACGGACGCCTGCTCGACGCTCACCCGCGCCTCGATCGCAGCCGGCAGCACCTCGTCCTGGTAGGCCTTGTCCTGATCCTCGAACAGTTCCCAGCTCGGCATCGAGACGACCCGGCTGCGCACCCCTTCCGCGGCGAGCTTCTCGTGCGCCTCGACGCAGATCTGCACCTCGCTGCCGGTGCCGATCAGGATCACCTCCGGCTTGCCGTCGGCAGGCTCGGCCATGATGTAGGCGCCGCGGGCAACACCCTCGGCGGAACGGTAGCGCTCGCGGTCGAAGGTCGGCAGGGGCTGGCGGGACAGGACGAGGCAGGCTGGCTGGTGCCGGAGCTTGCCGATCGTCCGCCAGGCCTCGGCGACCTCGTTGGCATCGGCCGGGCGCAGGGTGATCAGGCCCGGGATCGAGCGCAGGCTGAGCAGCTGCTCGATCGGCTGGTGGGTCGGGCCGTCCTCGCCGACGCCGATCGAATCATGGGTGAAGATCCAGACGGTCGGCAGCTCCATCAGCGCGGAGAGCCGGATCGCCGGCTTCATGTAGTCGCTGAAGATCAGGAAGGTGGAGCCGTAGGCGCGCAGCTTAGACAAGGCCAGGCCGTTGACGGCCGAGCCCATGGCGTGCTCGCGGATGCCGAAATGCATGTTGCGGCCGCCCGGCTGGCCCGGTTCCAGCGCGCCGGCACCCTCGAACTTCAGCAGGGTCTTGGTGGAAGGGGCAAGGTCGGCAGCGCCGCCCAGGAGCCAGGGCAGGTTCTTGCCGATGGCGTTCTGGACCTGGCTGGAGGCGTCGCGGCCGGCCATGCCCTTCGCATCGGCCGGGAAGGTCGGAATGTCCTTGTCCCAGCCCTCGGGCAGCTCGCGCCGCTCGATCTGGGTGATCTGGCGGGCCTCGTCGGGGTACTGCTCGGCGTAGCGCTCGAACAGCGCCTTCCATGCGGCATTGGCCTTGCCGCTGCGGGCGCCGATGCCGTTCGCGAACTGGTCGTACACCCCGTCCGGGACCAGGAACTGGGCGTCTTCCGGCCAGCCATAGGCCTTCTTGGCGCCCTTGATTTCCTCGGCACCCAAGGGCTCGCCATGGGCGGACGCGGTGCCGGCCTTCTTCGGCGCGCCGTAGCCGATCACGCTGCGCACGATGATCATGGTGGGCTTGTCGGTACGGCCGGCAAAGCCGTTCAGCGCCCTGGCCAGCGATCCCCGGTCGTTGGCGTCGTCGACATGCTCGACATGCCAGCCATAGGCGGCGAAGCGGGCGCCGACATCCTCCGAGAAGGCGAGGTCGGTGCCACCCTCGATGGTGATGTGGTTGCTGTCGTAGATCCAGCAGAGGTTGGAAAGCCGAAGATGCCCGGCCAGCGAGGCGGCCTCGGCGGACACGCCCTCCATCAGGTCGCCGTCGCCGGCCAGCGCATAGACCTTGTAGTCGAACAGGTCGAAGCCCGGCCGGTTGTAATGCGCGGCCAGCCAGCGCTCGGCCACCGCCATGCCGACGCTGGTGGCGACACCCTGGCCGAGCGGGCCGGTGGTGGTCTCGACGCCGGAGGTGAGGTGGTACTCGGGATGGCCCGGGCACTTGCTGTCGAGCTGGCGGAAGTTCTTGATGTCGTCGAGCGACACCGAGACCTCGCCGGTCTGGTTGTAGTCGCTGTCGACCGCCCGGGTCCGGGTCAGGTGCAGGAGGCTGTAGAGCAGCATCGAGGCATGCCCGACCGAGAGCACGAACCGGTCGCGGTTCGGCCAGATCGGGTCGGCGGGATCGAAGCGCAGGTGGTTCTGCCAGACCTCATAGGCGACCGGCGCCAGCGCCATGGGCGTGCCGGGATGGCCGGAGTTCGCCTTCTGGACGGCGTCCATCGCGAGCGTGCGGATCGTGTCGATGCAAAGCTGGTCCATGTCGCCCTGGTTCAAGCTCATCTTCATCCACCTCGCTGCTCGGCTCGGACGGCCCCGGCATCGGCGCCCCGGCGATCTCAGAGGCCTTCCATACGCGCGCCGGCACCCTACGATCAACGCAGGGCGTTCCTTCGGGGTTGCCTGGAGACGGGGGTGCATGAGGCGATGGCCACGCAGGACGAGCGGGATGCGCTGAAGCAGGCGGCGGCGGAGGCGGCCGTGGCCGAGGTGGAGGACGGCATGGTGGTCGGCCTCGGGACCGGCACGACGGCGGCCCATGCGATCGCGGCGCTGATCCGCCGGGTGCGCCAGGGCCTGCGGATCGTGGCGATCCCGACCTCCGAGCGGAGTGCCGCCCAGGCCCGGGCCGGCGGCATCGAGCTGACCGACTTTGGCCGCCACGTCCGGGTGGACCTGACGATCGACGGCGCCGACCAGGTGGCGACGGACAGCCTCGACCTGATCAAGGGCATGGGCGGCGCGCTGTTGCGCGAGAAGATCGTGGCCGCCGCCAGCGACCGGCTGGTCATCGTCGTCGACGAGAACAAGCTGGCCGCGCGGCTGTCGCTGCCGGTGCCGGTGGAGGTCGTCACCTTCGGCTGGCAGGCGACGCAGCGTCGGATCGCGGATCTGGGCGGCCATCCGGTTCTGCGCGAAGCGGACGGGACGGCCTACCGCACCGATGGCGGCAACACGATCCTGGACTGCGCGTTCGGCAGCATCGCCGACCCCGCTATGCTCGACTGCCAGCTGCGGAACATCGTGGGGGTGGTGGAAACCGGGCTGTTCATCCAAAGAACCAGCAAGGTGCAGGTGGCGGGGGCATCCGGCGTCCGCGTGCTGACGAAAAACTGATCGGGCGGGCGAATGAAGAACCTGATTCTGGTGGTCATGGGCGTGACGAGCTCGGGCAAGACCACCGTCGCGCAATCGCTGGCCGAGCGGCGCGGCTGGCCGTTCCAGGAGGGCGATTCCCTCCATCCGCGGGCGAACGTGGAGAAGATGGCGTCGGGCACGCCGCTCACCGACGAGGACCGCTGGCCATGGCTCGACCGGGTCGCGGCCTGGATCGACGCGCTCCGCAAGGATGGCCAGTCCGGCGTCATCACCTGCTCGATGCTCAAGCGCGCCTATCGCGACAAGGTCATCGACGGCAAGCCGGACGTCCGGCTGATGTACCTGAAGGGCGACAAGTCGGTGATCGCCGCGCGCATGGCGAAGCGCACGGGGCACTACATGCCGACCAGCCTGCTGGACAGCCAGGTCGCCACGCTGGAGCCGCCGACCCCGGACGAGCGGCCGCTGGTCGTCGACATCGAGGGCAGCATCGACGACATGGTGGCCCAGGCCGAGCGGCTGCTGGACGAGGCGCTGCGCGCGGGCTGAGGGCGCCATCGCCGCCCGGGAAAAATCCGGCCGGCTGACACGGTGCTGTCACGCTCGCGCGCGACAATCCCGTGACGGCCGGAAGCTCGCGTCCGATCCCGCGCTCCTGAACTGTGGGAACCTGGCACCTGTCCTGGTACTTTCTAGGCACATGGCTGGAGTCCGGGTGCGCCAGGATGTTGTCGCGACGGTCCGTCTATCGTAACGGTTGAGTTCAACGGGAGATGTTCGGGCGCGGACCATCTCGATCGGGACGGGGTAGCGGGTGCGGGTCCAGTACGGGGCATTGCCGGTCACGGAACAGCAGGGCGAGCCCATGGTCATGCTGGTGACGTCGCGCGGCGCCGGGCGCTGGATCATCCCCAAGGGGCGGCCGGAAAAGGGCGTGGCGCCGCACAAGCTGGCGCAGCGCGAGGCCTGGGAAGAGGCCGGGCTGATCGGGCGGATCCAGCGCAAGTCGATCGGCCGCTTCGTCCACCCCAAGCGGCGGGCCGACGGCAGCACGGTGCATTGCGAGATCGAGGTGTTCCGGCTGGACGTCGTGGAGGAGCTCAGCGACTGGCCGGAGCGCGGCCAGCGGGAGCGGTGCTGGTGCACCCTGCCGGAAGCCATCGAGAAGGTCGGCGAACACGGGCTTGCGAAGCTGCTGCAAAGCTTCGACGGCTACCCGCGCAAGGATCCGGCCCTAGATAGGTCCTGAGACGGGCGGACGCGGCGGTCGCCGCATCCCGTCTCGTCGGAGGTGGGCGGCTTGTCGGGGATGGCGCGGCAGCGCTTGGTGATCGTCATCGTGGCGGCCGCCTTGTTCATGGAGAACCTGGACAGCACGGTGCTGGTCACCGCGCTGCCGACCATCGCCGCCGATCTCGGCACCGACCCGGTCCGCCTGAAGCTGGCGCTCACCACCTACCTGGTCAGCCTTGCCGTGTTCGCGCCGGCCAGCGGCTGGGTGGCCGACCGGTTCGGTGCAAGGCGCGTGTTCACCCTGGCGATCAGCCTGTTCTGCTTCGCCTCCGTCCTGTGCAGCCTCGCCTCCACCCTGCCGGAACTGATCGCCGCCCGCGCCCTGCAGGGGATCGGCGGGGCGCTGATGCTGCCGGTCGGCCGGCTGGTGATCCTGCGCCTGGTGCCCAAGCACGAGCTGGTCGCAGCGATGGCCTGGTTCACCATGCCGGCACTGCTCGGGCCGCTCCTGGGCCCGCCGGTCGGCGGGTTCATCGTCACGGTGGCCGACTGGCGCTGGATCTTCTGGATCAACCTGCCGGTGGGTGCGGTCGCCCTGGTCGCGGCCTGGTTCCTGATGCCGAAGATCGCCGAGCGCGACGTGCCCCGCTTCGACCTGCTGGGCTTCCTTCTCCTGGCGGTCTGCCTGGCCTCGGTGGTGGCGGCCGAGGCTTTCCTGGGCACGGGCGATCGGCCGCTCCTGATCGCCGGCATGCTGGTCCTGGTCGCGCTCGCGACCGGCTGGCGCTATGTCCGCCACGCCCATGCCGTGCCCTATCCGGTCCTCGACCTGAAGCTCCTGCGGGTCCGTACCTTCCGCGCCGGCGTGCTGGGCGGCCTGCTGTTCCGGGCGGGCTCGGGCGCCATGCCGTTCCTGCTGCCGCTGCTCCTGCAGCTGGGCCTTGGCATGGACGCGCTGGCCAGCGGGCTCACGACCTTCGCCAGCGCGCTCGGCGCCCTGCTGATGAAGCCGCTCGCCCGCCCGGTCCTGGGCCGGTTCGGCTTCCGGCGGGTGCTGGCGATGAACGTCGGTATCAGCGCCCTGTTCATGATGGCGCCGCTCCTGTTCGGGCACGGCACGCCCTGGGCCGTGATGTTCACGGTCCTGGTGGTCGCCGGGCTCACCCGCTCTTTGCAGTTCACCTCGATCAACACGCTGACGGTGGCCGACGTGCCGGAGGACCGCCACAGCCAGGCGACCAGCTTCACCAGCGTGGTGCAGCAGGTTTCCGCCTCGCTGGGGGTGACGATCGCGGCGCTGTCCCTCGACGCCGCGCGGCTGGCGCATGGCGGCGGCGACACGCTCGCCATCGCCGACTTCCACTGGGCCTTCATCGTGGCCGGCACGGTGGCGCTGATGGCAGCGCCGGTGTTCATGGCCCTGCCCAAGGATGCCGGCGCCGCCCTGGTGGCGGGACCGGCCCCGGCGGAAAAGATCCTGTCCCGGTCACGGCCGAAGTAGGGACGGCTCGCGCTCGGGCAGGGTCACCGCGAAGCCCTGCGGCCCGGCTTCCGCGAAGAAGCGCTGGATCAGCCGGATCAGGCGGTGGACGAAGCGCGGCTTGTGGTCGCCATAGATGTCGGCGACCATCAGGGTCGGGACCGGCAGTTCGTCCAGAATCGGGCGGCGCACCAGCCCGCGACCGTCCGGCGACGCGCCCGACAAAGGCCGCATGTTCAGGACCGACATGCCGAGCCCGTCCGCCACCGCGCTGCGCACCGTCTCATAGGTGCGGGTGCGCATCTGGATGCGCGGGCGGCGCCCGTACAGGTCGAACACGGCAAGGAGGAAGTGCGAGGTGTGCGGCAGGTCGAGCAGGACGAGCGGCCGCTCGGCCAGGGCCGCGATGGTCACGGCCGGCTCACCGGCCAGCGGGTCCTCGGCCGGCAGGATGGCATGGGTGGGCACCTTGCACACCGGCGTGCGGGTCGCGGCGAAGGTTGGCCCGATATCGTAGGCGACCACGACGTCGACCAGGCCGGCGGCCAGCCAAGCGTGCATCTCGGTCTGGTCGCCGCCCATCAGCGACACCTCGACCGGGCCGACCTCGTCCAGGTAGCGGCGCACGATGCTGGTCATGAACAAGGGGCCGAACGGCTCGAAGCAGCCGATCCGCACGGTGGGCGGAGTCGCTTCGGCCAGCACGTCGATCGCCCGGGCGAACTCGGCTTCCGCCGCCAGGAGCCCGCGCGCTGCATGGATGAAGCGCTCGCCGAGCGGCGTCACGGTGACGCCGCGCGCCGGCCGCCGGTCGAAGAGGGCCCCGCCGGCATCGTCCTCGGCCCGCGCGATCGCCGCCAGGATCGAGGATTGCGAGATGGTGAGCGCACGGGCGGCTGCCTGGATGCTGCCGAGCCGGGCGACCTCGGCGACATAGCGGATCTGCCGCAGCGTAAGCTGCATGCCTGCTCCTTGAGCACGCCATGATGACTGGGCGGTGCCGGGGCAGGTTCTGACATTGCATGTAACAGAACAATATCAATTATACATTTTGTACGCTTTGCCGGGGCGGGCTAGGGTTCTGGCCGTCGAGGGAACGGCGAAGGACGAAAACCAATGAGCACCCCACGCGACCCGCTCGCGGATGCGGATGCGCTGTGCCGCAAGGATGCCGCCGAACTGGCCGCGGGCTATGGGGCAGGGACGTTCTCGCCGGTGGAGGTCGCGCGCGCCGTCCTGGCGCGGGCCGAGGCGATCCAGCCCGAGCTGAACGCGTTCACCCGGATCGACCATGACGGCGCCCTCGCGGCCGCCCAGGCCTCGGAGCGCCGCTGGAAGGCCAGGGAGCCGCTCTCGCCGGTGGACGGGGTGCCCACGACCATCAAGGACATCGTCTGGATCAAGGACCAGGCGGTGCGCTACGGCACCGTCGCGGTGCCGGCGGTCGAGGCCGACCAGGATGCGCCCTCGGTGCAGCGGATGCGCGAGGCCGGGCTGGTGTTCATCGGCCTCACGACCACGCCGGAATTCGGCTGGAAGGCGCTGACCGACAGCCCCGGCTTCGGGATCACCCGCAACCCGCACCGGCCGGACGTGACCCCGGGCGGCTCCAGCGGCGGTGCTGCGGTGGCGGCCGCCACGGGTGCCGGTGTGTTCCATCTGGGCACCGATGGCGGCGGCTCGATCCGGATCCCGTCGTCCTTCACCGGCATCGTCGGGCTGAAGCCGAGCTTTGGCCGGGTGGCGGCCTACCCGGCCAGCCCGTTCGGCACCGTCGCCCATATCGGGCCGATGACCCGCAGCGTCGGCGACGCCAAGGCGATGCTGGCGGCGATGGCCGGGCCTGACCCGCGCGACTGGTACCAGCAGCCCGGGCAGTTCCCGAGCCTGAGCGCGCCGGCCGAGAAGGTGGCCGGGCTGAAGATCGGGCTGTGGATGAAGCCGCCTTCGGGCACCGTCCATCCGGAGGTCGCGGCACGGATCGAGCGGATCGCGCAGGCGCTGGAAGCGGCGGGTGCCGTGGTCGAGCCGTTCGACCTGCCGGGCGAGAACCTGCACGAGCTGTTCCAGACCCTGTGGTTCTCTGGTGCTGCCGCCCGGCGCGAGATGGTGCCGGCGGAAAGCCGCACCGCACACGATCCGGGCTTCCAGGCGATCGCCGATGCCGGCCTGCGCCTGCGCGCCGCCGACTTCATCAAGGCCAGCGGCGCCCGGGCGGCGTTCGGCATGGCGATGGACGCGGCGTTGGCGCGCTACGACGTGCTGGTCTCGCCGGGTGCGGCGATCCCGCCATTCACCGCCGGGCTCGAGGTGCCGGAAGACTCCGGCATGGCGCGTTGGACCGAATGGGCAGGGTTCAGCTACCCGATCAACCTGACCCAGCAGCCGGCCGCGGTGATCCCGGCCGGCAAGACCGCCGACGGGCGGCCGATCGGCCTGCAGATCGTCGGCGCCCGCGGGGCCGACGGCAGGGTGCTGGAGATCGCGCAGGCATTCGAGGACGCGGGCGTGGCGAAGGCCTGACCGGCATTTTCCCAAAGGGGGGACGACATGGCGAACCGGCGTGCGTTGTTGAAGGGCTCGGCGGCACTGGGCGGTGCCGCGATGATGCTGGCGTCCATCAACCGGGAGGCGCGCGCCGAAGGCGACCCGATCCCGATCGGCTCGGCCCTGCCCCTGTCGGGCTTCGCGGCTGCCGACGGCATCGAGTTCAAGAACGGCCTGGAGCTGGCCGCGGAGGAGATCAACGAGGCGGGCGGCATCCTCGGCCGGCCGATCGAGCTGCATATCGAGGACACCAAGGACATGGGCGCCGACGTGGTGTCCCAGGCGATGCAGCGCCTGATCGACCGCTACTCGGTGCCGGCGATCATCAACGGCTACAATTCCGGTACCAACATGGTGGAGATGGATGTCGCCGCCGACAACGACATCATCTTCAAGCACTACAATACGCTGATCTCGCACAACGAGAAGTTCAAGAGCGACCCGGAGCGCTACTACAGCTCCTTCCAGGGCGATCCGCCGGAATACTACTACGGCCCCGGCTGCCTCCTGTTCCTCAAGCACCTGATGGAAACGGGGCAGTGGAAGGCCCCGAACAACAAGATCGCGATCGTGCCCTCGGCCAACGAGTACTCGATCGTCATCGCCAACGCGGTGAAGGCGCAGGCGGAGCAGTACGGCTTCACCGTCAGCCTGTTCGAGACCGTGCCGTTCCCGACCAACCAGTGGGGCCCGACGCTCGCCAAGCTGCGCCAGGACCCGCCGGCGGCGATCCTCGTCACCCATTTCCTGCCGCAGGACCTGGCCCAGTTCATGGTCCAGTTCCAGACCCAGCCGATCGATTCGCTGGTCTACATGCAGTACGGTCCATCCTTGCCGGCCTTCCGGGAGATCGGCAAGGAAGCCATCAACGGCGTGATCTACTCGACGGTCGTTGGCTGCCTGCCCGACGATTTCTCCAAGCCCTATCGCGAAAAGTACTGGCAGAAGTTCGGGCCGAATTCCGCCTACATCACCGGCTCGCAGACCTATGACGGGCTGTGGCACTACGCGCTGTCCGCCGCGATCGCCGGGGGACCTGGCGAGGCCTTCGACCGCGAGCAGATCGAGAAGGTCGCCGCATCCATGCGCCGGCTGATCTATCGCGGCATGAACGGCATCTATCGCTGCGACCCGGAAGGCCAGTCCGGCTACTGCTACCCGACCCAGATCTCCGATCCGTCGCTCGGCATGCCGCACCAGTTCCTGCAGCACCAGGACCACACGACCGATCCCAAGCTGATCGCACCGGCGCTCTACGCCACCGACCAGTTCGTGCTGCCGCCCTGGTTCAAAGCCTGAGCCGGATCGCCCGCCGGTGACCGGCCAGAGCGTACCCCTCCTCGTCTGCGAGGGGGTGAGCAAGCATTACGGCTCGCTGAAGGCGGTGGACGAGCTGTCGCTCGCGGTCCGGCCGGGCGAGGTTCTGGGCATTGGCGGGCCGAACGGGGCGGGCAAGACCACCCTTTTCGACGTCATCACCGGCATCGCACCCGCCACGTCCGGGCGGGTGCTGGTGCAGGGCCATGACGTGACTCGCGCCACGCCCGACCGGATCTGCCAGCTGGGCCTGGTGCGGACCTTCCAGCTCAACGCGGCGTTCGACAGCTTGAGCGTGCGCGACAACATCCAGCTGGCGGCCTATTTCGGCAAGGCGCGCAAGGGCCTGCCCGGCTTCCGCTTCGGCCCCGAGGCCCTCCGGCGCAGCCGGATGGCGATCGAGCTCCTGGGGCTGGGCGACGCTGCCGGGCGGACCGCCGGCGAGCTGCCGGTGCTGGAGCGCAAGCTCCTGATGATCGCGAGCGCGGTCGCGACCGAGCCCAGGGTGGTGCTGCTGGACGAGCCGGTGGGCGGCCTGAACCCGCACGAGATCGACCGGGTGGCCCTGGTGGTCGAGAAGCTGCGCGGCCAGGGCATCACGGTCGTGCTGATCGAGCACGTCATGCGCTTTTTGCTGCAGCTTTCTAGCCGGGTGATGATCATGCACCAGGGCCGCTCGATCTACGAGGGCCCGCCGCGCGGCGTGCCGGAGGACAAGCGGGTGGTGGAAACCTATCTGGGGGCTGCCACCACCAAGCGGTTGCAGCGCTTCTTCGAGGCCGGGGCGGCGCATGGCTGAGGCGGCGCTCGCGATCGAGAACCTGGTCACCGGCTATGACCGGCGCGATGTCCTGACCGGGATCTCCCTGAATGTTCCGGAAGGCGCGCTGGTCACGGTGGTGGGCCCGAACGGCCACGGCAAGTCGACGCTCCTGCGCGCCATATCCGGCCTTCTGCCGACGCGCCGGGGCTCGGTCCGGCTGTTCGGCGCCAACCTGGCGGGCAGGGCGCCGCACGCGGTGGCCGCGGCCGGCATCGTGCACGTGCCGCAGGGCGACATGCTGTTCCCGCAGATGAGCGTGCACGAGAACCTCCTGATGGGCGCCTACCTGGAAGCCGACCAGGCGGTCGTCGCGCGGCGGCTGGACGAGGTGCAGGCATTGCTGCCCAAGCTCGCCGAGCGCCGCGACCAGCTGGCCTCCTCCCTGTCCGGCGGCGAGCGCCGCATGGTCGGCATCGGCCGCGGCCTGATGATGGGCGGGCGGGTCATGCTGATCGACGAGCCGTCCCTGGGCTTGGCGCCGATCATCATCGAGCAGGTCTACGAGGTGATCGCGCGCCTCAAGGCGTCCGGGCGCACGATCCTCCTGGTCGAGGAGAACCCGGCCCGGGTCGCCGACCTCGCCGACGAGATCCACCTGCTCGACAATGGCAGGATCGTCTGGTCGGGCCTGCCCCATGTCCTGCTCGAGCGCGACGAGCTGCTCGAAACCTATCTCGGAGGCTGACGGGCATGGACATCCTGGGCCCGGTCTTCGTGGCGGGCATCACCACCGGCGCGCTCTACGCGCTCGCCACGATCGGCCTGTCGCTGGTCTGGGGCGCGCTCGGCATGCTCAACATGGCGCATGGCGCGCTGCTCACCATCGGCGGCTATGCCGCGTTCACCCTCGCCACATGGCTGGGCGCGTCCTGGCCGCTGGCGGTGCTGGCGCCGATCGTGGTGGGCGCGGCCATCGGCGCCGCGATCTACCTGCTGGTGGCCCACCCGCTCCTGGCCCGGGCGCCGCAGAGCTTCGAGACCAACGTGATCATCGCGACCTTCGGGGTGGCGATCGCGCTGGAGAACGCCGTGCTGCTGATCTTTGGCGGCCAGCCGTTCGGGCAGTCCATCGCCCTTTCCGGCCATGTCCAGGTAGGGGGCGTGTTCATACCGTGGCAGAATATCCTCATCGTCGCGGTCGTGCTGGCGATGATGGCCGCGACCGCATTCTTCCTTGCGCGCACCCGGACCGGTCGTGCTATCCGGGCAACCGCTCAGAACCGCGAGGCTGCCCAACTCCTGGGCGTGCCGGTGGGGCGGGTGTATCTGCAGGTGCTGGCGTTGTCGGGGGGCATCGCCGGCACCTGTGGTCTGCTGGTGAGCTCCATCACCCAGCTCTCGCCTTCGCTCGGCGCCGACCCGATGCTGAAGGCCTTCATCATGTGCGTGGTCGCCGGCCTGGGCAACCTGCCGGGCGCCATCGCCGCGGCCTTCGTCCTGGCGCTGACCGAGGCGTTCGCGAGCTACGCCCTGGGCGGGCGCTGGGGTTCTCCGCTCCTCCTGGCGATCGTGATCCTGGTGCTGATCTGGCGTCCCGACGGGCTGTTCGGCCGCGCCGCGGTGCGCCGCCTGTGATGGAATCCAGGCCTTGAGGAGGCAGCGATGAGCCGTTCCGACCGTGGCCACCTCGTCACCGCGATCGTCGTGCTGGCGCTCCTGGTGGCGCTGCCCTTCGTGGCCGACAGCCGCTACGTCGTGGGCCAGGTGATCCTGGCCCTGTTCTACGCGATCGTCGCCTCGCAGTGGAACCTGCTGTTCGGCTTTGCCGGCGTGTTCTCCCTGGGCCAGATGGCGCTGTTCGCGTTCGGCGGCTACGCCACCGCCATGCTGGGCTTCTACTTCGACTGGTCGATGTGGCTGGCCATGCCGGTGGCCGCCGTCGCCACCGTGCTGTTCAGCCTGCTGATCGGGATCGCCTGCCTGCGGCTGGCCGGGGCCTATGTCGCCCTCCTGACGCTGGCGGTGGCGCAGGTGATGTACCTGCTGATCGTCACCGACACCGACTGCTTCGTCATGCAGGGCGCCACCTGCCGGCAGTTCACCGGCGGGGCGGTGGGCTTCGCCCGGTTCGGCGACCTCGGCACCCGCGCTCTGTTCAAGGGCAACTACATGGTCGCCAACTACGCGATCGTGGTGGCCCTGTTCGCGGTGACCATGGCGTTCACCTGGGCGGTGATCCGCTCGCCGCTGGGCCTGGCCTTCCAGGCGCTGCGCGACAATCCGGGCTGCGCGGTGGCGCGCGGCATCAACCGGTTCTCGACCCAGCTTTTGGTGTTCGGCGCTTCCGCCTTCTTCACCGGCCTGGCCGGCGGCCTCTACGCCGCGCACTTCCAGGCGATCGGCCCGAACGTCCTGTCGCTCTCCACCCTGATGTTCATCATCGCCATCGCCGTGGTGGGCGGCATCGGCAAGCTGTGGGGACCGCTGGTGGGGGCAGTGATCCTGGTGCTGGCGGACGAGGCGCTGCGCGAGGTCGGCGGCGAGTTCCGCACGCTGGGCCTGGGCCTGATCATCGCGGCCGCCATGGTGCTGATGCCGCGCGGGGTGATCGGCCTGGTGGAAGGGATGGTCGCCAGGCTGCGGCCGGGGCCGGCAGTGGTGCCGGCAGCGGCGGGCACGGAGGGTTCGCATGTTTGACACGATCGTGGTGGGCGCCGGCAGCGGCGGGTGCGTGATCGCCGGCCGGCTGACCGAGGATCCCGGCCGCAAGGTGCTGGTGCTGGAGGCGGGCAGGGCGGCGCCCCTGCCGTCCAGGATGCCGGCCATGTGGATCACCATGGTCAACACCGAGGTCGACTGGGGCTACCACACCGTCCCGCAGCCGGGCTGCCGGATGCGGCGGATCTTCTGGCCGCGCGGCAAGATGGTCGGCGGCTCCGGTGCGCTGAACGCGATGATCTATATCCGCGGCCTGCCGTCCGACTATGACGGCTGGGCGGCGATGGGGGCCGAGGGCTGGGGCTGGCAGGACGTGCTGCCGGTCTTCAGGAAATCCGAGCACAACGAGCGGCACGGCAACGGCCCGCGGCACGGCTCGGGCGGGCCGCTCAACATCGCCGACGTGCCCTACGTGGACGCCACCGAGCGGCTCTGGCTCCAGGCCTGCCAGAACGCCGGCATCCCGTTCAACGAGGACTTCAACGGCGACACGCAGGAAGGCTGCGGCCTGTTCCAGCTGTTCCTGAAGGACGGCGAGCGGTTCGGCACGGCCAAGGCCTATCTGGAGCCGGCCCTGCACCGGCCGAACCTGACGGTCGAGACCGGCGTGCTGACCACCCGGCTGATCGTCGAGAACGGCCGCGCGGTCGGGGTGGAGTACCTGAAGAACGGCCGGCCGCAGACGGCCTATGCCTCGTCCGAGGTGGTGCTGACCTCGGGCTCGATCGGCTCGGCCCAGCTCCTGCTGCTGTCCGGGATCGGCCCGGCCGATGAGCTGCGGCCGCTCGGCATCGACGTCGTCCACGACCTGCCGGGCGTGGGCAAGGACCTGCAGGACCATATCAACGTGCCGGTCACCTTCCACACGAAGGAGCCGGTCGGGATCGGCGGGATGACCGGCGAGGAGATCCGCGCCGCGATCGCCGAGTGGACCGGGCGGCGCACCGGCGCCATCACCAGCAACTGGGCGGCGGCCGGCGGCCATGTGCGCAGCCGGCCGGAGGTCGCCGAGCCGGACCTGCAGCTTTACGGCGTGATCGCCGCCAACCGCGACCATGCCCGCTACCTGTCGTCACGGCCGGGCATCACCCTGCACACCACGCTGCAGCGGCCGAACAGCCGGGGCGAGCTGACCCTGCGCTCGGCCGATCCCCTGGAGCATCCGAGCCTGGACCCGCGCTACTTCGCATCCGACCCGAGCGGCCGGGACCTGGCGACCCTGGTGGAAGGCGTGCGGATCAGCCGGCGCATCGCCGCGGCCGAGCCGCTGGCCTCCCTGATCGAAAGCGAGATCACCCCGTCGGTCGAGGCGCAGACCGAGGCGGAGATCGCCGACTATGTGCGCGGGCACTGCACCACGCTCTACCACCCGGCCTGCACCTGCCGGATGGGCAGCGACGCCATGGCCGTGACCGACCCGCAGCTGCGGGTGCGCGGCATCGACGGACTGCGGGTGGCCGATGCCTCGGTGTTCCCGAAGATGGTGTCCGGCAACACCAACGCGCCGACCATCATGGTGGCGGAGCGCTGCGCCGCGTTCATCCGGGGCGGGTGAGGCCGGCCGGCTTCGGCCGGCCGGACCGTTCCCCTGGCCCGCGGACGTTCAGATGCCGCGGCTTTCCAGGTGGCGCTCCATGTTCGACATGGCGGTCAGGCTGCGCAGGCGGAACAGGTCGATGAGCTGGCCGATGCCGAGCAGGCCGAAGGTGAACAGCCAGAGCAGGCCGGTCCAGACGAAGCCCAGATAGAAGCGGTGCACGCCGCAGAAGCCGAAGATGCACAGGAGCCAGAGCCAGAACGACGTACTCACCGACTTCGATCTCATCGAGCAGCTCCAGGCATCCGTTGCCGCCATTGCACATAAGCGCGCCGGCAGGATGTTCCAAGACGCCATCGCCTTGCCCGGAGCCGGAACGCACCGGGCGCGGATCTCGCGACCCGCGCCCGGCACGCCCTGGGGAGGGCTCGGAGCCTACTTGTAGAGCAGGGCGAAGTTGCGCAGGGCGATGACGTGGTCGAGCGTCCACGGGCCCTTGCCCGTGAGGTTGCCGCCCTGCTGGATCGACATGAAGATGCCGGTGATCTTCTGCTCGGGCTTCGTGCGCGGCATCAGCGGGTAGCTTTCGAAGCTGCCGTCGCGGTTGGCGTCCATGCGGAAGGAATCCTCGATGCCGATGGTCCGGACCAGCTTCGAGCCCTGGTACAGCCAGACGCGGCTTTCCGCGCCGGACAGGGTGCCCGGACGGGTCGCGTAATTGTCGTTCAGCACCAGCTCGTGCTCCAGCCGGTACCAGACGCCGGTCTTGATCGTCTGGGTGTTGTTGGTCACGTCTTGCGCATGCATGCCGGTGGCGAACTCGTTGTTGCGGCTGTCGCCGTCCGCCTTGCAGTCATAGGGGATCATGTCGTTCTTGAAGTTGTTGCCCAGCTTCAGGGCGGCCATCGTGGTCGAGCCGCCGCCGTCGGTGAAGCCGGGCCGGGTCGAGAAGGCGGAGCCGGTATTCTTGATCCGCGACGTGCCGCTGCAGAGATGATCGTTCGGCGGGAGCGACGAGCCGGTGGCGTTGGTGAGGCCGGGAAGCTTGCCGTCCACCTTCAGGAACTTGAAATTGCTGGAGAACATCACGTCGTAGACGATGCAGGCCCTGCTGCCGGCCTTGCCGGGCAGGCTTGCCGGATCGATGACGGTCCAGCCGCTGTGATGGCCCAGCGAGGAGACGTTGATCGTCCCGCTCGGGATCCCCATGCAGATCGCCGTGTCGCTCGAGCCGACCACGCACTCGGACAGGTTGTGCTTGGTGTAGGAATTGAGCTTCCCCCAGCTCGTATTGGCCGAGGACGGCATCTTGCCCTTGAGCAGCTTGCCGTAGCCGGTCGTCCGGGAGGTTCCGAAGATGTACTGCCACTGGCGGTCGAACTCGGCCCGGTTGGTGACCGAGCCGTCCTTGTTCCGCTGGTAGCTCAGCGTCGTGATGTTTCCGGACTTCGTCCGCTTGGCGTTCGGAAGCCGGCCCAGCACCGTGGAAGCGCTCGGTGATGTCGTCATCCAGTACTTGCTTGAAGCCGGGTACTGCCCACCACAGTAACTGGACGGCTCTGCGAGAACCTGGGTGGATAATCCAGCCGTCATGAAAAAGGCCGCAGAAATCCCTGCCGCGAATGCAGCTCGTCCAAACATGATCATCATTTCAATTCCTGATATTACATTAACAGATTTACATGATTATCCATTATTGCAGCAATAGTACCCACGAGGTCCGAACGACCCAGAATTATCGGGTATTTTGTATCTTGTGGTAAGTTGCCTGTGTCAACGAGAAATCTGCAAAAAAACTTGCCTGGAAAGAAGTTCTCAACTCCATAGCGGTCCAATTGCAGAAAACTTCTACACCTGGTCTGGTGCACGCCGGTTGGAAGTCAGTATTGGCGTACGCAGATTTGAACATCATGTCTTGGAGTACCGCCTTTCGCATTTCTGCCTTGCGGTGCTGCCAGGCCGGTTGACGCCGCATCGTCCCGGCTTCACGCAAGTGCCGGCAGTGTGGGAGGCAAGGGTGGCTGAGAACAAATTCGGCTTCGGCCTGATCGGAGCCAGCACGATCTCGCGCGAGCGGATGATCGGGGCGATGAACGACAGCGGCGTCGCCCTGCCGGTCGCGATCTTCAGCCGCGACATGGTGCGCGGGCGGGCGTTCGCCGACGAGATGGGAATCCCCAGGGCCTACGACCGGCTGGAGGACATGCTGGCTGATCCCACGGTCGACGGGGTCTATGTCGCCAGCACCAACGAGCGGCACCATGCCGAGGTGCTGGCCAGCGCTGCCGCCGGCAAGCACGTGCTGTGCGACAAGCCCCTGGCGATGAGCGTCGCGCAGGCGGCAGAGATGGTACGGGCCTGCGATGCGGCGGGAGTCGTGTTCGCCACCAACCACCATATGCGCTGCGGCGCCCATCACATCGCCATGCGCGAGATCGTGCGCTCGGGCCAGCTCGGCGAACTCGTGGTGGTACGAGTGGTGCATGGGGCGCTCTTGCCGGCGCACCTGCAGACTGTGCGGATCAACGACCCGGCGTCCTGTGCCGTCGCGATCATTGACCTGGCCGTCCACGACGCCGACATCGTGCGCGTCCTGACCGGCGACGAGATCGTCGAGGTGGCGGCCATGGGCAAGAACAGCGGCATGGGCACCGACCGGATCGAGGACACCGCGCTCGCGATCTTCCGCACCGCCGGCGGCACGCTTGGCCACATCCACAACGTGTTCAACACGCCATTCAACCGCGGCGCGATCGAGATCCACGGGACGAAAGGTTCGCTCTACGCGCTGGACAATATGGGCCAGTCCCCGCAGGGCACCGTCCGGCTGCGCGATGCAAAGGGCGAACGCGAGATCCCGCTGCAGCACGAGGACCTTTACGTGCGCATGGTCCGCAGCGTGGTGGCGGCGGCACGGGGGGAGGGGGAGCCCGCCTGCAGCGGCCGGGACGGCCTGCGCTCGTTGGCCGTGGCGCTGGCCATGCTGAAAAGTGCTCGGGACAACCGCACGGTCGCGGTCCCGGCGGAAGGCTGACCGGAAGAGGCCGGCCGCTGCGACAAGCGGCAGGCACTCCGGAGGAAGTCATCTGGACGAATAGGCTTTAAGTGGGGCGTCGCGAACGCTATTTCCTGCGCATGATGACGACCGCAACCGTTCCTGATCGTTGAGCAAGGCGCCACGCAAGACGGCCGCCGCCGGTCTCCAGTTGCCGCAAGGCCTGCCCAAGAAAAAGACCTTGGCAGCCCGCAAGACGGGCAAGCAGGCGCCGTCCAAGAAGGCGGCGCCGGCCAAGCGGCATGTCAAGGCCGAGCGCCCGCGCAAGCAGTACGGTGTCCTGGCCTTGCGGGTGCGCGGCGATTCGGCCTGGGTGATGCTGGTGACCTCGCGGGGAACGCGGCGCTGGATCATCCCGAAGGGCAACCCGGAAAAGGGCAAGAGCGGGGCCGCGGTCGGCGCCATCGAGGCGTTCGAGGAGGCGGGGCTCCTGGGCGAGGTCTGGAACAAGCCCATCGGCAGCTACCTTTCGCCCAAGCACCTGGCGTCGGGCAAGGTGACGACCTGCTCGATCGAGGTCTACCGGATGGATGTCGAGGAAGTGCTGGACGACTGGCCGGAGAAAGGCCAGCGTGAGCGTGCCTGGTACCCGCTCGACGAGGCAGCGATGCTGGTCGGCGAAGGCGGGCTGGTGGCACTGATGCTGGAGGTGAATGCCAGCCTGATCGGCCGCTGATCGTCACCGTCCTGTCATCGGCCGGCCCTATGCACCGCAGCGGCCGGCGCGGCGCAGGCCAAGCTCGGCCAGGTCCATGGAAAGGCTCCCGATGAACCGCTCGATCGCCGCGCTGGCCATGGCCGGCGCCCTGCTGGCCAGTCCGGCCCTTGCCGCGGAAGGCGCCCTCGTTCTCTACACCAGCCAGCCGCAGACCGACGCCCAGGCGACGATCGACGCCTTCAAGGCCGAGCATCCCGAGGTCGAGATCAGCTTCGTGCGCGACGGCACGCCCAAGATCATGGCGAAGCTGCGCGCCGAGCTGGCGGCCGGCGCGCCGCAGGCCGACCTCCTGCTGATCGCCGACGCGGTGACCATGGAGGGGCTCAAGCGCGACGACGTGCTGATGGCCCACGAGGGCGCCGACGTCTCGGCCTACCCCGAAGGGCTGCACGACCCGGCAAAGTTCTGGTTCGCCACCAAGCTGATCACCACCGGCATCGTCTATAATGATGCCGCCCCCTTC
>VFQN01002746.1_pt1 | contig 26439 bp, 42 predicted proteins | sample 3512371 | NCBI WGS metagenome assembly VFQN01 (sample SAMN10412370, study PRJNA504923) | tailings metagenome | isolation source: Replicate 2 from Balatoc abandoned mine | place: Philippines: Itogon, Benguet | collected 2017-08-28 | reverse complement strand
CCCCCCCCCCCCCCCCCCCCCCCCCCCCCCCCCCTCCCCCCCCCCCCCCCCCCCGGCCCCCCCCCCCCCCCCCCCCCCGCCCCCCCCCAGGCCGCAAGCTGCCCGACTACTGGGACGCCTCCAAGCGGCTGCTGATGGACCCGCAGCTCATACAGCGGCTCAAGGACTACGACAGAGACAACATTCCGCAGAAGACCATGGACAGGGTGGGCGGCGGGGGAGGGACGGGACAGAGGGGCGGGATAGAGCGCTGGGCCTTGCCACGCCTTGTTACGTGCTGTCAGGCGCCTTGCCGTCTGGTGTCTTAACCTGTGAAACCCCTGCTGCGGCCCACAAAATCCCCAGATCCGCTCCCACTACACGGGCGACCCCGACTTCACGCCCGCCAACGCCGCCAAGGCCTCCTCCGCCGCCGAGGGGCTGTGCAAGTGGGTGCACGCCATGGACGCCTACGACAGGGTGGCAAAGGTGGGTGGGGCAGGGGGGACAGGAGGGGAGGGAGAGGGGAAGTGATGGATCAGAGGCGCGCATTGGTCGCCCCAAGGTGCTGCCGTTGCCATGGGAACCCCCATGTGGGCGCCCACGTTGTCGATGTCCTTGGCCTGCGATAGGCGGTATCTGCAGCCGCTTATGTCCCCTAGCCCAAGCCTCTTGAGCACACTCGTAAAGCCCTTTCCAATCTTTCCGCTCCCCCTTGCCCCGCTGCAGGTGGTTGCCCCCAAGCGCGCCGCCCTGGCGGAGGCCGAGGCCGCCTACGCCGCCGTGCTGTCGGGGCTTCAGGCGAAGCAGGCGGAGCTGGCGGAGCTCGAGGCGCGGCTCGCGGGGCTGGAGGCGCGGCTGGCGGAGAGCCAGGAGCGCAAGCAGCGGCTGGAGGTGGGGCGCTGTGCGCGTGGCGTGTGCGGCGCGGTCCTTGAGGGTGCTGGCACCTGAGCCCTGCGTGCCGAACTGTACAGCTTTACCCACGAAAGGCTACACAGTTAGTGGTACGGCTCCGACGTCGTGCCGCGCCCTGCTTCCCCCCGCGCGCCCGCAGGCCGAGACCGCCTCTTGCGCACTCAAGCTGGAGCGGGCCGAGCAGCTGCTGGGGGGGCTGGGCGGGGAGCGCGAGCGCTGGACGGCGGCTGCGGGGCGGCTGCGGGCCTCCCTGGGCGGGCTGACGGGGGACATGCTGCTGGCGGCGGGCTGCGTGGCGTACCTGGGGGCCTTCACCATGCCGTACAGGTGGGCGGATGGGGGAGGGGCACAAGAGAGGAGTTTCACTTTTCACGATAGAAAGTATCGATAAGGGCAATCTAGACACGTGTGAGTGAGCCCTTGATCATGCTCGGCGGCGATTTCTGCTGTTGAGCTTATGCTGTCTGAGCTGGCGCGTACTATATTATTACGTATTACGCGTGCACCAAAATGTCATTCTCAAGCCCCCAGCCCAAGCGTGCGCCGCCACCGCTGCTCTCTCACCGCCCACCGCCCCCAGGGACCGCGCCCTGTCCACGTGGGTGGCTGCCGTGGAGCGCGCCGGCGTGCCCACCTCGTTCCAGCTAGCGGGAGGGGGCGCGGGGGGCTTCTCGCTCACAGCCGCCCTGGGGGACCCTGTGCAGGTGGGGTGGGGCCGGGATGCTGGGGCACGAGTCGTCCAAGGACCACAGCCAGCCGCACATGGGCACCATTGTCATGTTGACCCTGCTTCTGCAGGCGTGTTACTAGGACCTGCAGCCACGACAGCCTTTGCACGGCCAGCTAGGCCTCAAGGTTGCTACCCCGCCCGCAAACGCTCAGCGGCGGCCTGCCGCGCCCAGTCGACGTTAGTACTTTACCGCCCGCTTCCCCGCTCCGTCTCACCTTGCCACTCTCCCTCCCCCCTCCCCCCATATCCGCCCCGCCCAGATCCGCGAGTGGGTCATCGCGGGCCTGCCCAACGACGCCTTCTCCATCGACTCGGTCGTCATCGCCTCCACGGCCCGCCGCTGGCCGCTGTGCATCGACCCGCAGGGCCAGGCCAACAGGTGGATCAAGAACATGTACGCGGACAGGAAGATCAAGGTGCGTGCGCCGCGAGCGACGTGGGGTTGCAGGGGAACGGCCTACCCGTGCCAGCCCTCCTGCGACTGTGGCCGCTCACATGCGCATGGACCCAGTCCTTGTCAGGGTCAAGGCTACTGAGCCCACCAAGCCACAACCAGCCCCCGCTACGGCCCCCACTACGGCCCCCGCTACGGCCCCCGTTTCTCCTCCCATGACCCTTTCCCTCCCTTCTCCTCCCTCCCCCTAACCTTGCCCTCTCCCACTGCCCCCTGCCAGGTCATGAAGCTGACGGACCCCGACTACCTGCGCGTGCTGGAGGCCGCCGTGCCGTACGGCCTGCCGGTGCTGCTTGAGGCGGTGGGCGAGGCGCTGGACCCCGCGCTGGAGCCGCTGCTGCTGCGCCACACCTTCCGGCAGGGCGGGCAGCTGGTCATGCGGCTGGGGGACAACGTGGTGGAGTACAGCGAGGACTTCAGGTGGGGACAGGGGGCGGGGCGAGGGGTCCGGGGGTTTATGATGGGGGGACGCAGCGCACAGGCTGCCGTATGGAGGCCAGTTGAGGAGGGGCCCATTACGGGGCTGTCGCATTTTGCGCTGTGCGCTGAATGCAGCTGCAGCCTCGCCTTACAGTGTGGCTGCGCAAGTTTGGGTGCCTCGCACACCTCGCGGGCCTCTTGACTCTTAGGTTGCTCTCCCGCGCCCTCACCCGTTGCGCCCTCCTGCAGGCTGTACCTCACCACCGCGCTGCCCAACCCGCACTACCTGCCCGAGACGGCCGTCAAGGTGGGGTTGCGCGCATCGGTTGTGTCCTTGGCCTCACTGCAGGTCTCGGATTGCAGCCCTGCAGGGTGTCGTCCGAATGGCACCTCGCCAAGCAGGTCCATGCCCGGCCGCTCTACTAAGATATTGCTGCTGACCATTGCACTCCAACCAGCGAGACCCACCCAAGGACGACACTGGCATGGCTATCCGTCCTAGACTGGCAAAAGTAGTTTGAACAGCCGAGTGTGCCATGCTCGCGCTGTCCGTCGCCCGCCCCTCCCCGCCCCCAGGTGACGCTGCTGAACTTCATGATCACGCCCGAGGGCCTGGCGGACCAGCTGCTGGGCGTGGCTGTGGCTGCGGAGATGCCCGCGCTGGAGGAGGCGCGGCAGGGCCTGGTGGTTGCAGGCGCGGAGGCTGCGCGGCAGCTGGCGGACATCGAGGGCCGCATCCTGGCGGTGCTCAGCGGCACGCAGGGCAACATCCTGGAGGACGCCACGGCCGTCAACGTGCTCAGCGAGGCAAAGAGGGTGCGTGCAAGGGGGGAGTCAACCGCAAGACGGGGCGGGCGGGGCGGGCGGGGCGGGGACGCCATGTCCGCTCAGCTGCGTGTGCGATGTCACGAAGCGCCGCGACCGCCTTTGCCGTCCTTCATGGATATGGGAGGTGTGCCCGGCCTCCATCTTAGCCCTGTAGGGCTCCTGCAGACGTTGCCTTCTTCTGCTCTGGGGAAATATCTGAGCTGGTTCCAACTGTTACCCCCCACTCACCAACACCATGCATACCCCTGGCGCTCCCCGCAGCTGTCTGATGACATCACGTCCAAGCAGGCCGCCTCCGCCGCCACCTCCGAGGCGCTGGAGGCGGCCCGCACGCGCTACCGGCCGCTGTCCGCCACCGCCGCCGTCCTGTTCTTCGCCATCGCCGCGCTGCAGGCCCTGGACCACATGTACCAGTACAGCCTGGCGTGGTTCATAGGTGAGCAGCCCGGAGCGGGGAACAAAGTACAAGTTACGAGAGGAATTAGCAGTGGTGTGTAGTACTTAAGTACCGTAGTAAGCTCCAGGGGTAGGTGGAGGGGAAGAAGTACCGTAGTAAACGCCAGGGGGACAGGGGAGGGGAAGAAGGCGGGGCACCCTTACGGGGCCGCAAGGGCTTGATGCACCTATGCCTGGGTGGGCGTCACGTGTGGCTGGCACCTGGCCGGCGCGGGGCAGCGCATGTAGGTCAGCGGGGGAGAGCTTCATCCGTCCACCACTCCACGTCCAAGTTGCTCCCTGCTACCCCTCCCCCTCCCTTCTTCACCCACAGACCTGTTTGTGCGCAGCATCCACGACAGCGCGGAGGCCGCCATCCGCGGCGGCGACACGGGCCTTGCCGCCGCGCTGGCCGCCAGCCCGCTGTCGGGGCAGGGCGGGCTGCAGGGCGCGGCGCTGGAGGCGCGGCTGCGGGACGTGGAGCGCCACTTCCTGGGGGCGCTGTACAGGAACGTGTGCAGGTGGGAGGGGGATGGACAGGGCAGGGCGCGGTGCACCCATCCGCGTGGAGCCTGCCGGCCCTGCTGCCGGATGCAAGCGGACAAAGAAGTAGCACGGTGGATGCCCTAGCGGTAGTTGATTTGTTACGCGTGGTGCGCATGCCCCCCCCCCTCCGCTGCAGGTCCCTGTTCGAGAAGCACAAGCTGCTGCTGTCCTTCCAGCTGGCCTCGCGCCTGGCCCTGCACCGCGGCCGCCTGCCGCCCGAGCAGCTCAGGTTCCTCATGCAGGGCGGCGCGGGAGCAGGAGGGGCAGGAGGGGCAGGAGGCAGCCAGGGCGGTGCGGCGCCTGGCGGCGGGGGGGCGGCAGGAGGTTGCCCGGCGGAGATCCCTCCGCGCGTGTGGGCGGAGCTGCAGGCGCTGGCGGCACTGCCGGTGGGTGCATCGTGGTGGACGCGAATGAGTGGGGGCGGCCGTGCCAAGGCGCGATTCCAATGCAGAGGGACGCCTGTCGCTTGCTGGTAACCTTTTTAGAAATACCCTTTCTCAGCATCCCTGTCCGTGGCCGTCCACATCCCCAGGGCGGCTCGTTGGCGTCCCTGCCGGTGCACGTGTCGCGGGCTGCGGGGCCCTGGGTGGCGCTGCTGGACCATCCCGAGCCGCACAGGCAGCCGCTGCCGGAGCCGCTGGGAAGGTGCGGCCGGGGACGGAAGGGCGGGCCGATGCACCTATAGGGCACCTACGGGGCAACCAGTGCTGCCTGGTCGTACAGTTGAGCGGCAAGGGTCTCAGATCCCTGCCACTGTCTAGGTAACCCCCTTTCCTATGCAGACCGGTCTCTCCGCCGTGCCTCCTCCCTCCCGGCCCGCAGCTCGCTGACCCCCTTCCAGCGGCTGCTGGTGCTGCGCTGCCTGCGCCCCGACAAGCTGCTGCCCTGCGTGGAGGCGTGGGTGGCGGCGGAGCTGGGCCCTGCCTTCACGGCGCCGCCGCCGCTGGACCTGGCGGAGGCGTTCCGCGAGGCGGCGGGCCCCGGCGTGCCGCTGCTGTGGGTGCTGAGCCCCGGGACCGACCCGTGGGCCGCGCTGCTCAAGTTCGCGGAGGAGCGCGGCCAGGACAAGAAGATGCAGGTGGGCCGCTTGACGCCATGTGGACACAACTGCTGACGCAAGGTGTAGTGGATGACGTGTTGAGGGCACGGAGCCGTGTGCGATGGTGTTTGTATGTGGGTAGCTGATGCGGTGCTGCCGTGGTGCTTTGCTCTTGCGCAGGTGATCAGCCTGGGCCAGGGCCAGGGCCCTAAGGCCGCGGCGCTGATCGAGGCGGCCCGCAGCGTGGGCGCGTGGGTGCTGCTGCAGAACTGCCACCTGGCGCCCAGCTGGATGCCCACCCTGGAGCGCATGTGGGAGGGCATCCGGGGAGACAACACGGACCCGGCGTTCAGGTGGGGCGCGGGAGGGATACCGGTAGCTGCAAGGGAGCCAACTTGCATCCTACCTTACACGCACCTATTCACCAAAGTGGCCTGCTTTACAACCCATACCTCTTTCCTCTGCTCTATTTAACACGCCCCCTTGCGCCTCCCTGCCCACCTGGCCCTGTTCCCCCAGGCTGTGGCTTACCTCGCTGCCCAGCCCCTCCTTCCCCCCCACGCTGCTGCAAGCCGCCGTCAAGATCACCGCCGAGCCGCCCGCCGGGCTGCGGGCCAACCTGCGCCGCAGCCTGGGCCTGGAGCCGCTCAGCACGACGGCCTTCTGGAGGGCGGAGGCGGAGGCCGGGGGAGGGGGCGGGGGCAAGGATCAGGAGGGGGAGCAGGGGCAGGAGGAGGACGGGGAGGAGGGCGATGGGGAGGGGGAGGAGGACGCCGCCGGCCGCACACTGCGGCGGCTGCTGTTCGGGCTGGTGTTCCTGCACGCAGCTGTGCAGGAGCGGCGGCGGTACGGGCCGATTGGCTGGAACGTGCCGTACGGTGAGCACAGAGGGGGACGGCGGGTGGTAGGGCGGGGAAAAGGAGGGCGGGGTTGTTGGCCTGGAGTGGGCGGGAATGGTCAAGGAGGCGCAGCATGGATCTTCGGTACTGGGAAGCTTGGGAGGTGTCTGGAGATGCTGCAGCAGGTGCCGCCGCCTCACAACCGCCGACCTAAGCCACATGGCCCTGCCCTCCCTGGCCCCCAGGCTTCGACGACGGCGACCTGAGGATCAGCGCCCGCCAGCTGCGCATGTACGTGCTGGACAGTACGGCACGAGGTGACCCCGTGCCGTACGCGGCGCTGCAGTACGCCATCGGGGAGTGCAACTACGGCGGAAGGTGGGTCAGACGCATGGTCATACACAGTTTCCAGGCCTTTCCGTTCTTTGAACCTCGAACCTTGCCCCTGCCGTACCCCACCCCAACCTGCCGTTACCCCACCCGGCCCCCTCCCGACCCACTCCCTGCAGGGTCACTGACGACAAGGACCGGCTGCTGCTGGCCACACTGCTGCGCCGCGTGGTGTGCCCCGCCACCGTGGACCTGCCCAACGCCCCACTGCTGCAGGGGCAGGGGCAGGGGCAGGGGCAGGGGCACGGGGCGCTGGAGGCGGGCGCGGAGGTGGAGGTGGTGGTGCCGGAGCAGTGCAGGAGCCTCAAAGGGTGGGTGTGGCGCCCCGAGGGTGTGCGGATGAGGTCCATTCGCTCAGAGTGTCACGCAACGTGAGCAGCATACCCTGCTGTCGCCAGCGCTTATACCGGTACCATCAGCGGTGCTGACGGAGCAAAGGGGGTGCATCGGGAACGCAGCGCCCACGCCAGGACCTACCCTGCCCGCTGTGTGCCGCAGGTTCCTGTGGTACGTGGAGTCGCTGCCCTCCTCGGTGCCCCCGGACGTGTTCGGGCTGCACACCAACGCCGACATATCCAAGGTGGGCACGGGTGGGGGTATGGGGCATGCACACGCAGCGAGCTTCGCTTGGTTTCATGAGAACGCGCAGATGCTGCGCCAGTAGTGGCGCTTGCTCGCTGTGTAAGCATACAGTGCATGCGGCTAAACGTGCGCCGCCTTGCACCGTGCGTTCCACTTTCCCCAACACGTCGTCACCCACACCCCGCACACCCACGCCCTCCCATCCCACCCACACCCTCCAGGACCTGGCCACCACCACGGAGCTGCTCACCGGCCTGGCTGCCACCACACCCGGCCTGGGGGGAGCGGCAGGCGCCGCCGCCAAGTCCTCCGCCTCCTCGACCTCCTCAGCCTCAGCCTCCCCCACCTCCGCCCCCAGCGCGCTGTCCAGCCTGGTGTCGGAGGCGCTGGAGGCGCTCCCCCACGACTTTGACGTGGAGGCGGCGGCTGCGGCCTACCCCGTCAGCTACCACCAGTCCCTGAACCAGGTGCTGGTGCAGGAGATGGCGCGCTACAACCGGCTGCTGGGGGCGCTGAGGGGCAGCCTGGCGGGGCTGGGCCGCGCGCTGGGGGGCCTGGCGCTCATGGGGGCGGACGTGGAGGCGGTGGCAGAGGCGGTGGCGGCGGGGCAGGTGCCGGCGGCGTGGAAGGTGGGGCCGCGATAGGGGGTGGGATGTGGCGCGGGGTGCGGCGCAGAGGGAAGGTGGGGCCCCACCTCGAGGGTGGCGGCTGAGCTGCCAAGCGATAGTACACTGCAGACAGGCGGTGCGTACGGTAGTACTTTGGAACTGCTGCAGTGCCTCCTCACCAGGTGATCCCTGTCTGTTCCTCCCACCCTGCAGGCTGTGTCGTACCCGTCTCTCAAGCCCCTGGCACCCTACCTGGAGGACCTGCGGCAGCGCTGCGCCATGCTGGCGGGCTGGGCGGCGGACGGCCCTCCGCCCTCCTTCTGGCTGGGGGCCTTCTTCTTCCCGCCGGCATTCACCACGGCAGCGCTGCAGGTGGAGTGCCACAGCCCGTGCTGCCCAGGCCAACAAGACAATCAAGTTGCACACTCGCCAACACCAGCCCCTGAGCCGACACTTCACTTACACCAGTTGCTTCCCCGCACTCACGCGTACTCAACCCACTCTGCCCCTGCCCCCGCTCCCCCAGAACTACGCGCGGCGCCACGGGCTGCCCATCGACGCAGTGGGGTTCGACTTTGAGGTGCTGCGGGCCCCCGACGCCTCCGCGCTCACCGCCGCGGCGCCCTCCGGCGTGTACGTGCACGGGCTGTTCCTGGAGGGCGCGGGCTGGGACCGGCCTGCGGGCTGCCTGTGCGAGGCGGCGCCCAAGCAGCTGCACTGCGCGGCGCCGCCCATGTGGTTCAAGACCGTCAAGCTGGCGGACATCAAGTGAGGGGGGCAAGAGAACGATTCCAGGGTTGCGGGGAAGGGGGCAACTTGGTTCGTTACCTGTGATCAGTTTGACTGCACGTGTCTGAATTGCTAGAGACCCGCAACCACATGCAGCCTTGCTATACCCAAGGTTGCTATGCTATGGTACAACGCCCACCCCCCTGCACCAACCCTGGACACACTCTCCCCCTCTCCTATGGCACCCCAGGCCCTCCGCCACCTACTCCTGCCCGGTGTACCGCACGGCCGAGCGGCGCAGCGTGCTGGCCACCACCGGCCACTCCACCAACTTCCTCATGGCGGTGCGCCTGCCGCTGGGGGCGGCGCCGGGGGCGGCAAGGGAGGCGGTGGAGGCGGCGGCGGACCACTGGACACTGAGGGGCGTGTGCATGCTGGCGTCGCTGCCCGAGTGAAGGGTGCAGAGGGGGTGAGGGTTACGCTGTTACGAAGGGCAGAGGGCGGGGGCGTTTGGTGCTGGGGTTGGAGGATTGAGAGTCGGGCATTGTGCACTGAATGTGTGGCAGCTGGGGTGGCATAGGTGTTTGGGGAATGTTGCTTACTGCGATTGTGCAAGGGCATGCATAGGGCGTTCTGGGGCTTCGGCGCGCATTGGGTCTGGAGATCAGGCCTGTCGAATGGGTGTCCATGATGTGTGAGGACCGGGGTTCAAGGTTCAGCCACGGTGCCCGTTGCCTTGTGTGGAGCTGTGCTGTGCCATGTGTGCTGCACCTGTTAGACCGTATGACAGGTAGTCAGTGGCGGGCAGGTGTCAGGTGTGGCCTAGTCTACACCAATCTGCGCATCGGTAACGTTACCGGCAATAGTATTGCGCACACGGCTGGCACCACGTAGAACGCCGCCGCCGTGTTTGCCTGAGCTACGGCACCTGATCCAAGGCTGGACGCGTTTGGGGTGGCAGGGCAGGAGCCGGCAGTGTCCAGGCCAAGGCCGCGGGGAGCTTGCATCCCGCACCACACTTGCACAACCCTGGCCTCAGCATCGGAAAACATGTGGTGCTATCGTACGGGGACAAGAGACCATTTACCGTAGCTGCTTCAGCAACACTCGGGTGGTGTTTGCGCCAAGGTGTGCCACGCACGGGGTGGGACGAGGTCGGCACAGCCCACTCCTTGCTTCAGGTGGTGGACGGCCGCCTTCATTGCACCTGGCCAGAGGCCCTAACACTGACTGATGCAAGGGCGGGTACTGCCTGTGAACTAATACACGCACTGTGCCTACCCTGCCTTGCTTGCCTGCCTGGTGTATGTGGAGGGGTGCTTATTTGCGGGGGGCAGCTGTGGGGCAAGTGGGGCACGTGTTCGTGGGGGAGTCGATGGAAGATGAGCGAAAGCAGCATCCGGGGGGGCGACGCCGGCTGCTTCCCTCGTGCAGCTGCATTGTATCCGGTTCCTCCTGGGCAGAAGGGTGGTTGGGAGCCACGACACGGGTGCTGCTTGCTTTCTGTGGATGTGTCTTGGCGAGAAGCCATGTGGGGGCTGGGATTGTGTTCTGTGAATGCGCCTTGGCATGAAGCTGGTGGGAGTCCATCCGGCCCCACAGGACCACCATGCCCGTTGCAGGCAGGCTGGACATTGACAGCTGAAGGCATGTGCCACGTGGTGCCACCCACAAGCACCATCCTGGCGACAGACCCAACACCACTCACTAAGCACTGCTGCATAAGGCCACGCATGGCGGCATGGGACTGCAGCCACGGGCCTATGGTGTGATGGCGCACGGTCAGCTGCAAAGACGTCCTATGCTCTGGGCGATGAAGCCCCACATACCTCGCTGTTCATTAGCGTACACGAGTACTCCAGCACAGTAGCGCAGTAGAAAACGCTGCTCTTTACGAAATGCACTCCCCGGCACTTTCTTGTCACAGGCACATGTCCCTTGGCATAAGCGCACAAGCACAAGTGCCATGCGTTCGCACGCCCCCCTGCCAACAACCTCGCGCCGGGTGCTGCGCGCCAGTGCCCGCCTGGACTCCAGTACGAACAGCCCGGCCGTCATGAAGCCCCGTTCGCCCCTCGTGCAGCTGCTATATATAGTGCCTGGTGCAGCTCTGGGCTCACCGGGCTGTCGGAGACATGCACGCGTGGGCGTTCATGGTTCCCAGGGTGATAATATTCATTGCCGAGAACTTCAAGCGAGTTCTCAAGCCATGGACTGGTGTCGCCAAGAAAATGCTCCTGGTACGGAGTGTTCCCCGGAGCCAGTAACCAACTTGGCGCTATCTTCTTCGCCACCGCGCATACCGCCCTAGCTTAACTTGCACATGAAAGCTATCTGGCAAAGCTGCTATGCCATACTACATACCCAAGCCTTTTCGCCTCCTTCGTGGCCCCATGCCACCTTACACAGACACTGAGTGCTACAATACCGGTAGCTGCACAGCAGCTGCCCCAGCAGGCCCACAGCGGTCCAACTGCCTCCCCGCCCAACAATCAGCACGTGCCCAAACTCCCTATGCCCAGGGCCCATGCCAGCACAGCAGCCGGCCACCGGCACGCTCAGCTGCATACCTGTTGCTGCCCTTGGATGCAATCCAGCCCAGCCAGCACCCAACGCCCACCACTCAGCTGCCCGTACCAGTAGTCCCTTGCAGCGCTCAAGGCCACTGGGCTTACCGCTACCGTGCCATTAACTATACGCCGTGTCTGATCCGTATGCCGAGAAGCAATCAGCACCAAGGCCACGTGCACATTACCCTATCAGTCAGTTTGTTTTGCGCAAAGACTCCTACCCTGCCAGTCCGTACCTACAACACCCCAACAGGGTAGTGGAAGAGAGGCAGACCACGTCTCCTATTGGCTCGTACCCTTCCCACCACACGAGTTTATTGCCGCAACTGCCACGGCAGCTACACCGAGGATCGTGGCGGGTGCAACCCACTTCATGGCCTGCGCCATGCTGGGACCCTCACCCCGCGACCCGAACCCCTGCATCCGCTCCATCACATGGGCCGCCAACCCGGACGGGGCAGCTCGCAGGGGCGTGGGCGCCAGCCCCACGGGGGCCGTCGCCCTCGTGGGGTGCCGCACCGCCAGCTGCCCCCTTGCCCGCCTCTTTCCCCGCTGTGATCTCTGGTAGCCCTTCCTGTCCATCAGCGCCCACCCGTCTGAGGTCATCCTTTACGCCACCGCCCAACCCCTGAAGGCCCTCCTTCAGGCCAGTGCCGACCCCCTGAAGGCCCTTACCCACGCCAGCACCGAGCCCATTCAGACCCTCCTTCAAGCCAGTGCCGATGCCACAGCCGATGCCAGTCCCGATGCCGAAACCTAGGGCGGGTAGCCCATGCAAGCCGATAGAGATGAGGCCGACGCCTGGACCGGCCCTAGAGATGATGTCGGCGCAGCCGTACAAGAATTTGAGGAAGCCACTGCGTCCAGGCTCCTGTGGCGGGAAGGTATGGGAGCGTGTACGGGAACGTTAGGAGTTGCACATGTGTCCAAGTTGTATGCCTTAAGCCGTCCTTGATTACGGGTACTGTGCGCAGAAGGCAGGTGCCGTTGCCCAGCGATATGTCCAGCAAGGATGGGAAAATTATGCATTCTGTCGTTGTAACACGCAAATCGCATGTCGTAGCTCAAACATGAGCCAAGCCAAACCCCTCACCTCGGAAGGCTGCCCCGAAAAACGTCGACCTGTCCGTGGCGGCAACTGACCGCCCCCACCAGGAGGCGTCAAGTCGTACTGTTCCTCCCGGTCAGCACACCTTGACGCTTGTAAGGGCTTTGCCTGCCGAGACAAGGATGCCGCAGATGCGTCAATGCGTGACAGCGCAGGACACTCGACCTTTTAGCTTCGCTGCTGCAGGACCTTTAGAAAGTGTCATAACTGCTAGTCGCCAGCCGACTTACCGCAAAACCTAGCGGCCGTGGGCCGTGGGCAGACAGTGGCCGTGAGCAGACAGCGGGCGAATGCGACAAGCTGCTGCGAAGTGGAGTCGCTGCGCCATGTGCGTTGTGCAGGAGACTCATGCACTCCCCCAGCCCAATATCACACGACCTCAGTGGGAAAAGGGCGACCTACGCATCGTAATTGGCAGCACTGGTTTTTATTTTGGGGTGCGATCCCTTGCGACCCTTGGCCTAGGCAGTACTGTAGGGGTCTTGCGGGTTGGGGGTGTCTGGAGACAGATACTACGCTTAAACAGCGTGTTTGGGAGTGTTGGGGCATGCCAGGTAGACTGCTTGCGGTAATGCCCGATGTAACGGGCCGATTGGGGCCACGTGCGCCACGTGATTGGGGCCCAGCCCAACCCGGACTCCTGTAAACCTGCGGCAGCGCTGCGCCATGCTGGCGGGCTGGGCTGCGGACGGCCCCCCGCCCTTCTTCTGGCTGGGGGCCTTCTTCTTCCCGCCAGCCTTCACCACGGCGGCGCTGCAGGTGCGGGAGGAAGGGCCTGGGGGGTAGGGCGCATGGCGCACAACAGACCTGCCGCCCCATTTCAGTGCAACTGCCATGCGTGCCTGCCCAACACATCCTCTCATCTTTCTCCTTAGCCAGCATGGAGCATGGTGCTGCAAACGTGCATTGCTCTGATGTATCATAGGCAGCAAGTAACCGTGATCGCACCGCCCACCCCGCCCCCGCTCCCCCAGAACTACGCGCGGCGCCACGGGCTGCCCATCGACGCAGTGGGGTTCGACTTTGAGGTGCTGCGGGCCCCCGACGCCTCCGCGCTCACCGCCGCGGCGCCCTCCGGCGTGTACGTGCACGGGCTGTTCCTGGAGGGCGCGGGCTGGGACCGGCCTGCGGGCTGCCTGTGCGAGGCGGCGCCCAAGCAGCTGCACAGCGCGGCGCCGCCCATGTGGTTCAAGACCGTCAAGCTGGCGGACATCAGGTGAGGGGGCAGGGGACAGCCCACAGCGCGCTCTATGGCCCCAGCGTTCGTTTGGCGCTTGAGCGTGGGTTTGGCATTTGGGTCCCTAGCCTGTGTTGGGATCTGCCTTCAGGCCTACTGAACACAGCCTGCCAACTGAAGCCCCTCACCGCGTGTTTTGCCCCTTCCCCAGGCCCTCCGCCACCTACTCCTGCCCGGTGTACCGCACGGCCGAGCGGCGCAGCGTGCTGGCCACCACCGGCCACTCCACCAACTTCCTCATGGCGGTGCGCCTGCCGCTGGGGGCGGCGCCGGGGGCGGCAAGGGAGGCGGTGGAGGCGGCGGCGGACCACTGGACACTGAGGGGCGTGTGTATGCTTGCGTCGCTGCCCGAGTGAGGGGCCGGAGGGGTGAGGGGTGCAGAGGGGTGCGCTGGGATGAAGGGCAGAGGGCGTGGGCGCTTGATACCGGGAGTGGCGGACTGGGAGTGGGGGAATTGTGCATTGTACATGTGACAGGCGTGGTGGCCTAGGTGAAGGGGGAACGTTGCTTACTGCGATTGTGCAAGGGCGTGCGCGGAAGGAAAGGCGAGCTGCTACGTGGCTAAAGGGGGGGGAGGGGGGGGAGGGACGGGGCGCCACACCTGCCCTAGCTGCACGTGGACACTGTTACAAGGAAATGGCAGGCGGACATGCGCGTTGGGTCTGGTGGTTAGGCGTATGAGCTGGGCTGTTGACTGGGTGACGATGCTGCGTAAGGACCGGAGGCCATGGTCCAGCCACGGTGCCCCCTGTTTCGTTGGAGCCGTGCCGTGTGTTGCACCGGGGGACGGCATGACAGGTGGTCAGTGGCGGGGCGGAGTTGGCGCGTGGCCTAAAGTACGCCAATGTGCGCAACGGTAACGTTCCGGCAAAGCCGCAATTCAGTTGCGCAGACGGCTACCACCTAGTGACCTAGACCTCGCCGCCGCTGTGTGCGCCTAAGCTACGGTACCTGTTCAGAGGATGGACGCAGTTAGCATGGCAGGGCGTGAGCCGGCATTGTCTAGGCCAAGTATGGTATGTGTTGCCAAATGTAACAGTGGGCAGGTGCAATTGTCCATAAGAGCCGTAAGACCCAAGGTTGCGCGTGGCTTACATCCCGCAGCACTTGCACCACGACATGGATCAAAGTGCACCCCGCAACGTACGCCAGCGTACACAAGCGCATACAACTTGCCCTGTGACAGTGTAACACGCGTACAGGTCCATGTTGGGCCCTGCCTGGCCCCGCCAACTTCCAACGGCAGCCAACGGCCCCCAACAACAACGATGTGCCCTTTCAGGGGTACAAGCCATGGCATGCCTGGTGACACCTCTTCGGCCTACCTCCCCATGACCAATATAGTGGGCGACGGAGCAAGCGCAAACTCAGCTACACCAATAGAGTAGAATCTCTGCTGGCATCGGCATGTCAATTCCATGGCAAAACTGTTGACGCTGCCAACTCTATTGCAAAGGCACGCCGCGGTGCGCAAATAAAAGTTGTACCTAGAGTACATAGCAGCATGATACCGGTAACTGGTAACGCAAGTGCACGGCGGCAGTACTCACACGTGACAGTGCGACAGGTTGTCTGGCAGAGGTGCACCAGTACCACCGAAAGTCTGCCATCGCCTTGCCGCAGTGCGCAGCCCGGCCAGGCCGGCGCAACGAGTACGGTGCAGTCCTGCACGACGTCACGTTTTGAGCTGATACCCCATTCTCCCCAAAAGCCCCCTGAATGTTGTGGCCGCAGAGGCATCGAGGCACGTGTAAAACTATCGTACGGAGGCAAAGGACCAACTACCGTAGCTACTTCAGCAACACTTGACACTTCAGCAACACAAATCCAGCTCCCATAGCAAGCACGGCAACGTCAACACCAGGATGGCCCTGTCGGCGCCATGCAGTCGGCTGCGAACAACACAGCGAACTTACTGGTCGGTGCTGACACTACACAGTAAGCACCAGTGGGTGCAGCGCAATATGTCGTGCAACGTACAACGGACCTAACCGCCTACATACCGAAGCAAGAGAGTGCTTAATTGCGAGTTACGCGCACCTCCAAGAGGCATAAGTGGCAAGCCTTAGCTCACACGGCGCACTTTTTCGACCGTCTCTCTCCGTGGCGGCCAACAACTGCGAGGGCATTGAGCTACGTGCATGTGCTGAGGGGAGGATGTGCAAAACGACGAGACATCCGAATGCATTCCGACGTACACAAGGTCGCTCAATACATAGGGCAGTGGCCACCGCCCCCCAACAAGTGAGATGGCACGGGGTAACGAGCAGCTCAGTCGACGCCAGACAACTCCTCCCTCATTATAGAACTCAGAAGCTCACACACGTAGAGAGTGGCATGCATTGCTTGGTTGCATACCGGTACCCCTTGCACCACGTGCACATGTGACACGTGGTTAGCCCGCCAGGTGCGCGCCCTTATGTTTAATAGGCATATGACCAAATGATCAGACAACCACGCCTGTCAACCGCTTCCCTGCGCGAGCTCTTAACTCCATCTGGTGAGCACCGTTATCCAACCGTGCCCCTTCACGCATGCAGTCGCACCCGCACGCGGCCCCCGCATTGGCTATGGCTCCCACCGCCTCTACCGCCACCGGACCCCCGGTCCCGCTGCCTGCGCCCGGCTCAGGGGCGTGGGCGGCACCTTGCTGCTGCTGCTGCTGATTCTGGTGGTGGTGTCGTTGCCACCCACGCCAGCAGCTACTGCCACTCCCGCGAAAGCGGTGTGGACCGGGTGCCCGGGAGCGGCGGCGCGTCCCCCATGTCGCCCCCAGCCGCCCCCGTGTGCTTAAAGCTGCCCCCACCTGCGCCGCCGCCCCGCAGGGGGCGCGGCTGGGCCCCGGAGGGCCCCCACAGGGCGGCGGACGAGGGCGTGCGGTGGGTGGGGGACTGCGGCACCTGCTGCTGCTGCTGCTGCTGCTGCTGCTGCAAGGGCGGCCGCGAGTAGTGGCGCGAGGGCGCAGGCGCCACCAGCACGGAGCCGAGCGGCCGGGCCTGCGGACGGGAGGGCATCATGGCGTTACGGAGGGACAGTGCATGCCGTACCTTCCTTACATGGATGCGCCCACGCCCACGCCCATGCTTGCGGAACCGTCTGCACCGCGACCCACCTGCCGCCCGCGCCGCCCGCCAAACCACCGCCGCGCCCATCTCCGCACCGCCCTCTTGGCACGCCTGTACGACCGGTACACCGCCTTCCTGTACGGCAGGATGTACCGGTCATTGAGCAGCTGCAGGTAGTACGGCAGGTCGTACACCGCCTTGATCTGCGGGTCGTTGCGCGGGTCGCTGCGCTCCTCCTCCTCCTCGTCCGTGGTGTCGTCGTACTCGTACCCGTACGGCGTACGGCGGAGCCCGTCCGGCTCATTGTCGTCGTCCCCGCCGCCGCCGCCGCCGCCCTGCTGCTGCTGCTGCTGCTGGCGCTGCTGGGCTGTGAGCGGCGCCCAGTGCGTGAGGCCGCGCTCCTGCGGCGTGCCGGCAATGACGTTGTCCAGCAGCAGCGCCAGCAGCAGCGCCACGCACATGGGCGTGGAGAACAGCGTGTTCATGATGTCTGGGGGCGCGGGAGTGCAGCGGGTCAGGCAGGGGAGGGGAGTGGGACACGGCGTGGGGTGCAGAGTGTTGCCATCGCAGTGCGGGTGTTGTGGCGCTGCTGCGTGTGCTCCGCAAGGGGCTGCACGTGCACGCCGCGCGTTGCAGCGCAACATCCAGTGCCAGATGTGCCTGCGTGCCAGGAAAAGTCACACGGTACCCTGCCCTGTCGGCTGCCCCGCCCACCGTTGAACTGCTCGTTGGACGTGTTGATGGGCCCCGCGCCGCCGTGCTGCGCCGTGTAGGTGTCGAAGTAGGAGGGCACGGACAGGGCCATGTAGAGCGCGAAGCCCACGATGAGCATGTTGCGGCTGCTGTTCTGGTCCGTGAACTGCAGGTTGGACAGGCCAACCTGGTGGAGCAAGGGGGGGAAATGGGGGAGGGCAGGGCGGGAGGGCAAGTGAAGGATGAGGGGATGGTCGGAGCGCCAGACGCACCATGTAATGCGCCAGCTACACCAAGATGCCGGTCAGCAACGTTACAAACAGTGCGGTACGTCAGTGCCAGAGAGAGGACGGCGGGTTCTGAGGCTGCGGGCGCGCCGTGGAGGCACCCACCGATGCGATGATGCCGAAGACGCAGCAGAATAGTCCGCTGATGATGGCGAAGGGCAGCGAGGCGAACAGCCCCCCGAACTTGCCCAGCACCGCCAGCAGCAGCATGATGGAGGCGCCAGCCTGCACCACGCGCCGGCTGCCCACGCCAGTGAGGCCTTGGGGAGGAGGGGCGGAAGTGGGGAGAGAGGAGGGAGGGGGGAGCTTGCAGGGCGGAAACGTGACGGGAACGGGAACCAGTTGGCCTGCGGATGCCAGGGTAACGGCAGGCGATGAAAGTAGGAAGCGGGGAGGGGCACGACACAGCATGCTGGAAAGTCAAGATCTACCAACGTATGTACTGCAGATTCAAGTAGGAGGCTAATCGTTGCGTAGAAGGGGCGCGTATTGGCGGGTCGGAGGGGCAGGCGGGGGCTTGGAACACCGCTTTGGTTAGCCGGGGGTGGAAGGGAGCGCCTCCTTGGGTCAGGCGCACACCGCACCACACCGCTCACTCCAGCCAGCCACGCTCCCGTCTGCGGCCCAACAGCGCTGCACCCAACCCACCGATGGCCCCGATGTTCTCGGCGTACGACGTGGTTCCGTTGCCGGTGCCGAACAGGCCGCTCATAAGGATGCCCAGGCCCTGGGGGGCAGGTTGGTAGGGGGCTTGGGCGGACGACGGTGAACGGCAGAGTCAGTGGGTCTTGGCCTCACACCGGTGGTGTGGCGGCACGGACGAGACCGGTCGCACGGACGAGACGTTGCCAAAGCAAACAGCGAGCGTCTGCACTATGTTGCCAGAACGAGACCAATTGTTTGGCCTGTCTTCCAGGCAAGTCATCTGAAGGCTGGCAGTTCTGCGTATTTCTAGAGTACAGCCCCCCTGTCCCGCAAGACGGTGGTTAGATTCCCCGCCGCAGCCGGCAGCTCTCCTCCCCTTGGGCCCAAGCCCCCCCGCACCCCCGCCCTCAGCCTCACCTCGGCTCCGATGCCCCGGCTGATGATGTAGGGCGGCGGCACGGGTGCGCCGCACTGCCGCACACAGGTAAGGGCAACACGGACACGCCTTAGTGAGAATGGTGGGGTTAGCATGGGACGAGAAAAGGGAGCCGTCGTGGCAAGAAAGCAAGATGAAGCCGGCCGCTGTTTAATGCCATGTCAGCAGCGGTCCCCAACCCCCCACCCACCCACCATGCGCGCACAAGCGTAGTAGTCCCCCGTCTGCGGGCGGCGAGGTGGGCGCACAGGCAGATAGGCAGGCACAAGGGAGGATACACGTTCAGCGGTGCGTCAGGGACAAGCGCTGGCACGAGACCACCACCACCACCACCAGCAGCAGCAGTCCATCCCGCCTCTGTCCACACACAGCGGCGTCATGCACATGCGGCACCTCCAGTGCAGAGCGGTGCCGGGCCTCACGCACACGAGCCGCGAGCCCCTGCGCATGGCGGCGCCCTGGCTGCTGCCCCTTCCCTCCTGCCCCACCTCCATCCCCATCCTCGCCCTCATCCCACGCCACCGCCCTCCCACGCTTGTACCCCTTGCAGCTGCACCCACCGCGGGCGCACCCCACCACGAACGCGCCCTGCCGCCCTGCCGGCCCCCACTCACGCTCTCGATCATGGCCGCCAGCGCGCCCGCCATCATGGTGATGACGAAGGCGGGCTTGAAGATGGGCGTGCCCCACTGCAGTGGGTACGGCACGTACACCCACGGCGAGCTGTGCAGCGCGTCCATGTTGTCCGTACGGCAGGACGCCTGGCGGGCGGCGGAGGCTTTGTCGTACACGCCCGACGCAGTCAGGATGCCTGCAGGGGTGACAGGGAGGGGAATGGTGTGGTGCGACGAAGGGCGTAGAGGCAAAGCACTGTCGGGGGCCCATTCTGCATGGTTTCAATGTTTGCGTCACAGGTCCGAAGAGCAGATATTGCAACATCCTGTCACGAGACCCACCAGCAATGCCCCAGCACAGCAGGATGCTCCACAGCAGCGGGAACAGCTCGAAGATGCGCACGCCGCCGCGCCGCCCACCGCCGCCGCCAGCGCCCCCCTTGACCGCCGCCGCCAGCGCCGCCGCCGCGCCGCCCAGCGCCGCGGAGGTGGTGCTGCGCGGTGTGCCCGCCGCCAGCAGGGGGCCCTGCAGCGAGGGCGGGCGCGACAGCATGCCGCGGGGCAGCGGCAGCTCCACGCGCTTGAGCACCTGGGGCAGGGGCGGGTGGGGAGGAGGCACGGAGAGGAGGGTGTGTATGCCGGCAGGACGAGGCAGGATGACTTGAGGGGAGGCTCAGGTGGGCCGCCGAGCTTGACGGGGCGAAAGCAGCGGCTGGCGTCTGGACCGCGTCGGGCGCAGATGCCTCCAGCGTGGGAGCGCAGCTGATCCGGTACAGAGGCGTCAAGGGCCCCGGTGCGACGGCTTGCAATGTGCACAGTGCTGAGCAATCCTCGCCGGCAGGTGGCAGCGCTGCACGGCCAAAGCTCCAGCAAGAGCCACGCCGCCCGGAAGTGCAAGGCGGGGACCCCACCCCACACCACGTGCACGGCAGGTCGGCAGCACACCGCCCTGTGGCGCCCCATGCCCCGCCCAGCCCCACCTTGCCGCCCCCCCCCCTTCACCTGGCTGAACAGTATGACCGCCACGATGGCCATGAGGCCCTGCTCCAGGCACTGCGCCACGCCGGAGAAGCCCACGCCGTACAGCGCCAGGCCCACCTGTGGGCCGGGGGGGGGGGGAAGGGAAAACATAGAACATATGACGTGCGTATTAGCTGCGCAGTAGCAAGCCCATCTGGGGGGGAGGAGGGGAGGAGGGGCGCCAGGATGGATGGGCGGCCGTAACGGAGGAAGATCAGCGGTACGGAGGGACGCGTGGGCGGACACCCGGGGGTTCACATGGGGCGCAGCGACCCCCGGCCTGTGCCGCACCCGGGCTTGGCTGCACACGCCGGCGCAGCCCCCTGCCGCCCCCACCCCCTGCGCACCGCCCCACCATGCACACGGTGGGCGCCACCACCACCGGCGACAGGAAGCGCAGCAGCGCCCCCATGGCCCCCGTGTAGCCGATGGCCATGACCAGGAAGCTGCTGCCCACGATGGAGCCCTGCAGCACGCGCATGGTGTACTGCGGGGCAAGAGGGGGGGGGGGCAGGCAGCAGGAGGATGAGCAATTCAGTTAGCGTACAGCCGAGAAGTTCGCGCAGGCTGCTCGTCCCAACTAAAATTCTGCATGGAGTCCCTAAGGAAGCATGCCAAATTCACCAAGCTGACCCTCCCACCCCAAGCCAAAAAGTCCTTAGGGTGCAGGAAGGTGCGCGAGGGGGAAGGCCAGGGTGGGGCGGGGGCAACAGCTGAGGGCCATTTAGTACGGGGCAGGCTACGCGCCGCGTGCCCTACCCCTTCGCGCTGTGCGAGCCACTCGCATGGCCTTGTTGCACCAGGGGCGCAACCCACATCCAGCATGGAGGGCGGGGCCCCCGTCCCCCCGCCTACCAGGAACCTGTCGTGCTCCGTGTCGAAGGTCATGGTGGCCTTGACGATGGCGATGATGGAGAAGGCGGGCTTGAGGAAGGAGAAGGAACCGCCCTGGGGGGGGGGGGAGGGGGAAGGGGGGGGAAGGGGGCAGACTAGTGGGCGCCATTTGGGAAGGGACCAGAGATTGCGGTGCGGTGCTGCTCAGCAGGGCCGGGGCAAGGAGCTGGCTCACGGCGGGACAAGTGCAGGTCGTAGCCACGTACCAGTGCGTGTGAGGGAGCTGGCCTGCAAGGGACATACGGATTCCGCACAGGCACCCTCGTGATCCCGACTGCCGCAGCCCCCACCCCCCATCCCACCCCACCCCACGCCACCCCACCCCCACCTGCACGATGGGCAGCCTGTCCCCGATGGTGGTCTGAATGAGCGTGTTGATGCCCGACACGAAGAAGATGCTGCGTGGAGGTGGGGAGGGGCAGGCGAGGCGGGAGCGGAAGAAGGAAGGGGCAGGTGGGCAGGCGGGCAGGGAGTATGGTGTGGCAGGGTGTATGCACTGCCAGCAGAGGCGCAGTAGTGCCAACTTAGCTGGCCAACTACATAACGTAAGTCGACGGCAACGGATGGCTAAGCTTCCACCCCACAGAGAGCTTGGCTCCTCCGGCCCCATGGTCCCCTCCACGCTGTGTCAGTCCACCGCAGCCCTCCCACAGCTCTCCACAACCCTACCACACCGCACCCCCGCCCCTCCCCCCTGCCCCCCTCACGTTTGAACCACCCTCGCATGGTCTGCGGGGAGGGGAAGGGGACACCACAGGGTTGAGATCCAAAGTGTCACAGAAACAAGACATGTGGAGCATGGCAGGGCGGTTGGTGCCGAGCAACCGGCTACCGGTGGGCCTCTGTCGGCCTCGAGGGGTGCAGCCACGCAGGGTTGCAGCCTGGCAGCCACGCACGTGCCGGTACACGCACCAGCACGAGCAACAGCACCGCGCTGCAAGGCATGCGTTGTGCGCTGGTGGTGCAGCTGCGCCCAAGTCGACAACAAGCAGGGAAGCCACCAAAGCTGCACGCGCTGGGGGTCGCATTTGGTTGCATCAGGGATGGATCCCGCCCCACCAGCCCCACCATCCCACCTCACGCCCTCACGCAGCCCCACACGCCCCCGTTGACCCACCCTCCGCGGTCCCCCCCATGGCGGGCACCAGCAGCGCGGGGATGACCACCGTGGAGCCCAGCATGGTCAGGTAGTGCTGGGAGGGGGGAGGGGAGGCCAATGGCGGCAATGGGCATTGTCGGTGTAGTTGCAGAACGAGGATGCAGTGCTCCCCTAGCAAATGGGTCAATCTGCCATAAACTAGCGATGTGAAGGGGAGCAGTAAGCGGTCAGGTGTGCGGGTGCGGGTGCGACTGGCCGGCTTACAGAGTTGGGTGCGGTACAGAAGCCGAGCAGAAGCAGGAAGGTATGCTTCTGAGGCCCACTGCCAGTGGCCACGGAGCATTTGCACATGTGTAGCAAGCACCTGCACGCACCTGGAACCCCAGGACGATGCACACGTGCCAGGGCGGTACCTCCGTGACGGTGTAGCGCAGGCTGGCCAGCCGGGTGCCCCCGCCGTGCCCCGCGCCCTGCCCCGCCCCGCTGCCCGCCTCGTCCGCGCCGATGCTGCTGGTGTCGCACTCATGGTCCTCATCCGCCTCCTCCTTGTGGGTAACGTCAGGGATGGGGAAGCCAGCTGCAGGAGGGTATTGCTGCTCGTCCGAGGGTACCGCATGGTCCGCACCCAGGGGCGACAGGCCCACGCGAGGCGCAGCCGTTGCTCCCCGGCCATCGATTGAGGGCCTTTCAATCTCAAAGGACGATCTCCAATCATGCGCGTGTGCGTTCAGAGGCTGCGTCATTGTATTGGGAGCAGGCATGTGTGCGGAAAGCTCTCAACACGCCCTTGCTGTCGCAGGGGCGCGCTCCTGAAGTAGCATGCGCAAACGTTTTGCACAGCGGGCAATAAGTACTTCAATTCACTGCTGCGCGCATCTTGCAAAACTGTCCGCTTGAGCAGTTGGGTTGGGCAGAAGTGCTTGTGTCTGAAACAACCAAAGCTGTTTGGTGAGATACTTTGTAGCGTATTGCAGTATAAGTTGGGCCGCTATGCTACTCAAGGTCCAAGGTGACGCGTGCATCCACCAACTTGCACATGGCACGGTACGAAGGTGGAACGCACAACGCATTCCGGCTAAACATGCACAATATATTACTCCTTCGGCCCTGCAGCTCGTGTGAGACCTAGGACATTACGGGACGTCACACCTGCCAAGTGTGACATCAGAGCTGGTTGACTGACCGACTGAAGCTACAAACGGCTACAACCGTCACCATAACCAGCGCTTGAGCGCCAAGCAGCAGCTGGCAGCCCTTGTTTCCTTTACTGCCTATGGAGCACTCCTTCTGCCCACGTGCGCCTGCCCACCAACACGGTACATGTCGTGGCTGAAGCAGGACTGAAGCCAGGATGGCCCAGGAATGCAACAGGGCCACCGCAGTTGGCAGCCCCATTTACTTCACAGTTTCCGGCTTTCTGCAGGTGGCACTCGAAAGCGCCCCCTGAGCCACATGTGGTTGTCCCATCCAGGCGCCTGCCGGAGCAGCAGTAAGGGGAGGGGCAGGGGAGGGGCAGGGAGGGGCAAGAGCTCAGCACCCTGCTCAGCAACAGCAAAGCCTCGCACAGTCATTTGGGCTTCTCCCGGCCGGCCCCAGGCGCCCGGGCATCAGCGCGGCCAGGCTAGCATGCCGGGCAGTGGAGTTCCCGTGAAGTTGCCGCCAGGGGAGCTCCCCTGGCTGCCGTCATACCGGACATGCTTGGTCGGTGAGCCCGCTACAAGCCCAAAGCGTAAACGGAGCCATAGAGCATAAAAGCAGGAATACTTTTAAGTAACCTTGCAGCAGTGGAAGCCCAATAGCCTATCTCGACTCCGCGTAGTGCATTGTTGCCGAACAAGAACAGCAGGCCCTTTTCTGGCACGGACGACCTGGGAGATCAGGCCTGGGAAGGCGACTGTGACGGCACGGAGCACTATGGGTTCTACTCTCGTCATGCGGCTCGTCCTGGAGCGCCTGGACGCTAACGACAGGGCTTTAAACGGGCGCTTAGTTTGTACAGATGCGTGTGAGCTCCTCCGGCAGCCTCGCCACTGGACGGTGCGGCTCAGCCAGCCGCTGCCCCCTTCCGCGGGCGACGCAGCATGGCAACCGCACCTGCAGCGGGCCTTCCGCAGCCTCACGCGTTTCGCCAAAGCGCAATCGCTCGCGGCGGCGGCTGCCAGCGGCAGCGAGGTCAACCTGGAGCTGGCGTGGGGCCTGCTGCGGCCTTGCCGTTTCCCCGAGGTGGTGATGCCGCACCGCTCCAACCGCTTCGCTATGCACGACACCAGAGTGGTGGACGCCGGTGCAGCCGCCATCGCGGGCGGCCATGTCCACCTGGTGCCGTGGCTGGTGCAGAACGGCTGCCCGCTGGACCCAAACCAACTGCTCCCCGCAGCGGCGGAACACTGCGGTATGGAGGACATGCAGCAACTACTGCAGCTGATGGGCGCAGGGCAGAGTCACCGAGATGTCGAGATGTGGCGCTGTGAAATGGCAGAGGCAGCTGGGCGGTCGAACATCGCGGCGATTGAGAAGCTGTCCTGGCTGCTGTCGCCGCCTGAAAGCGCTGGGACGGAGCAGCAGCAGCAGCAGCGGCGGCGGCGGTGGTACCGACAACAGGGTCGGGACCTGCTGGCAAAAGCCGCGGAGGGCGCCGCTGCGATCGGCAGCCTACCTGTCCTGCAGTGGCTGCTAGGTAGGGGGCTGGACGTGGCGGCCAGACAAGGGGACGAGCACACGGGGCATATCGTGCTCTCGGCTGCGCTGCTGCACCGGCACCTGAATGTGGCGGACTGGCTGTTGGACGAGGTCGGCTGGTACCTGCAGCAGCAGGAGCAGCAGTGGGTGCCGCCGTGGGAGCTAGAAACGTTATGGTTCGACGCAGGCAAGAGTGGCAGCTCAGAGCCTGTCCGGTGGCTGCTGGCCCGCCGCGTGCCGGTGCACCAGGACGCCATGAGGGGGGCGGCCAAGGCGGGTCAGCTCGAGGCGCTGCAGCTCCTGCACGCAAGCTGCGGCCTGCCGCTCACAACCACAGTATTTTGGGACGCGGCAGGTTCCGGCAGCATGCCCACCATGCAGTGGCTGCTGCAGGCGGGCTGCCCCATGGACCCGGAAGCGTACTACAGCGCAGCGGGGCAGGGCGATGTCGCCATGACGCTGTGGCTGGCGCAGGTGGCGGGGTGCCCCTGGGACGAGGAGACGCTACCGGTTGTTATTAAGCGCTGGCCAAAGGGCGCCGAACGCACTACGCATCTGTTGCCGACGGTGCGCGTTCTCGTAGAGGCGGGCTGCCCCCTCGGTGCTAGGGTGGAGGTCGACGGAGTGCAGCGGCATGGGTCCGCCGCCTTGGACAGGGCTGTGCAGCACGGCCACCTGCCGCTGGCGCGCTACCTGCACGAGGAGATGGGGGTGGGGTTCGGGCCTGGGACGCTGGCGGTGGCGGCTGTGGGTGGCTGCGAGGCAGTGCTGGAATGGCTGGTGGGGGCGGGCTGCGGGCCGGGCACGGGGTACCCGTACATGGGTGCGCTGCAGCATGGCGACGTGGCCACGCTGTGCTGCCTGCACCGCCTGGGGGTGCCGCCCGGGGACGAGGGGTGGTGGCGGAGGCTGAACGTGCATCAGTTCCCTCTTGCGGGAGTTCGGTGGATGGTGGAGCGGGGTGCACCGTGGGACGACGAGGGGGCGAGCAGCTTTATCGCAGAGGCGAGGCGCCACGCGCACCCTGGTGCTGAGGAGGCGTTGGCGTGGCTGGAGGCCCGCATGGCTGAGCGGCCTCCAGCAGTGCGGACTGCGCAAGGCCAGGGCCTCCACTAACTGTACATATACGGTACTGGATTGCACGTACACACGGAAATACGGAGGACAATAGTTCCTTGTCCGTGGTACGCAGCGTGGTGGCAGTGCGCATGGAATGCAGGGGCGTGGGTTGGGACTGGGGTGAAAAGACTGCGGCGGCTGGCGTCTGCTGGTTGGGGCCATGCTACTACACTGGGAGGGTGTTTCCTCTTCGTGTTCAAGCTGCAGGGCAGGACTGGCGGTCCATGCGTACTGTCGTGTGGGCGCAGGCTGGTGCGGGGTGGTGCAGCGCGGGAGCCCAGTGCATGGAGCAACGACGGGTTGCGTCTTGCGTGCGCTGCGTGCACTGCAAGCCGTGTCGTGTACGGCATGTGTGGCCTACCACGTGCACATGGGTGCTCCCTGCACGTACATGACGGCCATGCGCAATAGGGGTCGTGGGTGCCCCGTGCGCCGTCAAGTGCAAGTTGTGTTGCGCAGCGGCAGACGTGCACAGCGAT
>VFQN01002744.1_pt1 | contig 26447 bp, 24 predicted proteins | sample 3512371 | NCBI WGS metagenome assembly VFQN01 (sample SAMN10412370, study PRJNA504923) | tailings metagenome | isolation source: Replicate 2 from Balatoc abandoned mine | place: Philippines: Itogon, Benguet | collected 2017-08-28 | reverse complement strand
TTCCCGCCCGTCCGCTGTCGGGGGTTATTGCTGGGGTCGTGGCCGCCATCGCCGGGTTCACACCGGCGCCCGCGGCGGCCGACCTGGTGGAGGCTGAGAAGCGGGCCCGGGAGTACGCCGCGCCGCGGGTTTTCGCGGTCGTCGGCGACAAGGGCCGCGGGACGGCCGTCCTCCTGAAAGTCTCTCCGGACGGCCGCACCGGGTACTTCGCCACCTGTTACCACGTCCTCCACCGCAGCACCACGTTCCACATCTACCCGTCGGACGGGATGGGAAAGACGGTCGCCGTCAGCACCGCTGCGAAAGTACTCACCCGTCGGTCGCTCGACCTGGTGCTGATCAAGGCCGACCTGGCGCCAGGGGTGAACGTGAAGCCGCTCGACCCGCTCGACCCGAACGGGATGGTGCCGGAAGACGACAAGAGCCCGGTCCACGGGTTCGTGTTCGGGATGGCCGGGTTCCAGAGCCGGCAGTTGTTCCCGAGCGGGGTCCGGATCCAGCAGACCGAATACGCGGACCTCCTCAAAATCATCGACTTTACCGAACTCCGGCCGGGCGACGCCCGGCTCCGGCTCCGGTTCCTGGGCAAGGAGATGACCTACGCGGGGATGAGCGGCGGGCTCGTCGTGGACGCGGACCGCCGGTTCGCCGGGCTGCTCCTCGGCCGGATGCCGGAGCCGAACGCGATCCCGGTGATGGTCGTCGCCGCGCACGTCAAGGAGTTGCTCGACGAGGCCGAGCAGCCGGCCGCGGCGTGGGCCGCCGTCCAGCCGACGGCGTTCGCCGACCCGCCACCATACAAGAAGGCCGTCCTCCAGCGGATGGCCGAGCCGTGGCCGGTCAGCGAAATCAGCTGGGACGGGTACGACGCCTGGGTGAAGGCGTTCGAGTCCGACCCTCGCCAGTTCTTGGAGGCGTTCCAGGAGGTCCGGCTGGACCTCGCGGACCTCCGGGCGGTGGCCGCCGATACCCGGAACCGTGCGGCCGACCGGGTCCGGCTCCGGGTCCACGGGGACGGGCAGGTGCGGCTCTTGCTGAACGGCGTCCCGTGGGCGGCCAACACCCCGGCCGCCCTCCAGCCCGGCGAGAACCTGTTGGTCGTGAGCCGGCCACCGGCCGGGGACGACCGGCTTGACCTGACCGACCTGCTCCGGCCGAACCCGGTCGATGTCACGCTCGAACTCGGCGACCCGGCCGAGCCGGTGTTCCAACTTAAGCGGTCACTCCCCCGGGTGATCCGCGGGTACTCGGTGTACGTCACCATCCGGAACGGCCTGCCCGACCCCACCAGAGGCTACGCCGCCCGGCTCGCCGTCCCGCTCGACTACCTCGAAGAGGTCATCAACCACACCCCGTTCGTCCTCCCGTTCGGCACCAAAGACCCCCGGACCGGGTCCGAGGTGGATGGGTTCGCCCGGCCGACCGGGGACCGGCCGGTGAAGCTCACCTACGTCTCCCCGCAGACCCTCGACGTCACGACCCGGATCGGGCTCAAGGTGAAGACGGCGCAGGCCAACTTCGCCGGGCTGAGGGTGGCAGCGAAGGCCCAGGACGCCACCATCGATATGACTGGCCGGCTCCAGTTCCCAGCCAGCCCGCGGGCGCCGTTCTTCGTCTGCGCCCGGGCGATCGCCGCGGCCGGGGGCGAGAACCAGTTCGTCCTTCCGGTTCTCGGGGACCAACTGACGGTCGACGCCAGCAGCCTCGTCCGGGAACTCCTTGTCTGCTACACGAACACCCGGCTGCTCCACCCGAACGACCCGAAAACCCCGGGGCCGGACGACATCCGCGAGTTCCTCGGGAGCAGCGGGCTGGTGTCCGCCGCAGGAGACTGGCGGCTAGCCCCGGCGGCCCTCCGGCTGGTCGAGGACGACCGTCCGGGCCGGGCCGCCCGGGCGTGGGCAGTCGTCACCTTCCGGCTCCTCCACAAGGGGGTGGCGGTCGAGGCGAAGACCTCGCCGCCGCTCCTCCCAGACCCGGCGGCTCGCGACGCCCTGGCGTGCGAGTTCGTCTGGGCGGGCGTTCCCGCGCCCGGGATGGCCGCGCTCCACCCCACGCTCCGCGGGGCCGCCGGGGTTCCAGACGGGTTCGGGGCCGCCGGGTCCGACCCGCTCGCGGTGAAGCTCCGGGTACCCCGCCCGAAGCTGGACAAGCGGGCCGAGGTCAAGCTCACCGGGAACGCAGCCGGGCTATCGGCCGAGGTCGGGAAGGTGGTGACCGAGGGGTTGGCTCAGACCCCGGTGACCGGGGAGGTGTGGTGGGCCGGGTGGAAGGCGGCGGACGGGAACGGGGCGAGCGGGGTCGTGCTCACGGCCGCGTTCACCCCGGGGGCGGCCGCACCGGCGGTCGTAACCGGGGACATCGCCGTGGATCGGGCCGAGGTCAAGAGTCCCACCCACCAGTTCATTCTGGCCAACGTGCGGGGCAAGTTCCGCCTGACCGTCGACCCGAAGGACGACACCCGGGCGTTCCGGTTCAACATCACCACGACCGCCGGGCGGTATACGTCTGGGAAGGAACCCGAACGAGACTTGCCCGTGTTCGATTTCGACGTGTGGGTCAGCCGGAACGGGAAGACGGTCTCGAACAACTTCGCCACCCGGTTCGCGTTCCGCCGGGGCGCAGCCGTGCTGTCCGGTCGCACCGTGGAGACGCAGTTTGGCCTCCGGTAACGTCCCCCGGCATCCCGCGGGGGATGTCGGCTTGCCCCGTGCCCATTCACCCGGGAACCCGCTATGTTCTGGTTCGGCACCTTCCTCGGTCTACTGACCGCAGTCTCGACCGCGGCCGGGACGACCGTCACGCTGATCGGGCTGCTGTTCACCCTGGTCGGTGGGTCGCTGCTCGCGTGGTACCGCCCGGACGCCCTGACCGGCCCGCAGAGGACGCAGATGGTCGGCCACATTGGGGCAATCGGGAAGGGCGGCCTGACCGGCCTGCTGGTCGGGTTCGCGTTCCAGTTCACCCGCGACTTCTGGATCGCCCCCGCGATCTACCAGAAGTACAAGGAGATCGGCCTGCCGGCGCCTCCCATCCCCAAGCCGCCCGAGCTTGGGAAAACGTTCACGACCCAGGCTTCCAAAGAGGAGTTTGAGGCTCTCGCCCGCGACATTGAGGCCGATGCTAAAACGAGCGAGAAGCTCTCCGCGGACGAGAAGAAGGCTCTGGCCACGCTGGCCCAGTACGCCTCCGGGGTCGCGGGGCTGTTCCAGAACCTCCAGGAGAAAGGAACCCGGGATCGCATGAGCGACAACGCCAATCGCGCCCTAGACAAGGTGATCAAGGCGTCCCCGTGACTGGCCACACACCCGTCGGGGGAATGGGATGATGCGACGATTGTATACGGTGCGTCACGACACATGGGTGATGCACTCGGATTGACCCGTCCCCGCTCCCTGTCAGGCCAGACCTCGTTCTGAGAACGGGCCGGATTTGCCCGTCAATCGAGTGGTGGATGCAGCCTTGTGGACGAAGAAGCTACTCCCGGAAACTTGTAGGTCTGGGGGGTGACCTGGCTAGATCGCAATCCCGACCTTCTCGATCGGGGGCAACGAGTTCTCGGCCCTGATCTGGTTGGCCAATTCCTCGAACAATTCCCTCGTCCGGATGTGCTCCTCCCTGGGGCGCTGGCCGAGCGGCTTGACCCACACCCGATCCTGCTGCCTCCACGCGAATCCACTCTGGTGGAGCTGAGCCCGGATCTGGTCCGACGGCTTCTCGTCGAACCCGATGGCCATCAGGTTCGAGTGCCGGTTGCGGTAGAGGCGCATCGCCGGTCCGCCGTCGTCCCGCGTCAGGCTGATCCGGTACTCCGCGAACGGGTCGGGCTGCTTCTCGACGCGGGAGGTGAACCCCGTGACGAGATGTCCGTGGCGGACGTGTTTGGGTGCGCCAAAGGGATCGTGTCCGGTGGCGTCGAGGTGGTCGGCAGCATCCGCAGGAGGCGGCGGCTCAACAGGAGGGGTTGGCTGACTGGGGGACGTCCCGACGGGAGGTGCAGGCTCGAACTGTCCCTCGTACCGGGCGGCGATGGCCTGATCGAACACGTCTGGAGCGTCTTGGGGTTCGGCAGTTTGGGTTTCGGGCTGCGATGGTGCCAGCTGGGCTTCGATGGGCTCAGCGACGGGCTTCGTTCTCTTGCGTGCCATAGGGTGCGATTCCGTTCGCTAGGGGTTCGCCCGGGGTCAATGGGCTGTGACCCGGGCCGACAGGTTCGCCCGTGGTAGCGCGGAATTCACGACGTGTCAACCGACCGAAGGATTCGGTCGGCGCCAATCAACGCCCGGCCCGGGGCGGGCGGCCGTTCAGGAATGCGAACAGCGTCACCCCGCCAGGCAGCCCGCACCACCCCTTTACCAGCGCCGCGTTGACGCCCGACCACGTTCCCCGGCGCGCCGGCGACCGAACCGCCCCTCAGAGCCCATCGCCCGAGGCACGCGAGTCAGAAATCGAAATGGAACGGTAAACTGAACGACTGACAGGCAGATCAAGTTCAGACCTGGTACCGTCGTTACCACTCTCGGCGCACTTCCGATCGCCACCAGCGAGCAGATCCGCGGCCCGCTGACTCGCCACCTCACCGGCGACTGGGGCGACGTGGACGCAGAGGACGCGCGGGCGGATGAGCACGCCCTGATACACGACTTGCGGATCGTGTCGAGCGACACGCTTCCGGGTGATCGGAAGCTCCGGGTCGTTACCGAAGCCGACCGCTCATCGACCACCGTGCCGACGCCCGACGAATACTGACCGGGACGCCGGCCTTCCCCTCCCTCGGTCACGACTCCCGAGCTCCGCCGCGACCGCCCGAGGCGTGCCCGGGGGCGCACGGGAGATGCGGACGGCCGGGGTTAGTGGGGCAGGGCTTTCTCGACCTCCAGGATCACCTCGGCTGGGGACAGGCCGACGGCGCGAACCAGCCGGATGAAGATCTCGACGGTGGGGGTCCGCTTGTCCCGCTCGAGCAGGCTGACGTACTCGCGGGTCAACGAGGCCTTCGCGGCCAAGTCCTCTTGGGTCATCTCGGCCTTCAGCCGGGCCTGTTTGAGCAGCGTGCCGAACACACCGCGGACAGTACCACTTGACCCCCGGCCGGTCTGCGAACTATAGTTACGCAACTATAGTTCGCAGACCGGCCGGTTCGAGGCGCCACCGCCCGTTTGCAATTCGTGAGTGGGTCCGGGACGGCGATGCCGAGCCCCGGCCTCAATGCCGGCTGCGGGTTTCCCTCCTGTTCCTCGGAGACGAGTCATGGGCCAGAAGCAACGGAACGTCGAGGCGGTGACCGACTTCGCCGTGGGACTTCACTTCATCCGCCTCCACCGCGACATCGTTCTCCCCGCCGAAACCTGCGAGGCGATCCGCCGCCACCTGGCGGCGGGTCGGTGGGACGAAGCCAAGAGCATCACCCTGGAGCACGCACCTGCGGACGCCCACGAGGAAGTCGAGTTGTTCTTCCGCTCGACCGCGGATCGCCTCGCGACCGAGGCCGTGACCGCGCCCCTGACGAGGGCCGCGGGAGTTGTCCACGGAGAATCGGTTCCAAGTGGGTGAGGCTCCCGGGCGCCAAATGACGTGGGACTGGACAAGCCCCACGTCCCGTGCTACGCCTGCCGCGGTCAGCAACTTCGTCACGTCCGCGCATGAAGTCGTACCACGGCAGGAGAACCGCCCAGGGGTGTGAGGTCTGCGTCCGAGAAGGCGGCGCGGATCGTCCGCTCGCGCCCCGGCTCGACCTCCGCAACCACTCGCCCACGGGCTTCGGGTGGGGGTATGCGGGCAGCGGTCCCGCCCAACTCGCCTTGGCCCTGGCCGCCGACGCGCTCGGCGACGATGATCGCGCTCGGGCCGTCTACCAGCGCCTCAAGTTCAAGCTCGTCGGCAGTCTGCCACAGGAGGAGTGGGTGTTGACCGAGGACCGCGTCCGTTCGGCCATCGAAGGGATCGAGCAAGAACCAGGACGCGGCCGCGGGTGATCTCCTCGATGGCTACGCACCTCCCCTTCCTCCTTCGCCAGTGGGTCACCGGGCAGGCGGTGAAGATGGGATTGCCCGGTCCGGACAATTATCTCCTGTTGCTGGTCCGATTGGACTGGCAGCGGCACCAGCTTGGAATGGGCGAGTCGCTCACCACCCGCCGCGCGCCATCGCTACGCGGTTCCGTCGAAACCGAGTCGCGGCCTCACCGTTGGTACGACTTCGCACTCGAAGCCGAGGCTGACTCCCCGGCACGCTGAAGGCAAGACGCGAGCGAAACCGCGCTTTGGCTCCGCGCTCTGCCCGGACCGCACCATCCTCCTGAATGCCAACACTCACCAGACCGGTGCCCGGGACGGCCAATCCGTCCTGCACTCACACGGGCCATCACGATCTCACCGCACACTTCGATGACGGCATCCGAGAGGGCGACCGGACAGTCGGCTGTCAGGCCGTCAAGCCGGCCGGACGGCCACCCGGCCAACTGGCAAGCTGGTCGGACGGGCGGCCGGAGACGGGAATGTGATAAATAAAGGACGTTATTTATCACGTCCGGAACACTGGCGACCGTAGCGGCTTTGACGGCATGCCACCGGCATGTCAATTTGACCTCCACCGACGGCAGCGAGCGGTCCGCCACCCATCTCGACGGTTGACAACCCCCTCCCGGCTGTGTCAGTCTCGATCGTGTGACGACCAGCAAGGAGGCACCATGCACACCGAACACGTCAGACTGGGGGAGGACGGCCGGCTCGTCCTCCCGGCGGCGCTCCGCAAGGACGTCGGCATCAAGCCCGGGGACACCGTCGTCATCGAGTCGGACGGGGACAGCTTGCTCGTCCGGAGCTACGACCGGGTCATGGCCGAGGTCCAGGAGGCGTTCGCCGGGTGTCGGGTGCCCGGTGGGAGCGCTGCCGACGAGCTGATCGCCGAGCGGCGGGCCGAAGCGGCGGCCGAGGACGCCGCGGCCCGGGACCGGGAGCCGGGGTGACGGGGGTCGTCCTCGATGCGTCCGCCCTCCTCGCGTTCCTGCTGGCCGAGCCCGGCGCGGATGTCGTCGCCCGGCACCTGCGGAACGCCAGCCTGTCGGCGGTGAACTACTGCGAGACCCTGGCCCGGGTGGCCGACCGCGGCCGCCCCCTGGAGACCGCCGCCGCCGACATCGCCCGCCTCCGGCTGGCCGTCGTGCCCTTCGACCCCGCCCAGGCGGTGCGGGCCGCGTCGCTCCGGCCGGCGACGCGGCCGCTCGGCCTGTCGTTCGCCGACCGGGCCTGCCTCGCCCTCGGGCTGACCCGCGCCGCCCCCGTCCTCACCGCCGACCGGGCCTGGGCGATGCTCGACGTCGGCGTCGTTGTGGAGTGCGTCCGGTGACCCTGCCCGCCCCGGGCGGGGGCGCGGTCGTGACCGCCGCTGGCGCCGCCCTGCCCGCCCCGGTCGCCGCCTGCGGCCCGGCCGGGGCGTTCGCCTGGGACGAGTTCTTCGCCGGCCGGGTCCGGAACCGGCACACCCGGCTGGCCTACGAGCGGGCCGTCCGCCGGTTCCTCGGCTGGGTCGACCGGCAGGGGGTCGAGCTGCCGCGGGTCACTCCCGGCATGGTCGGGGCGTACCTCGACGCCCACCCCGGGGCCGTCCCGACCAAGAAACTGCACCTCGCGGCCCTGCGGGCGTTCTTCGACTGCCTGGTCACCCGGCATGTGGTCGTGCTGAATCCGGCCGCCGCCGTCCGCGGCGAGCGGTATTGCGCGGCCGAGGGGCTGACCCCGGAGATCACCCCGGCCCAAGCCCGCCGGCTCCTCGCCTCGGTCGACACCGCGACCCTGCCCGGGCTCCGCGACCGGGCGCTACTCGCCTGCCTGGTGTACACCGCCGCCCGGGCCGGGGCGGTCGCCGGCCTCCGCCGCCGCGACCTGGCGGACGACGGCACCCAGTCCGTCCTCCGGTTCGCCGAGAAGGGCGGCCGGGTCCGGCTGATCCCCGTTCGCCACGACCTGGAGCAGCTCCTGTTGGACTACCTCGCCGCCGCCGGGCCGGCGGCGGCGGCCGGGGACGCCCCGCTGTTCCAGACCCTGGCCGGGCGGCGGGGGCACCCGACCGGGCGGGCGATGACCGGGGTCGACGTCTGGCGGGTGGTGAAGCGGCGGCTCCAATCCGCCGGCCTCCCGGCCCGCCTGTCCCCGCACAGCTTCCGGGTGTGCGCGGTGACCGATCTGCTGAGTCAGGGGGTGCCGCTGGAGGACGTCCAGTACCTGGCCGGGCACGCCGACCCGCGGACCACCCGGTTGTACGACCGCCGCCAGAAGCAGGTGACCCGCAACACGGTCGAGCGAATCTCCGTCTGACCCGGCGGCCGGGCTACCGGCCGTCGAACAGCTGCGCCGCCTCCTCGGGGGTGACCGGGCGGATGTCGATCCGGTCGACGACGCACGCCCCGGCGTCCAGCCCGCGGGCCTCTCCCGGTGACACCTCCCGGACCCACGTCACCCGGTGGCGGAGCACGCCCCGCTCGTGCAGGTCGACCCCGGGGGCGGCGGTCGCCCCGAGGTTCCGGCCCTTGACCGTCACCAGGTACAGTTCGGTCCCGGCGAACAGCAGGGACAGCCCGAGCGACGGGTGGTGTCGGGTCGGCCCGAGCCAGGCGTACGGGAAGCTCACGCCGTCCCCGGACTGGTGGCGGTGGAAGACGACGTGCAGCGCCCGGTCCCGGGCGCCCCGCAGGTACCCGAACGCCGGGCACACCCCCTCGTCCGCGTCCTCCCCCGCGGGCGCGCCGGCCGCCGCGGCCGGCTGGGGGCTGCGGAGGAGGTGCTGGAGGAGGCCGGGGCTATCGCTCATGGGCGGACTCGCGGGGGTGGGGCGTCAGCGGTCGGGGGGAATGGTCTCGTGCCGGGTGGGTGTCGGCGAACGCCGCCCGCCGGCGGAGGAGCGCCAGGTAGTTCTTCAGCCGCCCGCCGAGCCCCGGGCTCGGCGGGCGGACCAGGTCCGTCGCGGTCGGCCGGGCCTCCGCCCGGGCGACCGCCGCCCGGAGCCCGGCCGCGTCGTCCGTGTACACCGTGACCCCGTCCCGGGCCCGGCTGGCCGAGACGTAGAACTGGGCGGCCGAGGACGCCGGGAACGACTCGGCCGACTGGGCCACCAGCACCCGGTCGGCCGTCCGCCCCTGGCTGGCGTGGCTGGTCGAGACGTACCCGTGGGCCCAGTGCCCCCAGTCTCGGTCCACCACCCACCCGTTGTCGAGTTTGATGTCGCCCCGGTCGGTGAACCCGGCCACGGCGTACACCGCTCCGGTGTTGAGCCGGTGCCGGCCGTCCCGGGTCCGGCCGTTCGCCGTCACCCGCAGGCGGTCCCCGGCGGCCACCGCGAGCGGCCGCGGGCGGTACACCTGGAACCGCCCGGCGTGGGCGAGCGGCGGGTCGGCCCCCTCCCCCACGACCACCCGCTGGCCCGCCCGGACGCCCGGCGCCGCCCGGTGGAACTGGAGCATGTCCCCGGGGGCGTAGTTGACCGCCTCCCGCCGCTCGGCCTCGGTCAGGCGGGCCGGCGCCCAGGCCGCGACCACCCGCTCCGCCCCGAGCCGGCCAGCGCGGCGGAGTTCGTCCCGGATCGCGGCCGTGACCCGCAGCCCCTCGGCGTGCGTCGGCGCCACCACGAGCACGTCCTTGAACCGGCCGCCCGCCGTCCGCTCGGCGGAGTACCGGAGGTAGTCGGCCGCGACGCGCCGCTCCCGCGCCCCGTCCGGGAGCTGCTCCACCCAGCCCAGCCGGGCCAGCGCGTCGAACCCGTCGAGCACCCGCCCGGCGGCCAGCGCGGCGACCGCCGCCTTGTAGCGGCCGTCCCGCTGGCGGTGGATCTCGGCGACCTCGACGACCGGCACCCCGGCCCGCTCCTGGAGCAGCCGGAAGGCCGCCCCCCGCTCGACCGACCCGTGCTGCCGGGCGTCGCCCACCAGGACCACCCGGGCGGCGAGGTCGGCAGCCCGGTCGAAAACCTGGGCCAGCGCCCGGGTGCCGAGGAGGGACGCCTCGTCGACCAGGACGACACCGCCCCGCGCCCGCTCCTGGAACGTGTCGTCCCGGAGGAACCGGGCGACCGTGTCGGCCCCGGCGAACCCTTCCCGCCGGAGCACCCCGCGGCTCGCCTCGGCGCTCGGCGCGAGGACGACGACCGGGTGGCCGCACGCCTCGATCCCGCCGACCGCCTCCCGGAGCAGGGTGGTCTTGCCGGTGCCGGCGGCGCCGCGGACCAGCATCACCCGGTCGGGGGACTCCCACAGGTGGCGGACCGCCCGCTCCTGGCCGGGGGTCAGCCCGCCTACGGCGAGGGCCAGATCGTACCCGACGAGCGGGGCGCACGTCCCCCGCCCGCGGCGGGCGAACGCGACCAGCCGCCGCTCCTCGGCCAGCACCTCGGGGGTGGTGACCAGCCGCCGGCCGTCCACCTCCCGCGCCAGCAGGCGGCGCGCGGCCAGCTCCCGGGCGACGCCGCCGACGGTCACCCGGCCGAGGCCGTGGCGGAGCGCCTCGGCGAGCAGCTGCTTGTCGGACACGACCGCGGCCCGCTCGAAGGCGTGGGCGAGGGCGTGGGTCGCCGCCGCCGCCTCGCCCCCGGTCGCCGCCCGGCCGGGCGGCCGGCCCGCCGCGACCCGCCCGAGGGCGGCCGCGTCGGCGGGGGCGAGCCGGGCTTCCCACGTCCGGCGGAGCTCGTCCCGGGTGAGGGTGGTGTCCTTGTGCTCCCGGGTGAGTCCGCCGAGGGCGGCCTTCTGGTCGGGGTCGCGGACCCCGCGGGCGGCGGCGACCTCCTCGATCAGGTCCGTCCGCCGGGAGAACTGGCGGACGACCGCCGCCGGCACCCCGGCGACCTCGAAGTCGTCCCGGGTCCGGTCGAGGGCGTAGCCCAACTCCTGGAGCCGGTTGGCCAGCCGGACCCGGAACGCCGCCTGCCAGTACGGGGCGTCCCGCTTCAGGTCGCGGAACTGCCCGGCCTTCCACCGACACTCGGTCGCGTCGTAGGTGGTGTTGAAGACGAAGCAGTGGGCGTGGACCTGCGGGTCGGGCACGCCGTCGATCGGTCTCGAAGTCAAGTGGACGAAGGTGGCCCAGGCGGCGTTCCCGGTCACCCGCTCGGCGTTCGCCCCGCGGACCCGGACCCGGGTCTTCATCTCGGCCTCGACCTCCCGCATGGTGTCGTCGACGGCCGACCGGAAGGCGGACAGGAGCGCCTCGTCCCCGGTCAGGGCGTACAGCACGGAGACGCTCTTCGGGACCGACCAGGTGAAGTCGTACCCGACCGTCCGCCCGTCCTTGACCCGCGGGGTGAGGCGGTTCCCCGTCGCCGGGTCGCGGTCCTCGCACAGGCGGTCGAACTCCCGCTTGCCGACCGTGCCCTCCAGGCCGAGCCGGCGGGCGCCCGCCCCGCCCCAGGCGCCGACGAGCTCCTGGCCCTCGCGGTAGTAGTCGGAGGTCGCGGTGTAGTACTGCTTGGCGGCGGCCGGGCTGGACTGCTGGGTGATCCGGAGCATGCCGGATTCTAAGCCGCCGGGGCGGGGCGGGCGGGTTTCCCGGTGGGGTGCGAGGGGGTCATGGGGACGCGGGCGGCGGAGGTGGTTGGCGGGACGGCGGATAGGATACACCGGGTTGTGGGGAAAGGGCAACCCACACGTGGGGGTTGGCCGCACCGATCTCCCGCGTCCCGCCCCCGTCGCCGATCTTCCACAGGGCGTTACGGCGGGCGGTCCCGCCTCGCCAGCGTCAATTTGACAATTGTTAAAATATTTAATACCATTCACGGATGCCGGATCTCGTCCCCCTTCCCCCACACCTCGAGCGCTTCGTCTCCGACCAGATCGCAAGCGGCCGCTTCTCGTCCGCGGGCGACGTGATCCGGGCCGCCCTCCAACTCTTCCAGGGATCGTCCCCAGGCGACGACCGCACCGCGAGACCGCTTTCACCGCCCCCGACCGGCGAGGCGCGTCCGCCCGGGCCAGCGGCCGTCACCAGGCGGTGGGAGTCGCCGGCGGAGTGGCGGGCCGGGTCGGCCGCTCGGGACGCCTCCCCTCCTCCCGCCCGCCGTAGCCCGCGCGGCCTCCTGGCCGACCTACGCAGCGACCTGAGTCCGGATGATTTCCGGGCCGCCCGAGCCGAGCTGTGGGCCGGTCTCGGCACCGGCGGGGCCGGGTGAGGGTGGTGGCGGCCGACACCCACGCCGCCGTCTGGTTCCTCGAAGACGATCGCCGGCTGACGGCGGCCGCAGGCGCCGCACTCGACCGGGCCGAGCGGATCTTGCTCCCGAGCATCTGTCTGGTCGAGATCACCTACCTGGCCGAGAAGGGCCGGCTCGACCTGGCCGTGCTCCCGCGGCTCCTCACCGAACTCGACAACCCGGTGACGACTCTGACCCTGGCCCCGCTCGACCTCGGCGTCGTACTCGCCCTGGGGGACGTGTCCCGACTCGACATCCCGGACCTGCCCGACCGGGTGATCGCGGCCACGGCCCTCCACTACGCGGTTCCCCTTGTGACCCGTGACCGGGCGATCCGGGCGGCCCGCGTCGAGACCATCTGGTAACCTCTCCCCTGTCTCTTGTGTTCTGGTGGGCTGCTGACGGCGCTGCGTGGTTCCCCTTGATCGTTCCGGGCTGTTCGGCCCACGGGCGCCCGAGCTGCTTCGGAAGACGAAGCCGAAAGCCGAAAGCCGAAAGCCGAAAGCCGAAAGCCGAAAGCCGAAAGCCGTGAAAGTTGTAGCAGGCGTCTTCCCTAAGCGGTGCTTAGGCTCGGGAAACGCCTTCGTTTCCCAGGGAAACACGGCCACCGAGCGAGCCGACTGACTGACCGGCGGACCGGCCGGTAGGTCATCCGCCCGACCGGCTTGCCGACCTGACAGTTGGCTTGCGGTCCGCCTGCCCGGACACCCACCCGGCCGACGGTGCCGCCGACCGGACGGCGTTCCGAACGGGCAGTCGGCGTGCCGGGCGGCCGGCTGGAAAGACGGCTCGCCAGCTTGACAGCCGGGTGTCAGGGCGTCAGGGCGTCAGGCCGGCCGAACAACCGGCCGGCCTGCCGGCAACCCGGCCAGATGGGGAACCGGGCGGCCGGCACGCCGCACAACCTGCTTGCCAGCCGGACGGAAGTGCGCTATGCCGGGGCCATGATTATCGTCGTCGCGAACTCGAAGGGCGGGGTGGGCAAGTCCACCGTCGCCGTCCACCTGGCCGCCTGGCTCCACGAGCTCGGGCACCGGGTCATCCTGGCCGACTGCGACGCCCAGCAGTCCTCGTCCGAGTGGCTCCGGGAGGCGGCGCCGGAAATTCCGGCCGTCCGGCTCGACGACCCCGACACGATCCTGGACGAGCTCCCCCAGCTCGCCCGCGAGTACGACTTCGTCGTCGCCGACGGCCCGGGCAGCAACACTGAGACCAGCCGGGCGCTCCTCCTGCGGGGCGACCTCGCCGTCTTCCCGTGCAAGGCGTCCATGCTGGAGGCGCGGGCACTCGCCCAGGCTACGACCCTGCTCCGCCAGGCCCAGGACATCCGCGGCGGCAAGCCCGAGGGGGTGGTGGTCCTGAGCATGGTCGGGAAGCAGTACCGGCTGACCCAGGACATGCGGGACGCGGCCCACACCCTCCACCTCCGGATCGCCGGCCCGGCGGTGACGCTCCGGCAGATCTACGCCGACGCCCCCGGCCAGGGGGCCGTGGTCTGGCAGATGGGGGCGCGGGGGCGGGAGGCAGCCGAGGAGGTGAGGGGGCTGTTCGCGGGCCTGCTGCCCGAGGCAGCTCGATCGAAATCGAAACGTCGCGCGCGGCGGGTCCGACCGACCCGTGTCCGGGCGGTCGCGTAACCGGTGGAGGAAACCAAGGAGGGATTATGGCGGAACGGAGATCACTGGCGGACGGACTGAAGCCCCCGGAGCGAACGGCCGAGGCGGCGTTCGTCTACAACACGAAACCGGCCGACGGCCCGCCCGCGCCGGCCCGCCGGGCGGCCGTGGGGCGGAGCCCGCTCACCACCCGCATCCGCACCGACCTGGCGACCGCCCTCAAGCGGGCGTCGCTGGAGCGGCAGCTGAACGGGGTCGAGCCGAGCGCGGTCCAGGAGATCCTCGAAGAGGCTCTGGAACCCTGGCTCAAGACGAACGGCTACCTCGCGTGACCGGGAAGGCGGGGAGGGGGCCTTGACGCCGCCGGACCGTCCCCCGCTGACCCGGCACCGGGAGCGCCTGGTCGCCGCTTCGGCCGCCATCCGCGCCGGGCGCCCCGCCCACATCGACTTCCTCCACACAGTCCAGTGCCAGTGCGGCATCCCGTACAAGAACCCCGGCGATGCCGTTCGGGCGTGGGAGCGGCGGCAGGGGCACTCGACCCTCCGGATCGAGGCCGGGGCTGCCATTGACCCCCGGACCGGCCGGTTCGCGGAGTTGGGGCTCCCCTACGGGGAAAAACCCAGACTGGTCCTCATCCACCTGGCCAGCGAGGCCGTCCGGACCCGGAACCCGGTGGTAGACGTGGAGGGGTCGATGACCGCCTTCGCCCGGTCCCTCGGGCTGGACACCAACGGCCCGAGCCTCCGGCACCTGAAGGATCAGCTCGGTCGGCTGGCCGCCGCCACCGTCCGGATGGGGTTGGTGGAGGAGGGGCGGGCGGTCCAGGTGAACACCCAGATCGTCAGCGCGTTCGACCTGTGGTACCCGGCCGAGTCGGACCAGCGGGTGCTCTGGCCGAGCACCGTCCGCCTGTCCGCCGAGTACTTCCAGAGCCTGGCCCGGCACGCCGTGCCGCTCGACCGGCGGGCGGTGGGGGCGCTGGCCGCGTCATCCCTGGCCCTGGACGTGTACGTCTGGCTCGCCCAGCGCTTACACCGGATCCCACCGGGCCGACCGCAGTTCGTGGGGTGGGCGACCCTGCACGAGCAGTTCGGCCAGGGGTACGCCCGGGTGCGGGACTTCCGGGCGCGGTTCCTGGACACCCTGCGGCAGGTCATCGCCGTCTACCCGGCCGCTCGCCTGACGGCGGACGAGCAGGGGGTCACCCTCGACCACAGCGCGCCACCGGTCACCGGCCGGACTGGTACTCCCCTCCTCGGGTAGGGCATATTCGCACAGAAACGACCGTTCCAGACGCAGAGCGGGTGTGGTCGCTGGGGTAGTAGGGACGGGAAGGCGGAAGGCTTTGGAAACCTCATGCCCGAGCGAATTCGACAGGTGGTTCGGGCGACGCCGGGTCACTACCCCTTGCATGCAACACGGCCGTGCCGGTATCCACCGCCCAGAGGGTTATCCCCGTAATCCCCATGAATCGGGGCATAGCCTACAGGTAAGAGTTATAGGTATATATAGGTTTGCGCGACCAAGTTCACGTTGCGGACCCCAGGGATTCCGCGGGCGGGTGCGACCAAGTTCACGTGGACGACGCGACCGAGTTCACGTGGACAAGTTCCGGGTCGCGACCAACTTCACGTGGATAAGCACTCTCCCACCACCGGGTTCCCCGGACGTGCCGAACGGCCCACCGGGGCGATCGAGACGGCGGTTGACGGGTTCGCGAAATCGGGGCAGGATGCGACCGCGACGTGTGGCGAGGCGAGCCCCTTCGCGGCCGAGACGCGTGACCGAACCGGAAGGAATCAGGCCCATGTACGACGAGACAGCACAGAACACCTCGGCCGTCCGGCCGACCCACCGTTCGGCCCGGGTCGTGGCGACGCCGACCGTTCGGTCCCCGACCCAGGCGACCCACAACGGGGCGCGGGCGACGTGCGCCAGGGGCAGGATATGATTGGCCCAGGCGGAGAGGGCTTCGCCCGACGGCTGAATCGTAAGGACTGGCTGGCCGAGAACCGGGACCGCATACTCACGCAGGCCGAAGAGACGGTGTTCTGCGTCGTCCTCTGCACGATGCTCGGGGCGGTGGGGGCACTGGCACTGGTGGCGGGCATTCAGGGAGCGGGGTGCGGCCCGAGCCCGTAGGGCAGAATCCCGCCCTGCTCCCTCCGGCTCAAGGATGGCCGGAAGGACCGCCTTCCTCGCCGCCTCTGGTCTCCGGCGTGGCGCCTACGCCGCATTTTAGCGCTTCGCGCTGGTGCGGCTCCGAACCCCACACCTGCGACCGACGGCGACGGGAAGACAAGGCAGGGGAAGGCATTCGAGACGACAAAGAGAAGTTCACGTAGAACTTGGGTCCAGTTGTGCGTCAGGAGGGCGAGCTCCTCGTCCCCGACGTCCGGGGCCACGACCCGCGGGTCGCACTTGACCCCAGCCCTCGCCGAGGCGGCACAGGATCACGAGATCGAGATCGAAAAATGAGCCTGTCCCACGTAGTGATGTGAGTGTCGGATGGAGTACAAGAACAACCCCGTCCCCCGGCTTCCTGACCCTGCGGGACGGGTGGACCGCCCCTACTCAACTCCCGCCGGATGCAGTCGGCGGGAGTTGAGTAGGGGCGGCCTTCGCGTCGTGGGGCAGGCCATGCCCGAACGGGACAACAACGCGGACTTGGGCGAAGCCAGGCGGGCTGTTGGCCGGTCGGACGACCCGGATGCGGTGAGACAACTTTACCACCGCGGCCTCGTTCGTCGGCTGGTACGCTACCACCTGAAAGGTTACGTTCGCGCACATCGCCATGGCGTACCGCCGGGCCTGCCAGGCGAAGTGTGGGCCGCGGCCGAACGGGTCCGCGGTCTTCCCCGGCAGCACCTTGTTTTCGATGATCAGCCGGCCCCTGACCCGCAGGTCCACCTGGCCGCCGTTCAGCTCCGCCGCCTCGTCCACGGGCACCTGACGGTTCCGTAGCCCGTCCCTGATGAGCGGCTGGAACTCACGGCGCTCGTCCAACTTGTCCGCCGAGACGAGCTGGCCCGACTCCTCGAGCGTCGTGAGGCAGACGGCCAGGTCGTTGATCGTGTCGAGCACTCCGGCGTGGACGTCGCTTAGCACGCCGTCCGGAAGGCAGTCGGTGAACCCCTGAGCCAGTTCCTCGGCCAGCTTCGGGTTCTCCCTCCGCCAAGCCTCCGGCAGTCGAATCTCGTCGGCGCGGACCGGGACGAATTGCGGCCGTTGCGCCGTCAGTGCCTCCTTACACTCCGGGGAACAGACGCCTGCGGCGGCGAGCCGGTCGATCCACCCGGTGATCGGCAGTTGGGACGTCTTGGCGACGCGGTCGGCGTCCCGGTTCATGGTCAGTCGGAAGCGGTCGTAGAAGACGATCCGTGCGGCGAGTGCGACGAGCGGGACGAGTCGCCGCGGGGCGAACACGAAGCCGCACTGCTTCTGCTCCTTGTAGGCGTTCGACCACCGCTCCGGGTCGAAGAACAGGTTGGGCGTCCCCAGGTGCCCGTCCTCCGTCCGCGTCAGGATGTCACTTCCGCGGACGACGACCTTGTTGAAGGCGACGTCCAGCACCACGTGTTCGAGCCGCAATTCGCCGGGGCCGATTCCGAGGTCCGTCAGCACGCCGAGACACTCCCGTGCTTTGGCGACGATCTGCTCCTCGATCTGCCGGGCGGCAGCCGGGTCGGACAGGTCTTTGAGTAGCACGTTCCACCGGTAAACCCGGGCGTCGTCCCGTTCCTTCTCGGGCAGCCCGTCTAGGCCGCCGATAAACCGCTTGGCGACGGCGAACGTCCGGTGGTACAGGTCCCGGTCCCGGATCGCGCGGGCTAGGGCCCGGGCCCGGTCTCCTCCGCCGCCGAACCCGTCGGTCATCAGCCGCCCGCCGATCAGGTCGACCATACCGTCGTCGGACGCCCCAAAGAACAGCTCCCGCAGGGCAAATGGCCGACCCCGTTCCTCCTCCGAGACCTCGATCAGCTTGCGGACCATCGCCTCGGCAGCACGGACCTTGTGGTGGTAGTACAGTCGGTCGTACAGGATTACCCGGCCGACCACCATCTGCTCGTACGCTCCCAGGCCTGCCACGGAGATGCCGACGTCGTAGTATCGCTGGCCTTTCGCTGCCTCGGCCCGCCTGCGGAGTGTGGGGATTGAGACCGTCTCGGGCGTGACAGCCACCACCTCAAGCTTGTTGATCAGGCGGTTGGTGTCCAGGGCGACCGGCAGCCCGGCGTGGTAGCTATCCCGGGCCATGTAATCCAGCTTGTCCGCGTCCAGCGGCCCGCTTATGACCCCGGACAGGTACGGCGCGACCAGCCCGGCCCCGGACCCGAGCACCCGCGCGACGACCAGCGGCGCGAGCCGGGCCGGCATTAGCACCGCCCCGAACCGCGGGTGCTCGAACACGCGCCTCATCGGCTCGCAGAGGCCGACGACCGCGGCGAACCGCTCCCCGACCGCGATTTTCGTGACGTCCGGGAACGCCGTGCGGAGGATGTCCTCGACGGCGATGAAGTCGCTCTGGAGCCGCTCGCCGATGAGGTTCTCTGTGGCGTGGCTGAACGGGCCGTGCCCCACGTCGTGCAACAGTGCGGCCAGCCGTATGGACACCCGGTCCTCGTCCGATGGAAGTGGGAGGTCGTTGTCCTCGTGCCGACCGTACTGCCGCCTACGGCGCGCGTTCCGCTCCAGCGCCTGCATGATTCGCTCGGCGGCTTCGACGACCCCTCGGGTGTGCTCCAGGCGGTCGTGCCCGGCCGAGTGGTAGACCTGGTAGACCATCCCGAGCTGGAGAACGCCCTGCAGCCGCTGGAGAAGCGGACTGTCGAGGAGCAGGACTTCGCTGGGGAACAGCTCGATCGTGCCCCAAATCGGATCGTTGAACGTCTTCGGTGTCCGGGGGAGTTCTTCGGCATCAAGCCGGGCGAGGACCGGGCCGACCCACTCGCCCACCAGGACCGTCAGTTCGGCCCACAGCGTCGGCGCCCGGGTGGAGAGTTGGTCGCGAAGCGCCTTGGCATCGGGCAGGTTCGGCGCTGACATGTTGCGACCCGCGATGGGGAGCACCCTCGGCCGTGATGCCGCCGAGAGCGCGTCACCCGACCGCGGCGTACTCGCTGACAGCCTGTTGGGCAGCGGTACGTAGCGCCTTGCCCCAGACGGCAGCGTCGGCCTGTGTGATCCCGAGGTCGGACAGGATGCGTCTCGCGACGGCTTGGCTGACCTTCACTCGGGTTCGCTGGTAGCTGGGGTTTGGGACTTCCGTCAACTCCGCCGTCTGCGCCCAGTCTAGGATGTCCGGCAGCTCAGCACATTGTAGTCCGACTCGGGAGTCCGCGAAATGCACATGCTCCCAGAACCACCCTGGGAGCGCGTGCCGCTCACGGGCAAGTTGAAGGGCGCGGTCGAGGATGCCGTGAGAGGTCGGGAGGTCGTTCGCGTCGTCACCGCCGAGTGCCCAACTGCACACGAGGAGTTCGGCCAACTTGTGTAGACGGTTCATGTTCGGCCCTCGTTCGACGAACGCACAGCGGCGGGCGCATACCAAAGGCCCACCGCTGTGGTCAACCCGAGGGCGGGTCAACGGACGGTGGGCAAATGGTGTTCATGCGCCCAGTAAAGAGTAACCTATGGAGGCTGATGAGGCAAGGGGCGGTGACGGTAATCCGATACCGTCGTAGGTCGTTATGGCCCCGCTCAAGACGTGGGCGTTCCGCCGGGTGACACGCTCGGCTGTGACCGGCGGGGTGCTGGACCGCTCGGCGCTGTTCCCCGACGGCCCGCAGGCGGCTCGTCCCGGCTGGCAAGTTCGAGAAGGCGTACTTGATGTCGCCGTCGGCCTGCTCCTCGATCAGCAGTCACACCGGGGCGGCAGCGGCGCACTCGCCCCGCTTCCGCCCGAACCCTGGCCATACCCGCACCCAGGCGAACCTGCCGGACATCTGGCCCTCGTCCCGACCCGCCGGTGACCCGCCGGAGCGGTATATTCGCGCAGAGCACGAAGAACCTTCTCCCAGACCCTTCGGCCTCGGGGTGGCTCTCTGTCAAGCCTTCGCACGCATAGGAAACACCTCTAGTTGGCATGGGCTGGCGCCGCGAGTTCCCTTACTAGGACCGTGGTATCGTCGCTGCCGGTGTACAGCCGGCGTCCGTTCGGCGAGAACGTGATCGTGGTGACTGGACCGAGGTGGCCGGCCAGCCGGCCCCGCTCTTCCCCGGTCGCGGCGTCCCGTAGCACGACCGCCCCAGTCCGGTCGGCCAGAGCCAGCAGTCGGCCATCCGGAGAGAACGCCATCGCGTACCCCCACCCGGTCCCAAAGTCCCGCTCCGTGCCGGTCGACACATTCCACACGCGCACCGCCCCGGACCGCTCCCGGGCCACCACGGCAGTGCCGTCCGGGGCGAACGCCACCCGGCCGACGGTCGTCTTCGGACCGACTCCGCTCATGGTGAGGGCTGCGCGCACCGGCCGGCCGGTCGCGGCATCGAGGAGATGTACGGCCCCCGTCCGGGTGCCGATCGCCACCGCCTTTCCGTCTGGCGAGAGCGCCACCGACTCCGCACGCCCGAGGTTCCCGCCGACCTTCGCCACCACCGCGTCCTTCGCCGTATCAATGAGCCGTATCGACTGGTCCTTTGCACCGCCCAGCGGCACCGCCGCCAAGAGCGAGCCATCGCCCGATAAAGCTAGTGACCATGCCCCGCCGTCCTTCGCTGCGGACAATTCTCGCGCCGACTTGTCCCCGGTCGGGTCGTACACCAGTACCTTCTGGGGGGCGGTCACCCCGGCCACCACCCGACGGTCGGCGGACGCCGCGAACCGATTCGACCAGAGTTCCCCTAACTTCGCGCGATCGAGCAGCTCGGCGGTCCGGGCGTCCCACCGCACCGCCGACCCGTCCGCTCCGAACGTCAGCACCCGATCCCCGTCGAGCGGGACGACCAGGGAGATCGCGCCCACGTGTCCGGCGGGACCGGCACGCTCTTTCCCGGCTTCGACGTCCCACACGCCGATCACCCCGCCCCGGTACCCGGCTAGCAGTTTCGTGTCGGCAGACGCGGCGAACAGGTTCCCGACCGACTCTGGCAGTCGGGTTTCTGCCCCGGAGGCGACGGACCAAATCCCCCGAGATGAGATCAGTGTGCGACCGTCCGGCGTGAACCGCAGCCCGCCCGCTGCTCCGGCCGGTACCGATGCCCGGCGGGTCACCTGGCCGTCCGGCAGGTCGCGGAACGTCAGGGTTGCCGCCTCCTTCGCCCCGATCCCCGGGTCGCGGTAGGTGACCAGCGACTTGCCGTCCGGGGCGAACGCTACCGCGCTGGCTGCCCCGCCAGCATTCAGCTCACACACAGTCCGCCGCGCCGCCACGTCGATCAGGAACGCCCGCCGCTCGTACCACGCGCCGGTCGTCGCCAGGAACTTGCCGTTCGGGGAGAAGACGAGGGTGTTGGCGTCGAGGTCGAGCCGGATTGCTTCCTTCCCGGTCGCCGCGTCGAACAGGGCGAGGTACCAACGTTTATACTCGACATCCACCCCGGCGGCGATCAACTTGCCGTCCGGGGAGAATCGCGCCTGGTGGACGTTACGCACCCCGTCGATCAGCACTGCCCGCTGCGCCCCCGTCGCCACGTCCCACGTCCGCAGGGTACCGTCGATCCCGGCCGACAGTAGGGTCTTGCCGTCCGGGGAGAACTCCAGGGAGCGGACTGCCCGGTCGTGGCCGCGGAGCGTGCGGACGACCCGGCCGGTGGCGGGGTCGAACAGGCGGATGGCCGCGGGGCGCGCGCCATCTCGGGGGCTGCCGGCGACGGCCAGGAGAGATGAGTCGGGCGCGAACGCCCCGCATTCGACCGGCTCGCCGTGCCGCCAGCGGATGGTTCCGAGTCGGGCAACGGCCGACGGCGGCAGCGGGTCGCCGTGGCGATCGGCGGCCTTGGTCGGCCCGACAGTCTTCGGACCGGTCGCAGGGTTGGCCACCGCTGGGCCGGCTGGGCCGCGGTCGAGTGCGATGGCGGCGCCGGCGACCGCGAGGCCGAACGCTAGACAGACGAGAGCGGCGGTCCACATGCGGGTGGCGATCATGCTCCGGAGCACCTCTTCGGCGAGTGCGGCCGCGCCAGGAGTCGGGGCGCCGACTTTTGGCGCCCCGACCGGTAGTGACGCGGGGAATGGGGGCTCAGCGGCGGCGGTGCCCGGAGCGGGGGACAGAGCGGCGACCAGCGCCACGCCGGAGGTTGTCAGTCCGTGGCAGCTGAGAAGGCGGGCCAGCCGCGCCCGGCCCTCGGCCAGCCGGCTGGCAACCGTCCCCTCCGGCCACCCGAGTTGGCGGGCGGCTTCAGCCCGGGTGCGCCCTTCCAAGTCGCACAGGACGACCGCGAGCCTGTACTTGTCCGGTACGCGGGACAGGGCCGCGTCAACTACCGGGACGAGGTCCCGCTGCAAATCAGGCATGGCGACCGGCTCGGGCGGCGAGGCAACCTGTCGTTCGACTGCAGCGCGGCGGGTGGCAGTGGCACGGGCCTTGAGGGCGGCCCGACGGGCAACCCCGTACAGCCAGTTGCCGACGGCTGCCGCGGGGCGGACGGCCGCAGCCTTGTGGGTTAACACCAGGAATGTGGCTTGGAACGCGTCCTCTGCGTCCTGTGCGTTGGGGAGCAGACGGCGGCAAACGCCCCAGACCATCGGCCCGTGCCTCCGGACTAGTTCGGCGAACGAGTCCTCGTTCCGATCAGCGGCGTACTTCTCGACGAGATCCGCATCGGAGATAGAAGCGTGCGTCTGGGCCGCGGCGAGGGCGTCGAGCAGCAAGCCACGGGGAGCTAGCGGCATATCACCACCCTGAGTTCGACGTCTGTCTGACTACATATCTCCCGTAAGGGGGCAAATTGATCGCAAAAAATGGCGCGCGATCCAAAATAGGGTGCGTGGGGGGAGCAGGCGGTGTCCGCCGCCCCAACGGGATCGACGGCCGAAGCGCGTGGGTGGCGGTTGGCGTCACCATGCAGTGGGCCGAACGCGCTCTCCGTCCCAATCGACCCACGGTCCACGCGCGAGGCGCTCGCAGCGCTAAAACGTGATGGGCTTTGACGCCACACACCAAGCCAGGGATAGTCGTCACGACCGCTCGTTCCGGAGTTACTGGCGTGGCGGGTCAGTCACCTTGCTGGGGACAAACCCCTGAGGCACCAGACACCAGCCCTCACCCCTGACGGACGGTCGTGTAAGTTGTGGGTGCAGCGGGCGAGCCGGCGAGCTTCGGGTTCGGTCTAGGAGGCTTGGATCGCACTGCGGCCGTCTGGCCTCGCGTTGCCGAAGATTGGACGGGTGACAGGAAAGCGGTAGTTCAGTCGGTCAGTTTTTGCTTGCACCCTGTCCCTTAGTGCTGGTATAATGACGAAGAATATGCCATCCTTGGTATATGGCTATGCTTGTCGTTTCGGATTTTACGATCGGCAGCCCCTCCCGGCTCTCTTCCGGCCCCCGCCCCCTCTGGCGGGTCGTCCCGGTGGACACGTTCAAGCAGCCGACCCACCGGCCGAAGCGGCTGTAGCGGGCGCATTATTCGAGGAAGAAGCGGCTACACACGCTCAAGAGTCTGCCGGGGTGGACAAACGGGTACGGACGGGTTGTCCATGTCCCGCCGAGGGTGACGGGGCCGAGCAGCGACCTGACCGTGAGTAGGAAGTCGGGGCTGCTCAGGCGTCTGCCGGCGGACGTGGGGGATCGGGAACAAGGCGTAGCTGGGGATCACGGCCGACCTCTGGATATGCCCAGTGCGACCCCGCAGCGGAAGCCGAAGGGAATGTCGGGGCCTGCGGCCGACCGACTGTACTACGGGCCGTTTCGCGGTGGCGAGTGGCGGTCGAACACACCATCCGGCGGCGGGTGGCATCGAGCCCCTCGGCTACGAACTGCCGGCGGACGCGCCTGACTGTCATCCGGGGCGCGCCCGAGGTGGTCGGTAATCTCCTCATCCGTCCGGGCCGCCGGCGTCGGTGCGGAGGAGTATGGCCGCGCGGTGCCTCATCGGCACCGGGGGCGAGTCCGTCTGGAGGATCCGATCCAGGGTCTCCAGCTGGCCGGACGTAAGCCGAACCATTGCCTTCTTCGCCCGGTGCTCCACCGTCTTCCTAGCATGGAGGGTAAAAAAGAATGCCGGAGACAGGTTTCAGCTGTAATGAACCACTAGCTTGCCCCAGCCCTACTTTCCACTCGCCGACAGACGGCCGTGAGTCGAAATCCTCACTTGACAAGTAACAGGCTGTGACACAACCCTCGATTCGCCTTGAAAACCGGGGTTACCGGGGGGGGCTGTGTCACAGCCTCTAAGTAGATTCACGAAAGTCGTAGATGGAAAATTCGCGCAAATGGCAATCGCTCTATAGTAGGAAAATATGTAGTTTTTAGTTTGCCTATAATAATAAATAGGAATTGTGCCAGTGTCTCCACTGCTCGATCTCATCGTCCTTATTCCGGGCATTCTCGGCAGTCGCTTAGTGCGCGAGGAGCAGGGTCGTCGCGCCATCTGGGATAGTTCGTTCAGTGTGCTCGCTGACGTGTTGATCAACCGCAGAAGGGCCGGGTGCCTAGAGGCCCTACGCGATGTTCAGAGCCCACTCATCGCTGACAGTTTGATCCAGGGGATCACCCTTGTCCCGGGGCTGAAAAAAATCAAAGGCTACCGAGAGATATCCAGCAGGATTAGACGAACGTTCGCCGGCGCCGAGCCGCAGCACGAGGGTGACCCGCCCGGATTCATCGAGTTCCCCTACGATTGGCGGCAGGACAACCGCCGAACGGCCGAACTCCTCAAAGAAAGGGTCACTCACTCGCTCAGTGAATGGCAGAAGTTCAAGAAAGACCCAGGAGCGAAGGCCATCCTAGTCGGCCACAGCATGGGCGGGCTAATCGCCTCGTATTACATCGAGTGTTTGGAAGGCTGGAAGAATTGCCGAGCCCTTATCCCCATTGGAACCCCCTTCCGGGGGTCGTGGAGAGCAGTTGATTACCTCGTCAACGGCTACCGGTTGGCTGGGATTGACGCCACCCGGGTGCTGAGCTCATTCCCTTCGACCTTCCAGCTGCTACCGACATATGCCGGTGTCGTCCACGCCAGTGGCCATGCGGTGTTTGGCCAAGCTCCGCCAGGGCTTCCCATCGGACTTCAGCAGGGGGGGGTGACGGAAAGAATCAGAGAAGGACTACTATTTAATCATGAAATAGCTGAAGCGATGGGCAGTCGTCCGAAGGGGCAGGCGCGCCCGGACGTCGTGTGCTACGTCGGCACGGGCCAACCGACTTTCCAGTCGGTCAACGCCGTTTCCCAGCATTGGAAGCCTCAGGAAGTCCTGCCAGTGGGGGTAAGCGCGATCTACGAGGACGGGGACGGGGTCGTGCCGCACTACTCGGCTATGCACCCAGCGGCGATCGGACACCCCGGCCTCCTCCACTCATTCGCCGACTTTCATGCTGATCTCTGTGCGAACGACAGGCTGCTTGAAGACGTATGCGGAGTACTCAGACAGTATCAGGATCTAGCTGTCCGGGAACGCCCAGTCCTTGCGCAGGGCGTTGTCCCAACGGCCCCCATCCGGGTAGAGGGCATTGACGACTGCTACTGGGTCGGTGCGGACCTCGACGTGAGGGCTAAGGTGTCAGGAGCGGGCACGGGTGTGCAGCCTGGCATCTCCATGGTAGCCGAGGTGTGGCGGCTGAGGGAAGACGGGAAGGAATACACGGACGGGGACGAGTATGAGTTGAAATGGGACGGGCAATGGCATACGGCCCCAATTCGGATCCAGCACGAAGGTGTTTACGAGGTTAAAGTGCGGCCGGCCGACCGAACAGTTCAACTTCCGTTCCCAGCGACAGATGTCTTCGCAGCATTCAACCAGGTTGACCCCTGAGACGGAACAAGGGCGCCACTTACCTGAGGGATGCAATGTCGCCCGCGAGTGTCCTTCCTTTCTGGTTGGTCTGGAAAATCCGGCGTGTGGACCGCTTGTTTACTGGCATACCAAACTGGCCTCATTGGCAATACGCCGATCATTTTGGCTTAGGTCGTTACATTCAACGCCGCACCCGCGATTTTCTCGCCCTCACGGGCAACAACGAGAACAGCCGTCTCTTAAGGCTCAAGTCGCTCTACGACGCAATGGTCGCGTCACGTCCACACTATGCACTCCCTCCCAGCGACGACGAGGGTGCGCAGGTAGTCCGCCACCCGTTCGAGGTATTCGTGCGCCGGGAGGGGAACTGCCTCGACCTGTCCCTAGCCCTGTGCGGGGCTTGCCAAGCATCAGGCCTCCAGTCGGCCGTGGTCGTGCTGAGCGGTCACGCCTTCGTCGTAGTCTGTGTTACGGCCGACCGGCCGGCGGTGAGAGACGACCGACCTCCCCCAACGCCGACCTTGGAGGGCATGTCGAGCGGAGATGTCTGGGCGTACTTCGGCGGGGCTTGGGGCAATCGGTCGCAATCAAGCCCTCCGCCGACCTTAGGGTTGGTGGGCCCGTACCGCGCCGTAACTAACGACCCGGCGTATGCGACAGCCGTGCTCAGCACCATATTCCCGCAGTGGGAAGTGGAGCGAATCACCGGAGCCCCCCCCCCCCCCCCCCCCCCCCCCCCACCCCCCCCCCCCCGCCCCCCCCCCCC
>VFQN01002743.1_pt1 | contig 26452 bp, 28 predicted proteins | sample 3512371 | NCBI WGS metagenome assembly VFQN01 (sample SAMN10412370, study PRJNA504923) | tailings metagenome | isolation source: Replicate 2 from Balatoc abandoned mine | place: Philippines: Itogon, Benguet | collected 2017-08-28 | reverse complement strand
ACCTGCAGGCCACCGGCGTGTTCTGGGCGGTGTTCGTCTCCGAGACCTCGGTGGGTGTGTTCACGCTGTGGCTGTTCACACGCGGGGGCTGGAAGACAGCGCGTGTCTGAGCCGGGCCCGGCGACGTCGCCGCGGACGTCAGCCGGCGGCGCGGCCGCCGAGGGCGGCGCAGGCTCGCCGCAGGCGGCTCTCGGCTTCGTCGGCGACGGTCTTCACGCCGGGCTTGCCCACCAGCCCCACCATGGTCTGCGGATCCAGGAAGCCGACCACGACTTGCCCGGGTGCCTCCTCGCGCACGATCACGTTGCACGGCAGCAGCAGGCCAATGTCCGGCTCGGCCTGCAGCGCCTGATGTGCCAGCGGCGGATTGCAGGCGCCGAGGATGCGGTAGGGCCGCATCTCCGCGCCGAGCTTCTCCTTCATGGCCCGCTGAACGTCGATGTCGCTCAGCACGCCGAAGCCCTCCGCCTTGAGCGCGGCCGTGGTCTTGTCCAGGGCCTCCTCGAACGAGAGGCCGGTCAGGGTGGTGGTGAAGCCGTACATGTCGCACCTCGCTGGAGCTGGAGTCGAAGTCGGAGTATACCCACTACTGTATATTCACCGGACGCTCGAGTGGAGGCAGGCAAGGCGCCTGGACTCGGCGCGCGCCGTCCAACCGGATCCGAGAAGCCGAACCCCATGTCCTACCTCGACGACCCCCGCGTGCTGTTCGCCGCCGAGCGAACGCTCCTGGCCTGGCAGCGCACGGCGATCGCCCTGATGGGCTTCGGCTTCGTCGTCGAGCGCTTCGGGCCCTTCCTGCGCATGGTGAGCAACCAGCCGCTGTCGCCCTCGCAGCGCGGCTTCTCGCTGTGGCTCGGCGTCGGGCTGCTGCTCATCGGCGCGGCGGTGTCGATCGTCTCGGCCCTGCAGTTCCGGGCGGTGCTGCGAAGCCTGGGCGAGAAGGAGGTGCCGCGAGGCTACTGGACCAGCCTGGGCGTCTGGCTCAACTTCCTGCTGGCTGGCGTGGCGCTTGCGCTGGCGGTCCACTTCGTGACCAGCAACGGCTGAGCCCGAAGACAGGGGCCGGCGTGTCGCGAGGGCCGGCCCAGCCGGCTCAACCCTGCTGCAGCTTCTTCCAGGCCTGGAAGCCGCCGGCCACCGACAGCGCCTTGGGATAGCCCAGCTGGCGCAGCATCGCGGCGGCGGCCAGACTGCGCCGGCCGCTGTTGCAGATGCACAGCAGCAGGTGGTCGCGGCCATGGTGCAGGCGGTTCATGGTGCCGAAGAAGGTCTGGGCGTCGATGTCCTTGGGCTGGCCGGCATCGAGGATGTCCTGCTCGTCCTCGGTGAGCGTGTGGCCCAGCATCAGCTTGACCTCGCACATCGGCACGTGCACCGTGTCCGGGATCGCGCCCTTGAGCTCGATCTCGAACGACTGGCGGATGTCGATCAGCGTGGCCAGCCCCAGTCGGCACAGCTCGAGCGCCGAGCTCAGGCTGATCTCCAGGCCCGGCGTGGCGCCATCGGCAGAAGGGGCGAGGTCGGTCATGGGCATCTCGAAGGCAGGCGCGGCGGCGCGGGCCCTCAGTCTGCCAGCTGATCGGCCACCAGTTCCAGCAGGCTCTCGGGCCGGCGGTCCCAGCCTGCCTGCTTCGCCCCCGTCTCGAGCGTGATGCGGCACTGCCCGCAGCTGGTGACGAAGTGGCGCGCGCCGGTGGCCTCCACCTGCTGCTGCTTGATGCTGAACACCTTCTGCCGCAGCGGCGCGGCGCGCTGGTTCGAGATCACGCCGCCCCCGCCCCCGCAGCAGTAGGCGGTCGTGCCGTGGTCCTGCAGTTCGATCAGCTCGAAGCCGAGCGCGGCGAGCACGCGCCGTGCCGCCGCTTCCAGGCCACCGCGCCGCACGATCTGGCAGGGGTCGTGGAAGGTGGCGCTCTCGCCGATCGGCTTGACCCGGATCCGGCCCGAGGCGATCGCCTCGTCGAGGAACTCCGTCATGTGGATCACGCGCACCGGCAGCGCGTTGCCGTACCACTTGGCCGCCTCCCAGCGCGCGGCGCCGTAGGCATGCCCGCATTCGGGCAGCAGCACGGTCTTCGCACCGATCTTCACCGCGGTGTCCACCAGCGAGCGGGTCAGCCGCTCCTGCAGCTCCAGGTCGCCGTTGTTGAAGCCGACGTTGGAGGCGTCGAAGCCTTCGCTGTGCATGGTCCAGCGCACGCCGGTGCGGTTGAGGATCTTGGCGGCATCGGCCAGCGCCTTGGTGTGCTCGCCGAGCTCGGCCGGTGCGGCGGTCACCAGCACGTCGGCCTGCGGCAGGTCGCAGGGGATCTGCACGCCATGCTCGGCAGCGACCTCGGCGAGGATGTCCGGCAGGTCTTCGCCGGGCGTCGCGGTGCTGCCCCATTGCCGCGCGGTGCGGTCCATCAGCGCCAGCCGCTCGGGCACCAGCCCGGCCTTGAACATGCCGTGGCGGCCCACGCGCACGAGCTCGGCGATGTCGATGCCCATCGGGCAGACCATGGTGCAGCGGCCGCACATGTTGCAGGAGTCGTAGAGCAGCTCCTGCCACTCCTGCAGGTCCTCGATGGTCGTGCGGCGCACCAGGCCGAGGGCGCGCACCAGCGGCGCGAAGGCGCTGGCCTCGCGCTGATAGGCGCGCTTGAGCGGCTCGAGCTTGCGGATCGGCGTGTACTTCGGGTCGCCGGTGGCCACGTGGAAGTGGCAGGCGTCGGCGCACAGGCCGCAGCGCACGCAGCTCTCCAGGTGCAGCGCGGCGGTGACGCCGAACTCGCGCACGAAGCTGCCCATCGCCGCCTCGACGCGCGCGGTGTCGTCCTGCGTGCCCTGGCGGTCGAAGGCGGCCGGCTGGCCGCGGGCGCCGCTCACAGTCCCACCCCGCGGTGGCTGAGGCGAATGCCCGAGGCACCGCGCGAGAAGGCGAACAGCACCGCGTGCATCAGCTTGCCGAAGGGGAACCAGACCAGCAGCAGTTCCAGGCTGAGCAGGTGGATGGCCAGCGGTCCGGGGTAGATGACGTGGTCGCGCGCCAGGATGGCGGCCGACGGTTCGCCGGCCACCGCCATGCCGGTCAGCAGCGGCAGGAAGGTCACCGTCCAGGTGATCGCGTCGTCGGCGTTGGAGATGCCGTGCCGCACCGGGTCGACGATGCGCATCGCCAGCGCGATCAGCAGCGCGATGATGGTGACGGTGGCCGCCACGTACATCACCGCATCGGGCAGCGCCGGCCAGTGCGCTCCGGTGAGCCGCTGGATGAAGGCGATGTGCGGCGCGTAGCCGAAGAACACCACGGCCAGGCCGACATGGAAGGCGTAGCCGTTGAGCACCGCCGCCGCCGTGCCGCGGCCGAAGGCGCGGCGCGGCCACATCGCGCGCACGTTGGCGTGCAGCGCGCCGGCCAGCCGCGACGGTGCGCCCTCGCGCGCCGGGGAGAGGTCGGGCAGGCGCGGGCGGCGCAGGATGCCGGCCAGCCGCCACAGCGTGCCGAGCACGAAGATCGCGAGCGAGGCATACAGCGCCGGCCCGCGGGCGAACTCGAGCAGCGTCATCGTGTGCTCCCGGTCAGTGGCGGTCGGCCAGGCGCACGATGCCCAGCGCCTTGAGCACGTACTTCTCGTAGACCGGGTCGGAGTTGCCGGTCTTCATCTTGCGCATGAAGTACTTCTCGAAGGCGATCTTGGCGTAGTGCACCCACTTGCCCTTCTTGAACCAGTTGACGTTGCGCGGCGGGATCTGCGGCAGCGCCACGAAGGCGGCGCCGGTGTCGCCCATGTCGGCCAGGCAGATGGCGTTCCAGGTGCCCTTGGCGGTGGCCGGCTTGCCGGCCAGTTCGTCGGCGATGTTGTGCGCGATGGCGGTGACCATCGTCTCGATCATGTAGCCGGTCTTGGGCGCGCCGCTGGCCACCGGCGTCGCCTCGACCGGCGGGATGGCCACGCACACGCCGGCCGAGAAGATGTTGCGGTACTTCTTGCTGCGCTGGAACTCGTCGATCAGCACGAAGCCGCGCGGGTTGCACAGCCCTTCCACCGCCGCCACAGGCTCCACGCCCTTGAAGGCCGGCAGCATCATCGACAGCTTGAACGGCACCTCGTGCTCCCTGACCACGTTGCCGAGATCGTCGAGCTGCGTGGTGAAGAGCTTGCCTGCCTCGACCTTCGTCGTCTTGGCGCTGGTGATCCACTTGATGTCGTGGCCGCGCAGTTCGCTCTCCAGCATGCTCTTGCTGTCGCCCACGCCGCCCAGGCCGAGGTGGCCGATGTAGGGCTCGGCGGTGACGAAGGTCATCGGCACCTTGTGGCGCAGCTTTCTCTTGCGCAGATCGGCATCGAGGATGAAGGCGAACTCGTAGGCCGGGCCGAAGCAGCTCGCGCCGGGCATCGCGCCGACCACGATCGGGCCCGGCGCCTCGAGGAATTTCTGGTAGTCGGCCCAGAACATCTCCGCATGGCCGACGGTGCACACCGAATGGGTGTGGCCGCCGTGCGGGCCGGCGCCGGGCACCTCGTCGAACGACAGCTTGGGGCCGGTGGTGATCACGAGGTAGTCGTAGTCCAGCGCCTGGCCGTTCTCCAGCGACACCTTGTTGGCGGGCGCGTCGATGGCCGACACCGCGCTGGCCACGAAGCGGATGCCCTTGCGCTCGAGCAGCGGCCCGATCGGCAGCGTGACCGCCGACCGCTCCCGCCAGCCCACCGCCACCCAGGGGTTGGAGGGCGTGAACTGGAAGGTGTCGGTGGGGTTCACCACCGTCACCTGGTGCTCGGCGCCGAGCAGCGCGCGCAGTTCGTAGGCGGCGGGCATGCCGCCGAGGCCGGCGCCCATGATCACGATGTGGGCCATGTCGTGTCTCCTTGCCCGCCGCGGCGGGATCGACTCAGAACTTGCGGCTCCAGGCCACGCCCATCGAGTACTGGCGCATGCGCACCGTCTCGTTGCCACCGGCGCCTGCGCCGAGAACTGCATTGAACAGCGACGGCCCGCTGACGGACTGACGTGGCGCAAACATGAACGAGCCGCTGAGCTCGTCGCTGGCGCTCATGGCCCAGGTGAAGCCGGCGGTGTAGTGCTCCTTCATCACCCCCGGGGCGAGGATGTTGAAAGTGACGTTGTCGGAGGTCACCGGGTTGGTGCCGCGGTTGATGCCGGCGCGCAGCGTCCAGGCCGGCGACATGCGCCACTGCACGCCGAGCTTGACGATGTCCACGTCCTTCCAGCCGAAGCCCGGCCCGCCCGCAGACCCGAGCGGCAGCGGCACCGAGCTCGGGTTGCCGACCGAGCCGACGCCGCTGTACTCGATGCGCTCGACGTCCAGTGCCAGGGTCAGGTCCGGCGTGGCCCCAAAGCTCAGGCCCAGCGCGTAGTGGGCAGGGATGTCGAAGTCGCCGTTGTCGGCGAACAGTCCGGCGTACTCCTTGAAGCGGCTCATGTTCATCTTCGGCGCGTAGGCGGCGCCGACGCTGAACGAGTCGGTGAGGCGGCCGTAGTAGCCCAGCCGGACGCCGAGGCCGTGCGAGCGCGAATAGCCGTTGTTGGTGACGTTGCCCGGCGCGCCGGTGAAGGGCGGGAAGCCGGGTGCGTTGTCGAAGGCCTGCAGGCCGTTGGCCTTGAACTGCTGGTAGCCCAGCAGCAGCGCGGCACCGACGGAGTGGCGGTCGTTGAGCTTGTAGGAGACCGTCGGCGCGACCACCAGCTGCATCAGGTCCACGCCCAGCGATCCGCTGCCGCACAGCATGTTGGCCGGGCCGCCGCCGCAGTTGAAGTCGCCCTGCGGGTAGTCGGTGTTCATGCCGCCGTTGCCGTAGACGGTGACGCCGACCGACAGGTCGCTGTTCAGCAGCCGGTTGTAGCCGAACTCCGGGACGAAGAAGAGCTTGCTGTCGCTGTCCACGCTGCCGTTGAGCGTGGGGAAGCCGGCACCGCTGCGCTCGGCATCCCGCCGCGGCGAGAACAGCTCGAGGCCGGCGTCGAGGCGCGAGCCGGCCCAGACCATGGTGGCCGGGTTGTTGGCGCCGCCCATGCTGTCCTGCGTCATGGCCACGGACGCGCCGCCCATGCCCTTGGCGCGGATGCCGTAGCCGTGCGGGAAGTAGCCGTCGGTGGCGAACGCCGGGCCTGCGACGAGCGCGGCGGCGAGGGCGATGCCCTTGAGGGGGAAGCGAAGGCGGGTCATGGTCTGTCTCCTGTCGTGGTAGTCATGGTCTGGCTGGCGATCGATGGAACTCGTTGGCCCCTACCAGCGTGCGAGGACGCGACCGTCCTCGACCCGGCTCTCCCAACGCGTGAGCGGTGTGTTGCCCTTGGCGATGCAGGCACCGCTGCGGATGTCGAAGGCCCACTCGTGCTTCGGGCAGGTCAGCGTGTGGCCGTGCAGCGCAAGGTGGGGGATGTCGGTGGTCTGGTGCGGGCAGCGGCTGTCGTAGACGCGCCAGTCGTCGCCCTCGCGGTGCACGAAGAGCGCGCGGCCGTCGCACTCGATGCGCTTCGTCTGCCCGCTGGTCAGCTCGTCGACGCCGCTCAGGTCGTGCCAGCGCGTCTCGCCGCGCAGCGCCTCCGGGCTGAAGCCCGGCAGGTTCATCTCGAGGATGATGTCGGTGGCCCAGACGATCTTCGCCAGTCCCAGCGCCGGGAAGGCCATCAGCAGCGCGTCGAGCACCTCCATCGGCGTGCAGCCCTCGCGCAGCGCGCGGTTCAGGTACTGCCTGAAGCCGCGCTCGGTCTGCGCGTGCACCTTGGTGATCACCGAGATCAGGTTGCGTGTCTTCGGGTCGAGGTGCTTGCCGCACTCCTTGAGGAAGCCGAAGTACTGGCTCATGGCCTCGGGACGGGCCTTGACGAGGTAGCTGAGCGCGTCGCTCATGAGGGTCTCCGGGGTGTTGGCGAAGGCGAGGCGCACACCAGCACCGGCCGCTCGGCCAGGCCGATGACCTTCTGCGCGACGTCGCCCAGCCAGGCGCGCGGCAGCGCCTCGGCGCGGTGGCGGCCGATCACCAGCAGGTCGGCGCTGGTGTCATGCAGTGCGTCGACGATGCGCTCGTGGGCGCGGCCGGACAGCAGCCGGGTGTCGGCCTCGACGCCGTGGCCACGCGCAGCCGCCAGCGCGGCGCGCAGCGTGCGCTCGGCGGCCTCGTGGCGTCCGGCGGCATCGGCCACGCTGACCAAGGTGAGCGGCAGTCCGCACTCGGCGGCGATCGTCGCGGCGGTGGCCACGGGCGTCATGTCGGCGGTCTCGGGCTCGATGGCCGCGAGCACGCGGCGTGACCACATCGCCGCGCCGCGAGGCACCACCAGCACGCTGCAGCGCACGTGGGTCACGACGTTGCGCACCATCTCGCCGACCAGCAGGTTGGCCAGCAGCCCGCGCCGGCCGCGCCGCCGGATCACCAGCAGGTCGGCACCGCGTTCGGCGGCCTCGTCGACGATCTCGCGCCAGGGCTCGGGCCCGCGGCGCGCCTGCAGCTCGAGCGCCAGGCCGGCGCGTTTCGCATCGGCCAGCAGCGCGCCGATGCGCTCGCCGGCCTGCGCCTCGGCGTGGGCCGCGAGCTGCGGCGCGATCGCCTCGTACTCGGGGTTGCTGGCGATGGGCAGCACCGCGTGCAATGGCAGGCCGCAGCGCTGCGCGAGCGCGAAGGCGAGCGTCTCGGCACCCTCGTCCTGCTCGGAGTGCTCGGTGGCGAGCAGCAGGTTCGAGAAGGGGTGGGTCACCGCAATGCTCCGCGTCAGTGGCCGGCGGTGAGCAGGCCCGAGGCGGCCAGCAGCAGCACCGCGACCTCGGCCACGCACAGGCCGGCGTAGAGCCGGTTTCCCTGGCGCAGGTACAGCGGCACCAGGGCCAGCAGCGCCAGCACCGAGGCGCCTGCCAGCAGGCCGATGCCGATCAGGTTGGCGATGTCGCCGCGGTGGGCGTGGCGCAGCCAACCCCATCCGTCCGGCAGGCCGGTGGCCACGAGGAACTGCGACACCGGCAGGTTCCACACCTCGGGCAGGCGCGAGTGCGGCACGTGCGGCTCGACCAGGCCGACGCCGTAGGCGAGGAACACCACGATCAGCAGCGCCAGGCCGAAGCGCGTGCCCCACTCGAGCCAGCGGGCGTAGCGCAGCTGCTCGGGCGGCTGCGTGATGCTGCGCGGCTCCACCGCCAGCGCGCCGGGCTCGACGGGCATCATGGCCACACCCCCGTGCCCTTGAGCAGCGCGCGCATTCCGGCGAACAGCAGCACGCCGATCACCATGCGGCGGATCACCGAGCCCTTGAGCACGTCGAGCAGCCGCGCGCCGATCTTCGCGCCGAGCATCATGCCGATCACCGAGGGCACGGCGATCATCGGCAGCACCGCGCCCTTGTTGACGTAGACCCACGCGGCCGACGAATCCACCAGCGACAGCACCAGCCCCGAGGTGCCGGCCGAGACCTTCAGCGGCGCGCCCATCAGCAGGTTCAGCGCCGGCACGTTGGCCCAGCCGGCGCCGATGCCGAACATGCCGGCGAGCACGCCGATGCCGAGGAACACCACCAGGCCGGTGGCGCTGCGGTGCACCTGCCAGTCGACGCGCCGTCGCGTCGCGCCGTCGACGAAGACGCCGTGCAGCGCCAGCGCGGTGGACAGCCGATCCGGTGCGGTCACGACCGGGAACTCCGACTTCTTCGACACCGCCATCAGCGCGACGATGCCCAGCACGATCAGGCCCAGTGCCGTCTGCACCACCGACACCGGCAGCGCCAGCCCGAGCAGCGCGCCGCCGATGGAGCTCGCCGAGGCCAGCAGCGCCAGCGGCAGCGCCAGCCGCAGGCTGGCCAGGCCGCCGCGCAGCAGCATCGGCGCCGCGGCCAGCGCGCTGGCCAGCGCCACCAGCAGGCCGGCGCCGCGCACGAAGTCGAGGTGGAAGGGGAAGAAGCCGCCGACGATGGGCACGAACAGCGTGCCGCCGCCGATGCCGGCCGGCACCGCGACGATGCCCATCACGAAGCAGGCGGCGAACAGCAGCGCCGGCCACAGCCACCACGGCGCGCCGGCGGGCGCGGCCGCGGCCGCGGCCTGCGCGGGTGCAGCGAGCAGGGTGAGCAGGCAGGCAGCCGCTGCCGCGGCTCGATGGCGCGGCATCACGAGATGGCCTGGTAGTAGAGGTTCTGCGGGTGGTTGGCCTGCGCGAGGAAGAACCAGCGCTCGGCCAGCAGGCCCGTGAATTGCAGCACCACGGCCACCAGCAGCGGCCCGCTGGCCGCCGGCGCGGTCGCCAGCAGCAGCGCCGGCAGCACGAAGCCGGCAGCGAGGAAGAACCACTTCACGCCGCGCAGCGCGGCCGCCCCGCGGCCATGGAAGAACTCGCGCGTGTTGAACGAGCCGCCCATGAAGCCCTGCGCCCGCTGGCGGATCACCGGGTGCTTGATGCCGATCGCGCTCTGCAGCGTCGAGCGCGGGCGCAGCCCGGCGTTGCGCACCAGCGAAGCAGCCCGGCCAACCAGCGCCGCCAGCGTCAGCACCAGCGCGGCGAGCGCCAGCGCCGGCGCGAGCCCGGGTGCGCGCAGGCTGGCCAGCAGCGCGGCCAGCGTGCTGCCCGAGGCGCAGCCGATCAACCCGTAGTTCACCAGCGTCAGCGGGCTGGCCCATTCCTGCAGGAAGCGGATCGAGGCGTAGACCATGCCGGTGCAGACGAACAGTGCCAGGCAGGCCAGCGCCGCGACGGCGCCGAGCACGCGCGTGCCCGGCAGTGCCAGCCACTGCGCGGCGCCCCAGGCGGCCAGGGCGGCCATGAAGACGGGCAGCGCAATCACCTCGCGCGACAGCCACGAAGTGCGCCACATCGCTGCGGCGCGCCAGGCACGCTCGGGGTGGCCGAGGTGGAAGAACGAGGCCACCAGCCCCAGCCCGCTGAACACCAGCGCCAGGCTGGCGCCGAGCGCGAGCGTCGTGCGCTCGTCGGGGGCCGCGCCGAAGCCGGCCAGTTCGCAGCCGTACAGCGCGAGGAACAGCCCCTGGCCGGCGCCGATCAGCACGGTGAGGAAGATGACGGAGTAGGCGGGATTCATGTCGCGTAGTCCTCGCGCCCGGGCTCCAGGTGCGGTGTCTCCGGCTCCTTGCCATCGACCTTCAGCGGGTTGTCGCGGCGCTGCAGGTCCTCGGCGTGCAGCGTGATCTGCGTGCGCCGGCGCGGCAGGTAGTGGTTGGCCGGGCGCGTGCCCCACTCGGGCATGAGCGGGTAGCCGGCGCGCTCGGTGATCGCCACCGACACGTTCGAGGCCGGGTCGTGGATGTCACCGAACAGCCTCGCGCCGGCCGGGCAGGCGAGCACGCAGGCCGGCTTGCGCTGCGCCTCGGGCAGGGCCTTGTCGGTGATCCGGTCCACGCACAGCGTGCACTTGGTCATCACCTTGCGGTCCTCGTCGAACTCGCGCGCGCCGTAGGGGCAGGCCCAGCTGCAGTACTTGCAGCCGATGCACTTGTCGTAGTCGACCAGCACGATGCCGTCTTCGGCGCGCTTGTAGCTCGCGCCGGTGGGGCACACCGGCACGCAGGGCGGGTCTTCGCAGTGCAGGCAGCTCTTCGGGAAGTGCACCGTCTGCGTGTTCGGGAACTGCCCGACCTCGAAGGTCTGCACGCGGTTGAAGAAGGTGCCGCTCGGGTCCTCGCCGTAGGGCAGTTCGTCGGTCAGCGGCCCGGCCGAGCCGGAGGTGTTCCACTGCTTGCAGCTCGTCACGCAGGCGTGGCAGCCGACGCAGACGTTGAGGTCGATGACCAGTGCCAGCTGGGTCATGACGACACCTTCTTGCGCCCGGCCATCCAGCCGCGCCGCTTCGGTTGCTCCGGCATGCCGGGCACCGGCTTGAGCGCCTCGAACTGCGGCCAGCTCTCGGCCGGCTCGTCCGCCTTCGCCGGGTAGATGCGCACCCGCACGTCGTACCAGGCGGCCTGGCCGGTGATCGGGTCGGAGTTCGACAGCGTCGTGCCGTTCTCGCCAGTGGGCAGCTCCTCGCGGATCAGGTGGTTGAGCAGGAAGCCGCGGCGCGATTCGTTGGCGCCGGCATCGAGATGCCACGCGCCGCTCTGCTTGCCGATCGCGTTCCAGGTCCACACCGTGCCGGGCTCGACCGATTCGCTGTGCCGGCACAGGCAGCGCACCTTGCCCCAGGGCGACTCGACCCACATCCAGGCGCCGTCGGCCACGCCGGCGGCCAGCGCCGTGCGCGAGTTGACGAACAGGTAGTTGTGCGTGTGGATCTGGCGCAGCCAGGCGTTCTGCGAATCCCAGGAGTGGTACATCGCCATCGGCCGCTGCGTCACCGCGTTGAGAGGGTACTTCTGCGTGTCGGTGGCCTGCTGCTCCAGTGGCGCGTAGAAGAAGGGCAGCGGGTCGAAGTAGGTCGCCACGCGCTTCTTCAGCCGCTCGGGCGGCTTCTTGCCGGGGTGCCTGCCCTGCGCCGCGAGGCGGAAGCGCTGCAGGAACTCCGAGTAGAGATGGATGACGATCGGATCGCGGTCGCGCCGCAGGCCGGCCTGCTGCGCCCAGTCCAGGTAGCCCTGGTTCCAGTTGCGCATGTACTGGATCGACGCTGGCAGGTGGTGCTGGAAGACGCAGTTGTTCTTCTCGTACATCTCCCACTGGCGCGGGTTGGGCTCGCCGCGCATCGCCTTCTCGCCGCCCTTGCCGCGCCAGCCGGCGAGGAAGCCGATGCCCGAGCCCGGCGCGGTCTCGTAGTTGACGATGAAGTCGGGGTAGTCGCGGTACTTGCGCGAGCCGTCGGCGTTGACGAAGGCGGGAAACTTCAGCCGCGTGGCCAGCTCGACCAGCACCTCCTGGAAGGGCTTGCACTGGCCGGTGGGCGGCAGCACCGGGATGCGCACCGAGTCGACGGGACCGTCGAACTCGCTGATCGGCCGGTCGAGCATCGACATGCAGTCGTGCCGCTCGAGGTAGGTGGTGTCGGGCAGCAGCAGGTCGGCGAAAGCCGTCATCTCCGAGTGGAAGGCATCGCAGACGACGAGGAACGGGATCCGGTACTCGCCGTTCTCGTCCTTGTCATTGAGCATGCGCCGGACCTCGGACGTGTTCATCGTCGAGTTCCAGGCCATGTTGGCCATGAAGATCAGCAGCGTGTCGATGCGGTAAGGGTCGCCGCGCCAGGCGTTGGTGATGACGTTGTGCATCAGCCCGTGCGCCGACAGCGGGTGCTCCCAGCTGAAGCCCTTGTCGATGCGTACCGGCTCACCCTGCGCATCGACGAACAGGTCGTCGGGGCTCTCGGGCCAGCCCAGGGGCGCGCCGTTCAGCGGCGTATCGGGCTTGACGGCCTCGGGGCCTTTCGGCGGCCGCGCGTTGGGCGGCACCGCGCGCGGGTAGGGCGCCTTGTGACGGAAGCCGCCCGGCCGGTCGATGGTGCCCAGCAGGCTCATCAGGATGGCCAGCGAGCGGATGGTGTGGAAGCCGTTGCTGTGCGCGGCCAGGCCGCGCATCGCATGGAAGGCCACGGGGTTGCCGGTGACGGTGTCGTGTTTCCTGCCCCAGCAGTCGGTCCAGGCGATCGGCAGTTCGATCTTCTGGTCGCGCGCGGTGATGCCCATCTCGTGGGCGAGGCGCCGGATCGTGGCGGCCGGGATGCCGGTGATGCCCGCCGCCCACTCCGGCGTGTACTCGCGCACGCGCTCCTCGAGCAGCTGGAAGGCGGGCACGGCCGGGGTGCCGTCCGGCATCGCGTAGCGGCCGAGCAGCGCCGGGTCGGTGCCCTCGGTGTGGTCGGCCACCGGGCGGTGCGAGAGCCGGTCCCACCAGAAGAAGTTGTGCGGCCGCAGCGGGTTGACGACGTTGCCCTCGGCGTTGCGCAGCATCAGCCCGAAGTCGTCGCTGGCCGCATCCTGATTCACCAGCTGCCCGGCGTTGGTGTAACGGGCGAGGAAGTCGCGGTCGTACAGGCCGAGCGCGATGATCTCGTGGATGAGCGCCAGCAGCAGCGCGCCGTCGGTGCCGGGCTTGATCGGCACCCACTCGTCGGCGATCGCGGCGTAACCGGTGCGGATCGGGTTGATGGCGATGAACTTGCCGCCCTGGCGCTTGAACTTCGCCAGTGCCGCCTTCATCGGGTTGCTGTGGTGGTCTTCGGCGGTGCCGATCATCACGAACAGCTTGGCGCGGTCGAGGTCGGGGCCGCCGAACTCCCAGAACGAGCCGCCGATCGTGTAGATCATCCCCGCGGCCATGTTCACCGAGCAGAAGCCGCCGTGCGCCGCGTAGTTGGGCGTGCCGAACTGGCGGGCGAACAGGCCGGTGAGCGCCTGCATCTGGTCGCGGCCGGTGAACAGCGCGAACTTCCTGGGGTCGGTGGCGCGCAGGTGCCGCAGCCGTTCCTCCAGCGTCGCGAAGGCTTCGTCCCAGCTGATCTCCTCGAACTCGCCCGCGCCGCGCTCGGTGCCCGGCTTGCGGCGCAAGGGCAGCGTCAGCCGCGCCGGCGAGTACTGCTTCATGATTCCCGACGAGCCCTTGGCGCAGATCACCCCCTTGTTCAGCGGGTGGTCGGGATTGCCCTCGATGTAGCGCACCTCGCCGTTGCGCAGGTGCACCCGGATGCCGCAGCGGCAGGCGCACATGTAGCAGGTGGTGGTACGCACCTCGGTGCGGGCACCGGGGATCGGAGTGGCGGTCGGGTCGTGGAGCGGTGTGGCCGGCATCGTGGTCTCGTCGCCCGGCACACCCTGCGTGGGCCGGTCTGCACTGCCACTTCATTAGGCGCAAGCGGGCCTTGCAGCGTCTATAGCCGGGACGGGTAATGACCACCTACCCATCTGGGGGATAGGGTCTTGGCGCGCCGGCGACATGCGGCGGAACTGATCTTTCGCAATCAATTCCGGCATACGGTAATGGGTATCAGGGTCTGCCCGATGGCAAACCCTGATCCGGGCGGGTTCAATCGCCAGCGGATGCTGATGCGCGCGATGAAGACCCCCCCTGCCTCGGCCCGCCCCGACACGGCGACGGCCGGCGGTGCCGACCTGCTCGTGCAGATCGCCACCGGCCTGGCCCAAGGCCGCGACCTGCGCGGCCTGCTCGACCGGCTGCTCGAGCCGGTGGTGGCGCTCGCCGGTGCACAGGCCGGCGCGGTGCGGCTGCTCAGCGATTCGGGCGAACGGCTGCAGCTGGTCAGCGACGTCGGGCTGCCCGGCGCGGTGCACCGCTGCGAAGCGACGGTGGACCGCCACTGCGGCGTCTGCGGCGAAGCCGCCGAGCAGCGCCGCATCGTTTGGACATCCGACCTGCACGCCTGCGCCGAACGCGGCGGCGATGCCTTCTTCGGCCAGACCTGCCGCCGCCTGCTGGCGGTGCCGCTGCAGCACCGCGGCCGGGTGCTCGGCATCTACAACCTGTTCTTCGCCGACGAGGCCGAGCCGGCGCCCGAGGTGATGGCGCTGCTGCGCTCGATGGGCGAGCTGCTCGGCCTGGCGCTGGACAACGCGCGGCTGGAAGCCGAGAGCCTGCGCGCCACGGTGATGCAGGAGCGCCAGGCGATGGCCGCCGAGATCCACGACTCGATCGCCCAGACCCTGACTTTCGTCAAGATGCGACTGCCGCTGCTGCAGGATGCGGTGGCCGAGTACGACGAGGCCGGTGCGCTGAAATACCTGGCCGACGTGCGCCAGGCGGTGGGCGAGGCGCACGGCAGCCTGCGCGCGATCGTCACGCAGTTCCGCACCGGCATCGACCCGCGCGGGCTGTCGCATGCGCTGGAGCAGCTGGCCGCGCGCTTTCGCGAGCGCAACGACATCGAGCTGGTCTACCTCAACCGCGGCCTGCCGTTGAGCCTGTCCAGCGAGGTGCAGACCGAGGTCTTCCGCATCGTTCAGGAGGCGCTGGCCAACATCGAGCGCCATTCGCAGGCGCGCCATGCCTGGCTGACGATCGAGGGCGGGCCGGTGGGCTTCGAGCTGCGCGTCGACGACGACGGCATCGGGCCGCGGCCGGCCGACGAGCAGTGCGACGAGGGCTCGCACTTCGGCATCGGCATCATGAGCGAGCGCGCCCAGCGCGTGCGCGGCGACTTCACCATCGGGCCGCGGCCCGGCGGCGGCACGCGCGTGCGGCTGGCCTGGCACGCCGCGGGAGGCGCAGCGCCGTGACTGAGCGTGCATTGAAGGTCATCCTCGTCGACGACCACTCGCTGTGCCGCAACGGCCTGACCGACCTGCTCACGCACCGTGGCGGCATGCAGGTGGCCGCCTCGACCGGCGACCCGACCCAGGTGGTGCCGCTGCTGCGCCAGCACGAGCCCGACCTGGTGGTGCTCGACCTGCGCATGCCCACCACCGACGGGCTGAGCCTGTTGCGCCACATCCGCAGCGAGGGCGTGCAGACGCCGGCGGTCATCCTGACGATGAGCGACTCGCAGGACGACCTGGCCGCCGCGCTGCGCGCCGGCGTCAAGGGCTATCTGCTCAAGGACATGGAGCCGGAGGACGTGATCGCCTCGATCGGCCGCGCCGCGCGCGGCGAGCTGGCGGTGGCGCCGGCGCTCACGCTCAAGCTGGCCAACATGCTGCAGGCCGGCGGCAGCGGCGAGCCGGAGCGGCGCGACCTGCTCGCCTCGCTGACCGAGCGCGAGCGCGAGATTCTCGAGCACCTGGCGCGCGGCGAGAGCAACAAGACCATCGCGCGTGCGCTGGACATCAGCCACGACACGGTGAAGCTTCACGTGCGGCACATCCTCACCAAGCTCAACCTCAACTCGCGCGTCGAGGCGGCGGTGTTCGCCGTCGAGCAGCGCGCGGCCGCACCCGGCGGCGCGAGCCTGGTGGAAGGCGCTAGGCGAACGCCCCGCTGAGTTCGGCGCTCGCCGGCACCGGCAGGGCCACCGGCTGCACGCCGTACCAGTCGAGCATCTCGCGCAGCTTCACCACCTCGCCGACGATGGTCAGCGCCGGCGATTCGAGGCCGGCCTGCTCCACGCGCCGCGCCAGGTCGGCGAGCGTGCCGGTGACCACGCGCTGCGAGGCCGTCGTGCCCTGCTGCACCACCGCCGCCGGATGATCGGCCGGCAGGCCGTGCTCGATGAGCTTCGCGCAGATCTGCGCCAGCGCGGTCAGGCCCATGTAGATCACCACCGTCTGGCGCGGCCGGGCGAGGCCCGCCCAGTCGAGCTCGGCGCTGCCGTCCTTCAGGTGGCCGGTCACGAAGGTGCAGCTCTGTGCGAAGTCGCGGTGCGTGAGCGGGATGCCGGCGTAGGCCGAAACGCCGCAGGCCGCGGTGATGCCCGGCACCACCTCGAACTCGATGCCGGCGGCCACCAGCTCCTGCATCTCCTCGCCGCCGCGGCCGAACACGAAGGGATCGCCCCCCTTGAGGCGCACCACCTGACGGCCCTGCCGCGCCAGCGAGACCAGCAGCGCATTGATCTCGTGCTGCTTGAGCGTGTGGTGGTTGCGCTGCTTGCCGGCGTGGATGCGCTCGGCCTGCGCGCCGATCAGCGCCAGCACCTGCGGCGAGACGAGGTGGTCGATCACCACCACGTCGGCGTCGCTCAGCAGCCGCGCGGCCTTCACGGTCAGCAGGTCCGGGTCACCCGGGCCGGCGCCCACGAGATGGACCTTGCCGGGGCGTGCGGCGTGACCGCCGACGAGCAGCGAGCGGGGGAAGTCGATGCGGGCGTTCATGAGGTGGGCTCCCGGATGTGGCTCAGCAGGTGCCGCAGCTGCCGCCGCCGCAGCTCCCGCAGCCGCCGCGTTTCGGCGCGGAGCGCGGCACGAAGACGAAGCTGAACTGCCCAGGCTCCATCTCGACGAAATCCAGCTCGGTGTTCTGCAGCAGCGGTTGCGAGGGCGGCGCGATCAGCACCGTCACGCCGTCGGTCAGCAGCGCCGGGCGCTCGCCCTCGCCGGGCTCGTCGAAACCCATGCCATAGCTGATCGAGCCGTCGCGCTCGCGGCGGGCGGCGACGCGCAGCGCCAGCGCTTCCATGCCGCCTTCGACGGCGGCCTGCCGGATGCGCTCGGCGGCGGTGGGGGTCAGCGTGAACATCGTGTGTCTCCTCGGTTCAGTGTTCGCCCTTGGTGCGAAGCAGCCCGGCCAGCCGGTTGCCCTGCTTCTGCGGCCCGCCGCGCGGGAACATCTCGTGAAGGTGGTGGTTGCTGCCGCGCTCCGCACCCCATCGCTCGCTGAAGTGGCGGATCATCACGCGCACCTGCGGCTGCACCCCGTGCTCGGCCCAGTACGCGCGCAGGAAGCGGATCAGCTCCCAGTGCGCCTCGGTCAGCGCAAGCTCCTCCCGCTCGGCGAGCGCGCGGGCGAAGTCTTCCGACCAGTCGTCGAGGCGGCGCAGGTAGCCCTCGGAGTCGACCTCGATGAGGCGGTCGCCGACGCGGATGGTGTCGCTCAGGGTGCTGACCATGGTCATCCTCCCATGCGCAGACGCGGCGCCTGCGCCGTGCGCGCCTCGTCACGGAGACGCCGCACGTGCGCGACGAAGCGGCGCGGCCAGTCGTTGCCGCCGGTGTGGCGCAGGTGCAGGTAGCTCGCCAGCACGTTGTGAACCATCACGCCGTCGTGCAGGCCGTCGATGCCGTGGCCGCGCTGCACGCGGTAGGCGAATCCCACGGCGGGGTCGAGGTTCTCCAGGCTGGAGTGGTGGAACTCGTGGCCGTGGCGGATCATCGGCTCGTGCCCGGCGTCCTGCCAGGGAAACTCGGCGGTCTCCTCCACGCGCACGTAGCCGCGGCCCACCGGGCGGGCGTGCATCACCACGTCGCCGGGGATGACGCCGACCATCTGCGCGCTGCGACCTTGCCAGGTGATCGAGCGCGCCAGGTACATCAGGCCGCCGCATTCGGCATACACCGGCAACCCGTCGACGATGGCGCGCTGCAGTGCCGTGCGCAGCGAGGCGTTGGCCTCCAGCTCGGCCATGAAGAGCTCGGGGAAGCCGCCGCCGATGAAGACGCCGTCCAGCGCGGGCGGCAGCTGGCGGTCGGCCAGGGTGTCGAAGGGCACCAGCTCCGCGCCTTCGGCGACCAGGGCGTCGAGATCGTCGGGGTAGTAGAAGCCGAAGGCCTTGTCGCGCGCGATGCCGATGCGCAGCGGCTCGGCGGCCGCGCGCAGCGTGGCGTCGGCCACCGGGACCACGGCGTCTTCGTGCCGGCGCGAGGCGGCCAGCTCGCGCACGCGGTCGAGGTCCACGCAGCCGGCGATCAGTTCGCCCATCGCGCGCACGCGCGCTGGCGCGTCGCCCAGCTCGCGATCGGGCATCAGGCCCAGGTGGCGTTCGTCGAGCGCCAGCCGCGCGTCCTTCGGCACGGCACCGAGCACCGGCACGTCGGTGTAATGCTCGATGACGGCGCGCAGCTTGCCTTCGTGGCGCGGGCCACCCACCTGGTTGAGGATCACGCCGCCGATGCGGATGGAGGGATCGAAGGCCTGGTAGCCGAGGATCAGCGGCGCGATGCCGCGTGTCATGCCGCGCGCATCCAGCACCAGCAGCACCGGCAGGCCGAGATGGCGGGCCAGCGCGGCGTTGCTGTTGCTGCCGTCCAGCGCCAGGCCGTCGTGCAGGCCCTTGTTGCCTTCCACCAGGCCGAGCGCGGCGCCGCGCAGGCGCTGGGCGAAGGTCTCGGCGATCTCGTCCCAGCCCATCAGATGCGGATCGAGGTTGATACAGGGCCGGCCGGCGGCGAGCGTGAGCCACATCGGGTCGATGTAGTCCGGGCCCTTCTTGAACGGCTGAACCGCTTGGCCGCGCTCGGTCAGCGCCGCCGCGAGCGCGAGGGTGACGGTGGTCTTGCCGGAGCTCTTGTGAGCCGCCGAGACGAGCAGGGCAGCGCGGCTCATGACTTCAGCTCGTCATGCGGCAGCACGTCCAGCGCGCGCACGCCGATCAGGGTCAGCACGAACGCTGCTCCCAGGCCGCCGATGCCGAGCAGCCATTCGGGCCAGCGCGGCACGTACAGCTCCACCTGACCGTCGGCGAAGCTGCTCGTCACCTCGTGGCCGGGGAAGATCTCCAGCGGGAACGACTGCCCGCCGACGATGAAGACGAACAGCAGCGCGAAGGCGCCGGCCACCACCATCACGCTGGCCATCAGCATGGCGTTCGGGCCCACGCCGCGCGGGTGGAACAGCAGCGCCATCGGCAGCAACGCGCCGAGCAACACGTAGCCGCCCCAGAACAGCGCCGGGAAGACGCCGACCGGGTCGCCGCGGCCGAACAGGATGAAGGCCTCGAAGTCGCCCTGCTTCGCGAAGTACAGGTTGGTGAGGTGGTACACGGCCACCAGGTACAGCGCCGCGGCGACGAACACGCCGAGCAGCCGCGCCATGCGCGCGCGCACCGCCTCGGGCAGCGCCTGGCCGTTCCAGGCGTACATGGCCGACTGCACGATCAGGAACACCGCCAGCCCCCAGGCGAACGACAGCACGATGAACAGCGGCGCGAGCACCGCCGATTGATAAGCCTGGCGCGCGACGAGGAAGGCGAAGATCGAGCCGGTGCCGGTGGTCAGCGCGAAGCGCCAGACGAGCGCGGCGATGCCCGCCGCCTTCGAGTAGCGGTTCATGCGCCGCTCGAACATCGTCCACAGGTAGACGCCGACGATGGCCGCCATGCCCGAGTAGAGGAACACGTTCCAGGCGAAGACCGACTTGAAGTTGTAGTGCGTGGCGGCGACGATCACCCGGTCGGGCCGGCCGAGGTCTAGCATCAGCACCATCAGGCCGCCGGACAGCAGCGCCAGCGACAGCAGGCCCGACAGCGGCGCGCGCGGCTTGTAGGCGCTCTGCCCGAACACCGAGCCGATCGAGGCGACGTTGAGCACGCCCGAGGCGGCCACGATCATGAAGATCGCGAACACGTGCGGCAGGCCCCAGACCACCTGGTTGGTCATGCCGGTGATGGCGTGCCCGTGCAATTCCATCGTGTGGGCGGCGCCGAGCCCGGCGAGCGTGACGGCGCCGCCAGCGGCCAGCAGCGCCCAGAAGGCGCGCGGCTCGATCTGCTGGAAATGTTCGCTTGGCATGTTCACAGCCCCGCGTAGCGCACGCCCGGATCGAGCTTCAAGTCGGCGCGCAGCTGGCGCGTCGCCAGCTCGCGGACGCGCTTCGAGATGGCGCTGTCCGGATCGTTGAGGTCGCCGAACAGCATGGCCTCGTGGCCGGCCTTCGTGCAGGCTTCGACGCAGGCCGGCGTGCCGCCCTTGTCGATGCGGTGCACGCACAGCGTGCAACCCTCCACACAGCCCTTGCCGCGCGGCACGTCGGGCTTCTGGTTCGTCAGCGGCTCGTGCACGAAGCTGCGCGCCTTGTAGGGGCAGGCCATCACGCAGTAGCGGCAGCCGATGCAGCTGTGGCGGTCGACCAGCACGATGCCGTCGGCGCGCTTGAACGAGGCGCCGGTCGGGCAGACGTCGACGCAGGGCGGCTCGGCGCAGTGCTGGCACATCACCGGCAGCGAGGCCTGGCGGCCGGTCTTGATCTCCCTGATCTCGACCTTGCGGATCCATTGCGCCGAGGTGGGCGAGGGCTTCGGGTCCAGGCCGTTCTCGGTGTTGCAGGCGCTGATGCAGTCGGTGCAGCCGCTGGCGCACTTGGTGGTGTCGATCAGCAGGCCCCAGCGCACCTTGGAGGTGACCTCCGGCGTGGCCGCCTGCGCCACCTCCATCAGGTGGATGCCCGGCGCGAGCAGCACGCCACCCAGGCCGGCCGCGGCCAGGCCGAGGAACTTGCGGCGCCCGGCGAGGGCTTCGGTCGAGCCGGTACTCATGGCTTGCTCGCCTCCGCCTGGGCGGTGCGCTGGGCCGGCCGGCTGGCGTGGCACTCGAAGCAGTCGATCTTCACGGCCGCATAGCCGTGGCAGCTGCTGCAGAAGTCGGTCTTCGCCTGCGCCACGCTGCCGGTGGCGGCACTGGCGTGGCAGCCCACGCAGCCCTGCAGGCTGTCGCGCGCCTGGCGCACGCCGCGGTGCACGGTCACGTCGCGCTGGTGCTTGAGCATCTGCGGGTGTTCACGACGCATCACCTCGGGCGGGGCCACGCACTGCGTGCCGGCCTGTGCGGGCTCGATCGCGGGCCGGGGCGTGCGGCCGGCGGGCTCCGCCATCGCAGCGCCGCCGGCGATCAGCAGCACCAGCGCCACCGCCACCATCAGCGGATGGCGCATCAGCTGGCACGACAGGCCGCAGACCACAGCCTTACTCTCCCAATCCCATCTGGATGTAGCCGGTCGGGCACACGTCCTTGCAGATGTGGCAGCCGACGCACTTGCTGTAGTCGGTGTCGACGTAGCGCCCCGTGGTCGACTTCGACTTCGGCACCTTGAACACAGCCGTCTGCGGGCAGTAGACGACGCAGTTGTCGCACTCGAAGCACAGGCCGCAGCTCATGCAGCGCTTGGCCTCGTTCTGCGCCTCGGCCTCGGTGAGCGGCAGCACGCGCTCCTCGAAGTTGTTCAGCGCCTGCTCGGCGGTGAGCATCACCACCTTGCGCTTGTGCCGCGCCGTGTACTGGAAGTGGCCGAGGAACAGGTCCTCGTGCGGGATCACGTAGCGATCGGAGCGGTTGTCGAAGTTGTGGATTGCCACGTTGGTGCTGTCGGTGCCGCGGATCGGCTCGTGTACCTCGGACAGCGTCAGTCCCTTCTCGACCAGCTTGCGCTGGATGTCCCAGGTGTGCACGTCGATCTTCGGCCGCTTGTCCAGCGGCTCGCCGGCCAGGTGCCGGTCGATGCCGTCGGCGGCGATGGCGCCATGGCCGATCGCGGTGGTCAGCAGGTGCGGGCGCACCACGTCGCCGCCGACGAACATCCCGGCCTGGCCCTGCACCTGGTAGTTCTTGTCCGCGGCGATGCCGCCCTTGCCGTTGTTCAGCGACTCCAGCCCGGTGAAGTCCACCGCCTGGCCGATCGCCGAGACGATCAGGTCGGCTTCGAGGTCTTCCTCGGTGCCTTCGATGTTCTTGATCTCGAGCCGGCCGCCGGCGATCTTCGCCTCGCAGCGGATCACGCGCAGCGCGGTGGCGCGGCCGCTGGCATCGCGGATCACCGCCACCGGTGCATAACCGCCGCGGATCGCGATGCCTTCGGCCAGCGCATGCTCCACCTCGTGGCGGCTGGCCTGCATCTTGTCGATCGCGAAGATCGAGGTCAGCGTCACGTCGGCGCCCTGGCGCGCCGAGACGGAGGCGACGTCGTGCGCCACATGGCCGGCGATGGCGTTCTCCGGCCGGTCGCTCTCGTTGACCTTGTCGATGTGGCCGAGGCGGCGCGCCACGGTGGCCACGTCGATCGAGGTGTCGCCGCCGCCGACCACCACGACGCGCTTGCCGACGTGGCGCATGCGCCCGTCGTTGAAGGCCTTCAGGAAGGCCGTGGCGGTGACGACGTTGGGCGCGTCCGAGCCTTCCACCGGCAGCGGCCGGCCGGCCTGTGCGCCGAGACCGAGGAACACCGCGTCGAAGTCGGCGCGGATCTGCTCCATCGTGATGTCGGTGCCGATGCGCGTGTTCATGCGTGCGGTGACACCGAGGTCGAGGATGCGCTGGATCTCGGCGTCGAGCACCGTGCGCGGCGTGCGGAAGCCCGGGATGCCGTAGCGCATCATGCCGCCGAGCTCGGCGCGCTCGTCGAAGATGGTCACCGAGTGGCCCTTGCGCGCGAGCTGGTAGGCCGCCGACAGGCCGGCCGGGCCGCCGCCGATCACCGCCACCTTCTTGCCGCTGAGCTTCTCCGGCTTCGGGAACTGCAGCTTGTTCGAGATGGCGTACTCGCCGAGGAAGTGCTCGACCGAATTGATGCCGACGAAGTCTTCCACCTCGTTGCGGTTGCAGCCCGATTCGCAGGGCGCCGGGCAGACGCGGCCCATCACCGAGGGCAGCGGGTTGGCCTCGGTCAGACGCCGCCAGGCGTACTCCTGCCAGGGCATGCCGGCCGGCGGCTTCTCGATGCCGCGCACGATGTTGAGGTAGCCGCGGATGTCCTCGCCCGAGGGGCACGAGCCCTGGCAGGGCGGCGTACTCTGGATGTAGGTCGGGCACTTGTGCGAATGGTCGGCGTCGAAGATCTCGTCCTGCCAGCGCTTGACCTTCGTGTCGCCGTCCTTGAAGCGGCGAAAGTTCAGCGGCTTGGCGGTCGCGGTGTCTGCAGGGCCGGACATGGTGGGTCTCCTCGAAATGGGTTCAGTGCGGCTCGCCGAGCCGGATCGCCTTGCTGACGAGCTGGTGCACGCCGCCGACCATGCTCATGTCGAAGCCGTAGTAGGGCAGCACCTTGCTGAACTGCGCCTTGCAGATCGCGCAGATGGTGGCCATGAAGTTCACGCCGTGCTGGTCGACGACCTGCTGCAGCGCCTCCATGCGCGGCAGCGCGCCCTTGACGCGCAGTTCCATCAGGTCGTCGGTGAGCAGGCCGCCGCCGCCCCCGCAGCAGAAGGTGGCCTCGTGGATGGTGCCGGGCGCCATGTCGTGGAAGTTGTTCGCCACCGCCTTGATGATGTGGCGCGGAATGGCGAACTGGCCGCCCGGCAGGTCGCCCATGCGCGAGGCGCGTGCGACGTTGCACGAGTCGTGGAAGGTGACGATGCGGTCGTCGTTCTTCTCTTTGTCGAACTTCAGCGCGCCGCGCTGGATCAGATCCCAGGTCAGCTCGCAGATGTGCATGGGCTGCTTGTAGCGGCCGTCGAGCTGGCTCTGCAGCTGGATGGCGAACGCGTCGTTGCCGCCCGCGCCGATGCCCACCAGCGTGTTCCAGAAGCTGTAGGCCACGCGCCAGGCATGGCCGCACTCGCCGACGACGATGCGCTTGACGCCGAGTTCGAGCGCCGCCTCGCGGATGCGCAGCGCGATCTTGCGCAGCTGCTCGTAGTTGCCGATGAACATGCCGAAGTTGCCGGCCTCGCTGGCCTTGCTCGACAGCGTCCAGCTGATGCCGGCGGCATGGAACACCTTGCCGTAGCCGATCAGGCTTTCGACGTGTGGCTCGGCGAAGAAGTCGGCCGACGGCGTGACCAGCAGCACCTCGGCGCCCTGCACGTCCATCGGGTAGCGCACGTCGACGCCGGTGTCTTCCTTGACGTCCTCCTCCAGCCCGAGCAGCGTGTCTTCCAGCGCCGGGCCGGGCAGGCCGAGGTTGTTGCCGATGCGGTGGACCTTGCCGATGATCTCGTTGCTGTACTTCTGGCCCATGCCGACCGAGTCCATGATCTCGCGCGCGGCCATGGTGATCTCGGCGGTGTCGATGCCGTAGGGGCAGAACACCGAGCAGCGGCGGCACTCGGAGCACTGGTGGTAGTAGGCGTACCACTGGTCGAGCACGTCCTTCGTGAGGTCGACCGCGCCCACCAGCTTGGGAAAGTGCTTGCCCGCGAAGGTGAAGTAGCGGCGGTAGACGGCGCGCATCAGGTCCTGGCGCGCCACCGGCATGTTCTTCGGGTCGCCGGTGCCGAGGAAGTAGTGGCACTTGTCCGAGCAGGCGCCGCAGTGCACGCAGGCGTCCATGTAGACCTGCAGGCTGCGGTACTTGCCGAGCAGCTCGCCCATCTTCGCGATGGCGCGCTGCTCCCAGCCCTCGGCCAGCTCGCCGGGGAAGCCGATGGTGGTCTGGATGGCGGCATTGGCCACGAAGGGCTTGCTGTGCGCCATCGCGCCCTCGGCGACCAGCGGGATCACCGGGTAGGGCTTGAGCTTCGGGGTCTCGAAGGCGGCGGTGGCCATGCGTCGGTTCGCCTACTTGTCCAGGGCCGCGGCCCAGGCGGCCACGTGGCGCGCCTCGCGCGGGTTGTCGACCTGGTAGCGCGTCGGGCTGAAGAACAGGCCTGGTGCGTGAAGCAGCTTGCTGATCGGGAAGACGATCATCAGCAGCGCCACCAGCGTGAGATGCAGCAGCAGCAGCGGATCGTTGGGCAACGGCTGCCAGTCGAAACGCATCAGGCCGAGCATGAAGGCCTTCAGCGCGACGATGTCGGTGTGCGCGACGAAGCGCATCAGCAGGCCCGAGCCGGCAATGGCCAGCAGCAACGCCAGGTGCAGGTGGTCGGACGGCGTGGAGATGTAGCGCACGCGGTCGACCAGGAAGCGCCGCGCCCACAGCCCAGCGAGGCCCGCGGCCATCGCGAAGCCGGCATAGGTGCCGATGAACTGCACCATCACGATGGGCGTCCACACCGGCTCCTGGAAGTAGCGCAGGTGGCGCAGCAGCACCAGCAGCAATCCGGCGTGGAACAGCCAGCCGAAGGCCCAGGTCCACTTGTTCGACTTGAACAGGCTCTCGAACCAGAGCACCTCGCGCGCCATGCGCAGCGCCACGCCGGTTCCGGTGGTGGGCGCCGGCGTGGTGGGGATCTTCAGCGGCGCCGGAGCGCGCAGGTACAGGCGGATGCGCAGCGCCAGCCCGACCACCAGCACCGCCGTGGCCACGTAGAACAGCAGGGCGTACGTGACGGTGAGCAAGGACATGCGGCGCTGCTCCGGCGTGGCGAAGCGGTGCTCAGACGCAGCCGGTCGGCTTGGGCAGGCCGGCGATCTTGCACGCCTGCTTGGCCGGGCCGTAGGGGAACAGCTCGTAGAGGTACTTGCTGTTGCCCTTGTCCGGGCCGAGCTGCTTGCCGATGGCCTTGGTCAGCACGCGCACGGCCGGGGCGATCTGGTACTCGTTGTAGTACTCGCGCAGGAAGTTGACGACTTCCCAGTGGTTGGGCGTCATCTCGACGTTCTCGCTCTTGGCGATGACGTTGGCGACGTCCTCGTTCCACTCGGCGAGGTTGATCAGGTAGCCTTCTTCGTCGGTCTCGTAGGTCTTGCCGGCGGCTTCGATGGGCATGGCGTTCTCCTTGGGAATCAGAGCCAGGTCTGGTTGTTGGCGTGCTCGGCGACGAGGTCGACGAATCCGGCGTAGTCGACGGCGGTGACGCCGTCGGCGAGCGAGCCGGCCACGCCGCGCGCGGCGAGGTCGGGTTGCAGGGCATAGACCTTCACGCGCTTCATCGCTTCGGCGAGGCCCGCCGAGGCGGCGCCGGCGGCCGCGGCAGCGTAGACGCCGTCCTCGATCAGCAGCAGCGCATGGCCGTCCTGCGCCAGGCGCAGACAGCTCTCGAGCGACGTGGTCTGGCGGTGCGACTTGTTGACGATGTGCAGCATGGTCGGATCCTCAGAAGCTCAGCACCACGTCCTGATCGGCCATCAGCGCGGCCATCTCGGCGCTGCCGAGCACCTCGACGTCGACGATCAGGTCGTCCTCGGAGAGGCCGCGGGCTTCCATCGACTCGCGCTCGACGTAGAGCTTCTCGACGTCGTAGCCTTCCAGCGCACGGTAGGTCTTGGAGTGGTTCTTGATGCCGATGCCGGCGGTGTCCTGGCCCTTGACGAGCTCGTAGACACCGTCGTCGAGGAAGACCAGGCTCACGTCCTGGTCGAAGGTGGCGGCGATCAGCACCACCTCCAGGCTTTCCAGCGCGTAGATCGTGCCGTAGGGCGCCTTGCGGTTGACGAACATGAACTTCT
>VFQN01002742.1_pt1 | contig 26476 bp, 27 predicted proteins | sample 3512371 | NCBI WGS metagenome assembly VFQN01 (sample SAMN10412370, study PRJNA504923) | tailings metagenome | isolation source: Replicate 2 from Balatoc abandoned mine | place: Philippines: Itogon, Benguet | collected 2017-08-28 | reverse complement strand
CGGCTCGGGACGATGATGCTCGCGCAGGAAACCTTCAACGCCTACAACTCCTTCATCCTGCTCGCCGTGCCGTTCTTCCTGTTGACGGCCAACCTGATGAGCGTCGGCGGCATCACCGACAGGCTGGTGGCGCTGTCGCGTTCCATCGTCGGAAGCTGGCCTGGGTCGCTGGCGCAGATCAACGTCGTGCTCTCGGTGTTCTTCGCCGGCATTTCAGGCTCCTCGACCGCAGATGCGGCGAGCCAAAGCAAGATCTTCATCGATGCGCAGACCAAGGAAGGCTACGACCTCTCCTTCTCGATCGCCATCACCGCCGTCTCGGCGGTGCTGGCCGTGGTCATTCCACCGTCGATCCTGATGATTGTCTGGGGCGGTCTGATCTCGACATCGATCGGCGCGCTCTATCTTGCCGGCGTCGTTCCCGGCCTGCTGATCGCCGGCGCCCAGATGGCCACGGTGCACGTCTATGCCGTGAAGCGGGGCTATCCGACCTATCCGCGTTCGTCCATTCGGCAACTCTTCTGCGCAATCTGGGTGTCGATCCCGGCGCTGATGACTCCGGTCATCATCGTAGGTGGCATCCTGCTGGGCTGGTTCACGGCGACCGAATCGGCCTGCGTCGCCGTGCTGTACTCAGCGGTGCTGTCGATCGTCGTCTATCGCGAGATGGGGGCGAAAGAGCTCTACAAGGCGCTGGTCGACACCGGCAAGCTCGCCTCCGTGGCGCTGTTCTGTATCGGCACGGCCTCGGCCTTCGGCTGGCTGCTGGCTTACTACCGCATCCCGCAGGAGCTGTTGGCCAACGTCACGAGCTGGGGTCTGGGACCGATCGGCGTCGGCTTCTTCATCGCCTTCGTGTTCCTGGTCGTGGGCTGCTTCCTCGACGCTATCCCGGCCATCATCATTGTCGGCACGGTGCTGCAGCCTCTCGCCAAGTCGGTCGCGATGGACCCCGTCCACTTCGCGATCGTCTCGATCGTATCGCTGGCCTTCGGCCTGGTGACGCCGCCCTACGGGCTCTGCCTCATGATCTCCTGTGCCGTTGCCGGCGTGCCGCTACGCTTCGCGCTGAAGGACACGCTCATCATGCTGGTGCCGATGATCGTGGTGCTGGCGGCGATGATCGTCTGGCCCGACATCGCCCTCTTCCTGCCCCGCCTGATCGCACCGGAGCTGATGAAGTAGTCGTCAGAATCCGCCCGCCAGCGAGCGTTCGCCTTGCTGGCGGCGGATGGCGTGGAAGCCATCGACCGTGCGGCCGATGATCTCGGCCACCGGCAGCACCTCGTGGATCAGGCCGACCGTCTGCCCGGCAAGCGCCAGCGAGGCTTCCATGTCGCCGCCGAAATAGACGTCCTTCACATTGCCGAAGATCGCCCGATCGAACGAGCCGGCGCGGTCGATCTCCTTGGCGCGCTCGGTTTTCAGGGCGCGCACGCAGGGCGTCGACTTGCGGTTCAACATCACCGTGCCGGTATCGTCGGCGTCGACGATGGCCTGCTTGTAGTTGTGGTGCACCGGGCTCTCGGCCGCGCTCACGAACCGCGTCCCCATCTGGATGCCTTCGGCGCCCAATGCAAAGGCCGCCGCCATGCCGCGGCCGTCGCAGATGCCGCCGGCGGCGATCATCGGCGCGTCGGTCTTCTCCCGCACCGCCTGCAGCAGAACCAAGGTCGAGACGTCGTCGGGATTCTTGAAACCGCCGCCCTCGCCGCCTTCGACGATCAGCCCGTCGACGCCCGCTTCGACGGCCTTCAGGGCCGAGGAGAGGTTCGGCACGACATGATAGACGGTGAGGCCGGCGGCCTTCAGTGTCGGCAGCAGCTTGGCGGGCGAGCCGGCCGAGGTGCTGACGAACTTCACGCCCGACCTGGCCACGAGATCGACGATCCGCGGCTCGCGGATGAAGAGCAGCGGCAGGTTCACGCCGAACGGCTTGTCGGTGAGCTGCTTCATCTTCTCGATCTCGGCGAGGCAGGCATCGACCTCGCCGCTGGAGGTCTCGATGATGCCGAGCCCGCCGGCATTGGAGACCGCCGATGCGAGTTGACTGCGCGCGATCCAACCCATCGGCGCCTGCACGATGGGATACTTGACGCCGGTATGGGCAAGCACTCGGTTCATCTGCTTCCTTCCTGTTGTCTCATGGCATGTGGCGCGCGCGTTCCCAGGCGGCGGTGAAGTTGGGCGGCGTGTCGGCCCGACAGGGCAACGCCTTCTTTGGGTCGGGGTCGTCGATGAAGCTGTCTCGCAGGCGCGCGGCGCACGGATCCTGCACGACCACGCCATGGCCCTGGGCACGGAACACGACGTTGCGCGCTGCCGAGAGCGTCCGCGCTGCCTCGCGCGCCCAAAGGGGCGGCGTCAGCCAGTCGAAGGTGCCGCTCAGCAGCAAGGTCGGCACGGCGGACTTCACCGGCTGACGATCGGCTGCCGGCGCGGCCGCGACCCGCCACGCCGGGCAGAAGGTCGGCGACTTGCTGGCCTTGGCGTTCAGGCCGTAGACCCCGTTCTCTTCGATCGCATTGCGGCGCGCCGCACGATCGACCATCGGCCAGGTCTCCCGACATTCGATACTGTTGTAGAGCCCGTCGAACTGCTGAGCGTTCTGCTCGAGCAGCCCGCCATCGTTGCTCTCGAGATCCTCGGCAAAGAGGCGCACCAGACGGAGATCACCCCGCTTCACGGCCCCCATTGTTTCGGGAATGGCGGCGGCCTCGCCTTCACGCATCATATTCAGCAGCACCGACAGGAGCTTGGTGCCGTCGAGCTTCACGGATTGCGACCCGTCCTCCAAGGCGAGAGTGAGGTCCATGGGCTCGCGATCGGCGGCCTCGATCACGCCCTCGACCGTGGCGCGTAGATCGGGATGCCGCTCGCGGCAGAGCGCATCGGCAGCACAATCGGCATAGAGTTGCTCGAAGGCGCGGCGGACGATCGCGGGCTCGTTCTGCTCGCCGTTGATCTGAGGCGGATAGACACCGTCGAGCACGGCGGCACGCACCAGGCCGGGATGCCGGCGCATCACTTCGAGGCCCCAGCGCGTGCCGTAGGATACGCCGTAGATGTTGATGCGGCTGAGGCCCATCGCCGTGGCCAGATCGGCCACGTCGTCGGCCAGCACCGGCGTGTTGTACATGCTGAGGTCGATCTTGCGGCGGTCGATATTGGCCCGGCAGCGCGCCAGTATTTCCCTCTCCTGCTGTTCGGTGACGGCGCGGCGGCGCGCCTTGGCCGGTTCGGTCATGCGGTTGTCGAAGCAGTCGAGATTGGGCGTCGACCCACCCGCGCCGCGCTGGCTCAGGATGATCACGTCGCGCTTGCGGCGGATCACGGCGGTCTCGTTCCACCAGTCGCCTTCGGCCAGCGCGTCGGCGCCGGGGGTCGAGGCCACCAGCGGCGCATCGCCTGGGCCGCCCGAGAGATAAACCAGCGGCTCGACGCCGGCCGTACGCTTGGCCTTGAGGACGGCGACCTTCAGCTTGACCTCGCGGCCCTGCGGCTGGTCGCGATTCTCAGGGACGATCAGCACGAAGCATTGGACCCTGTCGCCGCGCGGCGGCTTGAACGTGCAGCGTTCGCGTTCCAGGCGTGGTGCCGCGACGGCACTCTCTGCCAAAACGAGCAGAAATGCTGCCAGCCCGCACAGGAACCACACTCGCGCCATGGCTATGTTCTGCCACATCGTGGCTTGTGACGGCATGAAGTAATTCTATGGAAGGGATGCCCGCGAACATCTTGCCAGCCCGACCGCCCCGTCTCACTTTGCCGGCCATGACCTCCCGCTCCTATTGGACCGCCGTCTGGTGCGGCTTCCTCGTCCTCACCATCGGGCTCGGCGTCCGCCAGAGCTTCGGCATCTTCCTCAAGCCCGTCTCGGCCGAATTGAATGTCGGGCGCGAGCTCTTCTCCTTCGGGACCGCGCTTTCCATGCTGTTGATGGGGGCCGTGGCGCCTTTCGCGGGCCGGCTGTGCGACCGTTTCGGGTCGGCGCCGACGATCGCCGGCGGCGCAGCGCTCTACGTGGCGGGCATGGTCGTGACGGCGGTCATGCATGACGGCTTCATGCTGGTCCTCGGCAACATCCTGGTCGGTGTCGGCCTCTCGGCCGCGAGCTTCGGGCCGGTGCTGGGCGTGATCCTGCGGGTGGCACCGCCGGCCAAGGCCGCGCTCGCCGTCGGCATCTGCTCCGCCGGCGGCTCGTTCGGCCAGTTCTTCATCGTGCCGCTGGCGGCCGTGCTGCAGAACTATTTCGGCGACTGGCGCCCCACCATGTGGGCGCTGACCGGCGTCGCGGTGCTGATGATCCTGCTGGCCGCCGGCCTGAACGACAGCAAGGAGATCGCGGCCAGCAAGAAGGCCGGCGGCGGCAGCCAGACCGCGGGCGCGGCACTCTCCGAGGCTTTCGCACAGAAGAGCTATATCCTGCTGGTGATCGGCTACTTTGTCTGTGGCTTCCACGTCGCCTTCGTGGGCGGCCATCTGCCGGCCTACATCTCCGACAAGGGGATCGGGCTGTCGCTGTTCGGCATGAAGCTCTCGCCGGCGGAGCTGGGCGGCTGGGCGATCGGCATGGTCGGCCTGTTCAATATCGCCGGCGCCATCATCTGGAGCTCGATGGGCGCCAAGTACAAGCGCAAGAACCTGTTGTCGCTGCTCTACCTGCTGCGTTCGCTGGTCTTCCTGGGTTTCGTGCTGGCACCGCTGTCGGCGGCATCGGTGCTGACCTTCGCCGCGGCGCTGGGCTTCCTGTGGCTGGGCACCGTACCGCTCACCACGTCGCTGGTCGGCTACATTTTCGGGCCGGTGCATCTCACCATGCTGAACGGCATCGTCTTCTTCGGCCATCAGGTCGGCAGCTTCTTCGGCGGCTGGGGCGGCGGCCGCATCTTCGACCTGCAGGGCAACTACGACCTGATGTGGTGGATCTCGATTGCGCTCGGCCTGGTTTCGGCCGCCCTGCACTATCCGATCGTCGAGGAACGGCTGACGCGGCCTGCCCAGCCCGCACTGCAGCCGGCATGAGCATGAGCTGGCAAGCCCTGCTGCTCTGGGTTTCTGCCAGCCTCGTCGTGGCCGCGACCGCCGTCTCGTTCGTCCTGTGGGGGATGAACGGGCCGGCCTATCTGGTCGACCTGATCGCGGCCTATTGCCTGTAGCTCAGAGAACGAACTTCGAGAGGTCGGCGTTCTTGGCAAGCGAGCTGACCCGCTCGCGGACATAGGCGGCGTCGATCTCGACCTTCTCGCCGGGCTTGTCCGAGGCGGTGAAGCTGATCTCTTCGAGGAGCTTCTCCATCACGGTATGCAGCCGGCGGGCGCCGATATTCTCGACCGTCTCGTTGATCTCGGCCGACAGGCGCGCCAGCTCGTCGATGGCGTCGGACTTGAATTCAAGATCGACCTTCTCGGTGCCGAGCAGCGCCTTGTACTGCTTGACCAGGCTCGCCTCCGGCTCGGTCAGGATGCGGCGGAAATCCTCCTGGTTGAGCGAGGCCAGGCTGACGCGGATCGGCAGGCGGCCCTGCAGCTCCGGCAGCATGTCCGAGGGCTTGGCGAGGTGGAAGGCGCCGGAGCAGATGAACAGCACATGGTCGGTCTTCAGCGGCCCGTGCTTGGTGTTCACCGTCGTACCTTCGATCAGGGGCAGCAGGTCGCGCTGCACGCCTTCGCGGCTCACGTCGCCGCCGCCGCGGAATTCGCTGCGCGCGGTGATCTTGTCGATCTCGTCGATGAAGACGATGCCGTTCTGCTCGACCAGATCGCGCGCTTCGCGCACCACACGCTCCTGATCGAGGAGCTTGTCGCTCTCCTCGCGCATCAGCGTCTCGTGGCTTTCGGCCACGGTCATCTTGCGCTTCTTGGTGCGGCCGCCGAACGCCTTGCCCAGCATGTCGCCGATATTGATCATGCCGACCGACGCGCCCGGCTGGCCGGGCACCTCGAACTGCATGGGCGAACCGGAATCGGCCACCTCGACTTCGATCTCGCGATCGTTGAGTTCGCCGTCGCGCAACTTGTGGCGGAAGCGCTGCCGCGTCTCCTCGCTGGCATTGGGGCCGCACAGCGCATCGATGACGCGATCCTCAGCCGCCAATTCGGCCTTGGCGCGCACGTCCTTGCGCAAACGCTCCTTCGCCATCTCGAGGGCCACTTCCATCAGGTCGCGCGCGATCTGCTCGACGTCGCGGCCGACATAGCCGACCTCGGTGAACTTGGTGGCTTCGACCTTGAGGAACGGCGCATTGGCGAGCTTGGCGAGGCGCCGCGCGATCTCGGTCTTGCCGCAGCCGGTCGGCCCGATCATCAGAATGTTCTTGGGCAGCACTTCCTCGCGCAGCCCTTCGGGAAGCTGCAGGCGACGCCAACGGTTGCGCAGCGCGATGGCGACCGCGCGCTTGGCGTCCTGCTGACCGACGATGTGCTTGTCGAGTTCGGAGACGATCTCGCGGGGGGAAAAGTCGTTGCTCATGATCTACTAGAGCTTCTCGATGACGAGGTTGTGGTTGGTGTAGACGCAGATATCGGCGGCGATCTTCATCGACTTGCGGGCGATCGCCTCGGCGTCCATGTCGTCGACGTCGATCAGGGCGCGCGCCGCGGAGAGCGCATAGTTGCCGCCCGAGCCGATGGCGATGATGCCGCCTTCCGGCTCCAGCACGTCGCCGGTACCTGACAGCAGCAGCGACACGTCCTTGTCGGCCACGGCCATCATCGCTTCGAGGCGGCGCAGGTAGCGGTCGGTGCGCCAATCCTTGGCAAGCTCGATGCAGGCGCGCAGGAGCTGGCCAGGATGGCGCTCCAGCTTGGTCTCCAGCCGCTCGAACAAGGTGAAGGCGTCTGCCGTGGCACCGGCGAAGCCCGCCACGATCTGACCGTTGCCGATGCGGCGCACCTTGCGGGCATTGCCCTTGACGATGGTCTGGCCCATCGACACCTGGCCGTCGCCGGCCATGACGACCTGGTCGCCCTTGCGCACCGAAAGGATGGTCGTGGCATGCCAGCCCGGACCGGCGGAACTGTCTGATTGTGCGGAAGACATGCGCCCTAAATAGGGATTTGGGGGCACAAATCAATCGCGCATCTATGCCCGCAGAGGCCGTGCTAACGTCAGCCCATGAGCGACCCCGTCATTGTCATTGGCGCCGGCATCGTCGGCACCGCCACCGCCCGCGCCCTGCAACGCGCCGGCCATAGCGTCACCCTTCTGGACAGCGCCGAACCCGGCAAGGCGACGTCCTTCGGCAATGCGGGCTTCCTGTCGCTCGACAGCCTTATTCCGCTGGCCAGACCTGCGACCCTGAAGAAGGTGCCGCAGATGCTGATGGATCGTGACGGCCCCCTCACTTTGCATCGGCCGAGCATTCCGTCCTTGCTGCCCTGGATGGCGCGTTTCGCCTTGGCGGCGATGAGCCCGGCAGAGGTCGACAAGGGCAAGGCCGCCTTCAAGCCGCTGATGCTGGAGGCCGATCTCGCCTGGAAGGCGGAGATCCAGGCTTCGGGTCTCGGTGAGCTTTTCCAGACCAAGGGCGCGCTCTACGTCTACGAAAGCGAAGCCTCGTTCCAGGGCACGGACGAGATGCGCGGCCTGCAGGCCGGCAAGGGCACGGAATTCGAGATCGTCGACGGCAATCGTGCACGGGAACTGGCGCCGGGCCTCAGCCCGCACATCGTGCGCGGTATCTATTATCCGCGCGGCAGTCATACGGTGAATCCCTACCAGGTCGTGGCGACCCTGGCGGAACGCTTCACGGCCGAAGGCGGCACTGTCGTGCGCGGTCGCGTCCGCGGCTTTCGCCGCGACGGCAACCGCGTGACGGCCGTCCAGCTCACCGATTCCGAACTGCCCGCCAAGGCCGTCATGATCTCGGCCGGCCGCGCCTCCGGCGAACTGACGCGGCTCTTGGGCTTCAACGCGCCGCTGGTGGCCGAGCGCGGCTATCACGTGATGCTGGCGCCCGACAATGTGCGCTTCGATCTGCCGGTCAGCCCGCCCGACCGCGGCCTCTTCTTCACGCCCATGGCCGAGGGCCTGCGTCTCGCAGGCACGGTCGAGCTGGCGGCGCCGCATCAGCCGCCCTCCTGGCATCGCGCCGATCTGCTGGTCAAACATCTCAAGGCGATCTTCCCGGGCGTCGGCGGCGAGGAGCGCAGCCGCTGGATCGGCGAGCGCCCGACGCTGCCCGACTATCGCCCCGCCATCGGCCGCGCGCCGCGGCTGGCCAACGTCTATTGCGGCTATGGCCATCAGCATCTCGGCCTGACGCTGGCGACCGTGACAGGCCGCCTGATCGCTCGTCAGATGGAAGGCGAGGAATTGCCCGAGGCGCTCAAGGCCTGTGATCCGGGTCGCTTCGGATGACGGCGCGCACGCTGACCGGGAAATGCTTCTGCGGCGCCGTGCAATATGCGGTGGCGGATGCCTTCACCTACGCGCTGAACTGCCACTGCTCCAACTGTCGGCGCACCACGGGCTCGGCGTTCAAGCCCTTCGCCGGCATCATGCGCGACCAGTTCGCCGTCACCGAAGGCCGCGACAAGCTCCTGATCTACGGTGAGGAAAAGACCCACGACGCCCACTGCAGCGTCTGCGGCTCGCTCCTCTACTCGGTGGTTCGCGACGGCGTATACGTCCATGTCGCCATGGGTACGCTCGTCGACACGCCAACTATCCGGCCGACCGCGCACATCTTCGTCGGCTCCAAGGCGCCGTGGTTCGCTATCACCGACGACCTGCCGCAGTATCGGGAACACGTCACCGACTAGTTGCCGTACTGGAGCAAGGTCTCGCCGTTCTTCTTGAGCCAGGTCTGCGGCCCTTCGATCGGGACATCGCATAGCGTACGTGCCAAGGCCCAGAAACGCGGGCTGTGGTTCAGATGCACGAGATGGGCAACCTCGTGCGCCGCCAAATAGTCGAGCACTTCCGGCGGCGCGAAGACCAGCCGCCAGGAGAAGGACATCGCGGCATTCGGCCCGCAGCTCCCCCAGCGTGAACGGCTGTCGCGCAGGGTGATGCGCTTCACCGGCCGCTCGACCTGGGCCGCCTTGGCATGGACCAGCGGCACCAGCCGCGCCTTGAGTTCGACCGTCAGCCAGTCGCGCACGCGGCGCGGCAGATGCTCCGGCTGGCCCGCCACATGGATCTCTGCGCCTTCCCGCCAGACGGTGCCGCGCTGGCCGGCGCGGTGGCGGATCACGTGCGGCACGCCGAACAGCGGCACTTCGGCGCCGTCGCAGAACGGCCGCCGCTCGGGCAGGCGATCGAGCCTTGCGGCGATCCAGCCCGCCTGTGCCTCGGCGAAATCCACCGCTGTGCCGCGGGCCATGCGTAGCGGCGCCGTCAGGACGATGCGTCGGTTGGCGGGATCGACACGCAGCGACGCGCGGCGCGCCCGAGCGTTGCGCACGAAGGTCACGGGCAGCGTATCTCCGGCATGAGCAATGGTCAGTTGCTCGGGCTCGGGCAGCGTTTTAGGCAGGAGGCGGCTGAACCAGGACGACATCGAAGGGGAGAATGGAATGAGCGAACAACAGGCGCACAAAACACTGAGCGACGCCGGACGCAAGGTACTGGCCGAGGTGCTGGGCGAATCCTATCTCGCGCGGCGCGATGCGACCAACAACGATTTCTGGGGCCCGGTTCGCGCCTTCTCCGAAGAGTTCGCCTACGCCTCGCTCTGGACCCGCGACGGCCTCGACAGGAAGCAGCGCAGCATGATCACCGTGGCGATGCTTTGCGCCCTCAACCGTCCGCACGAACTCAAGATCCATCTCGTCGGCGCCCTGAACAACGGCTGCAGCAAGACCGAGCTGCGCGAGATCTTCACCCACGCCATCGCCTATTGCGGGTTCCCCGCGGCCATCGACGCGCTGCGGGTCGCCGAGGACGTGCTGAAGGAACAGGGGAAATTCTGACATGAGCCTCGACCTTGCCCGCATCCGTGCCGAGACGCCGGGCTGCGCCCGTGTCCTGCACCTCAATGCCGCCGGTTCGTCGCTGCCCAGCCGGCGCACGCTCGAGGCGACGCTCGACCACCTGAAACTCGAAGCCGAGATCGGCGGTTACGAAGCGGCAGACCAGGCGCGGGATACGCTGGACGGCTTTTATCCATCCGTGGCACGTCTCATCGGCGCCGAGGAAAGCGAGATCGGCTTCGTCGAGAACGCGACGCGCGCCTGGGACCTCGCTTTCTATTCGCTCGACTTCAAGCCGGGCGACCGCATCCTGACCTGCGTCAGCGAGTATTCCTCGAACTACATCTCCTACCTGCAGGTGGCCAAGAAGACCGGCGCGGATATCGTCGTCGTCCCCGACGACAAGCACGGCCAGATCGACCTCGCCGCGCTGGAGCGTGCCATCGACAAGCGCACCAAGCTCGTCTCCCTCTCGCACGTGCCGACGCAAGGCGGGCTCGTGCAGCCCGCCGAAGCGGTTGGCAAGATCGTGAACGATGCCGGCGTGCTCTACCTTCTGGATGCCTGTCAGTCGGTCGGCATGATGCCCATCGACGTCAAGAGGATCGGCTGCGACTTCCTCTCCGCCACCGGCCGCAAGTACATGCGCGGACCACGCGGCACGGGTTTCCTCTACGCCCGCACGCGCAGCACCTCTCGGATCGAACCGATCTTCCTCGACAACCACGCCGCGCGCTGGACTGGCGATCAGGAGTACACCGTGCTTGGCGATGCCAAGCGCTTCGAGAACTGGGAGCGCTATTTCGCTGGCGTCATCGGCCTCAAAGTCGCCGCCGACCAAGCCAACGAACTCGGCATGGAGGCCGTGTGGGCCCGCCTGCGCCAGTTGGCCGATGGCCTGCGCGCGCGCCTGGCGAAGCTGGGCGGCGTGACGCTGACGGACCTGGGCATGGTGAAGGGCGCCATCGTGACCTTCGCGGTCAAGGACGCCGACCATACGGCACTCAAGATGGCGCTGCGCAGCCAGGGCATCAACGTGTCGGTGTCCACACAGTTCTCTTCGCGTCTCGATCTCCAAGGGCGCGGCCTGAAGGACGTCATGCGCGCCTCGGTGCATGCCTACAATACGGAAGACGAGCTTGACCGTTTCGTCGATGCACTCGACTCTTTGATCCGCCGCTAGCGTGGCATGGGGTTTGCTGCGCGGGCGTGGATTTCGGAAGGGGAAGACTCGATGACCGTTCGTCGTTCATGGACGCTGGCGGCGGCAGCCGCCATGGCGTTGTCGATTGCCGTGCCGTTCGGCGCTGCCGGCCAGACGCAATCGACCCTGCGGGTGGTGCCCGAAACCCTCAGCCGCGTGCTCGACCCGCACTTCACGACGTCGTTCACCACGCGCGACCTCGGCTACCTGATCTACGACACGCTGTTCGCGATGAACGACAAGTTCGAGCCGCAGCCGCAGATGGTCGACCGCTATACGGTCAGCCCCGACAAGCTCACCTACACGTTCGTGCTGCGGCCCGGGCTCAAATGGCACGACGGCCAGCCTGTGACGGCGGCGGATTGCGTGGCCTCTATCCGGCGCTGGGCATCGCGCGACAGCATGGGCCAGACCATGGCGAAGTTCATGACATCGCTGGAAGCCACGGATGCCGGCACGATCAAGATGGTGCTGCGCGAGCCCTACGGTCTGGTGTTGGACAGTCTTGGCAAGATCGGTGCGCCGGTGCCCTTCATGATGCCGGAGCGTATCGCCAAGACGCCGGGCAGCGAGCAGGTGAAGGAGATCGTCGGCTCCGGCCCCTACAGGTTCCGCGCCGACCAGCATGAGCCGGGCGTGAAGATCGTCCTGGAGAAGTTCGCCGACTACAAGCCGCGCAGCGAGTCGCCCAGCTGGGCCTCCGGCGGCAAGATCGCCAAGCTGGACAAGGTCGAAATGCTGGGTATGCCGGACGCGCAGACCCAGGTGAGCGCCCTCATCAACGGCGAGGTCGACTATCTCGAGCGCGTGCCGGCCGACCTGCTGCCGCTGTTCACCGCCAAGGCGGGGGCCAAGGCAGAAGTGGTGAGCAAGTATGGCTTCCAGGCCATCATGCGGATGAACCACCTGCAGCCGCCGTTCGACAACGTGAAGGTGCGGCAGGCCATCGCCAAGGCGATCGACCGGACCATGTACGCCGCCGTGGTGGCGGGCGATCCGCAGTTCGCCACGGATTGCGCGGCAATCTTCGGCTGCGGCATGCCCTACGAAAGCAAGGACGGCATTCCGGCGCGCGACGTGGCTGGCGCCAAGGCGCTCCTCAAGGAAGCCAATGTCGACATGTCCAAGCCGCTGGTGATGCTGCACGTCGCCAACGCGCCGGGTATCGCCGCACTGGGCAACGTGACACGTCAGGTGCTGGTCGATCTCGGCTTCAAGGTCGACATGGTCTCGATGGATTTCCAGACGTTCGCCACGCGCCGGCTCAACACCGGCCCGGTGGCGCAGGGCGGCTGGAACCTCGCGCACACCACCAACTCGGTGCCCGACCAGGGCAATCCGCTCAGCAATCCCTTCCTGGTGGCGTCCGGCCCCCCGGCCGCCGCCTGGGGTTGGCCGACCGATCCTAAGACCGACGAGCTGCGCCTGAAGTTCGCGACGGCGGCCGACGAAGCCTCGCGCAAGGCCATCGCTACGGAGATCCAGGTCCGCGCCTACGAACAGGTGCTCCATCTGCCGCTGTCGCAGTTCACGACGCCGTCGGCCTGGCGCGACAACCTCGACGGCGTGCTGAAGTCGCCGGTGATGCTGCTCTACAACATCGAGAAGAAGTAAGGATTCCTGCCATGGCGAAAGCCGTTGCCGACGACTATCTGCGGCGCATTCCCAAGGCCGAGCTGCACTGCCATCTGGCCGGCACGCTGCGCGCCACCACGGTAGCCGAGCTGGCGAAGCGGTATGGCATGGCCCTGCCGCGGCCGGCGGAAACACTCTACCAATGGCCCGACTTCGACGGGTTCCTGGAAATCCTGCGCATCGCGGCCGCGGTCTTGCGCACGCCGGCCGATTTCACGCGGGCGGTCTATGAATACATCGAGGATGCCGTGCGCGACGGCAACCTCAAGCACGTCGAGTTCTTCTTCAACCCGGACTACTTCTACCCCAACGGCATCGACTATCCCTCCCAGGTCGCAGGCATGGTGGAAGGCCTCCGTCAGGCCAAGGAGCGCTTCGGCGTCAGCGGCCTGCTCATCTGCTGCATCGACCGCTCGCTCAACAACGGCGCCCAGGCGGTCGAGATCGTCGAGACGGCGCTCGCGCACCCCCACGAGCTCGTGGTGGGCATCGGGCTCGACGGCAACGAAAGCGTCGGCCCTCCCGCCCTCTATGCCGAGGCCTATGCGCTCGCCAGGAAGGGCGGCCTGAAATGCACGGCGCACTGCTGCGAAGACTATCTGACGCCGCTGCAGGCACCGCCCACCAACTACCTGATCTGCCGCGACGTGTTGAAGTGCGACCGTATCGATCACGGCTACAACATGCTGGCGTCGGACTTCGTGATGAGCGAGGCGCGCAAGGACGGGCTCTACTTCACGCCCTGCGCCTGGACCAGCCTGCTGCACAATCGCCCGCATCGACCGCAGCGCATCCGGCGCATGGCCGAGGCCGGCCTTAACGTCACGATCAACACCGATGACCCGGCGATGTTCGGAACCAATCTCGGCCATGGCTTCACGACGCTGTTCGAGTCGGTCGGCTGGGGACCGGAGATGGCGCGCAGGTTCAGCCTGAACTCGGTCGAAGGCTCGTGGCTCGACGAAAGCAGCAAGGCCACGCTGCGCATGGCCTTCCGCAAGGAGATCGCCGCCCTCGACAGGGAGTTCGGCTACGAGACGGCCGCGCCGCCCGTCTAACCGGAGCGAGCGCGGCGGCTATTCCGCCGCGACACCGAGGCCGATGGGGCAGGAAACGCCGGTGCCGCCGAGACCGCAGTAGCCGCCCGGATTCTTGGCGAGATACTGCTGGTGATAATCCTCGGCATAGTAGAAGGCCGGCGCATCGAGGATCTCGGTCGTAATGGCGCCGTAGCCCTTCTTGGCCAGCTCCTTCTGGAACAGCGCGCGTGAGGCCTCGGCCTGGGCTTTCTGCTCGGGCGAATAGGTATAAATGCCCGAACGGTACTGCGTGCCGACATCGTTGCCCTGACGCATGCCCTGGGTCGGGTCGTGGCTCTCCCAGAAGACGCGCAGCAGCGCGTCGTAGGAGGTCTTGGTCGGATCGAACCAGACCATCACCACCTCGTTGTGGCCGGTATAACCCGAGCAGACTTCCTCGTAGGTCGGATTGGGCGTCAGACCCGCGGCGTAACCGACGGCCGTGGCGTAGACGCCCGGCGCCTCCCAGAATTTCCGCTCTGCCCCCCAGAAGCAGCCCAAGCCGAACATCGCCTGCTGGAGGCCGGCGGGGAACGGCGGCTGGATGCGGTTGCCGTTGACATAGTGTGCAGCCGGCACCTCGAACGGACGCGAAGCGCGACCCGGCAGCGCCCGGTCGGACGTCGGCATTTCGGTTTTCTTGCGCAGAATCTGCCACATGGCGCGGCTCCTCTTGCTGTCAGCCACTCAATTTGCCTGCCGTCAATATGGCCATACAATGCCGCCGAATCGAGTGGGAGAGACCGCAAATGCCTGTGTTTTTCGTCTGCGCCGGTCTGCTCGGCCTCCTGGCGGCGGTCCTCACAGCGAATGTCGGCCTGATGCGCGGCCGCAAGAAGATCTACCTCGGCGATGGCGGCGACAAGGAGCTGGAGACGGCCATCCGTGCCCACGGCAACCTGATCGAGTTCGTGCCGTTGACCCTGCTCGTCATTTATATGGCCAGCGACTTCTACGGTTTCCGGACTGTGGCCATCCTCTCGGTCGTCCTGCTGGCAGCGCGCGTGCTGCATGCCGGCGGCATGCTGGGTTTCATCCCGTATGGCCGCTTCGTGGGGGCGATGGGGACCACCGCGACGCTCGTAGTCGCGTCGGTTCTGCTCGTTCTGGCGGGGCTCGGCTTGAAGCAATACTGAGCCGCTAAAGGCGACGCGGCGCGACGGCAGCAACAATACCCACCATGCTCAACACGATCTGGCGCATCGCCTACGAGGCCGGCGAAGGCTACTTCACCAACCGGCTCTCGACTTCGGCCGCGGCGATGGCGTTCTACACCATGTTCGCCCTGGGCCCGATCATGATCTTCGTCATCGCCATCGCCGAGCCGATCGTCGGTCGGCTGATGGCACAGGAGGCGATCTTCAACGCACTGAGTACGGTCGTCGCGCCCGATCAACTCCAGAGCATCCGCCGCTTCGCGTCGGAGAACCTGTTCAAGGGCGGCGGCATCGCCGCCATCGTCGGCGCCGTGGTGCTGCTCTACACGGGCACGCGCGTCTTCGTGGAGCTGGATGACGGCATCGACGCCATCTGGCGCGACACCAAAACCAGGGCATTGCATCCGGTGCTGGCCAGCCTGAAGTCGCGGCTGCTGGCGTTGGCGCTGATGGTCCTCCTGGGGGTACTGCTGATCGCCGTCATCCTGGCCAGTGTCCTGATGTCAGCCTATGCCGGCGCCCTCGAACGCTTTCCGATCCTGGGGGAGTGGATCGGCCCCGCTTTCTCGACCTCGGTGCATTACGGCCTGCTCGCCGGTTTCTTCACCCTGATCTACAAGTGGCTGCCAACCGGCAATATCCCCTGGCGATACGCATTGATCGGCGGTGCCGTGAACGCCCTGCTGTTTGCCGCCGGCAACCGCGCCTTGGTCTATTATTTCGAGGTGACGCAGCTCACCTCGGCCTTCGGCGCCACCGCAGGCTTTGCCGCGATCATGGTCTGGATGTACTGGACCTCGCTCACCATCCTGATCGGTGCCCAGGTCGGACGCGCGACGCGCGATGTCCTGATCGACAACCGCGCCCGCGAAATGGTCGAGGGGGATCTTTAGCGTCGCTGGGCCGCCTCAGGCGGCGGCGCTCTGCGGCTCGGCTTGCGCGGCGTTGAGGTCGAGAAGGATCTGCCAGTTGCGCTGGGAGGCGAGATGCATCGCCACGAGGTCGAGCGCGCCCGACTTGTGCCATTCCGCAACCTTGTCGGTCGCCAGGGCGCGATAGGCCTTCTCGTCGATGGTCCGGAAGCCATCGAGCGTGTAGCGATCGCCGTTCGGGAAGGTGATGTCGGCCCGGTTGGACGTCAGCAGCTCCGCCCCGCGCAAGGCGTCGGAGAAGGCGACGGTGCGCAGATGGTCCTCGTGCATGGCCTGGCAGAACTCCATCGCCGCACGAGTGGCCTGGGTCGGGCCGCCGCCGCTTTCGAACAGCAGGTCGCCCGCGACACCCTCGCCCAGCGTCTCGACGAACCGCTCGGAGGCGGCGTCGATGCTGAGCAGGCGCGTGTTGGGATCGGGCGTCTCGGTAATGATGAAGGGATAGCGGCGCACATAGGCCGGGACGTAGGTATCCGCATGCCAGGAGCCATTGTCTTCCAAGAACAGGTTGCGCCCCTGCTTGAGACCCAGCACCGCCAGCGGAACGGGCCGCTCGGAATCGGAGAAGACGATGGGATAGTGACGCAGCGCCGGCATGAACTCGCTGATCATCAGCGGCACGGCCGTCGCTTCGCGCGTGAAGTTGAAATCCAGGGCATGGCCGAGACCCGCGCGACGATGATCCTCGAAGCGCAGCACGACGGGCGTGCGGTAGAAGAGCGGCAGCCCTGCGGCAGCGGCAGTCTGGGAAGCGGCGGTGGTCATCGGTCCTCGCGGGCTCGGAATGATGGGTGCTCGAACGGATCGGGCTCGCGCGCGGGTCGCGAACCGGCAGCGGCCGAAGAGCCGATAGTTGCGAGTCGGGGATGATGCCTGTCAAGGGACCCGGGAAAGCCGACGACCGGGCGCCAGCGGCCGCACGGCATCGCGAAATACCGCCAAAGGGATCGTATTTCAGAGAGTTAGACTACTCTGCGGCAGCGGCAGGTCGTGACTTCGCGGGCGAATCCACCCAGAAAAAGTCGACGCGAGGCTGCCCGGCCGGGACGGCAGCCGGACATCAGAACATCGTCGCCAGCACGCGATCCGGCGGCTTGTGGCCATCGACGAAGGTCTTGATGTTGATCAGTACCTTCTCGCCCATGTCGATGCGGCCTTCGAGCGTCGCCGAGCCCATGTGCGGCAGCAGCACGACACGGTCGAGCTCCAGCAGCTTCGGGTTCACCTGCGGCTCGTGCTCGTAGACGTCGAGACCGGCGCCCGCCAGCTCGCCCGCCTTCAGCATGCGCACCATGGCGTTCTCGTCGATCACTTCGCCGCGCGCGGTGTTCACGATGATGGCCGAGGGCTTCATCAGCTTGAGGCGGCGCGCCGACAGGAGGTGAAAAGTCGCCGGCGTATGCGGGCAATTCACCGAGACGATGTCCATGCGCGCCAGCATCTGGTCGAGGCTCTCCCAGTAGGTCGCCTCGAGTTCGCGCTCGATCTCGCCGTGGACGCGCTTGCGGTTGTGATAGTGGATGGCGAGCCCGAAGCCGCGCGCGCGGCGCGCCAGCGCCTGTCCGATACGGCCCATACCGACGATGCCCATGCGCTTGCCCTGGAGCCGCGCGCCCAGCATCGAGGTCGGACTCCAGCCGGTCCACTTGCCGTCACGCACCAGACGCTCGCCCTCGCCCATGCGTCGCGCGGTGGCCAGCACCAGCGCCATCGACATGTCGGCGGTGTCCTCCGTCAGCACGCCTGGCGTGTTGGTGATGACGATGCCGCGCTGCCGAGCCGTATCGAGATCGATGTGATCGACGCCGGTGCCGAACGAAGCGATCAGCTTCAGTTTCGGACCGGCTTGAGAAAGCACGCGGCTGTCGATGCGGTCAGTCACCGTCGGCACCAGAACGTCCGCCGCCTTCACCGCCTCGACGAGCTGGGCGGCCGTGAGCGGCTTGTCGTCGGCATTCAGTCGCGTCTCGAAGAGCTCCATCAGCCGGGTCTCGATGGCGTCGGGCAGCTTCCGGGTGACAATCACCAGTGGCTTCTTCTTGGAACTGGACGGCATAGGCAGATGGGGGACCGAAGGCTTGCGCGGGATAAAGGTACTGCCCGATTAACAATTCCTCGCGCATTTTGTCCAGCAATCGACTTTGTTGAAGCGCGCGGCGGAAAAGCGCGCTTTTTCAGGTACTTGTCGCTCAATATGAAGATTTCAGGTATACAGACCCCGATGGGAAGTCGATCGCCACTCCTGCTTTGCCTGCTATCCGTTGCCTTGGCAGGGGCGGGCACACCTCTCCTTCCCACCGCGACGGCCTCGGCCCAGGCCTCCAGCAAGCCGCTGGCCCTGCAGCGAAAGGGGTCGGGTCTGCCCATCCCGCGCTTCGCCTCGCTCAGATCCGACGAGGTCAATGTCCGGACCGGCCCCGGCACGCGTTACCCGGTCGATTGGGTGTTCAAGCGCAAGGCGATGCCGGTCGAAATCGTGGCAGAATTCGAAAACTGGCGGAAAATCCGCGATTGGCAGGGCGCCAGCGGCTGGGTCCACCAGAGCCTTCTGTCCGGCAAGCGCAGCTTCATTATCGCCAACAAGGCCGCCAGCCTGCACAAGACACCGGCCTCGTCGGCAGAGGTCGTTGCCAAGCTGGAGCCCGAGGTGATGGGCGAAATCCGCTCCTGCACCGGCGACTGGTGCCGCGTCAAAGTGTCTGGTGTCAGTGGCTGGATCGAACGGACGGGCATGTGGGGCGTCTACAAGTCGGAACCCATCAACTAGCTTGCCGCGCGACTGCAACGGCGCTGGCGGCCAGGCGTATCGGACCGTAGAACGAGCATCGCCGTGGCCCACGACGTAAGCTTCACCCGCGCCCATCACTTCGACCGCATGCCACCGTCGGCGATCCTGCTGACCACGGTGCTGCATATGCTGGTGGCTGTCGCGCTCTACTGGATCTCGCCGCTTCGGCTGGAGGACCCCTTCGAGGACGCCATCGAGATCACGATGGATGCGCCGCCGGAGCCGCAGCCCCAGATCGTACCCGCGCCCGAACCGCCCCCGCCGCCTGCACCGACGCCGCCGCCTGCGGCCCCGACCCAGACGGCGGCCGTCCAGCCACCGCCCCCGCAGCCACCGCAACAACAGCCCCAGCAGCAACCTCAGCAGCAACCCCAGCAGCAAAAGGCGCCGGCTCAACGGCTCGGCCTGCCGCCGGTGGGCACGACGACCGATCCCAAGGACAAACCGGGTACCGAGACGACAGCCGACAAGCCGGAGGAGAATCCGCCACCGGCAAAGGAAGACCCTCCGCCTCAGCCGCAGGAGGCGGCAAAACCCGAGCCGCAGCCGGAAGAACCGCCCAAGCCGCTGGACAAGCCCCAGGAGGCCCAGCAGCAGGCGGCCGCTCAACCGCGGCCGGAACCACCGGCGCCGCAGCCCCCACCGCCGACCCTGGAAGCGGCCCTGCCGCCGCTCGAAGCGCCACCTCCGCCCGTCACCGAGCGGGAGATTCCACGCCCGGCGCCCGCGCCGAAGCCCCCGGTCCCCCCGCCACCGCAGGCGACACGACCCGCGCCTGCGCCGCCGCCTCCCCAGCATCAGCCGCAGCAGCGCCCCCCGCCGCAACAGCAGCAGGCCCTGCGGGCGTCGCCCCTCAACCCGATGCCGCAGCCGCGCGCGCCGGCTGATCGCCAGGCGGCGGCCGAACCGGCGCCCACTTTCCGCAATCCCGCCGACAATTACGGTATCAAGCGCGCACAGGAGCAGTATCTGTGGTCGGTCATGCGCCGCATCGCGCAGTTCCCCTACGTTCCCAAGAATACAAACACGATCCGTGAAGAAGGAACGGTACTGACGCGCGTGACCATCGCGCGGGACGGACGGCTCATGAATGCCGTCATGGAAAAGTCGAGCGGCCTGGCCTCGCTCGACGCCGGCGTGATGGAGACGATCCGGAAGGCGTCCCCATATCCGCCGCTGCCGAATGACATTCCCGGCGCCAGCCACACATTCTTGCTGCCCGTAAGCTTTCGATACAACGAGCAGCGCTGAGCCGGCCGCACGACGGGCTGCCGTTCCGGCTGGCCCCCGATCCGCACGGGTCGTAGAACAAGCGGTGCCGTGACCCACGACAGCAACCTTCCTGCGCCCGGCGGGGCGTTGACCAGTGGCGCGTCGCAATCCGGGCGCATGTCCCCGGCCGCGCTCGCTTTGGCGATCGGGCTGCATATCGCGGTGGCGGCAGCGTTATGGTGGATCTCGCCACTGCATTCGGACGATCACGCCGAGACGCCCATCATGGTTTCGGTCGAACCGGAACCGCTTGGCGGGTCGAGCGCCGGACCGCAGGAAGGCGCGGCCTCGGCAGGCGGCGCGCCGGCGGCCAATGCCCCGACGTCGACCCCTGCGACGGAAGCGGCCACCGCGCCTGCGCCGCAGGAAACGACGCCGACGCCCCCTCAGCCGGCCCCGGCCGAACCGCAACGAGAGCCGCCCCCACCTCAGCAGTCTCCGCAGCAGGCCGCCGCACAAGCGGCGGAGCCGTCGCCCCCGGCCGAAGCCGATCCGCAGACGACCTGGCAGACCGACGCGTCGGCGTGGAAGCCGGAGGTCACTTTCGAGGAGACATTGCCGCCGCCGGAGGCGCCGCCGCCGCCGACCTCGCGCGACATTCCAAAGCCGCAGCGCGCCGCGCCGCCGCCACGGACCGTGCAGCGCGCGCAGACGACGCCACCGCCGCGGCCGGCAGCACCGCCACCTGCGGCGTCTTCCTCGTCATCGCTTGGCGAGCAGCAATCGACCGCCAGCCTGTTGTCATCGTCGGCACCGGGAGCCTCGAATTCGGACCTCGCGGCCGGACACGGCGGACTTCGCAACGACTATCTTTCGCGAGTGTTCCGACACATCGAGCCGTATCGCGTCTATCCCGCCAGCGCTCGCGAAAATCGTCAGTCCGGCCGCGTGGTGACGCGGGTCACGATCAATCGCAGCGGCCAGCTCGTCGACGCCCGGATCGAGCGGTCGAGCGGCTGGCCCGTCATCGACGCCGCCGAACTGGCCGCCATCCGCCGCGCCATGCCGCTACCGCCGGTGCCGAACGGCATGCCCGGCGACCCGATCGTGCTGATCCTGCCGATGAACTACGGGATGCGGTGAGCGCCCGCGATCAGGCGAAGTCGGCGGAGAGGGTCTGACGAACGGCCGCCGGCATGACCGCCATGTGGCCGTAGCTGGGATGATCGAAGCCGACCACGACGTCGCCCTCACCGCTCTTGAAGGCCGCGATCTCGGCAGCGGTGAAGGGAAAGCGGATGAACTGCACGGCCGAAGCCTTGCCGTCCTCGCGCGAGCGCTCCTGATCGTCTTCCGCCACACCGCGCACGGTCGCGCCATTGATACGGATGAACGCACGCTGCTCGACGCCGCCCAAGGTGGCGAGGACGCGCGCCCGACGCAGCGGGTCGTCGATCTCGAACATCACCGTGGCGACCAGCTCGCTGCCTTGCGGGATCAACGGATTGTAGGCCGCGAGTTCGTCGACAAGCTGTTCGGCGCCGCCCTTCTCGATGAAGAGCATCTCGTGCACCTGATGCAGCATCGTGTCGAAGGACTCGAAATAGAAAGTCGCGAACGGTCCGACTTCGAGCCGGCGGTTCTTCTTGATCTCGGCGATCCGCTTGCGGCGCTCGGCACGCTGACCGACATACTCCGCCAGCGGGATGATCATCGAGGCATCGATCTTGCGCGCGGTCATGCTTCCTGCCTTCCGATACCGTAGGCGCGCGCCAGCAGCTCGATCGGATGATCGGCGCGCGAGGGCTTAGGCTTCTGCTCGCCCGCCGTCATTTCCATCACCTGCATCAGATGATCGGCGGCCAGCGGACATTCCGAGGCGACGAAGTTGGTGTCGTTCTTCAGCGCGGCCTGTGCCGCGGGCTTGCCGACCTTCACCGCCGTCTCGAAGTTCTCGGTGCGCGCACCCCAGATACCGCCATGGCCACTGCAGCGTTCGATCACCGCCACCCGCGTCTTGGGAATGAGGCGCAGCATCTCCGCGGCCTTGGCGCCCATGTTCTGCGCCCGCGCATGGCAGGCAAGATGGACGCTGACACCGCCCTCCAGCGGCTCGAGCCCCGGCGCCAAACCGTTCGTCTTGGCGATGTCGACGACGTATTCGGAGAGGTCGAAGGTCGCGTTGCTCAGGCGTTCGATGGCGGGATCCTTGGGACAGATCAGCGGCCATTCGAACTTCAGCATCAGCGCGCAGGAGGGCGTCAGCGCCACGATGTCGTAGCCCTTGTCGACCCACGGCAGCAGCTCGGCCGAGACCTTGTGCGCCGCCGCGGCGACCGATTCGATGTCGCCCAGTTCGAGCTTGGGCATGCCGCAGCAGGCGGGATGCACGACCTCGGTTTCGACGCCGTTCCGGGCCAGCACCGCACGCGCGGCGGCGCCGATATCGGTGTTGTTGAAGTTCACGAAGCAGGTGGCGTAGAGCACGGCCTTGCGCTTGCCGAACGCAGGCGCGGCCTCGTTCAGTTCAGCGCCTTCGCGCCGCGCGCGGATTTCGAAGGTTTCGCCGGCATAGCGCGGCAGCCGCGCCCCGTGATGAATGCCCGCAAACTTCTCGAGAGCCTTGCGGGTGGTCGTGTTGTGCTCGTCGGTCGTCCAGTTCGCCGCCGCGGCAGCGAAGTTACCGAGGCGGCCCATGCGATCGGTGTCGGCGAGCTGCTGCGCCACGAAGTCCACGCCTTTCTTCCGCGCCTGCACGGCGCGATGGCGCAGCATGAGGTGCGGAAAGTCGAGCGCCCATTCGTGCGGCGGCACGTAGGGGCACTTCGTCATGAAACACATGTCGCAGAGCGTGCAGGCTTCCTCGACCTGCGCGTAATCCTCCTTCTTCACGCCATCGAGCTCGCCGGTCGGGCCGTTATCGATCAGGTCGAAGAGGCGCGGGAAGGAATCGCAGAGATTGAAACAGCGGCGGCAGCCGTGACAGATGTCGAAGACGCGCTCCATTTCCTTTTCGAGCGCCTTCTCGTCCCAGAACCAGGGGTTCTGCCAATCGAGAGCGTGTCGGATCGGGGCTTCGAGACTGCCTTCGCGCATGGTGTAGAGCTCTGCCGGCGGGTAGCGGGACGTGTCGTAAAGCGGGAAGAAAAAGGGGACCCGCGCGGGGTCCCCCCTTATGAGAGGTCGTCGCAGGAGCCCGAGGGGCTCAGGCCATCGTGTCCAGCGCCTTCTGGAAGCGACCGGCGTGGCTCTTTTCGGCCTTCGCCAGCGTCTCGAACCAGTCGGCGATTTCACCGAAGCCCTCTTCGCGCGCGGTGCGCGCCATGCCCGGGTACATGTCGGTGTACTCGTGCGTCTCACCCGCGATCGCGGCCTTGAGGTTGGCCGAGGTCTCGCCGATCGGCAGGCCGGTCGCCGGGTCGCCGCTCACTTCGAGGAATTCGAGATGGCCGTGCGCATGGCCGGTCTCGCCTTCAGCCGTCGAACGGAAGACGGCCGCGACATCGTTGTAGCCTTCGACGTCGGCCTTTTGTGCGAAGTAGAGATAGCGGCGGTTCGCCTGGCTCTCGCCCGCAAACGCGGCCTTCAGATTATCTTCGGTCTTGGATCCCTTGAGGTTCGCCATAGTCTTCCTCCTATGTGATCGGCCCATCCGCCAATCTCATTCGGGATTTAGGATTCCAAGAGCAACAACGTCAAGCAGATTAGAACCGTTCTAAAAGATGCAAACGATTCGCAAGCCTCTCGGCGCGAATGCGCGCTCAGCGGCGGACGCGGACGATCACGTCGACGCGCGAGAGGCGCATGCCTTTGGGCGGCGTCGGCAGACCGGCGATGGTCACCTTCTCCGACGGAAAATCGTGCAGCTCACCATCCGGCTCGACGAAGAAGTGATGGTGATGGCCGGTGTTGGTATCGAAATAGGACCGCCCGGGCGCCACCACCACCTCGCGGAGCAAGCCGGCATCGCGAAACTGGTTCAGCGTATTATAAACAGTGGCCAGAGATACCGGCATGCGGGTCGCCTTGACCTCAGCGTGCAGACTCTCTGCGGTAACATGACGATGGCCGGCCTCGAAGAGCACGCGCGCCAGCGCGACCCGCTGCTTGGTGGGCCGCAGACCGGCCGCCCGGAGGCGGGTGGGAAAATCGGGGCTATTGCCGGGCATCGTTGCAATCATATGTAAGCAGGAGAAAAGGACAAGAAAAGGGCTGTCGTTTGCCCCTTTTGCCCCTAAGACAAGATGAGAGGGGCGTTTTGGGGTGGTTTGCGCCGGGCGTCCGGCATCCTTATTCTGCCGCCCGACGCCCGCGTGGGGTGGCCGCAGGACGGTAAAAGTGAGCGAGCAGAAGAACAGTTATACCTTCGAAGACCTGATCGAATGCGCCAAGGGGAACCTCTTCGGCCCGGGCAATGCCCAGCTGCCACTGCCGCCGATGCTGATGTTCGACCGCATCGTCACCATCAACGATAACGGCGGCCTGTATGGCAAGGGCGAGATCGTGGCCGAACTCGACGTGAAGCCCGACCTCTGGTTCTTCGCCTGCCATTTCAAGGGCGACCCGGTGATGCCGGGCTGCCTCGGCCTCGATGCGCTGTGGCAAATGCTGGGTTTCTTCCTCGGCTGGATGAAGGCGCCTGGGCGCGGCCGGGCGCTGGGCGTCGGCGAGGTCAAGTTCACGGGCATGATCGTGCCGACCGTTCGCAAACTCACCTACCACGTGCACCTCAAGCGCGTGATCCTGCGCAAGCTGGTCCTGGGCATCGGCGACGGCTTTGTTCATGCCGACGGTGAGCAGGTTTTTGAGGTAAGCGGCCTTAAGGTTGGGCTGTTTCAGGACGCGGCGCCGGCCGCAGCGGCCGGCTGATGAAGCGCGTTGTCGTTACCGGCCTCGGTATCGTCTCCCCGATCGGCAACAATGCCGCCGAGGTGACGAAATCGCTGAGGAATGGCACGTCGGGCATCGAGTTCGTCCCGCAGTACAAGGAACTGGGCTTCCGCAGCCAGGTCGCCGGCACCCTCAAGCTCAATGTCGAGGAGCTGGTCGACCGTCGTCTCATGCGCTTCATGGGCAACGGCGGCGCTTATGCCTATCTCGCCATGAAGGAAGCCATCGCGGATGCCGGCCTCGGCGAGGCCGAGATTTCCAACGAGCGCACCGGCCTGGTCGCGGGCTCGGGGGGTCCGACGACGGGCGCCATCGTGCAGTCGGCGATCATCGCCAAGGAAAAAGGCCCCAAGCGGGTGGGCCCCTTCCAGGTGCCGCGCGCCATGTCGAGCACCGTCTCAGCGAACCTTGCGACGGCTTACAAGATCAAAGGGCTGAGTTACTCGATCAGCTCCGCCTGCTCGACCTCGGCGCATTGCATCGGCAACGCCGTGGAGTGCATCCAGCTCGGCAAGGCCGACCGTATGTTCGCAGGCGGCGGCGAGGAACTCGAATGGACTCTGTCGGTCTTGTTCGACGCCATGGGCGCCATGTCGGGGAAGTACAACGACACGCCGCAGCGGGCGAGCCGCGCTTACGACAAGGACCGTGACGGTTTCGTCATTGCCGGCGGCGGCGGCATTCTCGTGCTGGAAGAACTCGAAGTCGCCAAGGCGCGCGGCGCCAAGATCTATGCCGAGGTGGTCGGCTACGGCGCCACGTCGGACGGTGCCGACATGGTCGCGCCCTCGGGTGAGGGTGCCCTGCGCTGCATGCGTCTGGCGCTCGAAGGCTTTGGCGATGGGGCCCGGCGCAACATGCCGGTCAACTACATCAACACGCACGGCACCTCGACGCCGGTCGGCGACATCACCGAGCTCGACGCGATCCGCAAGGTGTTCGGCGACAAGCTTCCCACTGTCAGCTCGACCAAGTCGCTGACCGGGCACAGCCAGGGCGCCACCGGCGCGCACGAGGCGATCTACTCGTTGCTGATGATGAAGGAAGACTTCATCGCCGCTTCGGCCAACATCGAGAACCTCGACCCCGGCGCGGAAGGCTATCCGATCGCCCGCGAGCGCATCGACAATGCCGGCCTGCAAACCGTCCTGTCGAACAGCTTCGGCTTCGGCGGCACCAACGCCTGCCTCCTCTTCTCCCGCTACGATCACTGAGAAGGATCGATGTCCACCGAAAGGACCCTTTCCGCTGCACCCGACGCCTCGGGCAGCGGTGCGGCGACGCCGCACGCTGGCGCCAAGCCGGCAGCGCTGCCCGACGTTCCCAAGCTGATGGCCGGCAAGCGCGGCCTGATCATGGGCGTTGCCAACGACCGTTCGATCGCCTGGGGCATCGCGCAGTCGCTTCACGCCGCCGGCGCCGAGCTTGCCTTTACCTACCAGGGCGCGGCTTTCGGCAAGCGCGTGCTGCCCATGGTGCAGAAGCTCGGCTCGACCGTCGTCGTCGAGGCCGATGTCGAGGACGAGGCGAGCCTCGACAAGCTGTTCGAGACGCTGAAGAAGGAATGGGGCCGGCTCGACTTCGTGGTCCATGCCATCGCCTTCTCTGACAAGGAGGAGCTGAAGGGCCGCTACGTCGATACGACCAAGGCCAACTTCCAGC
>VFQN01002741.1_pt1 | contig 26483 bp, 45 predicted proteins | sample 3512371 | NCBI WGS metagenome assembly VFQN01 (sample SAMN10412370, study PRJNA504923) | tailings metagenome | isolation source: Replicate 2 from Balatoc abandoned mine | place: Philippines: Itogon, Benguet | collected 2017-08-28 | reverse complement strand
CCCCCCCCCCCCCCCCCCCCCCGGGCCCCCCCCCCCCCCCCCCCCCCCCCCCCCCTCCGCTTCCCCCCCCCCCCCCCCCCCCCCCCCCCCCCCCCCCGCCCAGAACATCGTGTACACGCTGACCCAGTACGGCGTGCCCGAGGACAACATCCTGGGCATCCGCTACGGCCTGCGCGGCTTCTACGAGCGCGACAACAAGCCGGTGACGCTGACGCAACAGTACGTGGACGGCATCCACCTGCAGGGCGGCACGCTGCTGGTGGGTAATGTGGTGGGGTGCTATTGTGCCATGGATGGGTACTGCAAGGAGGACTGGTCCCGGCTCAAAGGTCATTGGGCTCGCACCTGGGGCCGGCCCCGCTCTGGCCTCCCTCACCACCGTACTCTGGAAGCATTCTGGGTCCCTTTGTGGTGTGAAGGGGACCAAGTCGTGGCGCTGAACGGTGCGGCGGCAGTGCTTTGTATCATACCTGGGGCTGGCAACAGTCCTCCCTCACGCGCCCTCCTGTACGTGGGGACCTCCTCCAGGGCACCAGCCGCGGCGGCGCCAACGTCAAGGAGATCGTGCGCCGCATCGACCTGTGGGGCCTCAACATGGTGTTCGTGGTGGGCGGCAACGGCGGCAACGCGGCCGCCAACGCCATCGCGGACGAGTGCGAGGCGCAGGGCGTGGTGTGCAGCGTGGTGGGCGTGCCCAAGTCCATCGACAACGACATCCTGCTCATCGACAAGTGCTTCGGCTTCGAGACGGCGGTGGAGGAGGCGCAGCGGGCGCTGCTGGCCGCGAAGGTGGGAGGATGCAGCTAATACGGCTGGATGACATGAATGCTGTATACGGGATGGAGCGGGCACCTAGGTGTAGCTTCCTACCGTACATCGGTATGCTGGGACTGCACGTTGAGGCCCACGGCACGCTGCCCAAGACTCAGGTTAAGCATGCCCGGCATTGTATGTGCACTTTACCGTACCTCGCCCGTCTGCCTTGGTTCATGCCGTGCAGGTTGAGGCCGGCAGCGCGCGCAACGGGCTTGGCGTGGTGAAGCTGATGGGCCGGCAGTCGGGCTTCATCGCCATGCAGGCGTCCATGGCGTCAGGTGGGCGGGGGTGCGACACCGCGTGAAGGGAAGAGGGTGCGGTGGACGGGGCGCGGGACGTGGGGAACGGGAGGCACAGGCAGAGCTCCATGGTTCTGGTGGAGTGGGAGGCCGGGGGAGGCGGGGGAGCGAAGGCGCAAGCGCCCGTTGCGCCATTGGTTGCCACGGGGTGTGGCACATGGGTAGGGAGTGGCGCTGGTGGCATCGTGAGGAGAGTGTCATGCACTGGCGTCATGCGGTGCATCTCCTTGTCAGACAGCATGCATGCACACCGTAGGAACGAGACCGTACCAAGTCCTTCCTCTTCGTCCCCGCTGCGTAAATGCAGGTGTCGCCGACGTGTGCCTCATTCCCGAGGTTCCGTTCCGCATGGACAAGCTATGCGCCCACGTGAGGTTGGGGCCGGGGCCTTGCGCTTGTGACGGACGTGCTCCGTAACCCATGTGGCAGTGCGATGGCCGCTGTAGGGATCGCCATGCAACAATGGCCGCTGTAGGGATTGTGGCGCGATGCGCGGAGCACTGGAGCGGAGGTGTCATGACCGAGACCGTGTGTCAACGTCGGAGCCCTGTCCACTGGCCTCTACTGATCTTGTCCTTGACTGGGCTCCCCAACTGCAGGTTGCCAGCATCTTTGAGAAGAAGGGCCACTGCGTTGTGTGCGTGGCCGAGGGCGCGGGGCAGGACATCCTCTCGGTAAGCCCGCATAGGACACGGTGCTTGCACAGGACCAGGCCAAACCTCCCGAGAGAGCTGCATTCCTTCACCCACAACCCTGACAGACAGGGTCGTTATCTAGCGCCTCGTGTGAGGTTCACGGCAGTGTATCACATGCTCGTCCTGTACATGTGCTGTTTCCCTTCCTTGCCTGCCGGCCATGTCTCTACCAAGCGGCGCCCCATGCAGTGATTGCAGCTAGTGCCTGTGGCTGTGCCCCCGGGGAGGTACCGGGGCGTTTGTCACGTGGCACATGGGAAGGGCGGGCGGGGGCGTACTGTTTGTGCCCCGGCTCACGACGAGTGCTGCGCTGGCGGCCCTGGCACCCCGCAGAACGGCGCGTCCACCGAGACAGACGCCAGCGGCAACCCCATCCTCGCCGACATCGGCACCTACCTGCGCGCCGAGTTCAAGAAGTACTTCAAGGTGGGTGGGGCGAGGGGCACGACCTGGTCGCGAGGGAGCAGAACAGGACGCTTTCCCCCGCTTGGCTGGTTCCGGCGGTGACGTGAGCTCCCGCCCAGCCCTACCTGTGGCATGTGGGGCGCCACGGACACAGCATCATTTTTCTGCGCGGTTGTATCGCCTAGCTGCTACCGGTACCTCTGGGGCGCCAAAGGGTGTCACGCAACACCTCAATCGGGCCCACGGCCGGTGCTTGGCCAGCTGAGCCGGCACGAGTTGCGTCACGGCACTACACAGTGCGACTGCAGTTCACGTGTTGACACGAAGGCGTGCGCCCGTGCACTGCTGTGCAGGGCGAGGCGGACATCAAGTACATCGACCCGTCGTACATGATCCGCTCCGTGCCAACCACCAGCAACGACCGCGTGTACTGCAAGGTGCTGGGCCAGGGCGCGGTGCACGGCGCCTTCGCGGGCTACACCGACATCACCGTGGGCCTGGTTAACACGCACTACGTGTACCTGCCCATCCCCACCATCACGCAGGCGCCGCGGAAGGTGGGGCACACGGCGCTGCATGGGCGGGGAGCTGCTGGGTCGAGTGCTACGGCTAGGATAAAAGAACGACGGGGTCTTAGCTTTGGACCTTGATTTCGTACGCACGCAGGTTGCTCGGTGCGCCTTGCTTCTCCCTAGGGTTTTACGTGGATGCGCAACTTGACTGACGTGCAAACAACCCTTTCCTCTCGGTGCGTCCCGCCAGGTGAACCCCTTGGGCCGCCGCTGGAACCGCCTCATCACAGCCTTGAACCAGCCGGACCTGTCGTAGGCGTCCGCCTGGTGAATGGGTGGAGATGGCACCCTTGGGGGTCCCTTTGGCACACGCCACTTGAATGAGATGTCAAAACATGTACAGATTGGCAAGGGTTGTTACCGGTATTGCGGTAGCGTGCATGCCGTGCGGCGCAGGAGCGGTGCGGCGTTGTTATCGGGTGGTGGGGCAGACATTGATGTCAGCTCGTAGAATGCGGCTGAGGACTTAGCACTGCATGTGCGTGCTTCGTACAGGCGCGATTTCATTATTCAGTCAGCGCATTTGCTGCTGTCGTGCATAATTGTTCCGCAAGAGCTTTATTTCTCGTGGGTGGGGGAGCGGGGGTGAGATGATTGGGCTCGGCGTGTAGCTGTGCCAGTGCGGAGTGCTGTTGGCCGGCCCGCCTGAGTGAGTGCAGCTCTCGTACTCTGGAGCTGGTGTCTGGCTGCAGACGTTGCGGTTCACTAGCTCGGCCGCGTGTAACAACAGGGGCAAGCAGAGGCTATCCGGTTTCACTTTTGTCCACAAAGTAGCAGACCAAATCCTTCCTTGCAACTGCTTCATCACCACGAAGCATTTCGGCTTCACGTCAGCCACAGACAGAGGGCATGCTGACCAGCATGCTGGCCACCCTCTCTGGCATCGTTCGCACACCAGCCAAAGCAGGAATCGTCAAATGCACATGCTAGTCATGGGCGCGTCCACCGCACCCTTGCGGCAGCCAAATCAAGGTCCATGCCCAGAATGCAGGGCGACAGTAAATACTGCGCGCGAAGCCAGGAGAGCGTGTTTGTTTATGCACACTATCCCGGCGCTGCCACAAAGAAATTCAAGCCGCCCGCACCGCTCCCCATGCAAATGTGCAGTCAGCCGCCAAGGTTTAACCTTGTCCCAACGCGCAAAGGAGACGTCCACATCGCTCGCTCTAGTAACCGTACGGCACAGTCCCGTGGGTCACGCGACCCAAAAACACATGTCCCACCCTCTGCCGTGTTGCACGACAATCCACTGATTACGCGACCGAGCAAGCAGTGAGCTTTGCCTTCAGGGACTTCTTCCCCTTGGTGCGCACTTTGCTAGGCTGCAGGTTCACGGTCATGGGGGCCTCGTGTGGTCGGTTGGGCTCCTCCGCCTCCCCTTCGCCCTGGTCCGCTGGCCCTGGAGGCGTCACCATGGCCTCTGACCCATGCCGCGCTGTGATGGCTGGTGCAGCAGGCTGCTGGCTGAGCTGCCCTGCCTGCTGCTTCTTCAGGTTGAGCTCTGCCAGGTAGGCGAACACCTCCGTCACGTTGATGTTCTCCTTCACACAGGTGCGGTACAGCTTCAACCCGAGCTGCCTGGCCATCCCCTCCACCTCCTCGCCGGAGACCACCGCCTGATCAATGAGATCCACCTTGTTCTGGACAAGGCACATGGCGATGTCGCCGCACTCCGCCAGAATCTTCTCCTTCCACCCCGCAACCGCTTTGAAGGAGTCCAAATCGGTCGTGGAGAACGCGATGACCGCCGCGCCCGCACCCCGATAGTACGTGCGTGTGATTGCGTCGAACTCCTCTTGCCCGGCTGCGCAAATGCAGTAAGATGCGGGGGGCAAAGGAGGTCATACCCTTGCTGCAGATGCACGCTGCCTTGCAAGGAGCGAGTCTATTCCACCCCTTGCCCTATGCACGACCAGTAAAAGTTCGAAGCGAAGCGTGGGGCGCTTACCAGTGTCCCAGAGCATGAAGCGGACCTCCTCTTGCAGAGCATCCACGAACTGAGCCTTTTCAAGGAAGTCTACACCGATCGTCTTCTTGTACTCGTCTGTAAACACTCCTTTGCAGAAGCGCCGAATCATGCTGGTTTTCCCTACGCCTCCATTGCCCAGCACTACAACCTTTATTTCACGATCAAAATCCTCCTCAACTTCCATACTGAAGGAGAGCTGGGCGTGGTACTCCTAACAGGTCAACCTCGCTGGGCAACGAGTGTATGTCAAGCCGTCGTCAGTGATTATTGTCTGTTCGCTGTGTACGTATTACTGCTATTACAGGGAGAAGGTGACAGCTCTGGTCCGGCACATCAGGTGTTGCACCATGAGCTGGAATGAAGCGAAAGCGACAGCTCCATGTGCGTAGACTACCCGACTGCGCCCAATGCACTACCTTACTTTTCGCATACACCTTGGTACACATGTACAAGAAGCTGCTCCCCTGCTAACCAATAGGTCAACTTATAGCCTTTGAATAAACTGACTCTGGTGCAACCCCACACTGCGTGAGCCATATGCGACATTGACCAGCTTTATAATATCTGTACATTGAAGCTCCAGTTTAGGCTCGCAGCCGCAGCGCGACGAGCGGGAGCCTGCAGTGAATGCCTCCACGAGCACGGACGCGACCACTTCGCTCGGGAGGCCTTGAAATTGTATCAGACCTTACCGATGCATCTTTTCAAGAGTTTTTGGGCCGGCTTCCCAAAGTCGTGAGTCTGCTGGCCTGCGGGTTGTTGCTGGGCTGCTGGAGTTTGGCCCCGGCGAACCTGGCTTACCACATACATACCTCACATACCCTCATCCACAGAAGGCGAAGGACCCGGTCGATGGAGTTGCGGACCTCACTAGGCAGCAGCTTGTGAATGTGTCCTCAGCAATAGACAGGCAGGTCGGTTGTGCGCTGGAGGCGGTGGCGGCAGCAGCTGAGGAAGGCGCAGGGGATATCCTTGCTGACACACTCCAGGTAGGTTGAGGACCAAGCGGTCAGGCAGGCGCTTCTATGTGGGAGATGGGGGAGTGCCGCTGCGCTTAAGCCCTTTGTGAAGCATTCGCCTCGACCTGCAGCGGGCAGAACGAGAGCTCGTGTAAACGGTGGAACGGCCCGCCAGCTCTGTGCTTGTCGGCTGCTACCATACGTGCAACGTGGCTGCGCCCTCGAGTGAGCAAAGCGGGCTGGTCAGACGGTACATCGGCACGTTGTATCGACCGTGAGGACTCCATGGTGGTGTCCCTGCCGGTGCTGCCATGCAGAGAGTGGTCCCAACGCTCCATGGAGCGGCCATCCTGGCCTACGAGCTCCTGGTGAAGAGCCAGCAGCAACCACCTGAGCAGCTGCAAGCCGCAGCCCTGAAAATGCATGATGGCACCTTACTGGTAGGTGGCTACCGTCTGTGTAGCGGTACAGTCACCAGTTCTCTACGTCATGCCAAGCTAACCCTAATATTGCAAGCCGGGAGGTGGCGTAGCAATGACGCTGTACGTGTGGAGGTACGGTACATGCATCCTAGCTGGTGCTAGCACAGGGTGTAGGTGACCTGGCAGCTGCTACCGCAGCTGTCCGTTTTACAGTTGTTGGGCCACGCCCCCACCGCAGGCTGGCTTGGAGGGAGGCAACACGGGCCCCATGCAGGATTCCGTGATGCGCCTCACGTGCGCGTGGTGGGAGCGCCGGGCGCCGGGCAACGAGCTGCTGGTGGCGCGCACCGTGCCCTACGTGCTGGTAAGGGGCAGGTCCGCCTCCGGGAGTACGAACCTACTGCACAAGTGTGCGTCATGGCTAGTTGCTGTACTGCATACTTGGGGCGGATGTGTACATCAGCAGCACTGAGGACAAGGTAGTAAACTGTCCGTCGGCGGCCGCGTGTATGGGGCCCGGCTAAGGCTGGGGCCCTGACTACCCACACCGCCGCTCGGGTGCTGCCCGCAGTTCCGCGCCATGGAGCAGTGCGACCGCGGCAAGGCCACGCACGTGCACCAGTGCTACGTCATCCGCGACATGCTGGACCTGCTGGACTTCCAGGACGAGAACATCGCCGACGTGAAGCGGCTGCTGTGCTACGCGGCCATGCACCCCGCCTTCCTGCGCCAGCCGGAGGGCCGGCGCTTCGTGGCGGGGCTGTTCCGGCTGGACCCCGACCTCACGCGCGAGCTGGGGCAGTCCATGCGCAACCAGGTGGGTCATCCCCGTCCACTCCTGGACTTGAAAGACTGTTTCTACTTACCGAGGATGCTATCGTAGACGGCCGAGGAGGTGGCGTGCATGGGGATGGTGACGCACCGCGGCACGCGCAATATAAAAAGACCCTGCTGAAGCTTGAAAGAGTACCCGCTATCTTGCAGATCCCCGCTGGCCAGCGTGCCACCCTGGAGGCGTACGGAGAGGTGCTGTTCCGCGCGTGGCGCGACACGGTGGGGCCGTGCGCGGCCGAGGTAGAGGGCGAGGTGGTGCAGGGGCTCATGCAGGCGGCCATCCTGGCGTCCACCCCCACGCTGGCCGCGGCGCTGAGGGTGGTGCTCAACGGGCTGCACAGCCAGAGGTGAGCCGCTCGCCCGAGGTACAAGCTGGACAAACAATTGGTGCAAGGCATGTGTGTCGCTGCAGCAAAAGACATGCTGCATTCGCCCGAGCTGTTTCAGTCTTTCATACCCCATCCCGTTGGCCATGGCAGGCACGTGGAGAAGCGGCTGGACCCGGCCCTGGTGCGGCTGTACGACCCCATCCTGCCACGTGCCTTCGGGGCGGCCAACTCGGAGATCCGCCGCAACGCCATCAACCTGCTGGTGGCCGCCTTCCCCATCTGCGTAAGACATGACTGCGTCTGAAAACCCCCTTGCCCTACCGCTGTTGCAGCATGGCTAAGCATCATGTGCCTGTATACGCTCTACGCTGTGCAGTTGCCCATAAGAAGAGTGTAGGGATGCAATTTAAGCCCCCTGCTACTCTTCACCTGCGTGCTCAGGACCCGGAGGCCCCTGCCGCGGAGAACGACATGCGGCTGACGCAGCAGCTGGGGCTCATGCTGGACTGCCTGGCGGACAGCTGCCCTGCCGTGCGCGAGGCCGCGGTCACGGGCGTGTGCAGCTGCCTGCATCGCTTCTGGGAGATCATCCCGGCCGCCACCAGCGCCAAGATGCTGCAGGACATGACCGGTGGGTTGGGAGCAGCATCTGCACCGTCACCTTACCCTCAAGGACGCCCAGCCCACGGGCAGCTACGCAGCCAGCTGGACTCCTCGGGTGCATTGGTTGCTTCCTCGTTTGCGCCCAACAAGTGAAAATCTGTGGCATGAGAGTAACCTGTGCGTGGTCCCTGCAGGCAAGCTGGCATTTGACAGCACCTCCCGTGCCGTGCGCGTGGCGGTGCTTCGAGGCCTGCGGGTGCTGGTGGACAACCAGCACGCCCAGCCCGTGCTCAAGGTACGCGGCATGTCCACACGCTGTACTGCACGCCGCACCCCGTACACGCACGGTACCATGCGCCGCATACCTGGCGCTGTACGTCGGAACCTTGCGACCCCCATATTACGTGCGTCTTCACGTGCCCTGACCGCTCACCTGCAGAAAGCCCTCCCCGCCGTGTCGTGCCTGCTGGCGGACTCGGACCCGGCGGTGCGCGGCGCGCTGATGGACCTGCTGGTGGCGGTGGCGGGCTGCCGCGGGCTGCACTTCTGGACGGTGGTGCCGCCCGAGGAGCTGCTGGACGCCGTGGCCAGCGACGCGGACCCCGAGGTAGCGCGCAAGATCGCGCAGATCCTGGTGCCCAGCTACTTCCCCAACGCGCAGGAGGGCCCGGTGAGATGGGGGGTACAGCCGGTAGCTCGTAGGCGCCTATCTTGAGCGGCGGCGGTGCGAGATGTAGGCCAGTGAGCCTTATACGATTAAAGGCATACAGGAGTAGCAGGCAGAGTGTAGCGAGGCAAGGCAAGGCCGGAGGGTGGCATGTCGTCATGTGGACAGGGACGTGAAGTGTGCTTGTGTGCCATCTACGTGCGCAGGCCCGCCTGGCAGCCCTCCTGCGGGCGCACCCCGCCTCTGGCGAGGCTTTCTGCCGGCAGCTGGTCGGTCGCTTCATGCCAGACGGGGACGGGAACGCCCCGCGGGCTCGCGGCGGCAGGTCCGGCGGCCTGGCGTACACAGCCTCCGTGCCCCTGGAGCAGATCCTGGTCCTGGTCAGCGACTTCACCTCGCACCTGCTTGCCACTGCGGCCTCGCTGCCGGCCGCGCGCGAGGCGGAGCGGCAGCTGCAGGAGCAGCAGCAGGAGCCGCCCAACAAGCGCACCAAGCCGGGCGCGGCGGGTGGGAAGAAGAAGGCTGCTGGGGGCGGAGGCGGGGCGGCCGCCGGCGCAAAGAAGCGTGGGAAGAAGAAGGCGGCTGACACGGGCGCCGAGGATCTGGAGGTGAGCCGCTGAGCCGTGGCAACTTCATGCACGCAGGAAAGGGCGATTCCTGAGATACTAACTCCGTTTCCTTCTGCTGGATTGTATGCTGTAGGTGGAGGCTCAGGGTACCCAGCCTACGGATGAGGACGAGGACGTGATGCTCGCGGTGAGATTGATCGCCTGGCAAACAGTTGAACTGCTGGCGACTGGATGTTCGTTCGCAATCGTGGCAACAGGGACGCCTAGAGTACGGCATCCCACCAGTCACTGAGCTGCTCCATACGCATTGCTTCGTGTCCTTTGCGCGCATACATCAGCACTGGCATGTAGTCATTGTGTAACCTGGCTGTTGGCCAACCTGCAGGACGCCTGCACCGAGTCCCCTGCCGCCTGGCTTTCCATCCTGCGCGGCCTAGCGGCAGTGGCGGCAGGCGTGGGCGCGGCGGTGGCGGGCGAGGAGTGCGGCGAGCAGGAGGTGGCGGCGGTGGTGCCGGAGGGCGCGCTGCAGGAGCTGCTGCAGGCGGCTGAGGAGCAGGCGCAGTCCGCGGAGGCCATGTGAGGAACCCTGGACGCTACCTGCCTATCGTCCTACTGCTACACCTAGACGTACAGTCGTCAGCAGTTGTGTTCTGTCTCAAGCCGTCGCCTCCAGAGCGCATATGAACACAATGCTGTCCCCTGGCCCTGGCAGGCGGCTGGTGATGCAGGTGGCAGCGTCGCTGGAGTTTCTCCCTGCGGCCCGGCGCCTCCGCGAGGGGCTGTTTGAGCGCCTGCGTGCTCGCAGCCTGCCAGGTGAGCTGCGGTTGCATGGAGCATTGCGCCCTAAGCCGTGCACCCCGAAATTTCACGAGCAAGGGACCGCTGGCAGGCTAACTCAAGCGTACAAGCAAGCAAGGTTTCCTTGCCCTGGTTCTCTGATTGCAGGCCTTGGGTTTCTGAGTCAGGAGTCAGCAAGCGGCTCAGGCCAGGTAAGTCCCATGCACTCGCGGCACAGGACCGGAATGGTTACCCTGCTGCTTGCTTTAAGCCACGCATGATTTAGCGAGCCTACGAAGCCGTGCCAATGACCAATGCGTTTATGTATGTCATTGCGCAGGCCGATGAGAATGAGGCTGGAGAGCAGGCCAGGATACAGGGGGACGAGGAGCTAGTGTCCGACGCCCTGGAGGTGAGCAGCATCAGCATGACGGCCGTGTGACGTGGTCGAGGGGTGTGAGCAGCGGGACAGGGGAGAGCTCTCCTCGTGCCAGCTGCTATACAAGGTCTTAAGGCATACCGCCACCAACCAATTACTACTGCTTGCCAGGGAAGGCAACACTTACGGCCACTGTCACGTGCTTCTTCATAGGTCTTGTCCGGAGGCCCCAGCGCTCCCAAGCTTGTCGCCATGCTGGCGGCAGCGCTGGGCGTGCGGCAGCCGCAGATCGTCCGCAAGCCAGGTGCGAGCGCCGCTGGGCTACCCCTGCCACACCCCTTAGGCTTCAGAGCTCCGAGCTGAGTGCACACCTGGCTGCAGGCCTCCTTCCTGCCCCCGGGTTTGGTCCACCTACGCCCAAGGACATTTTAGTACTTGCCACCACAATCCATTCAGTCCCGCCATTTCTGCGTCTGTGTACCGTTTGTGGGCAGTTCCGTCCAAGCGGGGTCACAGGTCCACCGGCGGGCGCCACGGGCGCCGGGGCGCGGGGTCCTGCGCCGGCGACGACGCGGGGGCCGGCGAGGCGGGGGCCTTGGAGGGACACGCGGCGCTGCAGCAGCTGCTAGCGGGCGACGGCGCAGGCGCACAGGAAGGTGGAGGCGACGGAGAGGACGAGATTGTCTGTGCGGGCTGCCAGTAAGTAGTACCGTATTGGGGCACAGGGAATGGGAACGGGGAATGTGGTATAGCTGTTGCAGCGCGCCGACGTTTTCGGTATTGTCGTCATGAGACACCCACACCGCAAAGCACATAGTGCACTGCTCGTTGACCATGACGCGTGCTAACCTCCCACAACCTTGTGCTTGCACAGCTGTACGGAGCCGGACGAGACGATGCTGCTGTGCGACGGTTGCGACGCCGCATGCCACATCGAGTGCCTGCGGCCCGCGCTGCCAGAGGTGCCCGAGGTAAGCCGGCTGCCGCGTGTTTCTGGGGCCACACACGCGCTTTGTGGGTCCCTTGGCAAGGCATAGCCGTGGTGTCCGCGGCTGCCTTTCGCTCCTTTGCCTCTACAGCTTCACATATACCGCTATTTTTCTCGCACTACCAGGTACTACTCACCGTAACAGGCAATTGCGCGTGCCCCGTCTCCGCCCAAAATTCACCTCGCCGTGTCCACAGTGCGAGTGGTTTTGCTGGAGCTGCGAGCTGCAGCTGCAGGACGTGGCGCTGCCGGCGGCCGCCGCGGGCCGCTGCGTGAGCCTGCTGCTGCAGCAGGAGGCGGGGCGCAGGCTGATGTGCGGCCACGAGTGCTTCGGCAGCGTGCTGCAGGTGGGGACACACGCCACCATCACAAACACTCCATTGCCCCCGGTACTTCCAACAACAATTGAAACACCTAGGGTCCGTGCCAACCTTTCGTGACTCCAGTACACCCACCCGCCCTCGTACCCCATACGTCCTTCACGGCACCGCCTGCTCCTTCCACCAAAGACTACCGGTACTAAGTTTCCTGTATCCTGCGCCTGGCGGCCGTACTGTCCTGCATCAACTCATGAATTTCGTGGTGCTCCCCTCCAACCTCAGGCCATGCGGGAGCTGGCCATTCAGGAGGCGGAGGAGATTGCCGCCATGATGCAGAGCGGGGCGGCGGGCGCAGACGGCGAGGCGGACTCCGCCCCCGCACCCGCGTCCCCTTGCCAGGGCGGCTCCGGCACCCCTGGCGCTGAGGCCCTGAACTCCCTGCTAGACGACCCGTGGGGGGCCGTGTCGCGCTACTGCCGTGCCGCCATGCACCACGCCATGTTCAACATGGTGCCGCAGGACGAGGAGGCGGAGCAAGGGCAGCAGGAAGGGGAGGAGGACGGGGGTGGGGAGGACGGTGCGGTGAGGCCAGCGGTCACGCCCCGCAGGTCTGGGGTGCGCTCCACGCCGGGAAGCAGCGCGCGGGGTGCGCGGGGCCGGCGGGGGCGTCGCGGGGTGGAGGAGGAGCAGGGTCAGCAGCAGCAGGGGGAGGAGGGTGAGGAGGGTGCTGTGGGCGGCAGGCAGGCGAAGCAGCAGGGCGGTGGCGGGGAGGCGGCGGTGGCGGCGTTCGAGCAGCTGGGCAGTGCGTTGACGCATGCGGTGCATATGTGCAGCACGCTGGCGCAGATGGCTCTGGTAAGTGAGGCCAGGCAGCGCACATACGCACTGCTTGTTAGCTGTGATCGTTCCAAGCTATATGAGTGTTACCTCCCGTGCCCTGATGCCTGAGTGGAACCTGGATGTGTTGTTGGCATTCCGGCTTTTCCGCCGATGCATAACTGGAACGCCAGGTACCTGTGTCCGAATAGTCTTTCCTGGTACCTACCCTCCTTATCTCATAATGTACTCCGCAGGACACGGGCACCCTAACGGCTCGTACGGCGGTGCTGCAGTATTGCCAGGGCGTGCTGCGCGTGCTGCACTTTGCCCACAACACCGACCTGGTGGCCGTGCTGCCGGAGCAGGTGGCAAGCGTGTGCGCCCTGTGTGGCGCACTCGCGCGCCTGGCCTGCGCCGAGGCCTCCACCACCAGCCCCCCTGCTGCTGCTGCTCCCCTGGAGCCCACCGCCGCAGCTGCCAGCCCACAGACCGTAAGCCACACCACCGGCTGGGCCGTTGCCAAGGGCACCTTTGAGCTGGTGCTGGGCCTCGTACGGCAGCTTACGGAGGCGGTGAAGCGCGCGAGTGGGACGGCCGCTGGCTTGGAGGGGCCTGGCGGGCTGCTGGGCGCTGCCATGACCCCGGGGCCGGCGGGGCTCAAGAGGAACGGCTTCCGTGCGGACGAGGAGCTAGGAGGCGGTGCTGCGGGCGGGGCGCAGGGCGCCGAGGAGCAGCAGGGCCAGGTGCCGGATGACCCGCCGCTGACGCAGCAGCTGGAGGAGCGGTTCCGGGCCGTGGCGGAGGGTGGTGACCAGGAGGCGGGGGCGGGCGGTGTCGGGGAGGCCGCGGCGCAGCGCCCTGTCCTGCCGCCGCGTGCATCCCTGGAGCGGCTAGCAGCTGAGATGGTGGACCTGCTGTGCGCCCCTAGGGCCCCGCCGGCCCGGGCTGAGCAGGAGGGAGCTGAGCCGGAGGCGGACGCGCAGGGTGTGGCAGGTATGGAGGGCGGCGGCAGCGTCGAGGTGCTGCTGGCGGGTGCCCGTGCGGCGGTGGCGGACATGGTGGGTGAGCTGCTGGCCAGTTCGCGCAGGGCCAGCCGCGTGGGCTGGCTGGCAGCGCTATGCCGCCACATTGGCGACGAGCTGACGCGCAACCCCCAGGCCGGGGGCAGCCTGCAGGCCGTGCTCCTGCCCGCGGCTGCGGAGAACGTCCAGAAGCCCGGACCGGACCAGGGTGGTGGTGAGAACGACGAGAACAGCGGGGTGGTGGAGGGTGCCAAAGGTGCGGCAGAGGTCGCAGGTGCGTTGGGAGTGAGCGGCGCGCGGCCGGCGGGCAGGGTCCGGCCGGGCAGGGGCGGCGCTGGCGCGGCCGGTGGGAAGGCGGGTGACAAGGAGGGTCAGGTGCAGCAGCCAGTGGCGGCGCGGCTGCTTGAGTTGCTGCAGCGGGAGAGCCGAGCTGCGGGGCTGTTGGCGGCTGTGGTGGTGCGCGTGAGCGTCGCCAGGAAGGTGAGGAGGAAAAGGGCAAAAAGCTGTCAAGCGCAGGGCGTTGCAGCCTTCCAGGAGCCACCCGTACGATGCTCAACTACGCCCCACCTTGCCAAACCTTCCGTACGCTCTTAGCTGACTAAGGACATGCTTAACATGCCCCGGGCTTTTCGTTCCACACCCCCCTGCAGATCCACGGCCGCACCATGCTGGCCCTGGCCGAACTGGTGCAGCGCTCCCTGGCCGCGCCGCAGCACCCGCACGCGCCCCGCCTGGCCCTGGGCGCCTCCCTCCTGGTGCACCTCATCTGCGCCGCAGCCAGCGACGTGGCCGCACGCAGCGGCAGCGGCAGTGCGCAGGCAGTCGCTGCCTCCGCCGGCGCAGCCTCCGCCGCTGGCGGCCGCGGCAGCCGCAGCGGCGCTCTAGCCAAGCAGGCCGCCGCCCACGCCAGCCGTGCTGAGGCGGAGGCGTCTTCGAAGGCGCTGACGGTGCTGCGGGCGGCGGTAGCGGATGGACGGGCGCTGCAGCGGAGGGACGGCCCGGGGGCGGCGATGCTGCGGGCGGCGTCCTTGGAGCTGCCGGCGACGGCGGCAGCGGCAGGTCTGGGCGAGGTCGGTGCGTTGCCTGGCGGCCTGGAGGACGTGCGGGGCATTGTGGTGCGGCTGGTGGAGGCAGCGCAGGCGGTGGCGGTCAAGTAGGGGTGAGGCCAGGGTCAGCCAGGGTGGGGGTGGAATGGATAGGATGGGACGAGGTGGAAGTGGGGTTACGGTCCCCGGTGTGCAGGCGGCACGCGGTGCCGATGCGGTGGCGGATCTGACCATATGCTGACAAGTGCAAGCAACTTACGGTAGGCGGGTTCCGTGTGTCGCCGAGGGGCTGATGGCGTTTGTGACATATTGTCCAGTGGTTGCCTCTCGTGCATTTTAGCAACAGCACGTCCGTCGTGTCGTCGAGAAGTATGCCGCCATGACGTGCAGGCGTGCTACAAGCGCCGGACAACCGACTTGCTTGAAAGAGTTTCACTGCCCTGCTCTGCGCAAGACGGCATGTGGTGTTACGGTATGTGACTGCTGCAAACCTTTGGATGGTAATTCATAATTGACGTTTGACCAGCACTGCTGACCGTGCACTGTTTTCGACGCGTGACGATATAGGACCTTCCTGAGTATGATGTAATGGCACTTGGCTTTGTGGTGATGTCACTAATCCAACCACTTCTGGGTAGTACCTGTTGACACCATGTGCTTGGAGGGCGCCAGTGCTGCACTGTTAGTGAGAGGCATATAACAACCAGAGGCATGCCTGTGGCCTGTCGTACATATACGCGGCAAAGCAAGTGCGGTGCATGCTTTAGGAATGGTGTTGCGTAGTCTTTGGAGCATCCCATGAACACAGAGATCGGTACGACGTTGTTACGGGTACGGGATATGAAACCGTATTGCGCTTGTTGGTTTGGAAGAATGTAAGCACCTGGCTCCCCAGGTCGTCCACACCACGAAGGCTCCCCTGCACCACGCCACAGAATCTTGATCTTCACAGGCTGGTCCCAGCTGGTCCGGTGCCCATACGCAGCGGAGTCGGTGTGCGCATCCATGCTACTGACATGTGCCAACGTCGTACTTGGCCTGTGGACAGCAGTTGCATGCCTGTGGTGTCTTGTCCCACCTATCGGGCAGCCACGCGCAGCATGGCCTACAGCCGTACCAGCATCAAGCTGTGATGCATGCCGCCGGTGGGCACGGCAGCCTAGCATCTGCACGCCCCGTGCCACGCGCACCTGCGTTTGTCCACACTCAGCTCTGCAACTGCAGCCGGGGCGCCCAAAACGGCCAAATGTATTAAGTGTGGGTTTTATTGCGCAATACGACACTGCCAAAGCTAACTTGGCGTGCCCAAGCCGTGTGATTAAGGGCCGATTGTTATAGATACCCCCCATGGAGCACTCCATGCAATGCTTGCACAATCCTGCACTGGACCACCCATACAATTCCGTCACACCAGGCCAGGCCAGGCCAGGCCAAACCAACCAACAACGGTTCAAGGGGTGTCGCAAAGCCAACGTAGAACCCCCTGTCGCTACAACGGAGACACCTGCACGACGTACTGCGGACACAATCAACATCCGCGCACGCTGAACCCCAAAGCTATTCACACACCAGGACCCCTCTAGTCCTGGTCATCCTTGCACAGGTCTATGAGCGAGTGCCTTGTGGCCGACCGACTCATCTTTGAGGCAATGCGCCTCAGGCCGCCCCCGCCCCCTCCTCCTCCGCCTTCGCCGTCCCCGCTCAGCGACGGCGACGGTAACGGAGGCGAGCCCACCACCGGACTGCTCTGCCCCGGGCCCTGGCCCAGGCCGTGCTCCCGCTGCTGCTCCGCCCCCGGGCCCTCCGCCCCCGCCGCCTGCACCCCGTCATCCGACAGCGCGCCAGGGAGGCCCGGCGGGGACCAGGCCAGGCCGCCCTTGCCCTCAAACGGCGAGCTGCCGTGTGCGGGTTGCGCCTGAATGCGCACCTGCCCCGTCCCCGGCCCTGCAACTCCACGCGCATACGCCCCCGCCCCCCGCCCTGCAGCCCGGTCCGGGTCATCCAACGACTTGCGCATTATGCTGGTGGGCTGAGTTGGGGCATGGTGTGGGTATGGGTGGCCAGGGCTTTGGGCACCCGCACCGACGCCCAGGCCCCCGCCGGTGCCCAACGGCGGGGCTGTCGAGCCATGCCAGCGGTAACCCCCGCCCGACGGCGGCGGCGGCGGGGGCTCGCCGTCAACACGGAAGCGAACCGTCGGCGTCGGGGGCATCGCCGTGCCCCGTCCTTCCGCCGCCTCCGCCGCCTGCTGCTGCTGCTGCTGGTGCTGCTTCTTCTGCAGCTGGCTCATGCAGGAGGCGCCGTGGTGGGGCAGCGGCAGGGGCGCCGCTGACCTGGACGCCGCCGCCGCCACACCGCTGCCGCCGCCTGCAGTAGCCACCCTTGCCCCCGGGCCGTTCGCGACGGCACTGGGCGGCACTGCACCGGCCCCACCGGCAGCAAAGCTTGGCCCTGCTGGGTGTGTGTTTGGCGGCGGGGGCGGCGGCGGGGATGGCGACGGCGACGGCGGCGGCGGCAGGTCCTCTATGCCGCAGGGCCCCACGCGGTGGCCCGCCTTCCACTGTGTAATGGCGGACGTGGCGTACCTAGAGGGGTGTACGCATACGGCATATGGGTGCCGGTGGGAGGGGCGCAGCGTGCAGTCGTTGGTGCATTCACGGCCCCCTTGACGCACAGCCTTGCTCAAGCCGTACCAAGCGCAAGCTTCGGCCTTTCGCTGGGCAAACCACGACCGTACATCGGCCAAACCCCGCGCGCTAGTTTCTCTCCTTCCTACCCACCTGTACGCGTCCTTGACCACCCGGTCCATGGCCGCCGGGTCCGCCCCCACGCCGCCAGAGTAGCCGCTCTTGGCCCCTGCCCCCGGCGGCCGCAGGTACAGGTCGATGCGGTGCTCCGCCGCCACGCGCCGCAGGCTGGCGGCGTGCGTCATCCACGTCAGCTTGTTGATGAGCGAGGCGTAGCGCAGCGGCCGCAGCGAGGAGGCGGGCGAGGAGGAGGAGGAGGAGAAGCGCCACGAGGGCACGGGGCACCAGCGGTCCCACAGCAGGCGCCAGCCGGAGAGGCCGCCGTCGTATGTGGCTAAGTTGCGCCAGCCTGGGTGGGGAAGGGGGTGTGCGGCAGAGGGCGGCGGGACACGGCAGTGGGTCACGGCTTGGCACCTGGGTGGGAGCTAGGCAGGGCAGGTGGATGGCATGCTGGATGGACGTGCTGTCGGTGAGTGAGATAGATGGGGCATAGGATGATACGAGCAGGCTGCTAATAGGAAAATGTATGCCGACCCGGTTGCCCGTGCGCCTGGCCGTGTCGGCAAGCCCTTCCCAGCCAGCCCACGGTCCCCGCACTCCGTCCCCCGGCCCCCTGCTCACCCATCTCGTCCCGCCCCTCCACGTCCACCACCAGCACGCTGTCCACTCCCATCAGGCTGCGCATCACGTCCACGGGCGTGTTGTTCATGTAGCTGGAGGGAGGGGAGAGGGGGCAGGCACGTTGAGGAATAGGACAAACTTCGCCAGTGCCAATTACTGTACGGGCAGCACGGTCGGTCAGTGCCGACACCCGCGAAAGTAACGCTGCTGCCATTTCAAAGCCACTAATTCTCCCTCGGTGTTCACCCTCGAGCAACCCCCCCGGGCCAGTGCCAAGCCGCCTTCCCCCCTCCCCGCACGCACCCTCCGTCCACCAGCAGGCAGCCGTCCTCGCACACGGGGGGCAGCAGACCCACGATGGTCATGGAGGCGCGGACCTGGGGGGTAGGAGAGGGGATACGTTCAACGTCAGATACTAGCTCGTCAGGAGCAAGCCGTAGCATAGGGGAAATGAGTCTTAAGGAGCGGGGAAGGGGCAGCAACCAGTTGGCAATCAGGAGAGGAGGGTCTAGTCGGCCGTCGGCCAACAGGGCTTTGGCAAGGACAGAACGGCGCAAGGGTAGAGCTGAGTAGGACTGAAAGCGCACTGCGGTGCAGTCCGGCCCCGTCCTGCCCCTCGCTCACCAGCTTCCACAGCAGGCCTGTCGTGTGCACGCTTGCCTCGCCCCGCGTGAGGTTGGTGGTGACGCAGAAGAAGGGCAGCCACAGGTCCTCCAACCGCTGGGGGCAGAGGAGGGCAACCGCAGGGAGATCAGGGGAGTGGGGTGCGCAGGATTCGCGAAGAGAAGGGGACAGATTCGCGAAGAGAAGGGGACAGACGGAGGGAAGTGGAACGCTGGCGAGTGCAATCATGTGGAACATCAGGGAGAAACAGCCAGGAACCGGTGACCAGGTAACCTTCCACCTAGCACACTACACTGGCACACTACGCTGGAGTCACGAGGCGCTGTGCTCAAGGAAAGCCAAGGACCATACACTGTAGCCTATTCCAACCACCCACAACAGCCAAGGCGGTCCTGCTCCCCCAGCCGCTCCTCCTCTCACCTGCGCCCCCCGCGCAAACACCCTCTTGACGGCGTCGTCGAAGGCGCTGCCGCTGAACAGCGACAGCACGGGCAGCGTGAGGTCGGCCAGCAGGCGCCGCACGCTGCCCAGCTGCGTGGCGTACGACAGCACGCCCTGCTGCAGCGCCTCGCGGCCCAGGCCCTGGGGGTGGGTGGTCGTGGTTGGGGCAGAGGGGGAGGACAGGGTTGATGGAAGGTATTGAGGAGCTGGGTCGCGAGAAGGGCAGGGCCAAAGCTGCTGTCTCCCTGCCGAGGCCGCTGTCCGACGCTCAAAAGGTTACCATACCTAAGGTCACTCGGGCCCGCGTGTATGAGCAACAAATTTCCGCTAGGGGCCCCCGGTCCTTTGTTTCAGCTACTTCTCAGTCCCGCTGTGGGTGGCCCGCCCCCCACCCAAGCCACGCCTGCCCCACCTGTGCGTACAGCGCCGCCATGAAGGCCCCCTGGCTGGTGCCCCCCACGCAGTCCAGCGGCACCCCCGCGTCCTCCAGCGCCGTCAGCACCCCCAGGTGCGCCAGGCCCCGGCTGCCGCCGCCGCACAGCACGATGCCCACGGCCTTGCCCGCGATTATGCGGGCCAGCCTGTTGCGACAGGGGGGCAGGGGGGCAGGGGAACGCCCAAGTACGGCAGCCGTAACGGATCAGCACGGGGGGCTGGGAGCGGCTGAGACTTTTACGCAGGTCAGTGAAACTGCTGAAGGTGCATGTGGGCAAACACGGCAACGCGCAGCAAGCACTTGTCGTGTGAAACAGCAAACCGTGGCCAGTTTCAGGCAGTGCCGCACTCGCAGGCCAGGACAAGTGTCCTCTTCACCTGGTTCCCACTTCTGGGCCCCTCCGCCCTACCTCTGCACGTCCCCCTGCCTGCCCAGCCGCACGTGGTGGTGGCGCGACAGGTTGGGCCGCGCCGCCAGCCAGTCCGCCGTGCCCGCCGGCGGCAGCGCGCCGCCCCCTGGGGGGTCGGGGTGCAGCACCACCAGCTCCACGCGCCGCAGCATGGCGGCAGAGGAGGCGCCGAACAGCGCGGCAAGCTGCTGCTGGTGAGGCCTGGGGGCACGAGGGCCGGGGACAAGAGGCGTGTGTCAAGAAGGCGGGGCCGGAGGCGGGAGCGGAGGGCGTAACTTGGGGCGCAAGGAAACGTCCAGGGCTTCACAAGCACTGCGTAAAATATCCGCCGTAAGGAATTGGCGGGGCTCGTCGCAGCAGCCGGCAAGGGTGGCTGACAGCCTGTGCTCACCTAGAGTGTGCCGAGGGGAGCACGAAGGCGGGCAGAGGGGCAGACGGATCGGCCGCTGCGCCGCCAACACCGGCAGCGTAACTGCCGCCTCCAGCTGCCGCCGCACCCACGGTTGCCCCCGAAGCGGACACGGAGGAGGCCCGGGAGGGGGGCATGGAGGACCCGGGGGAGGAGGTGGAGGTCAGGGGATGCGGGCCGTTGGGAGTGGGGCCGTTGGGGGCGGCGCCGCTGCTGCTGGCGCGCCTGTGGGTGCCGTTGGGGGCGGTTGCAGCAGGGACGGGGGCAGGGGAGTCCCCTGCAATGCCGCTGCCGTGGCGCAGGGGCGAGCGGTGGCTGTGCGGGAGGGAGTGTCCGAGTGCTGGTCCTGCGGGCGTGGGTGGTGTGCTTAGGTGTGCGAAGGAGGCGGAGGGGGTGATGGCTGCGGAGGTGGCGTTGGAGGTGAAGACGGAGAAGGGGCGCAGCGAGGAGGCGGCGGGCGTGAGGCCGGAGCGCAGCGGCTTGGGGCGCGCGAAGGCGGGGGAGGCGGCGTTGAAGACCAGCAGGCTCTCGGGCTGCGACAGCGCGGGGGTGGCGCCCTCGGGGGCCACCAGCAGGATGCAGTCGGCCTGCGGGCGGCATGGGGGCTCGGCGGGTGAGGCGTGGCATGGAGGCCTGGGTGGCGCGCAAGCGAGCTCCGTACAGCTGGTGATGAAGGGTAAGGTTTACGCGCAAAGCGACATCCCTGCTTACACGACGGGGAGGTACAACGGCGTGTACACCCTTTCCCACCTTCCCTGCCTCAAAGAGTCACCGCACCTGCGCCACGCACACCGCCGACCATGGCGTGGCCGTCACGTCCGCCTCCAGCAGGATGAAGCGGTACTCCTCCTCCTGGGCAGCCATCCAGCTGGTCACCTGGGGACGGGCAGGGGAGGGCGCAGAGGGAAGGGCGATGCAGTGGCTCCAGGTGGTGGCGCAGGAGGTGACACGGCGGGCAGGAACCACCGCGCCGGCAACGCCTCTTACCTATCGCAGCGCAGGTACAACTCAGCGCCAAGGCTAACTCTGCCCCCCGGCCCCCACCTTGGACCTGTAGAACAGCACGTCCAGCCGCTCGCAGGCGATGGGGAACTGCAGCGACAGCACCGTGGCGTCCAGCAGCAGCACGGGGCCGAACTGGCCCAGCGCGTCCTTCAGGCTGCCGCTCAGCCGCTTCACCGCCGTCAGCATCGCCACGGCGCCGGCCTGCTGCCGCGCGAACCCGGCGGAGCTGCGCCACGAGGCGCCGGCGGCGGCTTCCCCGCCGCCGTCGCCGGACCTATGCGGAGTCCGCCCGCGGCCGTGGCCCATGGCGGCGGCCTCCGCCGCCGCCAGAGCCGCCGCCGCCGCTGCGACGTCGTTGGGCGACCCCGCAAACGCCGCCGCCATGGCTGCCTGCGCGGTGGCGTCGGGCAGCACGCCCGCCGGCATGATGGCGATGGTGACGATCTCGCCGCGGCGGCCACCGCCGGAGCGCGGGCCGCGGCCGCCGCCGCCGGCCGCCAGCTGCCCCGCGCCCCTCAGCGGCGTGAGGCCCAGGCGGGCGGGGTTGGGCAGGCCCGGGTCGGAGGAGCGCAGACCCATGGGCCGTGGAGAGGGGTGGGAAGGCATAGAGGAGGGGACGCCGGCGCCGGAGGAGGTGAGGCTGTTGGCGGCGGCGGTGTGGGTGCTGCCGGCACCACGGTCGCTGCGAACCCTGCGGGAAGAGGGCCAGGTTGAGAGCGGGACCAGGTTGAAGCCTGATGTAATCTTGATGTTCCACAGCAAAGCACAGGTCCGGGGGATGCTTTGCGTGTTCCAAGCACGTGTGCTTATGTTTCGCCCTGAGAGCAAGGCACCCCGCACGCCGCCCGACCGAACGCGCGCACCTGGAGTCCCACGCCGCCACCAGCCTGCGGGCGATGTTGGAGAAGAGCTTCGACAGCGCCAGCGGGGAGTCGGCGGAGATGACTCGGAACGCAGACCTGAAGAACGGGACAAAGAGAGGGAGGAAGGAGGCATCGCCTGAAGCGCATGAGGCGTTGAGGATCAGGGAAACACGGATGCCTGCATGCGAGAGCAAAGCGTTTGACAAGATGAAAGGATGCAAGAGAGGAGGGCAGGAGGGGAAGTAGGAGGGGAAATTGCGCAAAGGCGCTCTAAAAGGTAGGTGTGAGACTGTAGCAGGGAAGACGTGTGGCAGCATGTGTGCGCCGAAAGGAAGGGCGCACCAGGCAAGCACGACCTTGCCTGCCTTCTACCAGCTGGAGGAACACGGTGTGGGCATGGGGCAAGGCAGGACGCATGCACCCGCCCAAAGCTGCACACCCACATCAGTTCTCGCACGCCCCGGCCCACCTGCTCATGCGCACCAGCTCCGAGTCCCTCACGCACAGCGCGGTGGTGTCGTGGTGGCCGCCCGTGATGGCCCACACGGCGCCCACAGCCTCGCCGCGGCCCACCTGGGAGGGGCGAGCGCGCCGGCGGTGTCGGGGGCCAGCGGCAGCAGCAAGACGGGCGTGGCATGTTGAGGTAGGGCTAACCGACATGGTAAGCCACCGAATGACTTGTCAAGCAACCGGACTCCGGGGCGCGCTGCACAGCCACACCAACATGCACAGCTTCGGTACGCACTCAACTCCTCGGACTGCAGCTGATGAGGCATACGGCATATTGGTGTGGTACTACATAACCGCTGCACCCACAGCCCCCACCTCCTCCTCCAGGTGCAGCTGCCTGGCCAGCGTGACGGGGTGCTGCGTCTCGTGCAGCAGCCGCAGCCGCCCGCTGATCACAACGTACAGGCACTCGGCGAAATCGCCTGCAGGTTGGGAACCAGGTCCAGGGCCGGCAGGCCAACTTTTACAAAGGTTTGAGGCCAGACGGGTTGCAAGGCGAAGCGTAAAAGGCAGACAGTACAAAAGCTCACTCCAAGCGGGAGTGCCGTACACGCGTACAGGCCATGGTCCCACTGCACTGCAGTGGCCAGAACCCCTTATGGCCTTCACTTCGCACCCGTCCTGCACCCCCGCACGCCCGCACCCCGGCTCGACCCACCCTGCCTGTACGCCACGTCCCCCGACTCCAGCCACATTCGGTTGAGCCCCAGGCTGATGAAGCGGCGGATGATGGGCCCCAGGGCGGCGCTGGCGCACAGCAGCAGCCGGATCAGCAGGCCGGGGTCGTCAACCACAAGCGCCTCAAGTGTCTGGGTAGAGGGCGGGGGCAAACGGAAATTGTTTAGGGCAAGGAATGGAACGTGGGACCGGGATTGGTGCCGCTGCGGGCGCTTAAGAAGCGCAGACTCAAGGCATAAAATTTAAGGGTCCAGGTAATTCCGGCCCTCCTGCGCCCCACCTGCCATGAGAAGGCCACCAGGCGGGCAGGCTCCAGCGCCACCACCTTGCAGCGGGCCGCCGTGGAGGACAGGAAGGCGGCACACGACACCAGGCTGCCTGCGGGTACGCGTTGGTGGGGTACGGAGGGAAGGGTGTTCGGCGGCGGGGCCAAGGAGCCGGCGGCGGGTTGGGGAGGACACGTGAGGAGACGCATGCAGGTCGACAAGGCATGCCGGCGTCAAGAGAGTGAGGTATCGCACACTAGCCTGCAAACCTTTAACCGTGACGCAAGCTCGCCTTGCCAGGGTGCTAGCAGGCACGCGGGCTTGCGGCCCTCGGCCAGCCTCGGTAAACGTGCCCCACTACGCAGTATCGGTACCCCGACAACTGCAACTCCTCCACCCGCCTCCGCTCCCCCTCCACACCCGTTTGGCCTACCCGGCGATATGAGCGCGCTCTCCTGCACCACCGGCCCCGGCCCGCCCCCTCCCCCTCCCGGCGGCGCCCCGTCCTCTCCCCCCGCCGCGCCGCCCGCCGGCCGCTCCGCCAGCAGGTGTCCGTCCAGCAGCACGTACAGGCAGCCGGCCGCCCAGTCCACGTCCTGCAGCAGGCCGCCGGGGGCCAGCGGCAGCTGCGTGCCCACGCGGGAGCGGGGGTCTGCGGGATGGGGTGGCGGGGCAGCGAGGCAAGCGGGGCTGGGGTTAAGGAAGGGGTGCACCCACATGCGGGCCCGTTGTGCTCGTGCGAGTCTGGCAGGCAAGGCTTGGGCAAGGATGGTAAGGTTGCGGATAGTGAGGAAGCGGTGTGCGTGACAGGAGGGTTTGTGAGCGGGCGCGCTCTCCACCGCACAGCGTGCGTTTACGACACTTCACACCGCTTCGCTCGCTGTGCAGGTGCCGGTGCTTGCCAGCCGGTGCCTCACCGCTGAGCACTGCCCAGGTGTCGTCGTCCAGGTGCGCCTCCTCCACGTCCACCACGTCCCAGCCGTTGGCCAGGCAGGCGCGCGCACCCAGCACGAAGGAGCGGCGCAGGGACTGCGCGCGGGGCGGCAGCATGCGGCACACGGGGCCCTGCGGGGAGGGGGAGACAGGGACCAGGAAGGGGTCCATAGGCACAGGGTCTGCCTGTCAACCCTGTGAGTGCAAACCAAGGTTTAGTGCCACGCTCATGGCGGTCGGATCAGGGGGCCAGCATAGGCACGTCGACACGGCGCCGTCGAGTGTGCCGTACGCCGTACGCCGCACCTGCGGCCGCGTCGAGTCGTTTGCGTACGGGTCCTTGGACGACGCTTCGCCGCCGGCAGGGGCGCCCCGCGCCGACCACGCCGCCGCCCGCTCGCCGCCGCTGCCCTGCCGGCCGTACGATGGGTCGGACGACGCCGCAGGTGGCGGCGGCTGCGAGCCCGCTGACGCCATCGTGCCGAACGCTTTGCCGCCGGAGCGGTAGTGCTGCGTGTGCGGCGGCGGGATGAGGACAGGCTCGCTGCCGCCGTCGGCCCGCGCCGTCGCCAGCGCCGACGCGCCGCCTGAGCTAACGCCGCCCGCGGAGGACGGATGAGGTGCCCCCGCACCCGCCGCTGACGCCACCGACTCGTGCCCTGTGGGTCCCCCGGCTTCTGCACGCCCAATCCCACCGCCGCCGCCACCGGTAGACACAGCTACCTGCGTCGGCGGCACAGCTGACGTCGTGGGCACGTTGGCCATGAGCGCCGCTGCGGCCGCGGCAGCGGCAGCGGCAGCGCTCGCCGCCCCAGTGCCCTTGCCGCTGTTAGGTTGCAACCCCTCCAGCCGCTTCGGCGGGCCGCCGCCGCCGCCATTACCCATGCCGCCGCGTGCGCCGCCGAGGCGCGCGGAGGCGGCGGCGGAGGCGAGGAGCTCGTTGAAGGTGGGCTCCGACGGCGCCAGCGGCGACGGCGCGCGGCTCGAGCCCGACGCCGAGCTGACGGAGGGGCCGCTGCTGACGGTGAGGGAGGCGACGGACAGCAAGCTGCTGGCCTCCGCCGGCACCGCCTCCGCCGCCTTAGCTGCGCTGGCCAGCGGCGGCTGCAGCAGCCGGGCCCCGCCGGCGCACACGTCCTGGCTGCGGCTGCGCAGGGCGGTGGCGTGGCGCACCCGCTCCGCGCCGTGCACGCTGCCCTCCACCGAGCGGTACCCGGCCACGGTGGGCCGGATTTCCGCCCACACCGCCGGCTGCCGCTCCCCCTGCACCTCCACAACCTGCAGCCGCAGCCGCAGAAGGGGCTCATCCTCCTCCTGTGCCTCCTCCTCCCCCTGCCCCTCCCGCACCCCTTCCCCCGCAGCCGCCTGCCCCCAAAGCCTCCCCCCCGGACCCACATCACCCTCCTCCACCCCGCCACGCACCCTGCCTCCCGCCCCGAACACCCCCGAACCCGGCCCCGGCCGCTGCGACTCCGACGCAGACCGCGACGCCGCCGCCGACCCAAACAGGCCCTCCCCCGGGTCCGTCTGCGTGCCGATGTCGTGCCCGACCAGGTTGCTCAGCGAGCGTGTCAGCAGCGGCTCGCGGCCCGCGCCGCCCGCCGCCGCCGCCGCCGCCACGGCCCCCAGCGCCGCGTCCTGCTCCGCGCTGGGGCGCTTGGGGCGGTGCAGCTGCAGCTGCAGGAAGTCGGCCAGCACGAAGTGTGCCACGCGCCACAGTCGGGCCAGGCCCTGGGGGCAAGGGAATCCGCATGTTCAGGTTCCAGGAAACTGATCGAAGCAGGACGTACTGGTGGGAAGGCATAGCCCCTGGCAACTCGCAACCGCAACTCCTCGGTCCTTTGCCTGGACCCTAGTCCCGACCGTGCCCAGACACCTAGGACTAAAATGCTTCCCGCACTACTCTTCGCCAGCTGCAAGGCAGCTTCCCGCGCCTTCCGCACCTGCTGCAGGTACAGCAGCAGCGCGCGCGGGTGCATGTGCACGAACTCCATGAACAGCTCGCGGGGCACGTTGACCAGCAGGCAGCCGGTCTGGGGGGTGGGGGTGGG
>VFQN01002740.1_pt1 | contig 26490 bp, 23 predicted proteins | sample 3512371 | NCBI WGS metagenome assembly VFQN01 (sample SAMN10412370, study PRJNA504923) | tailings metagenome | isolation source: Replicate 2 from Balatoc abandoned mine | place: Philippines: Itogon, Benguet | collected 2017-08-28 | reverse complement strand
CGCAGCCATTGGAGCCGAGGAAGCCGAAGATCTCGCCGCGCTCGATGCGAAAGCTCACATGGTCGACCGCGATGAAATCGCCAAAGCGCATCGTCAGGCCTTCGGCCACGATGGCAGGCGGTCCGCCGTTCGCTTCGAGACGTGGCACAGACGGCGCAACCCGCGCCCCGCGCCGTTCCGGGCGCTGCAGCTCGATGTAGGCCTGTTCGAGAGTGGCGGCGCCGGTGCGCGCAAGCAGTTCGACCTGGCTCCCGTCGGCGATGACCGCGCCATCGTCGATCGCCACGATGCGATCGAAGGCCCCGGCCTCCTCCATATAGGCCGTCGTCACGATCACCGTCATGGTCGGCCGCTCGGCCTGGATACGCGCGATCAGCGTCCAGAACTGGCGGCGCGACAGCGGGTCGATGCCGGTTGTCGGTTCGTCCAGGATGAGAAGATCGGGATCATGCACCAGCGCGCAGCACAGCCCGAGCTTCTGCTTCATCCCGCCGGAGAGCTTTCCCGCCGGCCGATCGGCAAAGGGAAACAACCCGGTGACCCGCATGAGTTCGTCGACGCGTCGGCGCCGGCGATCGTCCGGCTGACTGTAGAGCCGGGCGAAGAAGTCGATGTTCTCGTAGACCGACAAGGTCGGATAGAGATTGCGTCCGAGTCCTTGCGGCATATAGGCGATGCGGGGCGCGGCCTCGCTGCGGTGCGCCGCCGAGGCCATGTCACCGCCCAGCACTTTGACTGACCCACGCTGTATGCGGCGAACCCCCGCGATCAGGCCGAGCAAGGTCGACTTGCCGACCCCGTCTGGGCCGACAATGGCGAGCTTGCAGCCAATCGGGATGGTCAGAGCCAAATCGCGAAGAGCGACCACCCTCCCATAGGCATGCCGGACGCCCGACAGGCTGACGGTTGCGGCAGGGTCAGCCTCCATCGGGCAGCCTCGGCGCAAGCTCGGTCGGCCAACGCGCGTCCCCCGTCACCTGGACATAGGCGGTGCCGGTCATTCCCGCCTTCAAATAACCGCGCTCCGAGGCGACCAGCGCCGGGTCGATGTGCAGCTTGACGCGATACATCAGCTTCTCGCGCTCGTTCGCCGTCTCTACGAATTTCGGCGTGAACTGCGCGTCGGCCGAGACGAAGGACACGGTCGCCGGCAGAACAAATCCGCCCGGGCCATCCAGCACGACGCGCGCTTGCGAGCCGACCGCCACGCGACCGGCGGAGGCCGTCGGAAGATAGATCGTCATATGCGCGTCCGAGAGATCGAACACGGTCAGCACCCGACCCCCGGCGCCGACAACCTCGCCGGTTCGCGCCAGACGATACTCGACGCGGCCGGACGCCGGCGCCCTCAAGGTCATGTCGGCGATGGCCGCATCGATTTGATTGACCTGCGCCTCGGCGACTTCGACCGAGGCCTTGGCGTCCTCGACCGCGGCCTTCGCGGTCTGCAGCGAGGCCCGCGAGATGTCGCGTTGCGCCGTCCGGCGATCGAGCTCGGCCTGCGTCGAGGTATTCGTCCGCATGAGGTCGATGACGCGCTGGAGCTCGACTTGCGCGAGATTCAACTCGGCTTCGCGCAGGGCAACACCCGCTTGGGCGCTCGCCACGCTCTGGTGACTGCGGTGAACGGCGGCTCTCGCGGCCGTCAATTGCGCCTGTATCTCGCTCGTATCGAGCCGGGCGAGGACATCGCCCTTCCTGACATTGGCCCCTTCGTTCACGCCGACTTCGGCCAGACGTCCGGCATATTTGCTTGTGATGTCGACGCGCTCGACCTCTATCCTTCCATTCACCCGCACCAATCCCGCCGGCACGCGATTTTGCGTTCCAAGCCAATAGACATAGGCAGCGGCCGCAGCGGTAGCGACCAACACGGCGACGACGATAACAGACGATCTGCGCACTTTAGCTTCCCTTGGACAGCAAATGCCCGCCGAGCAGGCCAATCTGGCAATTGTCACCACGCATTGTTCAGCACTCAACCAAGAGCGACGAGAGACCGACGTGTCGTCCTGGCGTGAGGCGCATACTTATCCAAAGTACTTCGTTCGCAGACGACGATGCATGTTGGGAAAGGCGCAAACTTTAACTTAAATCAAGGTTGCGTTCGGCTGTCTAGCTGCCGCGACGGCTTGCTAGGTTAAGTCAGAAGCGCCCGGAAGTGACGTCAAAAAGACTACCGCCCGAACGCCCGGGGACAGCGCAGAACTTAATCTCGATTAAAGAATCGGGCTGCCGCGCGGGCTTTATCAGCAATCTGTCTGCGTCTCCACGCAAGAACTCTTGAAGTCGACCCCGCGCCCCGCCGCACACCGAGACGAGACTACGAAAGACAAAGAATGGCCCCTGCCCTAGCTTCGAAGATTTCACGTTCGGTGATCATCGCGCTGCCTGGCAACGAGGCCTTTGCGCAAAAGCTTGCGAACGCCGGCGCCGGCGAGTTGGGGGCGATCGAAACGCGCAACTTCCCCGACGGCGAAACCTATCTGCGCCTCGCCACGGACGTGGCGGGCAAGGCGGTGCTGCTGGTTTCGACGCTCGCTCGCCCCGACGAGGGGTTCCTCCGGCTCGTCTTTCTTGCTGATGCGGCACGGTCGCTTGGCGCAGCCACGGTCACGTTGATCGCTCCCTATCTCGCCTATATGCGGCAGGACCGCCGCTTCCGGCCGGGCGAGGCCATCACCTCGCGAACCTTCGCGCGCCTGATTTCGTCCAGCTTTGACCGGCTCGTCACCGTCGATCCGCATCTGCACCGCTATCCCACGCTTTCTGCCTTGTATGAGATTCCGGCGCTGACGCTCCATGCCGCGCCGCTCCTGGCCGACTGGATCGCTGCGTCGATCGCGAAGCCGCTCATCATCGGCCCGGATGAGGAAAGCGAGCAGTGGGTGTCCGCGATCGCCGCGCGGATCGAGGCCCCGCACGCGGTGTTACGCAAGATCCGGCATGGCGACCGCGATGTCGAGATCGCGCTGCCCGACCTCTCGCAATGGAATGGGTTGCAACCCGTTCTGGTCGACGACATCGCTTCGTCCGGCAATACCCTCATCGAAGCGGCAAGCAAGCTGCCGCCGCTGGGATTTGCCCGTCCCGACGTCGCGGTCGTGCACGGCATTTTCGCTGGTGATTCCTATACACGGCTGGCGCCGCTCTGCGGCAGGATCGTCTCTTCCGATTCCGTCAGCCACCCGACCAATGCGATCGCGCTCTCGCGGCTGATCGCCGACGCGCTTGCGGCTGCCGACGCGCCCGATCCCGAACTCGTCCGTCATCGACGCCCACCCGAGCCGGTCGATGACGTCGAACGCGCCGGCATCGATTCCTTCCCTGCAAGCGACCCTCCGCCCTGGACCGGCGGGGTCGCATAAACCGGCAGACATCGAGAAGGCAGACCTTCCAGGAAAGACAGCAGCGCATGGCCGAGACGACGTCATCAGCCTTCGAACCCTCTCCAGCCTTCGAATACTGGCGCGCCGGTTACGGCCCAATCACGCATAGCGATCAGACGGTCGAGCGCATTCGCGCGCTCGCGCAGGCGCCCAAGCTGAATTCGGACGCGCTATATCACCTGCTCGCCGCCGCCGACCGTCTGACCGCTGCTGCGATGTGGACGGTCGTCCACATGACCTATGCCAAGCGCGTCGACCTCTCCGGCGCGCCGCTGCCGGCCGAGGCCTTTAAGGCGGCTCCGGAGGGCCATACCGGCGGATCGCTGAACATGGTGCCCGCCTTTGTCGGCTACCTGACCGCGAACGCGCTCTCGGCAACCACCCGCTCTTGGATGATGGGACAGGGCCATTGCGTCGCCGCGATCGAGGCGATCAATGCACTCACAGGCGATGTCTCCGATGCGCAGAAGGGACGATATGACCGCAGCGAGACGGGCCTGTCCCAGCTTGCCGCCGATTTCTATTCCTACGCCATCGATGCCGACGGCCGCCCTGCGGTGCCGATCGGCAGCCACGCCGGACCGAACACGGCCGGCGCTATCTCCGAGGGCGGCTATCTCGGCTTCGCCGAGGTCCAGTATGTTCATGCGCCGCTGCCGGGAGAGAACCTGGTCGCCTTTCTGAGCGATGGCGCCTTCGAGGAGCAGCGCGGGTCAGACTGGACGGCGCGCTGGTGGCGCGCGGAGGATAGCGGCCTCGTGGTGCCGATCATGATCCTGAATGGGCGACGCATCGAGGAGCGAGCGCAGATTGCGCAGCAGGGCGGCGCGGAGTGGCTCGCCGATCATCTCAGGCTCAACGGCTTCGATCCCTTCGGCATCGACGGCAAAGACCCGGCGGCCTTCGTCTGGGCGATCCTGACAGCCGAGGAGCGCCTCGGCCGGTTTATCGCCGATCCGGCCCGCGCCTATCCCGCCCCTATTCCCTATGTCATTGCCGAGACGGTGAAGGGCTTTGGCTTTCCGGGCGCCGGTACGAACGCGGCGCACAACCTGCCACTCCCCGCGAACCCCTCGCGCGACGCCGCTGCCCGCAAAGCCTTCAACGACGCGGCGCGGGCCCTGTTAGTAACGCCTGACGACATCGAGGCGGCGGTCGCTGCGATCGCCGTCCATGGAAAGCAGAACCGGCCAGCGGAGAGCCGCCACCCGCTCGCGGTCCGCCATCCGTCAGCGCCGGACCTACCTGCGCCGGCCTGGACCGAGATCGGCGCATCGGCCGATTGCGCCATGCATGCGCTCGATCGCTGGTTCGTGCGTCTTGTCGACGCCAATCCCGCCCTGCGGGTGCGCGTTGGCAATCCCGATGAACTGAGCTCCAATCATATGGGCAAGACGCTGGAGCGGCTGCGCCATCGCGTCAATGCGCCGGAGACCGGCGTCGCCGAAGCACGCGACGGCGGCGTGATCACGGCGCTGAACGAGGAGGCGGTCGCCGCCGCGGCCCTTGCGAATAAGGGCGGTCTCAACCTCATCGTCAGCTACGAAGCCTTTGCGATGAAGATGCTCGGCGGCCTGCGGCAGGAGATCGTGTTCGCTCGCCGCCAGCGTGAGGACGGCAAGGAACCGGGCTGGATTTCGGTGCCGCTGGTCGTCACCTCGCACACCTGGGAGAACTCGAAGAACGAGCAGTCACACCAGGACCCGACGCTCGGCGAGGCGCTTCTCGGCGAGATGTCCGATACGGCGCGCGTGCTGTTTCCCGTCGACGCCAACAGCGCCGTCGCCACCATGGCCTCGGTCTTCGGCGGCCGGGGACAGGTCGCCGGCGTGATCGTCTCCAAGCGTGACATGCCGCACCGCTTCGATGGCGAGGCCGCGACCCGTTTCGTCGCCGATGGCGCCGCCCCGATCGAAGGGCAGGCAGAGGACGCGGAGTTGCAGATCGTTGCGATCGGCGCCTACCAGCTCGAAGAGGCGCTCAAGGCCGCGCGCCGTCTGAAAGAGCACGGACGGCGGGTTCTGTTGACGGCGATCAACGAACCGGGCCGCTTCCGCATCCCACGCGACCCGATCGAGGCGCGTTTCGTGGCGACGGACGACGCGCTGAAGCACTTCTTCCCCGTCGGCGTCCCGCGGCTGATCGTGTCGCACACGCGGCCCGAGCCGATGCTCGGCCTGTTGCGACGGCTCGACGGCGGGCCGAAGCACACCGTGGCCCGCGGCTATATCAGCCGTGGCGGTACGCTCGACGTCGCCGGCATGCTGTTCGCCAACCGCTGCTCATGGGCGCATCTGATCGACGCGGCCGCTCCTTTGGCCGGCTGGTCGCGTGAGGACTTTCTGACGATCGCCGAACGCAACGCCATCGATGGGAAAGGTTCACCCGCCGATCTGTACACCCCCACGCATTGAAGGACGACATGCTGACACTCACTTCCCTCGGCGGCGCAGGCACCGTCACCGGTTCGAAACATCTCCTCACCAACGGCGACAAGCGCATCCTGATCGACTGCGGTCTGTTTCAGGGCCTCAAGAATCTGCGCGAGCTGAACTGGGAGCCGCTGCCGATCGCGCCAGCGAGCATCGACGCCGTTATCCTGACACACGCCCATCTCGACCATTCGGGCTATCTTCCAAAGCTGGTGCGTGACGGCTTCCGCGGGAGGATTTACGCGACGTCCGCGACGCGCGATGTGTCGGAGCTCATCCTGAAGGACAGCGGACACCTTCAGGAGAAGGACGCCGAATACGCCAATCGCAAAGGCTTCTCGAAGCACAAGCCGGCGCTCGCGCTCTACGGCATCCATGATGCAGAGCGCAGCCTCGAGTTTTTTTCGACCGTGCCCTTCGACAAGCCAGTCAAGCTGCCGTTCGGCGCAACGCTCACCTTCCGCCATGCCGGCCACATCCTGGGCGCCGCGACCGCCGAGGTCGAATGGGGTGGACGCCGCATCGCCTTCTCTGGCGATCTCGGCCGCTATGCCGATCCGGTTCTGCCCGATCCGGTCCCGGTGCTGGAGGCGGATTACGTTCTGATCGAATCGACCTATGGCAACCGCGTTCACGATCCCGCCGATCCGACCGAAGCGCTCGGTGCTGTCGTCGAACGCACAATCGCGCGCGGCGGGACGGTCGTCGTTCCCGCCTTCGCGGTCGGACGCGCCCAATCGCTGCTCTACCATCTGTGGAAGCTCAAGACGGCCGGGCGCTTGTCGAAGGTGCCGATCTATCTCGACAGTCCGATGGCGATCGACGCCACCGACCTTCTCCATGCCCATCGCGAGGATCATCGCCTGACGCCGGAGCAATGCAAGCAAGTCTGTGCGATCGCGACCTACACGCGCGACGTCGACGGGTCCAAGGGCATCACGGCCAGCCCCTACCCGAAGGTGGTGATCTCGGCGAGCGGCATGGCGACCGGCGGGCGCGTCCTCCATCACCTGAAGACCTTCGCTCCCGACGCCCGCAATACGATCCTTTTCTCGGGTTTCCAGGCGGCCGGCACGCGCGGCCGGGCCATGCTGCAAGGTGCGCAGGAGACCAAGATCCATGACGAGTGGATTCCGGTCCGCGCCGCGGTCGAGGAGCTGTCGATGCTGTCGGCGCATGCCGATTCCAACGAGCTCATGCGATGGCTCTCGGGCTTCCGGCGACCGCCGTCTCGTGTCTTCATCGTGCACGGCGAGGACGAGGGCTCCGAAGCCCTACGCGTCCGCATCGACCGGGAGCTCAAATGGAGCGCCATCGTTCCCCGGCAGAACCAGAAGTTCGATCTATGACGCCTGCCAACACCACGATTCCCGCCCAACCGACGCTGCGGGTCCGCCGCATCCGCCTGCACACGCAGCACCAGGCTGTGGTCGTCATGCGAACCGATTGCCACGTCTGCCGGTCGGAGGGCTTGTCGGCCCGCTCGCAGGTGCTGGTCTCGAACGGCAAGGGTCAAGTCCAGGCGACCTTATTTCAGGTCGACGGCGACGACCTCATCGCCATCGACGAGGTCGGCCTCTCCGAAACCGCCTGGGAAAGGCTCGGCCTCAGCGACGGTGATGCGGTCCGTGTTAGCCATGCGCCCGCGATCGACTCGCTCGCCAGCGTGCGTCACCGCATCTATGGCAATCGGCTGGACGCGCACGCCTTTGCCGACATCCTGAGGGACGTGGTGGCCGGGCGCTACACGGAGGTCCACCTTGCGGCGTTTCTGACCGCCAGCGCCGCCCTCCCCCTCGACGAGACCGAGACCGCCGATCTTACCGGCGCCATGGTGGATGTCGGCGAGCGGATGCGATGGGACTCGCAGATTGTGGTCGACAAGCACTGCGTTGGTGGCCTTCCTGGCAATCGGACAACGCCGATCGTGGTCGCGATCGTCGCCGCCAACGGTTTGGTCATGCCCAAGACCTCGTCACGCGCCATCACCTCCCCGGCCGGCACCGCCGACACGATGGAAACGCTGGCGCCGGTGGAGCTCGACATCGCCACACTGAGACGCGTTGTGGAGAGCGAAGGCGGCTGCGTCGTCTGGGGCGGCGCCGTCCATCTGAGTCCGGCCGACGATATTTTCGTGCGCGTCGAGCGCGAGCTCGACATCGACACCGAAGGCCAGCTTGTCGCCTCCGTGCTGTCCAAGAAGATCGCAGCGGGGTCGACCCATGTCGTGATCGACATTCCCGTCGGACCCACCGCCAAGGTGCGCGGCGAGGACGCGGCCAGCCGCTTGGCGGAGCGCTTGAGCGCAGTCGCGACCCGCTTCAACCTCGCGACGACCTGCGTCCAGACGGACGGCTCTCAGCCTGTCGGGCGCGGCATCGGCCCCGCGCTCGAGGCGCTAGACGTGCTTGCCGTGCTGAACAACGCAGCCGAGGCGCCCGACGATTTGCGTCGCCGCGCCGCCGCTCTGGCCGGAGCCGCGCTTGAGATCGGCGGCAAGGCCGCGAGAGGACAAGGCGTCAACCTCGCGCTCGCAACGCTCGCCAGCGGCCAAGCCTGGTCGAAATTCGAGGCGATCTGCCAGGCCCAGGGCGGCCTTCGTGTGCCGCCGAAGGCGCCCTGCGTCCATCCGCTGACGGCAGTCCGTGCCGGCCGTGTGGTTCATATCGACAACCGCAAACTCTCTCGGCTCGCCAAGCTTGCTGGTGCGCCGGAAGCGAAGGCGGCGGGCGTTCACATGGAGGTCCGGCTCGGCGACGAAGTCGGTCGCGGCCAGCCGCTTCTCCATGTCCACGCCGAGACGACGGGCGAGCTCGCCTACGCGCTCGATTACGCGGCGCGCGCCGGTGACATTGTCGAGGTCGAGGCTTGAAATGGCGTTGGCCAGGCCCGATGCGTCGTGCGCATCGGGCGGACGGATTGGCGAGATTGAGTGTCCGCGCGACTACGCCAGGGCGGGCGTGGCGCGCTTGCGCCAAATAAGCGCCAGCAGATAGGCGGAGATCACCGCGCCGCCAAAGCAGAAAACCGAGATATAGGCGTAGGAGAAGAACACATAGGTGACGATGAGGACGCCGGCGACGAGCAGGCCAAATATCTTGATCTCCCAGTCGCGCACCAGCAGGAACGGCACGATGACGACGGTGGCGTAGATCGCATAGGTCACGGTCCGTGAGACCAGCTCGTCGAGCAGATTAATGTCTTGGTAGCGCACCGCCCAGCGCAGGAACGTCGTCGTCAACCAACCGTCATGCACGAAGTATGGAACGAACTGCAGGCCGCCCAGCATCGCGCCAGCGATGACAAACAGAAGGATGACGTTGCGGCGCGCACTGCGCTCAAGAAAATACGCCGAGACCGGCGCCCAGACCGGCCAGGCAATCCATGTGAAGAACATGTAGAGCAGCGAATACTGAGCGACATGGTGCGCTTTGCCGGCGTGCCCCTCGATCCAGACCAGTCCTTCCACCAATTGTTGCAGGCCAAACAGAAACGGCAGCGTCGCGATCATCAGGTAGCTGCGATCCCGCCGCCAGGCCGACGCAGCGGCGACGGCTCCGGCCGGAATGAGGACGGCCGCGGCGCCGAAGCTGACCTCTGCGGACAAGCACATCTCAGGCGTCCGTTTGGACCAGATTGACGGGACGCCCGGCCGCAAAGCCTTCGATGTTGGTGATCGTGGTCTCCATGATGCGCGCCAGCGCCGCGTCGGTGTTGTAAGCATTGTGCGGCGTGACCAGGACATTCGGGAACCGCAGCAGCACGTGATTGGCGACCAGCGCCTTGGCGTGCTCGACGACTGTCGCATCCCCATAATCCGTCACATTGGCAATGTCGACGCCGCGCTCGCGGCAGGCGGCCAGGTCGATATGGTCGTATCCCGCCGAACAGGTTGCGATGAGTTTCAGCTCGGGCAGTCGATCGATGATGCCGGTATCGAGGCGGGAGGCCACGAGAGGGCTGATCACCTCCGCGTCCCTGAAATCGTCGACCGTGATGATGTTGAGCAGAACCGTCGTGCAGCGGCCTTCGTGCGGCTGAGGTTCGCGGTGGTCTCCTTTGATGCGACGTTTGCGGTGCGCCTCGATCATTGCGCGCTATCGATGGCGCCTCGCGAGCGGCGCGGCTTGCGCGCCTCGCCCTGTTCGAGATCGGCGAGGATCGGGCAGTCGGGACGATTGTCTCCAGAGCAGCAGGACGCCAGATGCTCCAGCGTCGCCGCCATTTCCTCCATCTCCTGGATGCGGCGGCGCAGGTCGGCGATGCGGGCCAGCGCGATCCGCTTCACATCCGCGCTTTGCCGACTGCGATCCCGCCAGAGCTGCAGCAGCTCCTCGATCTCCGCCATCGAGAAGCCGAGATCGCGCGAACGCCGCACGAAACGCAACATGTGCACATCTGTCGTCGAGTAGTCGCGATAACCGGCCGTTGTCCGGCCCGCCTTCGGGATCAGGCCGCTTTGCTCATAATACCGGATCATCTTGGCGCTGACGCCCGAAGCGCGCGCCACCTCTCCAATGTTCACGCTGCGCTCCTTTCCAGCGCCGCAAGTTCGCCCGCCGATCCTCTGACCCGCTGGTTCGCAGCGTCATGCGTGCCCCGCGCAAGCCGCGGGCGGAAACCCCGCAGCCGCAGCGCGTTGCCGAGCACGAACACGCTCGAGAGCGCCATCGCGCCAGCAGCCAGCACCGGAGACAGCAGGATGCCGAACGCCGGATAGAGCACGCCGGCGGCGACCGGAATGAGCACGACGTTGTAAGCGAAAGCCCAGAACAGGTTCTGACGGATATTGCCGATCGTGGCCTTCGACAGCGCGAACGCATCGGCGACACCCTTGATGCTGCCCGACATCAACACCACGTCGGCCGCCTCGATCGCGACATCGGTACCGGTGCCGACCGCAAGCCCGACATCCGCCTCTGCGAGCGCCGGCGCATCGTTGATGCCATCCCCGACGAAGGCGAGCCGGCCATAGGCTTGCTTGAGGCGACGGACCGCTTCGACCTTTCCTTCCGGCGGCACTTCGGCGACGACCTCGTCGATGCCGAGTTTACGCGCGATGGCGCTGGCGGTGCGGGCATTGTCGCCGGTGATCATGGCGACCTTCAGCCCCAGACCGTGCAACACCGCGATCGCGTCGGGGCTCGTGGCTTTGATGGGATCGGCGACCGCGATGATAGCGGCGAGCTTGCCGTCGATCACCGCATAGAGCGGCGACTTGCCCTCATCGGCGAGGCGGCTCGCGGTCGCCGCAAACGGCGTCACGTCGAGGCCAAGCGAGCGCATGAAACGATCGGCGCCGATCTCTACGCGTGCGCCGCCGGCATCCGCGGTGACGCCGAAGCCGGTGATCGACTCGAACCGGCTGACCTCCGGCAGGCGCAGGCCCTCCTGCGATGCCGCGTCCACGATCGCCCGCGCGATCGGGTGCTCGGACTTCGCCTCCACCGCGGCGACACGCGCCAGAACGCCGCCGCGCTGGAATCCCTCGGCCACGTCGAGCTCGGTGAGGACCGGCCGGCCTTCGGTCACGGTGCCGGTCTTGTCGATCGCCACCACCTTGGCGCCCTTCAGCAACTGCAATGCCTCGCCTTTGCGGAACAGGACGCCCATCTCGGCGCCGCGCCCGGTGCCGACCATGATCGAGGTCGGCGTGGCCAGCCCCATCGCGCAGGGGCAAGCAATGATGAGCACCGCGACCGCATTGACGACGGCGAAGGTGAGCGCCGGGTCGGGCCCGAAGATGAGCCAGATCACGAATGTCGCCGCCGCCACGGCCATGACCGCCGGCACGAACCACATCGTCACCCGATCTACCAGGGCCTGGATCGGCAGCTTCGATCCCTGTGCCTCCTCGACCATGCGGATGATCTGCGCGAGCACTGTCGCATCGCCGATAGCGGTCGCCCGGACACTCAACGCACCCTTCTGGTTCACCGTGCCCCCGACGATGGTGCTTCCCGCCGCCTTGGCCACCGGGATCGGCTCGCCGGTGATCATCGATTCATCAATGTAGCTCTCGCCCTCGAGCACGTCGCCGTCGATCGGAACGCGCTCGCCGGGCCGGACCTCGACCACGTCACCCGCCACCACCTCCCCGATGTCGAGGTCGACGACGCTGTCGCCGCGCCGGACATGCGCGATTTTCGGCTGCAAGCCGACCAGGCGCTTGATCGCTTCGGACGTCCGTCCCTTCGCGCGGGCTTCGAGGAAACGGCCGAGCAGGATCAAGGTGACGATCACCGCCGCGGCTTCATAATAGACGTTGACCGTACCGGGCGGCAGGACCTGCGGCGCAAAGGTCGCCACCAGCGAATAGAGATAGGCCGCAAGCGTGCCGACGGCGACGAGCGAGGTCATATCGGGCGCGAACCGCGCCAGTGCCGGCAGACCCTTCGTGTAGAACCGTCGCCCCGACACGAACAGGACCAGGGTCGTCAGCGCAAACTGGATGTACCAGTTTGTCTGCATGCCGATGGTTTGCATGATCAGCTCATGGAGCGCCGGCACGAGATGCGAACCCATCTCCAGTACGACGATCGGCGCGGTCAGCAGCGCCGCCACCGTGAGATCGCGCTTCAGCCCGGCGGTCTCCGCCTCCTTTTGCGCGACGGCCGCCGCATCCGGCGACCCGGCAGCGACAACGCGAGCGTCGTAGCCGGCACCCTTGACGGCCTTGACGAGCAAGGCCGTGTCGATCGACCCTTCGACCGTGGCGCGCTCGGTGGCAAGGTTCACCCGCGCGGCTGCGACACCTGGAACGGACACCAGCGCCCGCTCGACCCGCGCCACGCAGGAGGCGCAGGTCATGCCCTCGATCGGCAAGATCACCGCGTTTCGGCCGGCAGAGACGCCCCTGACTGGCGCATTCATGGCTATATCCTTCCGCAACGGATGCAACTCTTGAGCGGAAGGTGGGGCTTCCAACCGTGGGAAGGTCAAGGCCAAAAAAAGGTGTCGCCGCCTCTTGACCTTCTCACGCTGGAAACCGCCACCTGAATGAGCATGAGAGACAAAAGGAGATCCTCATGCAGTTCCACATCAAGAACATGACCTGCGGCGGCTGCGCCCGCAGCGTGACCAAGGCGATCCAAAGCGTGGACGACCAGGCCAAAGTCACCATCGATCCGAACACCCGCAAGGTCGAGGTCGCGTCGCAGCGCCCGCGCGCCGATTTCGAAGCGGCGTTGCACCGCGCCGGTTATCTGGCCGCCGCAGCGTGACACCGAACAGTGCGGCCCGGCGGCAAGACGGGCCGCGCTGTTCTTGGATTTCAGGCCTCACCGAGCCGGGATGGGTCGCGCGGCACCTCTTGAACAGTTCAACGCGTTCCCTCGCTGTTTTCGCGCGGTATGGCCGCTGCGGGCCGCGTTGAACTGTTCGCGGTCGCCGAGCAGGCGCTGGAACTTCGGCTTCTCAAAAAAAGCATGATCGGGGATCGGAGGGAGACGAGGCATGAGCTAGCCCGCATCCGAGACGCTTGAAATCATTCGTCTGGCTCAGCAGTCGACCCTACCAGCGCATCGTACGCTGGAGAAACTCTGATTGAGATAATCGGGCTGGAAAGGACAAGATCAATGATCGGTCTAATGAGATCCAGCATTCGGCACAGCGTCGCCCGATTCTCTGCGCCACGCCCCCCGGACTTATTCGCGATAGGGCCAGCCGAAATGCGGATTGGCTTCCAGCCAGAACGTATTTCAAGGAAATGGCCGGCATCGTGTGTGAAAACCAGTCGACCCCGGATAGCGGCTCTGCAACCATCTTGACAGGAAATAGATCAGCGGAAAGCCATACATCTCGGTAAAAAGAGGCACACGTCCGCAGCTTGAAGAAGCGATAGGGGAAGAAGATGAAAATCACTGAAGTCAGAATAACCAGAAGCCCGATCCGTCTTCATGGCGTTGACCTCGCTTGTCAATCGGGCCGGCGATAGCCCGGCACCGGATGGAAACCGAAATAGATGGCTACGGCGATCACCGGAGGACACGCCAGCATTAGGACGACAACCAGCGCAGTCCACCATGAGACCCCAAAAAGGAGGAGCACGAGACCGCTCAGCACCAACATGACCGGTAAAAACGCCCATGCGAGGTTGTAGGGTGTAGTGTTCGGCGCTTCCGTCTTGGGTTCAGGATCCGGCGAGTTATGAAGCGATTTTGCACTCATCCTTTCCTCCCTGCCTAAGTCAAAGAAACCTTGTCTCGTATCAAGAGAGCCGAATTGACGATTACCGACAGCGAACTCAGCGCCATGGCCGCGGCAGCGATAATCGGGTTCAGGAACGGAAGCAACTGATGCATGCCGCGATCAGACACGAATAGACCGAACAGCACACACAGCACGTAGGTGATGACCGAGAACGAGGCGAGACTCAGCCCCAAGGGCACAACGGCAAGGCGTGCAGCGCTGTTCATGACAGCTCTCCTATTTCAGCGGCATACCGGCGTCGATTAGCGAGGCCCATGCGGCATCTGCCCAGGCTGCATCTGGCCCTGCGGCATCGATCCGGGTTGTATTGGAGCCACCGGTGCAGTTGGCGCTTGCCGCTGCAACTGTGCGTGCATCATCTGCATCATCCCCTGCATCATCTGCATCATTTGCATCATGCCTTGCATCATCTCACGGTCCGAGACGCCGCCTTGCGCAATCTGCCCCGGCTGCATTTGCATTCCGCCTCGCATCATGCCGGAGGGAGCCGTCGCTTGGCCTTGCATCATCGGGCAGTTCATCATCCCGCCTTGCATCATGCCCCCGGCCATCATCCCCCCTGCCATAATCTGAGACCCCGGTGCAGACGCTTGATCAGTCTGCCCACTTGGCACGGTAGTCTGCCGCGCATTGACCCCAAGCTTGTCTAGCGTCGCTTTGTCAGGCTCGCCGGTGACGGGCAGGTGATGCTGTGATTGATACTTCCGGATGGACGCGCGGGTTTGGTCATTCAGGACACCGTCACTGTTCGTCGCGATGCCCTGCTTATTGAGCGCCTCCTGCAAGGACTTGATGGTCGCCTCTGACAAGGCGGCCGAGGTCGCCGGTGTCTGCGCGAAGACGGCGACATTCGTCTGAGCGGCTGCCAGCAGCAACGCTGCGACAGCTACCGAAACAACAAAGCGAATCCTCCTCAACATGATCTGCATGATTCATTCTCCGTTATGCGTGCAGCGTGTTTGGTTCAGCTCTCGTAACTCAGGGTCGTCATCATGCCAGTCGCCATGTGATAGAGATGGTGACAATGAAACGCCCATTGACCGGGATTGAGAGCGTCAAAGGCGATCGTTACAGCGCGATGCGGAGGGATATGCACCGTATCGCGCATCGCTCCCCCGAACCGATGGGTGTCCACGGCGATTACCTGGAAGTGATGGCCGTGGAGATGCATCGGGTGCGCCATCGTGGTGTGGTTGGTCATGGTGACCTCAACTCGGTCACCCCGACGCACGACAAGCTTCGGTTGCGGTTGAAGCGCCCACTCGTAACCCTCCGCTTTTCCATTGAGCGCCATTTCGAAGCGCTTGTTCGCGAAGCGTGACGCTGGCGTTTTAAGTGCCCGCAGCTTTTGTTCGAGCAGGAGATCGACTACCGGACCGAGCTCTTCCCCTCGTGTCGCAACCTTCCTGATAGCAGTGCCGGCTTGGGCCAGAATCAGTCCCGTGCGCTCCCTGGAGCCTTCGCGCAACGCCAGGATTGGGATGGCGCGCTTCTCCGAGGGCAAGTGCATCCGGATATCAAGGCGCTGGCCCATCGACACCGGGAAGCGAAAACCGGCTACCGGCGAAACATCCTGACCATCAACAGATACTAGGTTTCCGACAACACCGCCAAGGTCGACCGTGAAAGCGGTGGCGGTCGCGCCGTTGATGATACGGAGCCGCACGCGGCCACTCGGCTCAACCCGCACCACCTCCGGATCGTCAAGCGTACGATCGTTGGCGAGGTAGGCGTCGTAGTCAATGTCATTCAGGTGAACCTTGGCTGCGCCAGATGGTGCGGCTGGGGGAACAGGTGCCACTTCGTGGCCATGCGTTACGCCTGACCAGATGACCGCTGTGTTGCCCGGCGCACCATGCCGAGCCGCGCCACCTTTGAGTCGGGAAAGTATTTCCTCTGGCGAGGCGAAGGAGAAGTCGTGAAGTAGGATTACAACGTCTTGCTCGTCACGAGGCTCGCTGTCCTGCACAATAAGCGGCGCCGCCAGCAGTGATTGTTCTTGCAGCGTATGAGCGTGCATCCAATGCGTACCTGCTGGACCGACCGGAAAATTAAATTTGCGCTCGGCTCGCCCTTCCAGCGGCGACATGTGCGAGTCGGCTACACCATCTTGACTCCACGGGGGAGTCAGCCCGTGCCAATGAATGGTCGTGGAATCTTGAGTTTCGTTCCGGAGGGTGGCGTTGAAAGCGTGTCCGGCTTTGACGGAAAGACCCGACTTTCCATCACTTCCGATAAGGCCAAATACATTGGCTGATCGACCGTTAACCTCGATCACCCGTCGTACGATTCGGAGGACGTCGCCCGTTTCCGACGCACCAAATGCCGGGCGCATCAGCGACTGAGGCAGCGACATCATGACGGCTGCGCCAGCAGCGCTACCAACGAATTTGCGGCGGTTCATGTTCGCCTCACTGCGTGAGAGGAAGACGTTTGGCGCGTCTTTTGAATCCGCTTATGTGCGGAATTCTGGTCGCTGGCTCGACTACGCGCGAGAATCGGCAGCGACTAATCGCGCAATCCCACTGGCAAGCGGTGTTCACACTTGCCCACGGCGCGCTCAGGCACAATCGCGTGGAGGGTGAAAATCAACTCTTGGCTCTGAAAGGATGAGCCCAACATCATCAGCTACGTCGCAACTGGACGCGACTTCAGGGGGGCTGACGATCGACAAGACCGTCGGAAGCCCCACAAAACACATTGCGCAAGAAACGCTCGGGCAATTAGAACCCGGCACCAGGCTTCCGCAACATACGCCAATCACTTTGAAAGACGCATACGCCGTCGATGATCGCAGCTCAGCTGACGAGCGGACAGTTGTCGCGTTACTATGTTTAATTGTGACTTCAGCGGCCGTAATATGAGACTCAGAAATTCGGTCGGGAGGACAAGCTTGTGCGGCGCCTGCTGAGATCGCAAAAAATACCCATAGCACAGCAAGAAACACGCCAAGCGAAAGCGCCCGGCGGGAGGCCAAATCTACAGACCCAATCTCTGCGAACGTCGAGAGCATCCACTACTCCTCGACAATCAGATTGGCGCGGCCAATGCACTCCAGCTTTGATCCAAGTCAATAAGTTCGCTCTTTAGTTTCAATCTTTTCGGATGGCTTGGCCAAGCCTCGCATTTTTCCCTGCACTTCGGCGAGGCTGCCGAACATGTGCTCGTTGAGAAATTCATCGCGAAATCGGCCGTTGAAGCTCTCGACGAAACTAATCAGCACCAGCTTTCCGTCTCGCGCCTATCGGCGCTCGTCCCCCCGTCGACTCAAGAGACAAAGCTAACTTCGATCGACGCAGCCGAGTTGAGCCCAATCCGAGTTCGTAGCTAGGCTTTCCGACTGAGCCAGATCGCCGCAGCGGCTGCAAAGGCGCAGATCGGAGCCACAACGCCCATGAGGATCCCTATCGACCCGTATCGTGCATAAACATCCGACGTTGCCTCGGAGAAGAGCGCAGGCAATTTCATCACGAGAACCGCTGATGTCGGAGTGCCGTCTGGCGCACCTACGCCCACAAAGAGGAAAAATAAAACCAATCCCAACCCGATGAGGACTGCACTGACCAACGTCTTCGATCGTTCGGACATTCGCAGCTTTCCCTACACCTTGAATAGAGCAGCTGGGTTTCCGCGCCCACTCACTCATTAGAGCACTTTCAGGCTATACTAAAACCTCCTCGATACGGACGCCAATCAAATGCGAGGCTTCCCTATAAGGGTGATTATTAGTGATGCTTGTTACAGTCGTATTTGATCAGGTAAAGATTGGCTGGGGTGACCTGACCGTTTGGCCGGAGCGCAAGACTTGGCGTGGCTTTTTGGTATTTGCAGGTATTGGATACTTTCTGGCAGCGATGTTGAGCGGCTTCGCTTTTTTCTTACAAGTCTTGGTCGATATGTTCAGGGCGTTGCCTTTACTTTGCGTGCCGTAACCAGCAGTCGGCGACCGCATGGACCAGGGCGATTGCGACGGTCGCGCCATTTGCTTCGCCCTTCTCAAAATCGCCGAGCTGCCCCATTTGGTTCGTCACATTCGCAAAACAGAGGACCGGTTTGCTCCGCGCCTTGGCAAACGTATAGAGAGCGGCTGCCTCCATCTCGACCGCGAGGATGCCTTCTGTCCTAGCTGCTTCGATCGCTTCGGGCGTTTCTCGATAGGGCGCATCGGTCGTCCAGGATGACCCACATTCGACGGGCGTGCTCGATTGTGCCAATGCAAGCGCCACGGCGGCGACCAGCGCCGGATCGGCTTCTGCGTAATCTTGGTTGGCAGGCAGGTAATGATAGCTCGTGCCCTCATCGCGAAGCGCTCGCTCGATCAGGATAAAGTAAGGCGGTTCTCGCAAACGTCTGATCTGTCCGGATGATGTGATGCTGACAAGCAGCCGGCACCCTGACACAAACATCTGCTCGGCGAGGAGCACCGCATAGGAGGCACCGACGGCGCAGCCAACGATTCCATACTCGCGTCCGACATGTGTGAACCGAAACATGTCGCTGTGATAGCAGGCCCAGCCTTCGACCCGGTGCGCCGCTTCGACCGCGCGCAAGTGACGAACAATGTCTCCGTCCGGATCGAGGATGCAGACGTCAGGGATCGGGCTGTCCGGCAGATTCTTCTGACGACGAGCCTCGCGCAACAGCTTTTCAGGACTGAACACCGACGCGGATCCATGGTGCTTGGCACGCAGGACGGGTGGTAGCGCACGCGGCGAGCCGCTGGTCATGAAGCGTCCGACCGGCGAAAGACGCTGAATTGAAACGGCTGCACGGAGCCTCCCGGCGTGCGGTGAAGATGGGGCATGGAACTGACGAGTGTGAATCCCTGTCCCAGCGTATCGGCAAGGCTTTCCGGGTTGTATCGCATCACGGGAAGCCCACTGCATGTCTGCGGCGCATCTAAGGCGAATGTCGCAATGATGGCGTGACCGCCGGGAGCAAGTGCCTGCCTCAGGTGGGCAAGATAGGCGAAGCGATCGGCTTCGGTCACCATGAAATGGAAAGTCGCGCGATCGTGCCAGACTTCGTAGAGCTCCGCTGGCGTCCAGGTCGTGATGTCGGCGGTGATCCAACGAACCGCCGCGGCCTGCGCGCCCAGACGCGCTTGCGCTTTTTCCAGTGCGGCGGACGAAACGTCGAGCACGGAAATCCTGCGATATCCCCGTCGAGCAAGATGGTCGACAAGATGGGAGGTTCCACCGCCGATGTCGATGATCGGAGATGCCAGAGAGGCTGCAGCGCCGGCGACCAGGGTCAGCGACGGCTCCGGCAAATCCTGATGCCAGCTCACCTCACGGTCGGTCTTCGTCTCGTAGGTCTGCTGCCAATGGCCTTGGCGGTGCCCGGTGTCCATGGGAGGTTGCGTCTGCAGAATTGGCAGGCAATAGTGCCCTATCTTACCATTCAATTGATGCGTTGAATGATTGAGCGAACTGAGGCCCATGTCAAGTAGCAGACCCAAGCAGGCGGTATTTGCCAGTCTCGCAGAAATCGCACAGGCGTTCGGCCACCCGTATCGACTGGAACTGCTGGAGCATCTCGGTCAGGGCGAACGGAGCGTGGAGGGACTGTCGGAGCGTGCGGGACTGAACTTTGCGAATGCATCCCGCCATCTGCAAATCCTTCGCCGCGCCGCGCTGGTCGCGACACGTCGTGATGGCAAGCGCGTCCTCTATTCTCTCGCAGGGGAGAATGACGTCATTGCACTCCTGAGGGCGCTTGGGCGGGTCGGCGAGCGCAACGCTGCCGAGATCGAGCGTGTAATGGCGGCCTATTTCCGCGCTCGCGATGCCATGGAACCTGTGACGCGAAAAGTATTGATCAAACGCCTTCGGGACGGACTCGTGACCGTGCTTGATGTCAGGCCCGAAGCGGAGTTCGAATTGGGTCATTTGCCGTCTGCGTTGAACATTCCATGGCCAGATCTGAAGAAGCGTCTGGCTGAGCTGCCAAAGGAACGCGAGATCGTTGCCTATTGTCGAGGACCGTACTGCGTTCTGTCCTTCGAGGCGGTGGCCTTGCTAAGGGCGCGCGGCTACAACGTGCATCGGCTCGAAGACGGCTTCCCGGAATGGAAAGCGGACGGCCTGCCTACAGAAAGCGGCACGCGTGCCTAAAGTTTTGCGCGTTGACAGGAGTTGCCGCCACGTCGTCAATGAGATAGCGATCCCTCGCCCCGATCACGTCGAGGAGTTCAGTCCAATAGTCCCATTGAACGACAAGGTCGCTGGCCGGAATCGCGGACAGCATCTTCTCCATGCCGACCCTGATCGTTCGTTGTACGCCTTCGCGGCTATCGCCTCGTCTTTCGGATCTGGGGGAAAAAAACCCGGGGTGCCCGCGTGGATCGTCGGAAAGCACACCTGGAAGCGCACGCCCTCCGGTATGACGCCACGACCCCGCAGCCGCTTGAAGCTTTCGTAAGTCTTCTACGCGTCATGCGAGTAGGGCCCACGCGGGCGCCCAATCCAAATGTGATCGGAAGCCCCCGGAAAGAGCCATAAGATTGCTCTCATTCGGCTGGACTTCGTCGCACAACAGAGCGTGAGTGGTGCCGAAATAAACGGCCATGGACACCAAGGCTCCAAGTTTGATAGCGCCACCGCCAATAGGCGGAGCGCGATCTTCTCCCCCCTTCCCCGCCAGCTTTCGCGGGGCTGCGGTCGTGGCGGCGGATGCCGTCGTGAACCGGGAGATTTCCATGATCAAGCGAATGAGCGGCAAGCAGAAGCCGACGAAGGTCGGGCAAGCGCCCAAGACTAAGAGCGTGCGAACGTCAGCCGCGTCCACGGCACGCGCCGAATCTAAGCAGGCTGAGGTGATCAGCCTGTTGAACCGGCCGCAAGGGGTGACGATCGCTGCTATCATGCAGAAGACAGGCTGGCAGCAGCATTCCGTACGCGGCTTCTTCGCTGGTATCGTGCGCAAGAGGCTCGGCCTAACCCTCGATTCCGAGAAAAAGGAAGGCGCGGACCGCGTCTATCGTATCGTCACCGGCAAGGCAAAGACGCCCAGCGGTAGATCTGTGAAAGGTGCGACTGCCGAGAAAACTATCAAAAGCGCTCCGCACTCAGCGGCGCATTGATGGTCACGTCCGTTGATACTGAGATCGAAGCCGAGATTGATCGGCTTCGATCCACGCCGAAGGCTGAGCTTCGGATTCGTTACCGCACGCTGTTCAAGACTGAGCCCCCGAAGGCTTTCGGACCCGATTTGCTTCGGCGGAGCATTGCCTATCGTATTCAGGAGCAAGCCTATGGCGGACTGGATCCCGCCACCCGGCGGCTCCTGAACAACCTCATGGCCCAGCAGGCCATGAGCAAAGACGGCCGCATCGTCATCCCGCGCCGGATTAAATCCGGCGCGGTTCTGGTCCGAGTCTGGAAGGACCAGAGTCACCGCGTCATGGTGCTCGAGGACGGCTTTGCCTATGCTGGCAAAACCTATGCGAGCCTCTCGGAAATCGCCCGGCTGATCACCGGCGCCCGCTGGAACGGCCCTCGGTTCTTCGGCCTGCGATCCGACAGCCGGGAGTCCGAGAAATGAAACGGACCCCGTCGAAAACCACGGGCGCCAAGGTGCTGCGCTGCGCGGTCTACACCCGCAAATCCACAGAGCATGGCCTGGAATTGGAATTCAATTCCTTGGACGCTCAACGTGAGGCCTGCGAGGCATATATAAAGTCACAGGCTTCCGAAGGCTGGGTTTGCCTGCCCAAGCGATATGACGACCCGGCTTTCTCGGGCGGCAACCTCGAGCGCCCTGCCCTTAAACGACTGCTCAAAGATATCGAGGCCGGGCTGGTCGATGTGGTGGTGGTCTACAAGATCGACCGCCTCACCCGCTCACTCTCGGATTTTGCCAAGCTGGTCGAGGTCTTCGACGCGCGTTCCATATCGTTCGTCGCCATTACCCAGCAGTTCAACACCACGACCTCGATGGGTCGGCTGACTCTCAATATCCTTCTGTCCTTTGCCCAGTTCGAACGCGAACTCGCCTCCGAGCGGGTGCGTGACAAGGTTGCCGCCTCCCGTCGAAAGGGCAAATGGACCGGCGGCACCGTACCGCTCGGCTATGACGCCAGGGACAAGAAGCTCGTCGTCAATGAATCCGAGGGCAAGATCGTCCGGACGATCTTCGAACGCTATATCGTCCTGCAATCCGTACCCAGGCTGCTCGAGGAACTCGACCGCAAGGGCATTGTCACCAAGGCGCACCAGCTCAATGGTAAAGTCATTGGCAGCATACCGTTCAACTACGGTACCGCCCTTCATGTCCTCAAGAACCGTATCTATCTCGGCGAAACCGGGCACGATGGAAAGTGGTTCGCGGGCGAACACGATCCCATCCTCGACCGCCAAACCTTCGACCGTGTCCAGGAGATTATGAGAGGCAACGCCGTCAAGCGGTCCAAGCGCCGGACCGAGTCAGGCGCCCTTCTGACGGGGTTTCTGTACGATGACCGCGGTAACCGCATGAGCCCGACCTACGCGATCAAGAAGGGCGTCAGATACCCCTTTTACGTCAGCACTGCGCTGCTGAAAGGGCGCAAAAATCAAGCAGGTTCAATATCGCGCGTCTCGGCCACGGAGATCGAGGCGGCTGTGATCGCGATGCTGCGCAAGCATGCCAAAGAAGCTGCCGATAGCGAACTGGCCTCGCGAGAAATGATCGAACATCTCGTCAATCGTATCGTCGTCCGGCCCGCTAAAATCGTCATCGAGCTCAAGAAAACGGCGTCGCACGACTCCCCATCTCTGCTCGAGATCCCTTGGTCGAAACCGGCAATAGGCGGACCTTCAGAGGTGATCGAGCCCGCAGTGCCTCCCGTGGGCGGCAAGGCCCTTGGGCATTCTAAGCCCGAACTCGTGCAGGCGGTTGTCCGCGCTCATCTCTGGCTAAAGCAGCTGCAAGACGGCACGTATCGGTCGATCGAAGAGCTAGGCCGGGCGGTGACAATGCATCCGAGAAGCATACGATCCGAGCTAAGGTTGGCGTTTCTCGCCCCCTCAATCATCAAGGGCATATTAGCAGGCGGGGCGATGCCTGCACAAAGCACGGCTTCATCGAAGACCATTGTTGAGAAGCAAGCGTGGCAACAGCAATTAGGTGGCCAATACTCTGCGACCGAGGATTTGTGATCCCTTCCCTATTAACTTCATTTGCGCATCATAGTTTAACGATTTAGTTTCAGCGTTCGACTTCGATTTCCTGATTGATGACCGCGCTCTCTACAAAGTTTCCGAGCGCACGCACTGTTGAATCATGGATCGAGTCGTCATCGCCATCACCCCACAAGGAGAGCACGAACGCGACCTCTTGCGGACCAGCTTCGCTTGGATGACTCCAGCCAAACTGATAAATGTCTCTCGTGTATACCCGAGCATATAGGCGGAAATGGTTGCCCTGAAATCCGAGCGACTTGAATTGATTGCAGTGCCGTCGGATCGGTTGCCATTTCGCCAGTTCTTCGCGCGCCTCCATTTCGGTCAGAGTCGATTCCTGCATCGACCCCAGAAGACTTGCCGTATCACCGGCGCCGTTGGTGTATTGCAGCGAGGTCTCCAGCCGCGATGCGAAATAATTCGCGCCGCCGAGCGGTGACACTAGCGGCCTGAGCACTGCCGTGAGCCTACCGCGCCCACGAAGCTTGCCGTTGCGAATCATTTCCGGCGGAATCGGTATGTCGTTCCAGTAATACGCGGCGCCTGGCATGAGCTGCGCTCGCCATACCAATGTTACACTGCCCGGCGCGCATTCCCATGGAGCATGCCCGTTGTACGGCGTTCCCCAGCCTAATTTAGGGTGATGTTCGTCAAGTTCGGCGCAATTGATCAGCAACGCCTTTACGAGGTCGGGCGTCGGATTGCGCAAATTCTCGAAGGTATGCGCAGCAATGGAAGAAACCAGCGGCGTCGCATAAGAGCTACCCGTATCGATGCCACCACCGAGCATTCGCAGCTCAGAGAACCATGACAGGTCGGGCTTCATCATCCCATCCGGCCCTGGACCTTGCAGGCACACTGGGCACCCGTCTCCCGGGAGTCCTTGCGCTGTAGCCGTCCTTCCCCCGACAGTCAGCGCGGCCTCACAATCCGCAGGCGCGTTTGGGCGGGAATTGTTGTGAGGGCCGATATTCCCAATCGAAATGACAGGTAACACGCTCGCAGCGCGGGCCAATCCTGACAACTCGTGCCCCAAAACGCTTACGTCATCCGGACTAAAACCGGGACCTTCCTGATTGGCGGAAATGTTCCAGACTTTCGTTTCAGGATGCGCAGCGATTACATGAGCCAGATGGTCAATAAGATCGGTCTCATTGACATGGTGATTGCTGGTGCGACGCGAAACGGCTTGGACTGTGCCCACGCGACAATGTAGCTCAGGAAGAGCGCGATTGTTGTTCCAAGCGTGAGCATGAACGACCAACGAGCTTACGCCGTTTCCGTGTACACGATCGGCATGCGCATCCGGCACGAGAGGTGCAGCGCGCCACGCTTCGGCAGGTGTGTAACTCGGCGCACTCAGTCCCCCGTCGACCACACCGACTGTCGGAGCATTGGTAAGATCGAAAGACACATCTGGTTCGCGTCCTATGCCGGGCGACGCCACGCGAATCGGGCGAACAGGATCGATGCGGTATGAAGCGCCCGAAGCAACGAGTTGGTTGAGATCGTCCAGCGAACCGATCCGGACCGTTGCTCTAGCCGACCCTCCGGCGCGATAAGACCTCATCGCACGCGCGATACTGGATTGCCGAGCGGGAGCGACGGCTCGCGCTCCATCGTCCAAGACAGTGCCGATGGCCCGAGGGGACACAAACGTGGGCTGAACAACGCCGGCGTTGGCAAATTCCGTTAGTTGGGTGAGCAACGCATTTTGCGCAGATCGATCGCGGAAAGGCACGAGCCAGAGCACAAAAAGCTTTCCGTCATCGTCTTCAATAGCTGCGTCCCACAACTCTTCCGGAGTGCGATCGCGGAGCATATCGGATTGGCTGAAGGGACCCAGCTCCTTGACCCGAGAAATATCAGCTTGGATTTGATAGTTCCGGGGATGCTGTATCGCCGCCGTCAGCTCCGGCAACGCTTCAACGTCGGCCTCGATGAGATATCCTTGCGGCAGGGGCGCGACTAACTGGCAACCGTTCACGGGATGAAACAGATCGTCGGGCGTATGACTCGGCGCCAGCGAATCGATGAACATCTTTGCAATCAGGTGGGTCTTTCCCTGATACACGGGCAGCTGGGCACGAGATGCGAACAACGATCTGCTGGCCGACGCAAGAGCACGTTGCTGGTCCGTTAGACGGCCTGTCACAATGCTCCTCTGACCTTTGCCACCTCCGGTATGGGTTTCCGGGGATGGCTCGATCTGCAACGTAAGTACGGGATTCAATAAAGGTTTGTCCGCCATCACGAGTCCCCATCATCATGTAAGAAATAACTGCGCACGCCTTGGCGCGTAATATTCAGGAGCCGACCGATGTCGGCGTTGCTTAGACTGAATTTCTCTTTCAATACGGTCGCTACAGCTTTCTTCTGCTCCGAATCCAAAGCCTGCCGCTGCGGCAGCGCCGATTTGCCTGTCTGGCTTGCAACGATGGCCGCCGCCACCGTGCCGATATCTACGGCTCGCTTGTCGATGACGGCATGACGGCGCGCTGTCAGGCCAATGGACTCGATGTCCGCGCCGGACATCCCGCCCGAGAGAGCGCCAAGCAAATTGGCGACACTCTCATTGTCGTCGTCGGCAAAGAGGAAATGTTTCCACATATCTGCGCGGACGTTCGCATCAGGTGAGCTGAGTTCAATCTTGTAAGGAAAGCGACGCCAGATCGCAGCATCCAGAAGATGAGGATGATTGGTCGCCCCCACTACGATGGCCGCAGGATCAAGTTCATCCAGCCCTTGTATGACGGTATTGACGACGCGCTTTAGTTCGCCGAGTTCGTGTTTGTCGTCGCGCAATTTTGCAAGCGCATCCATCTCGTCGAGCAGAAGCAACGCATTCTTGCCCTGCACATAGTCGAATACCGAGCGCACATTCTTCGCGGTGTCACCCAACAACGACGAGATAACCGAGTCCAAACGCAAGACGTAGAAAGGCCGGTTGAGCTGCGAGGCCAGATGGCCTGCCAGTAGAGTCTTGCCTGTTCCCGGAGGACCAGACAGCAAAAGTCCCAGGCGCGTTGAAAGCCCCTTCTTTGAAAGATCGTCGAGATGCTGAACATCTGCGATGATGTCCTTGAAGACGCGCCACGCATCCTCATTCAGGAATATCGGTGTATCCGGCCAGGGACGTTCTTCGACCAAAGGAAGACGCGACTTCGAGTCGACCGGAAGCGTTTCCACATATCCTGCGGCACGTAAGGGAACACCACGCTTCCGGATGAGGGCACGCAGCTCCTTCGCTTCGCTTACGTGGCCCGACTTCTCCAGATCTTTGGCTATTGCCGT
>VFQN01002739.1_pt1 | contig 26501 bp, 17 predicted proteins | sample 3512371 | NCBI WGS metagenome assembly VFQN01 (sample SAMN10412370, study PRJNA504923) | tailings metagenome | isolation source: Replicate 2 from Balatoc abandoned mine | place: Philippines: Itogon, Benguet | collected 2017-08-28 | reverse complement strand
GCACCCGCCAGGCCAGCCGATTTGAAATCCGGGCGTTCGCATGTCCCGGCCGATTCAAGATATGGCCCACCCGTGCGGCCGTGACCGGGACGCTGAGGAATGACGACCACGTATCCGCGCGTGAGAAACCATTGCGCAAGGTCTGGATAGTCCGGATCCGCCATCTGAGCGCGGGCGACCTCATCCTCCGTCGAGCCATGGCTGATGACCACAAGAGGAAATGGTCCAGGCCCTGCGGGTCGATAGACCGTTGCGCGAAGCGAAACGCCCCCTCCAGGAACGTGCCAAACCTGGCGGGGCTGCGCTGGCTCACTGGAATCAATCGGCCCGAACTGCGCCCCGGTGGCGCAGGCTGCAAGCGTCAGCACACTGAGCGCCAACGCGATCCGGAAACGGATCATCCGCGTCCGATGGCATTCAGCGCTTTGTCAGCGCCGCCAATCGACGGCAGGTTGATCGTGATCGGCTGGCCATCCTGACGATAGATCGTCACAGCGGCGATTGACGATGCCATCAGTTCCTTGGCCATCGCGTCATCCATCGTCATGATCGATTCACAACGCGCCTGATTGCAAACCATATAATCGAGCTTGCGAGCCGACCCGTTGCCAAGCTTCAGCTCGACGCCCTTCTGGATGTGAAGCCCGAGTTGCGTCTGAGGCGTCTGCAGCACCGTCACCAGCGCACCCTCATTGTTTCGGCCGATGACCCACGTCAAAACCGTGCGGCCGCTCTGATCCTGGCCGTTCAGTACAGCCGAACAGGACTTGCGCTTGCTGACATCGGTCTCGGTGCAGGTGACACGCCACGAGCCGAACATCATGGTTTCCGACCGCTGAACGGTGGGTGCTGCCTGGTTCGCAGGGGCAGCAGGCGCGGGCGCGGCCGGCTTGCCCTTCGGCTGCTGGGCCAGCGCCGCCGTACCTCCTAGCGCCAGAACCGCGCCGGTCAGAACAGCGCAAATCAGAGTCTCTCCGCGACCAAAGGCCATGTCTCACCCTATCGTTTCTGTCATCGGCGCCGCGGAAACCGAGCCGGTCACCGCACGTCAGCCTGCCTCACTCGTCCCAGGGCAGACGATTATCTTAGGAAAAAAAAAGGGGGACCGGAAGCCCGGTCCCCCCAATCTGGTGTTTGACCCCTTACCACTGATAGCGGAAGCCACCCTTGGCGCTGACGGTCGTGAAGTCGCTGTTGAACTTCACACCGCCGTTGGCGAATGTCGACCAGCCGCTCGTCAGGCCGATGAAGTTCAGGGTGCCGTTCACGTCGCCGTAGGTGCCGGTGAACTGGTCCTGGATCTGCAGCAGCGGACCGGAGGTCACGACCTGGAGCGGGTTCGGATCGTCGAACTCATGCCAGACGCGGCCGGTGATCGATGCTTCGACCTTGGTTGCACCCCACATCGAGGCGAAGCCGAGGCGGCCACCCAAGCTGCCGCGGACGCTGTCGCTGTCGCCAAAGTTCAGAGAGGTTCCCAGAACATTGATCGAGTCGATGCTGGTCCGGACCCAGGCGAACGATCCGAGAGGTTCGAAGAAGAACGCTCCGTTGTCGAAGATCCGGTAACCGGTGTCGACCATCACACCGTAGGAGTTGGCGTCGGACTCAGGCGCCGAGAAACCAAATCCGCCGAGCGTCGGAGCGCTCCAGGACATCTTCAGCAAGTCGGCCTTGAAGACCGTGTCGAAGAAGAAGCCGCGGTTCAGGTAGGTTGCGTAGGCACCGACGGTGCCGCCCTTGTAGTCGAGCCCGTTCGAGGTCGCGTTGAAGTCAACCTTCGAGTCGATGTAGCCGCCGAGCAGACCGACCATGAAGACCGAGTCCTTGTAGTCCCAGCCGCCATCGATACCGCCGATGAGGCCGAAGGTCTTCTGCTTGTAGCTGGTGTCGAACCCGAACTGACGGCCGATTCCCGAGAAGGTGTCGTTCGAGTCACGATCGGTCCAGCTGCCGAGAGCCTTGAGCCACACGCCCGGAGTGATCGACCTGGTCGGCATAGGCGCAATCGGACGCGCCTTCACCGGCATGTCGGCACCAGCACCGGCAGCCATGTTGCCGCGGGCCATCAGGAAGTTACGCAGATCAGCGGTGCGCTCGAGCCACGTACCCGTGGTTTCGTACCAGATGTTCTGCGCAGCGGTTGCCGCCTTGCTGAGCTCGTACAGTTCCTGGTCGGGTGCGCTGACCAGCACGTGATCGGTGCCACCAGCGAAGACCGGATCGCCCTTCTGGGTCAGGTAGTAGAAGAACAGACCCTTATCGAGCACGCCGCCGAACCGCGAGTCGTAGTTGGTCGAGCTCTGATCGAGGCGGAAGTGATCGGGAGAAGTAACGCCCGATGTGACTGCGACGAGCGGGATGCCGGTGGTGTTGTAGGAACCCGGTCCACCATTGAGATCGCGGACGATGATGTTCGTCGTGCCGCTGGTCGCGCCAGTGACGATCATCAAGTCGGACGAGGAGTTGTTGTTGCCGGCGACGAAGGTGTCGACGCCGAGCTGGCTGTTTCCGGAGCCGTTGAAGTTGCCGCCGATGACGGTGATGTCGCCGACGCCGGTGCCGTAGCTCGGATAAACGAGCCCGGTCAGGCCGAAGAACGCGGCCGCATCCGTCACAACGGTCGAGCTGCCGTTGATCATCGAGACCAGGCCGCCCGCGTTGTTGAAGTTCAGCGGAGCGCCCAGCAGGCCACCGGAGATCGCCGCCACACCGGTCACGCACACGCCGGCAAGGCCGTTTGCGATACAATCGGCGTTGTTATTGCCGTTCAGGTTGGCGGTGTTGTTGAACTCCGAGAGCAGCCCGCCGTCGATCGTGAGAGCGTTCAGTCCAACGAAGTTCATTCGCGAGACGTCGTTGTTGTTCACGATCGCAGCGTCCGGAGCGATCATCGACAGGACGTTGCCGCCCAGGAAGTTGACCTCGCCGTTCGAGTAGTTGTTAAGGATGGCGTTGCCGCCTCCCCCAGCCGTACCGGCAATCATCAGGCTGCCGGTGATGCCGGCGAGATTGACCTGACCGCCGAACGAGTTGTCGATGCGCGCATCGCGACCGGCCACAATGAGGTTGCCGATTCCGCCGCCGATCAGGTTGAACTCACCGCCGTTGAAGTTCTCGATGAGAGCATCCCGGCCGGCCGACATGACGTTGCCGTTCAGGGCGCCGACGATCGTGAACTCACCACCGTTGAAGTTGCGGATGGTTGCGTCGCGACCGGCGAACATCAGGTTGCCGCTGCCGATGCCGGCGATCGTGAACTCGCCGCCATTGTAGTTCTGGATCAGCGCATCCTGGCCGGCGACCATCAGGTTGCCGTTCAGGAGCCCGACCGCGGTGAAGTCGCCGCCGTTGTAGTTGAGGATCGTGGCGTCGCGGTCGGCGACCATCACGTTGCCGTTGAGGGCACCGAACAGGTTGAACTCGCCGCCATTGTAGTTCTCGATGAGGGCGTCGCGTTCGGCATTCATGTAGTTCAGGTTGATGGCGCCGAAGACGTTGAACTCACCGCCATTGTAGTTGCGGATGATCGCGTCGCGTTCGGCGAACATCATGTTGGCGTTGAAGGCGCCGTTCATGTTGAACGTGCCGCCGTTGTAGTTCTCGATGATGGCGTCACGCTGAGCCACCATCACATTCGCATCAACCGCACCGGTCATGTTGAAGTCGGCGCCGTTGTAGTTGCGGATGATGGCGTCCTGGCCCGCAATCATCGCGCTGGCGGTGAAGGGTCCATTCAGATTGAACTGAGCGCCATTGGAGTTGTTGATGGTCGTGTCACGATCAGCAAACATCAGGTTGGCGCTGATCGGGCCATTGACGGTGAAGCTCGTACCGCCATTGGCGTTGTTGATCGTTGCGTCCTGGCCGGCGACCATCACGTTGAAGCTCAGCGGTCCGGCAAGAGTGATGCTCGAACCGGTGTTGTTGTTCACCGTCGCATCGCGGCCTGCCACGACAACCTGGGCGCTGAGAGCCGGGATGTTGATCTGCGAGTTGTTGGTGTTGTTGACGGTGGCATCGAGGCCAGCCGCCGCGACAACCGCACCGTTCAACTGCGAGTTCTGGTCGTTGTTGATGAAGACGCTGCTCGCCGCGTTGAGGGCAACCGCCGCCGCCGCGACCGGCGCAGTCGTCACGCCATTGGTCTGGTTGATGATGGCGTTGCCGGTGCCGGCCAACGAAACCGCCGAATAGAGGCCGGTGACATTGGCATTCACAGTGGCGCCGCCGTTGGTGCCATCGACATTCACGACGGCATTCTGGGTGCCGGCGAACACGTTGGCCGCAAGGCCGATATCGAAGCCGCCGACGCTCGCCGGGTTGCCGTTCAGGGCAACCAGGTTGGCCGTGGCCGAGTTGGTGACCGACTGCGCCAGGATGCCGACGGTCGAGCCCGACTGGATCAGATACGGATCGATGAAAGCGGCCGGGCCGCCTGCGCCGCCAACCAGGGTGACGGAGCTGTTCGACGTGGCAACCGCGGTGCCGCTGTTGGCGTTCGACCACAGGCCGATGCCGGTTGCCGCAACCGTGCCAGCAGCAGTGATGGTCGCATTTCCGCTGCCGAGGAAAGTCTGGGCACTGATGCCAACACCCTCGATGCCGGTGATGGCCTGAGCACCAACCTGGCTGACGCTGCTGCCGACCGTTGTGGTGATGTCCACATTACCAGTGCCGGTCGCCGCCCCGCCCAATCCAACGGGGATGTAAGCAAACGGAAGACCGTAAGCAATGCTTGCCGGGTTGAGCGGGTTCAACGGTGAGGCAACGAGCGCGGTCTGGTTGACCTGTCCTTCGTTGAGCAGGGTCACGTTGCCGTCTACCGCCGTGCCGATCAGGCCCGCACCAGTGCCACTGACATTGCCCGTGGCGCCGACATGGATGCCGGTTGTTCCAGCACCAACCGCGGTGCCGACGAAGCCAGTGCCGACGCCGACGCCAGCAACCGTCAGGTTGCTGGTGACGACACCGTTAATTGTGTTGTTGGCCAGGATGCTGCCGCCGCCCGTGGCGTGAAGGCTGACGCCGTTGCCGTTGTTCGCCGAGATCGTCGTATTTGCGGCCTGGTCGAAGGTGATGTTCGAGTCCGCCGTCGCGGTGGTGATCCGCACGCCGTCCGCGACCGCCAGAGGCGAAGTGCCGCCGGTAATCGTGCTGCCATCGCCATTCAGGCTGAAGATAACGCCGGAGTTTCCACCGGTGGTCGAAATGACAACGCCATGGGCTTGTCCAAGGGTCGACGAACCGCCCGTGTAGCTGCCGGTCAACGCGGCGGTCACGCCCGAGTCCGCGCCCGTGGTCGACATCGTAAGGCCGTTAGCGTTTCCGAGCAGGGCTGATCCACCAGTGGCCGTACCGGTCATCGTCAGGCTGATCGCTGAAGTCGTGTTGGCAGTGGACAGCGTCATGCCGTTTGCATTGCCCAGCACCGTGCTCGTTCCACCTGTGTAGGTGCCGGCCGAAATCTCAGCTGTGATGCCCGACGTCGCCCCGGTGGTTGATAAAACGAGGCCGTTGACATTGCCCGTGGTGGACGAACCACCCAGGTGAGTGCCGTTCGCTACGGTATAGGAAATTGCGGAAGTCGCGCCGCTGGTCTGAACGACAAACCCTTGTGCATCCCCGAGACCAAGAAGCACATTTCCGGCATCAAACAGCGGTACCGGCCCTGGGGCAATGGCAAGAACCTCGACCGTGATCGAATGGCCGGCTTCGTTGCTCGACAAGAAAACCGCATTCGGGTTTTGGTTAAGAATTGGAATGATGGCGTTATTTACGCCGAAAGCCTGCGTGTTGGTGAATGTGAAGATCGTCGAACCTGCGTCGTCCGTGTCCCCGTTGCTGTATCGAATTCCTGAGTTGAACGGTCCTTGGCCGCAGGCCACGGCGTAAGACCCGCCCGTGTTCGGAATGCCGCCGCATTCCTCGTTAGCCCGAGCGAGGTGAGGCGCCGACACAATCCCGGCAAAGATGCCGCATCCCAGCGCTGTCGACAGCAGCATCAAGCGGCGCCGCGCAGCCAGAACGCCCTTCAATCCGGACTTCTCTGAGTTGAAATTCCCAACAGCCATGACGCCCCCCAAATCGGCGATTTCGATCAGGGGCATTTCTGCGGCGGAGTTGTGTATTTAACAAGTCGTTAAAAATCGGCTTTTAATTCTTTTTTTTAATAATTTCAAGAATTTTTTTCGCAAAATTATTGAGCAAAATTTCGTAAACCATAAAATGGTACTAGTTTTACAGGTATAAATTGATTATCTTCCGAGAATTGCTGATCCGATTTTGAGCAGCAGCGAATTTTGCGGGGGCGGCGCGGGTTTGGAAACCCACCCCGTTGTGATATTTCGGCGACACAACTTATGCACACACCGGCCGCTCTCGGGGACGTGCTTGGACGGTGAAGCCCAGACGCTCTAACGAATCATCGAATTGTGCAGAACGAACTTGTCAGCGCATGCGTATTGGATTTGGACGACGGCAATTGGCCGGATCTCGCGAAGACGACTCAGACGCGCTTGCCGCACTGGGTTGCGAGCGAATCTTCACTTACGAGACGCCGCTCGAACTGAAGGATGAGTTCGACGAGCTGCTCGACTTCTGCCGTCCGAACGATTCGATCGTTCTGATTCATCTCGACCGACTCGGCTCGTCGCTGTCGCAGATCCTGGATGCGATCGAACAACTCGACGACAAGAGTTTGCGACTCGTCGTTCGCGAATGTGACATCGAGCCCGGCACGCCGTTCGGCGATAACTTCGCGCTGGTGTGCAAGCTTCTCAAAAAGCTCGAGCCCGCAAAGCCCGCAAGCGAACGCGCGCGTCGGCGCGGACGTCCTTCCGTGCTCGATGAAAGCACGCAGGAAAAGGCCCTCAGGCTGTTGAGCGGCAATACAAGCGTGACAGAAGTGGCGCGCCTGCTGCGCGTATCGCCGGCGACGATCTATCGCTGCTTTCCGCGTCGCGCTCGTGCGGGCGGCAAAGTCTGATTGCGCCGCGCGCGATTTGAACTTGCGCTCATAGCGATGGTGATGACGCGGCGCGACGCAACGCGTTGTCGTGCGCTGACGCACTAGGTCAGTGGCGGAGCCGCGCGCTTACAGTGACGCGCGCTTACGCGTGACACACGATGTGTCGCGCAAATCCGCAACGCGCGTGCAAGCAACATCAGTCCGATGCTTCGCGTCGCTTGTCGCTGCATGTGCTCGGATGCTTCGAGGAGTCTTATGCTTCACACATGGTCGATGCTTATGCGTCGATGGTTCGCGTCACCGACCTCCCCTGTCCGCTCATGCCAGTGACCGGCGCGCGCTCACGCGCATGCGTACAGCGGCGGCCGATCGGTGAGTCGGACCATCGCGCGGCATTCGTCGGCGCTCTGTCTTGAACGATGACGCGTCCGTGAGAATTGACCGCGCGATCCGAACCAGCCGTCCCGTTTCGGAACAAGGCCGCGCAAGGAATAGGTTTTGTTGCGCATGATCAGGCACTTACGCGGGCCCTCGCGGCGGTCCGGACGGCCTCTCGAAGCGGACCGCCCGGCCCGATTCCGCGAAACCGTCGAGGAAACCGCTGGGAAATGGGCTTTTGCCGTTGCATCGGTTCGCCAAAAATGCTCTGGAGCCTTATAAACAAGGCGTTTCCGGCGAGTCTCGAATCGTCTAAACGCCACAATCAGCAGTTTCTCGTGACGGCGCCTGATGAAAAGGAGGGCCACCCATGGCTGACAAGAAGCCGGCGACAGCTCCGACCATTACCCTGAAGCATCTCGCGGCACAGTTGGCCGAGGAGCATCAGCTCTCGAAGAAGCAGAGCGAAGCGGTTCTGGGCGATCTCGTGACCCAGATCACCAAGCATCTGAAGAAGGGCGACCGTATCCGCATCGGCGGGCTCGGCATCCTGCAGGTTCGCAAGCGCGCCGCCCGCATGGGCCGCAATCCGGCAACGGGCGAGCAGATCCAGATCAAGGCTTCCAAGAAGGTCGCCTTCCGCGCTGCCAAGGAGCTCAAGGAAGCGATCTGACGATCGTCTCCTGAGCTATCGGTTTTCGTTGAATGCGCATCGGCCCGGGCCGGTGCGCATTTTGCGTTTCGGGGCTGCGTCTGCGCCGGCCCGCGCGCTGCAGGCTTGATCGCATCGCCTGCAGGAATTCGATTGGCGAATACCTGATCATTTTTGAATTGGAACTCGTCCGATCCCGTCGTCGTCACACATGATGCGGTACAGCGGCGAGCCAACGTATCCAACCCACACTCGCATTGGACAAACTCAAAACTATCGTTGTTGATTTCTGCATCCGATTTGTCATTGAACACATGATCGGAACACACGATCGCTCGCGGCATTCATTTCGCCGCACACATCGGCGCCGGCGGCGCGGCGCGAAGGACACGACATGGCATTGCATTTCAGATCGCTCGCGGCGGCGGCGCTTTCAATTGCGCTGGCAGCGCAGCCCCATGTCGCTTTCGCGCAAGCGCGGCCCGCACAGCAGCCCGCGCCGGCAGCGAGCGCTCCCGCCCCTCAACCCGCTGCCCCGCCTGCCGCAGCCATACCGCCTGCCACTACTTCACCTATGGCCGCTCCGGTCGTTGCGCCCGCCGCCCCGGTTCAGGTGGAGTTGCCTACAGCCGAGGCCGCTCCCGCCGGCGAACCGGCGCAGTCGACCACGTCCGAGCCGACCGTCAGCAACGCCTCACCCGGCACGATCCCCGGCCATATGCTGCCGCATGACCTGACACCGTGGCAGATGTTCCTCGATGCGGACATCGTGGTGAAGGCGGTCATGATCGGTCTGGCCTTCGCGTCGGTCGTGACCTGGACGGTGTGGTTCGCCAAAAGCCTGGAATTGCGGTTTGAAAAGCGCCGCGCCCGCCGCAAGAACAAGTGGCTCGAGCACGCCAAATCGCTCGCCGACGCCGAGCGGGAATTTGCCAAGGAGAAGGACCCGGTCGCGCGGCTTGTGCGCGCCGCCGCTCACGAACTCGAATTGTCGCGCGCTCTGCCGAAAGAAGGCGTCAAGGAGCGTATCGTGTGGCAACTCGAACGCGTCGAAGCCACGGCGAGCCGGCGCATCGGCAATGGCATGGGCGTTCTCGCAACCATTGGCTCGACCTCGCCCTTCGTCGGCCTGTTCGGAACGGTGTGGGGCATCATGAACAGCTTCATCGGCATCTCGAAGGCGCACTCGACCAGCCTTGCCGTTGTGGCGCCCGGCATCGCCGAGGCCTTGCTGGCGACCGCTATCGGCCTCGTGGCCGCGATTCCGGCGGTCGTGATCTACAACATGTTCACGCGATCGATCGGCGGGTACCGGCTGATCCTCGGCAACGCATCGGCAAACGTGCTGCGCCTTGCGTCGCGCGATCTCGATCGCGGCAGCGTGCATCTTCGTCAGGCCGCGGAGTGATCCATGGCCGTTCACTTTTCCAAGGACGACGAAGACGTCGAGACCCATGACATCAACGTCACGCCCTTCATCGACGTCATTCTGGTCCTGCTGATCATCTTCATGGTGGCTGCCCCGCTGGCCACGGTCGACATCCCGGTCGAACTCCCGACCTCGACCGCCGAGCAGAGCCGCAGACCCGACAAGCCGGTCTTCCTGAGCGTGAAGTCGGATCTCACGCTTGCGATCGGAGAGGACATGATCGCGCGCGACAACCTCGCATCGGCGCTCAATGTCGCGACCAAGGGCAACCGCGACGAGCGGATCTTCGTGCGCGCCGACCGCTCGGTCAATTACGGCGACGTCATGGAGGTCATGAACACGTTGCGATCGGCCGGCTATCTGAAGATCGGACTGGTCGGACTGGAAGCAAGAGACGCCAAACAATGAACGCCGCGATCGCATGGATCGCAGGCCTCGACCGGGACGAGGATCTCCATCTCGGCCGTTGGGTCGCGGCGGTCGTTTTCGTGCTGACGGCGCATGCGGCGCTTGGCGCTCTCTACCTGCTTGCCAAGCCTGAAAGCGGCATCACCGGCGCAGACGTGCCGGCCGTGATGATCGAGTTCGCACCCGAAGCGGCAGCGCCGGAGACCGAAGCAGATCTCGCGCCTGGGCCTGAGACGTTCGACTCCCAGGCCACGCTGCAGCCGGAGGTCAAGGAGCATGCGGCCGATGAGCCGGTAATCGACGTTCCCCAGGTGGCGGCGCCCGATCCCGATATCGTACTGCCGCCAAAGAAAGAGGAAGTGGCTGAGAAAAAGGATGTGCCACAGCCCAAGCCGCCGAAGCCTGTGGAGGAGCAGGTGCAGCAGCAGGTGGAGTCCGTCAAACAGCACACCTCCAATCCCAAGACGGAAAAGCGCGCTGAAAAACCGGTCGCACCGAAGGCAGGAACGACAGCGGCGCGAAACGCCATCGCGAATTACGCCAGCATCCTGAGTGCGCATCTTCAACGCTTCAAACGGCCGGCCAAGGGTCGCGGCACTGTCGTGGTCAGCTTCACCATCGATCGCAGCGGTAAGGTGCTCTCGCGCAACATCGTGCGCTCGTCCGGATCGTCAACGGTCGATGACGAAGCAATGTCGATGATCGCGCGCGCGCAACCGATGCCCGCATTCCCCGCGGCGGTTGCTCAGAGCCAGGAAACCTTCGTGCAGGCCATTCGCTTCCGGTGACGTTTCAATTCCGGTGACGCTTGCGCGTTGGCCCGAACAGACAGGGTCTCGCGAAAGGTCGGCTTCAGGAAATGGTGGGCGGTGACGGGATCGAACCGCCGACCCTCTCGGTGTAAACGAGATGCTCTGCCAGCTGAGCTAACCGCCCGTGCGGCCCTCGCCGCGACAGAAATAGCCGGACAACGGCCACATCTGCATCCGCGCTCAGATACGCTGCGCGCCGCAGAAAATCAAATCATCGAACGCTGCGAATCTTGACCCATGGAACAGCCTTTCGCGGGCCGCTAATTCTGCTTCAGGTTCAGCTTCTGGACTAAATCGCGAATGTCGGCCGCCTCCTTGGCCATCAGCCGCCCAAGCTCCTCCGGTGTGCTGGTCGCAACGCTCATTCCGAAATCCTCGACCTTGCGTTTCAGTTCCGGGTCGGACGCCGCCTCCGCGAAAGCCTTGTTCAGGGTCTGGATCGTGGCCGCTGGCGTTCCCGGCGCGGCCGCGATCGCGAACCAGTTTGCAACGCCTGCGGCGCCAAACCCGGCTTCCTGTAGCGTCGGCACCTCGGGAATGATGCTCCAGCGCCTGGTGCCGTCGACAGCCAGAGCTTTTAGTTTCCTGTCGATCAAAAAGCTCTTGGAAGCCGGAGCGCTCGGCCAGGCCACGTCCAACCGGCCGGCGACGAGATCGGCCATCATGGGCGCACCGCCCTTGTAGTGAATGAACTGCGCCGGCGCCCCGAGCATCACCAGCAGCTTCGCCGCGGCAAGATGCGATGGCGTGCCGACCCCGGGCGAGCCGAAATTCAGGCCGCCCGATTTGGCCTTGGCGAAGGCGGCTAACTCGCTGATCGAATTGGCCGGCGAATCCGCTGGGACGGCCACGATCCCGGTAAAGTTGAACAGCACCGACACCGGCTGGGCCCCCTTCACGGGGTCGTAGGTTGCCGCCGCCGCCAGCGCCGGAATCGTCGCGTGCTGCGCGCCGGAGAACAGCAACAGCGTGTATCCGTCCGGCGTCGCATTCTGCAGCGCGGCCGCGGCGAGCGCGCCGCTTGCGGCCGGACGGTTCTCGACCACGACGCTTTGACCAAGCTTGCGGGACACCACGTCGGCATAAAGTCGCGCCATAACGTCGGTCACGCCACCGGCGGCCAGACCGACGAGGATCGTGATTGGTCGGTTCGGAAAATCCTGCGCGCGACCGGGCGAAGGGATCGCGATCAGCAGGGCGGCGACAAGACAGAACCGGCGAAGACAGGACATCGTAATCTCGCACGAACGGGTTGCGCCCGCTCCGTAGCGCCTGCCGCATGATGTGAGCAACCCCGGATGCAAAAAAGAAACGGCGGCGCCTGCGCGCCGCCGTTGATGATCGAGCCAGGCAATCGCCGGTTAGTGCGCCGTCAATGCCGAACCATCCTCGTCGCTGGCCTTGTCAGCGGCGGGCTTGGTGGCCGGCTCCTCCCATTGGATCGGCTCAGGCTTGCGCACCAGTGCACGCGCCAGAACCTCGTCCATCCGGGAGACCGGCACGATCTCGAGGCCACTCTTCACGTTCTGCGAGATGTCCGCGAGATCCTTCGCGTTCTCCTCGGGGATCAGAACGGTCTTGATGCCGCCGCGCAGCGCGGCGAGCAGCTTCTCTTTCAATCCGCCGATCGGCAGCACCCTGCCGCGCAGCGTGATCTCTCCGGTCATCGCAAGGTCGCGGCGAACCGGAATGCCGGTCATCACCGAAACGATCGCCGTGACCATCGCGACACCTGCGGACGGACCATCCTTCGGCGTCGCACCTTCCGGCACGTGGACGTGGATGTCGCGCCTCTCGAACATCGGCGGTTCGATGCCGAAGGCGATCGAGCGCGACCGCACATAGGACGCGGCAGCCGAGATCGACTCCTTCATGACGTCGCGCAGATTGCCGGTGACCGCCCCCTTCGCGGAGCTTGCCGGTGACCGTCATCTTGCCTTTGCCGGGCATCGACGTGCCTTCGATCGTCAGCAACTCGCCGCCGACGTCGGTCCAGGCCAAGCCGGTGACCACGCCGATCTGATCCACGTCCTCCACCTCGCCATACCGGTACTTCGGCACGCCGAGATAATCGCCCAGATCCTTCGCAGTGACGGCAACCGACTTCTTCTTCGACAGCGTCAGTTCCTTCACTGCCTTGCGGATCAGTGTGGAGATTTCGCGTTCGAGGTTACGCACGCCCGCTTCCCGCGTGTAGCGGCGGATGACGGTGAGCAGCGCCTCGTCGTCGATCGTCCATTCGCTGGAGTTCAGACCGTGCTTCGAGATTGCGGCCGGGATCAGATGCTTGCGCGAGATCTCAACCTTCTCATCTTCGGTGTAGCCCGCGATGCGAATGATCTCCATGCGGTCCATCAGCGGCGCTGGGATGTTGAGCGTGTTCGCGGTCGTCACGAACATCACACTCGAAAGGTCGTAATCGACCTCCAGGTAATGGTCGTTGAACGTCGCGTTCTGCTCGGGGTCCAGCACCTCAAGAAGAGCCGATGACGGATCGCCGCGGAAATCCGCGCCCATCTTGTCGATTTCGTCCAGCAGGAACAGCGGATTCGAAGACTTCGCCTTGCGCATCGACTGGATGATCTTTCCAGGCATCGAGCCGATATAGGTCCGCCGGTGTCCGCGAATCTCGGCCTCGTCGCGCACGCCGCCGAGCGAGACGCGGACAAACTCACGACCGGTCGCCTTGGCGATCGACTTTCCAAGCGAAGTCTTGCCGACGCCGGGAGGGCCGACGAGGCACAGGATCGGACCGGTCAGTTTGTTCGCGCGCTGCTGCACGGCCAGGTATTCGACAATGCGATCCTTGACCTTCTCGAGGCCGTAGTGATCGGCATCGAGAATTTCCTGAGCAGCCTTGAGGTCCTTCTTGACCTTGGTTTTCTTCTGCCACGGAATCGAGAGCATCCAGTCGAGATAATTGCGCACGACAGTTGCTTCGGCAGACATCGGAGACATCTGTCGCAGCTTCTTGAGTTCGTGCTGTGCTTTCTCGCGGGCTTCCTTGGAGAGCTTGGTCTTCTTGATCCGGTCTTCGATTTCGGCGAGTTCGTCCTTGCCGTCCTCGTCGCCCAGCTCCTTCTGGATCGCCTTCATCTGCTCGTTGAGATAGTACTCGCGCTGCGTCTTCTCCATCTGGCGCTTAACGCGCGTGCGGATCCGCTTCTCGACCTGAAGGACGGAGATCTCACTCTCCATCAGGCCAAGCACCTTCTCGAGTCGTTCGGGAACGCTCGCGGTTTCGAGCAGCGTCTGCTTGTCGGCGATCTTCACCTGCAGATGCGAGCCGATGGTATCGGCAAGCTTGGCGTGGTCCTCGATCTGCTGAACGACGCCCACCACCTCCGGCGAGACCTTCTTGTTCAGCTTCACATAGTTCTCGAATTCGTTGACCACGGAACGCGCAAGTGCCTCTGCTTCGACGCGCTCGCCGAGATGATCGTCGAGCACCACGGCATCAGCTTCGAAATAGTCGGCGCGGTCGGTGTATTTCAGGACCTTGGCACGCTGCGCACCTTCGACGAGGACTTTCACAGTGCCGTCGGGCAGCTTCAGCAATTGCAGGACGCTTGCAAGCGTACCGATCTCATAGATTTCGCCGGTCGCGGGCTCGTCATCGGAGGCGTTCTTCTGCGTTGCCAGAAGGATAAAGGTGTCAGAACGCATCACCTCTTCCAGCGCCTTGATCGACTTTTCACGGCCGACAAAGAGCGGGACGATCATGTGCGGGAACACCACGATGTCGCGCAACGGAAGCACCGGATAGGCGCGGGTCTCGCCGGCGATCAGGGGTGGACGCGGCTTGCTAGCGGTCGTCATGGCCGTCATTCCTTGTTCTTGTGCCCCTCCCAAAAGTCCGCGGTATGCGCAACCGTCAGGAGTGCCGAGGGGAGCCGGGAGGGAAGCATGGCCGATTTTAGGTCATGCACGAGGGTGAGTACGACCCCTGCCCGGAATGGAGTTTCGTTCTTCGTACGCGATCCGTTCGTGTGCATTAGGTGGCGTTGCACGCGGGGGGAGTCAAGGGAACCGATGCGCCGATCCCGGCAGGCGCATCGCCGCGCGGACCCATCGGCCAAACGGCCGAGGAGCCCGGCGCGAGCCGAAATCCTAGGTGATTCTGGGAGCGCTGTCGCAATGCGTCGAGCCCGCTCCGGGACCGATCAGGCGGATGCCGAGCTTTCCGCGGCACGGTCCGAGCGATCAGCGTAGATGTAGAGCGGACGCGCCGTCCCCTCCACAACCTCGCGCGAAATCACAACCTCCTCGACGCCCTCGAGGCTGGGCAGGTCGAACATGGTGTCGAGCAGGATGCCCTCCATGATCGAACGCAGGCCGCGAGCGCCGGTCTTGCGCTCGATCGCCTTGCGGGCGATCGCGCCAAGCGCCTCCTCGGCGAGGGTCAGGTCGATATTCTCCATTTCGAACAGCCGCTGATATTGCTTCACCAGCGCGTTCTTGGGTTCCACGAGGATCTTCTTCAGAGACGCCTCGTCGAGGTCCTCCAGCGTTGCGACCACCGGCAGACGGCCGACGAATTCGGGGATCAGCCCGTATTTCAGAAGATCCTCGGGCTCGACTTCGCGGAAGATTTCGCCCGCCTTCCGGTCTTCGGGGGCACGCACCATCGCGCCAAAACCGATCGAGGTCGAACGGCCGCGCGACGAGATGATCTTGTCGAGGCCGGCGAAAGCACCACCGCACACGAACAGGATGTTGGTCGTATCGACCTGGAGGAACTCTTGTTGCGGATGCTTTCGGCCGCCCTGAGGCGGCACCGAAGCAACCGTGCCTTCCATGATCTTGAGCAGCGCCTGCTGAACGCCCTCGCCCGACACGTCCCGGGTGATCGAGGGGTTGTCCGACTTGCGCGAAATCTTGTCGATCTCGTCGATATAGACGATGCCGCGCTGGGCGCGTTCGACGTTGTAGTCGGCAGCCTGCAACAGCTTGAGAATGATGTTCTCAACGTCCTCACCGACATAGCCGGCTTCGGTCAAAGTCGTAGCGTCCGCCATCGTGAACGGCACATCGAGAATGCGCGCGAGCGTCTGAGCCAGCAGGGTCTTGCCGGAGCCGGTCGGTCCGATCAGCAGGATGTTCGACTTCGCGAGTTCGACGTCGTTGTGCTTGGTCTGATGATTGAGCCGCTTGTAGTGATTGTGAACCGCGACCGACAGCACCTTTTTGGCGTGGTCCTGACCGATCACATAATCATCGAGGACCTTGCGGATCTCCTTCGGAGTCGGGATGCCGTCACGCGACTTCACAAGCGAGGATTTATTTTCCTCGCGGATGATGTCCATGCAGAGTTCGACGCATTCGTCGCAGATGAAGACCGTGGGACCGGCGATCAGCTTGCGCACTTCGTGCTGGCTCTTTCCGCAGAACGAGCAGTAAAGCGTGTTCTTGGAATCGCTGCCGCCGACTTTCGTCATTCCAGTCTCCGTATCAATCCGCGTGAGCGACCGGCGCCCACAATGCTAACACCTGGCGCGGGGCCAAAGCGTGGCACCCTAGGCACAGTTCGCCCGAAACTCCTCCCTTCGAGCCCTCATGACACTCTAGCGAAGCATGCTAGAGGCACGATAATCAAGAATACATTAACGATAACCGGCCCTTGCCCCGAAAGCATGCGCCATATGCGCGCGATTCGGGAGCCCCGCACAGATGCAAGGCCACCATTGAGCTGTTGAAACCGCATTCCAAATACGCTGGCCGCGACCGGCTAGGACTACAGTCTCAGATTTCGCTAATGCCAGCACGGATTGCTGACCTCTTCTCGAAAGCTGGCGAAGGTTCTCATTCAGCTCTTCAACGCCGGTACCGGATCTTCGATGCGCTTGTCGATGACCTTGTCGACAAGACCGAAGTCCTTGGCCCCATCCGCCGTCATGAAATAGTCGCGCTCAAGCGCGTCCTCGATCTTCTTCAGCGGCTGGCCGGTGTGCTTCATATAGATCTCGTTCAGCCGCTTCTTCAGGTTCAGGATCTCCTGCGCATGCAGCATGATGTCGGTGGCCTGTCCCTGGAAACCGCCGGACGGCTGATGCACCATGATGCGCGCATTCGGCAGCGCGAACCGCAGATCCTTCTCACCGGAGGCCAGCAGCAACGACCCCATCGACGCGGCCTGCCCGACGCACAAGGTCGACACGGCAGGACGGATGAACTGCATCGTGTCGTAGATCGCCATACCCGACGTCACCACTCCGCCCGGGGAGTTGATGTACATCGAGATTTCCTTTTTCGGATTTTCCGCCTCGAGGAACAGAAGCTGCGCGACGACGAGCGTGGCCATGCCATCCTCGATGCCGCCTGTGATGAAGATGATCCGCTCCTTCAGGAGGCGTGAGAAGATGTCATAGGCGCGCTCGCCACGGTTGGTCTGCTCGACCACCATGGGAACAAGATTCATGTAGGTTTCGACCGGATCTCTCATCGCACTCTCCTGCGCCCGCGAATCGCGGCGCATCGTTTAACACGGCAGCGCATGCTGAGGCCGTGGAGTTTCGCATAGGTAAACCGCGAAGCCATTTTCGCTAGTGTCCCAAGCGAAGTTCGTGCCGGCAGCGGTGAACGGACTCAAATGAGCAAGAGGCCCGCGCTCGCGCGTCAGGCTGCCTTTTCGTCCTCGTCGGTCCGATACAATTCCTCGCGCGGCACCTTCTTGTCGGTGATCTTCGCAAGCGCGAGGATGTAATCCGTCACCTTGTTCTCGATCAGCGGCGCGCGAATGCTCGCGATCGCTTCCGGATTGGTCCGGAACATCTCGATCAGCTCTTTCTCGCGACCCGGATACTGGCGCACGTGCTCCATGATCGCGCGGCGCACTTCGTCCTCGGTGACTGTGATCTCGCTCTTGCGCGCGATCTCGTCGAGCAGAAGGCCGAGCCGCACACGGCGGTCAGCGATCTTGCGATATTCCTCGCGCTCCTTCTCCTCGGTCGTGTTCTCGTCCTCGAAGCTGCGCCCGGTGTCCTTCATTTCCGAGGTCACGGTGTTCCAGAGATTCTCGTATTCCTGTTCGACGAGGGCCGGCGGCAATGGGAATTTATGCCGCTCATCGAGCGCATCGAACAGCGCCCGCTTGACGCGCTGCTTGGAGACGGAATCGTGTTCGCGCTGAATACGCTCACGCACCGCGTCCTTAAGCTTGTCGAGCGCGTCCATGCCGAGCGACTTCGCGAAATCGTCGTCGATCTTCACCTCACCCGGCGCCTCGATAGATTTGGCGGTTACGTCGAAAACCGCGGCCTTTCCGGCCAGATTCGGGGCCGGATAATTTTCCGGGAACGTGACGTTGATCTTCCGGTTCTCGCCAACGCCGATTCCCACGAGCTGATCCTCAAAACCCGGGATAAACGTGCTGCTACCGATAAGGACCGCGACATCTTCCGCGGACCCGCCTTCGAACGGGACGCCATCGATGCTGCCCACGAACGAGACTGTAACCCGGTCGTCCTTTTCCGCCTTGGCGCCATCGGCCTTCGCCGCATACGGGCGATTCTGTTCGGCAATCCGCTTCAACCCATCCTCGACCTCTTCGTCGGTCGCGTCGGCCGTCAGCCGGGTCAGATCGACGGTCTTGAAGTCGATGACCTCGATCGGCGCGAGGATCTCCATGGAAACGGTGTAGTCCAGGTCGGACTTGCCCTCGATCACGGCCGCGACCGCCTTCTCGTCCTCAGGCAATGTGACCTTCGGCTGCAGAGCCAGCCGGAAATTGTTGTCCGCGACGATTTTGGCGTTCACATCGCGCATGGCGGTCTCAATGGCCTCAGCCATTGCGGAGCGCCCATACATTTTGCGCAGATGCGCGGCCGGGACCTTGCCGGGGCGAAAGCCGTTGACGCGCACCCGCCCCTTCATCTCCTCGAGCCGCTCGCTGACCTTATTGTCCAGCTCGCTTGCGGGAATGACGACACGGAATTCGCGCCGCAATCCATCGGTCAGGGTTTCGGTCACTTGCATGACAAGACTATGCTCCTCGCGCCGCGCGAACGGCTCTCACTGATCGAAAGGCGAGATCGGCTTCATCGAAGCGTACCGCCCAGGTGTTGTTTGAACGTGATCGGCTCCAAGAACCGTTCCCACTGCAGGGGTCACGCTCGAATGAATTCGGCCGGACTCACAGCTGGTGCGGGCGGAGGGATTTGAACCCCCACGACTTTCGTCACTGGAACCTAAATCCAGCGCGTCTACCAATTCCGCCACGCCCGCGCGCTTGAGCATCGCGCGGCATGTTAGAGCCGAGCGGCGGGGCTTATATCACGGCGCCCAGGAAGCGCACGAAAAAAATGGCGGTGGCACGCCATGACGCATGGCCAGGAGCGGCCGCTTCACCCGTCTCCAGGCGAAACGGATCTTCTCGCGATCGCAGCGACGAGACGACGATAGACCTTCGGCAGCGCTTCCGTGAGATCTTCGGCAATCATCCCCGGCCCCGCCTCGCGCGCCGCCTCACCGTGAAGCCAGACCGCCGCCGCGGCGGCCTCAAAGGCCGGCATGCGCTGCGCGCGCAACCCGCCTGCGATGCCAGCGAGCACATCGCCAGCGCCCGCGGTGGCGAGATAGGCCGGCGCGTTTTCTGCAATCAGCGCGCGTCCGTCTGGAGCAGCAACGACTGTGTCACCGCCCTTCAAAATCACCACCGCAGCTGTTTCATGTGAAGCAGCAACAGCCGCCTCAAGCTTTTGTTTAACTGAAGGAATTCTCTTCATCCGACTGAAGAGTCGAGAAAACTCACCTTCATGCGGGGTGAGGATTGCTGTGGATAGCTTGTGATTCGTGAGGATTGTAAAGAGCTCGTTGGGGTTTTCCCCAAAGCTGGTAAGCGCGTCCGCATCAAGCACAAGTCCGCGATCGCCCGCCGCCGCAACCTTTACTTTTGCACGCGTCTCGCTGCCGACGCCAGCACCTGGTCCAAGAATCACAGCGCTGATACGCGGGTCGTCGAGCAGCGACGCAAGCCCGGCGGCGCCCTCCGCCTCGCGCACCATCACTGCGAGTGACGCCGTGGAGTTGACCGCAACGGCATCCGCCGGACTGGCGAGCGTGACGAGGCCAGCGCCTGCCCGAAGCGCGCCGCGTGCGGCAAGCCGAGCAGCGCCTGTGCTCGCCATCGCTCCCGAGAGCGCCACGGCGTGACCGCGGCTGTATTTGTGACCTGTCGGCTGTGGAACAGGAAACGCGTGTTGCCAAGCGCCAGGTTCGTTTACGGACACGCGAGGACGGATCGTCGCGAGCACATCGCCGGGGATGCCGATATCGGCGATGGTCGTCAGACCGCAATGCTGACGGCCGGGCAGCAGGACATGCCCTGGCTTCCGCCGGAAGAAGGTGACCGTCCGGTGCGCCACGACAGCACAACCCATTACGGATCCCGTGTCGCCATCAATCCCGCTCGGAAGATCAACGGCGACCACGTAAGCTCGCGACTGGTTGATTGCCTTGATGAGCGCCGCCGCTGCTCCATCCACTGGACGTGAAAGCCCTGCGCCGAAGATTGCATCGACAACCACCACGTTGGGACCAAATTCCCCGTCCGCGTTCCATTGCGCTTCCGGACCCCGGTACCGACTCGCCATCTCTTGCGCATCGCCGGACAGCCTGGTTTGGTCGCCCACCACCACGACGCGGACATCGCATCCCCGCTCCACCAGGAGCCGCGCGGCGACGAACCCATCTCCGCCGTTATTCCCGGTCCCGGCCGCGACAAGGACCGGCCGTGAAGTTCCAAAATTGGCAGACACCGCATCGGCGACTGCACGCCCGGCATTCTCCATAAGTTCCAGCGAGGGAACTCCCGCCTCCACCGCGAGAGCATCAGCGCGGCGCATTTCGGCATTCGTCAGAAGTTCCAGCATCTCCGCCGTCCGATCTCCTCGAAGCGCATCAAACGATGGCCAAGGCGCCAGCAATTGATCGATTTGTGAGCAAAATGATTAGTTATTGTGCACATTCTGAGCGCTTGCCCGCCGCGGATTTGTGCGCACACGCATAAGGCATTGGCACTCCGCCTATATTTGCGCGTATCTCGATTGGCATGAGACCTGCTATCGAACGGCGGGCTCTGCCAGTCACACTTTGACCGGCGGACCGGGAGAGGATTCGCATGAAGAAGATCGAGGCGATCATTAAGCCCTTTAAGCTCGATGAAGTGAAGGAGGCGCTTCAGGAAGTAGGACTACAGGGGATCACGGTCACCGAGGCGAAGGGATTCGGCCGCCAGAAGGGACACACCGAACTTTATCGCGGCGCTGAGTATGTGGTGGATTTCCTTCCCAAGGTGAAAATCGAAATCGTGCTCGGCGATGAGATGGTCGAGAAGGCCATCGACTCCATCCGGCGTGCGGCTCAGACCGGCCGGATCGGCGACGGCAAGATTTTTGTCTCCAATATCGAAGAAGCGATCCGGATCCGAACGGGGGAATCCGGATTGGATGCGATCTGACATCGCGCAAGTTTCACGACCCGTACAATTGAGGAACGCGTTCAAATGACGACCGCCAAAGATGTAATGAAGATGATCAAGGATAACGACGTGAAATACGTCGATTTCCGATTTACCGATCCGCGCGGCAAGTGGCAGCACGTGACGTTCGACATCACCATGATCGACGACGACACCTTCGCCGAGGGCATCATGTTCGATGGCTCTTCGATCTCCGGCTGGAAGGCGATCAACGAGTCGGACATGAACCTCATGCCGGATCCGGCCACCGCCTGCATCGATCCGTTCTTCGCCGAAACCACCCTCGTCCTGGTCTGCGACGTACTCGAGCCGACCACCGGCGAGCCTTACAACCGCGATCCGCGCGGCATCGCGAAGAAGGCCGAGGCCATGGTCAAGTCGATGGGCATCGGCGACACCGTGTATTTTGGCCCCGAGGCGGAATTCTTCGTATTCGACGACGTGCGCTATTCCGCGGAACCCTACAATTGCGGCTTCCGTCTGGACTCCGTCGAACTCCCGACCAACTCGGCAACCGAATACGAGTCCGGCAATCTGGGACATCGCATTGGCATCAAGAAGGGCTACTTCCCCGTCCCGCCGCAGGACTCCGCACAGGACATGCGCGGCGAGATGCTGGCTGCGATGGCCAAGATGGGCGCCAAGATCGAGAAGCATCACCACGAGGTTGCATCGGCGCAGCACGAGCTGGGCCTGAAATTCTCGCCGCTCACCTACATGGCGGACCAGACGCAGGTCTATAAGTACTGCATCCATCAGGTCGCCAACATCTATGGCAAGACGGCAACCTTCATGCCGAAGCCGGTCTACGGCGATAACGGCTCGGGCATGCATTGCCATCAGTCGATCTGGAAGGACGGCAAGCCGGTCTTCGCGGGCAACAAATATTCCGACCTGTCGGAGACCTGCCTGCATTACATCGGCGGCGTCATCAAGCACGCCAAGGCTGTCAACGCCTTCACCAACCCGACCACCAATTCCTACAAGCGTCTGGTCCCGGGCTATGAAGCGCCGGTTCTGCTCGCCTACTCGGCGCGCAACCGCTCGGCGTCCTGCCGCATTCCCTACACGACGAACCCGAAGGCCAAGCGCGTCGAAGTGCGCTTCCCTGATCCGCTCGCCAATCCATATCTGTGCTTCGCGGCACTCCTGATGGCCGGCCTGGACGGCATCAAGAACAAGATCGATCCCGGTCAGGCGATGGACAAGGACCTCTACGATCTTCCGCCGGCAGAACTGAAGCAGATCCCGACGGTGTGTGGTTCGCTGCGCGAAGCGCTCGAAAATCTCGACAAGGACCGCGCGTTCCTGAAGGCGGGCGGCGTGTTCGATGACGATTTCATCGACAGCTACATCGAGCTGAAGATGACCGAGGTGATCCGCTTCGAGCACACCCCGCACCCGGTCGAATTCGAGATGTATTATTCGGCGTGAGCATACTCCTCCAAGGCATCGCGCAAGCGACGCAACTCAAGGGCGCCCTTTCGGGCGCCCTTTTTGTTAGAGTCAGCGCGGCGACCGATCAGTCGACGACGGCACCGCTCGCCTTGATCGGACCGGACCATTTGTCGATTTCAGATTTGACGAAACCGCGAAGATAGTCTGGCGTAGCCCGGTCCCCCGAGACGATGCTCGCGCCGAGTTTCTGGAGCTGCTGGCGGACCTGTGGATCGGCCATCGTCTTAAGCGCGGCATCGTGCATCTTGGCGACGATCGGAGCGGGCGTGTCCTTCGGAAACAAGAGTGCGGTCCAGGTATAGGCCTGGATATCCTTGAAGCCCTTCTCGGACGCCGTCGGGAGATCTGGCAAAACCGGCGATCGCTCCTGCGACAGCGTCGCGATCGCCTTCACCGTGCCTGCCTGGATCTGCGGAACGGCTGTCACAACGATCTCGCACAGAAAGTCGATCCGGCCGGCCTGTAGGTCCTGCATCGCCGGACCTGTGCCCTTGTAAGGGACGTGCTGGATATTGGTTCCAAGCGCCTGGTTGAGCAGGATACAGCCCAGATGCGTCGCAGACCCCGCGCCAGCCGAACCGTAATTCATCTTAGCCTGGTTCGCCTTGGCATAAGCGACGAATTCTTCCAGCGAATTCACCGGCAGATCCTTGCGGACGATCAGCACGAGCGGGATTTCCGCGATCAGGTTGACCGGGGTGAAATCCGTCTCCGCATTGTAGAGCGGCTTTTTGTACAGGCTCTGCGAATGCGCGTGCGTGGCGATCGTACCGAGGATAGCGGTGTAACCGTCTGGTGCCGCCTTGGCGACGCGGTTTCCACCCATCATGCCGCCGGCGCCGGGTACGTTCTCGATCACCACCTGCTGACCGAGCACCTGCCCCATCCGCTCGGCCATGATCCGGCCGAAAACGTCGATCGGTCCGCCGGCTGCGGCCGACACCACCATGGTCACCGGGCGCTGCGGCCAGTCCTGCGCCTGAGCATTTACCGAAGGCATGCCTGCCAGGGTGAAGCCGGTCAGTGTCATGCATGCCGCGATCAGACATGCGGCGTTCCTTGCGATCATGTTTGTTGAGTCCGGTGCTGTTGAGTTCCCGGGAACTCAATCATCCGCGGACGGCGGCGGCAAGTGTCGCACGAGGCGCGGCAGCGAGCCGCCAACTGCAATCATGCGCATCACATGTTCAGTGCCGGCTTCGAGCAACCGCGGCGTCCCGCCGATCGCCTGTTCAAGATTGTATGGCTGATCGATGATGCTCGCGAAGGCGCTGATCCCGGCAGCATAGCAGGTGCTGGCGCCCTCGCCGATCGCGCCAGCCAGCACGATCACGGGCTTGCCGAGCGGCATGGCACGCCGCGCGAGCTCGCCCGGAATCTTGCCGCGGCAAGTCTGGCGATCGATCCGGCCTTCGGCACTCACGATCAGATCGGCCCATGCGATGTGATCCGACAGCGGAATATAGCGCTCGATGAAGTCGTAGCGCGGCACGAGCCGTCCCCCGAGAAGAAGACAGAGCGCCACGCCGAGCCCACCGGACGCACCTCCGCCCGGCAATGTTGAGGCCTTCCGCCGGGTCAACGATCCAAGGCATTGGGCATAGCGCGAAAGTCCAGCCTCGAGCCGCTCGACCTGTGCGGCGGACGCACCCTTTTGCGGTCCGAAAACGCGCGACACGCCGTGACGCCCAAGCAGCACATTGCGGATGTTGAGGCAGACTTCGATCTCGACGTCGCGGATACGCGCGTCGAGCCCTGCCATATCGATCCGGTGGAGTCGGGACAGCGCTTCACCTCCCGGCGGCAAATCCTTGTTGCGACGATCGAGTAAACGTATGCCGAGCGCCTGAACCAGTCCGGCACCGCCGTCATTCACACCGCTATCGCCGCAACCAATGAGGATGCGTTTCGCGCCGGCGTCGAGTGCCGCGCGTATCAACTCTCCGACGCCGCGGCTGGTGGTCGAGGTCAGGACGTGTCTCTGATCGCGCGGGATGAGCCGCAAGCCCGCCGCGGCAGATATCTCGATCACGGCCGTACGGGTGCCGTCGACCTGGATCAGCCCTAACGATGCCTCGACCTTCTTCCCAAGCGGCCCGGTGACCGTTACCGCACGCAGCCGCCCTTTCTTGATCCGCACCAACGCACGCGTGAAGCCTTCTCCGCCATCGAAGACCGGCACGACCATAAGGTCGCAGCCGGGCACCGCGCGACGTACGCCACGCGCAATGGCAGTCGCGACGTCCGTGACATCGAGTCCTTCCTTGAATCCGGACGGCGCTACGAGGATCCGTGGGCGCCGGCGGCCTGTGGCAGTGTCTCTCATCTTACGCCTGCCTCAGACGGCGGCGCCTGCAGCGGCATGCCGAGCTGTGGCCAGATCAATGCCGCGAACACGACCGCAAGGATCAGATGCAGCGGCATCAGGATTACCGATAGCCGGAACAGATCGCGGTGTGAGAAAACGCCCTCTCCCGCTTGGGAGTAAATTAGCAACGACTTCGCGCTGATGGTGAGCGTGAGGCAATAGCCGGTCGTGATCGCGGCCAGCAAGATCAAGGCCTCGCCATTGTAACCCAGCCGAGCGAAGGGAAGTGCCAGCAGCGGTATCAGCGCGGTTGCTCGCGCTGTTCGAGACGTGATCACGAGATGACCCAGCAGAGCGATCAGTGACACAAAGCCCGCGACCATAACCGGATGCGCGGCTGCGTCTTTGTTGAGGGATGTCATCGCGCCCAGAACACCGTCAGCCGCGTCGTTGTCGATCAGCGCCTCACCGATTAGGCTTGCGCCTGCGACGAACAACAGCAAATTCCAGTCCACCGATTTCAAAGTGTCCTTGAGCCGGGACGAGGACGCACCTGTAATTGCAATCGCCGCAGCGATCGTGACGATCGTGATCTCGACCCCGTGCAGCGATTGCGTAAGCCAGAGCGTGACCGTCAACGCAACCAGTGCAAGAATGAGCCGCTCACGCATCGTCAACGGCGGCGGCACGGGACGCGTGATCGCGGAAACCGCCATCTCGCGCTGCGCCGGCTCCAGAAAAAGCCGCAGGATAACAAAGGTGGCGATGATGCAACTCGCTGCCGCGAAGGGTAGCCCGAGGATAGTCCATTCCAGAAAGCTTATCGGCTCACGCGGAGCGCCCGGCGCCCGGCCGATTTCGCGCATCATGTCGGCGGCGACCAGATGTGCACCTGCCCCGATCAGTGAGCCTGCCGCGGAAAGAAGAATAATCGTAGGAATATGGATCGACAGAGCGCGTGTAACCTGCGGATGTCCGATAGCCGCCGACAACGTCAGGAAGACGGGCAGCAACAGCGCCGCACGGCCGGTCGTCGACGGAATGACGAATGCGGTCGCGGAAATGATCAATGTCAGCACGTAGAACAGCCCGGATACACTGCGTACATGGCTCAGTGCGGCCGATGCGAGCCGTTCCGCGAGACGGATATCGGTCAGCACACTGGCGATGACGAATGCGCCGACGAGAAGCCAGATCAGCGGATTGCCGAGCGAGCTGTAGAAGTTCTGCGGGGTATCCGCTCCGCCGATGACCAGCACAAGTGCAGCCACCAGCGCGACTGCCGTTGTATCCAAGGGCGTCATGACCCAGGCAATCACCGCCGCCACGAATACGGCCAATGTCAGCCTTGCCGGCGTCTCGCCAGGCATGAGCATCCAGATGATTGCACAAAGACAAACCGCGAGCGCCAATGGGGCGAGAAGCCTGCCATTAACCTCCCGACCCATGTTCCCCGCACATCATCAATGCCAAAGCCAACTGACAATTGCCCGGGCATCGCGGCGTTTCGAAATGCGACATGTTGCCGTCTCGGCGTTACCGAACGCCGCATCGCGGGTGCTGTGCTACCGGTTTGTGCGTCTTTCGAATAAACCGTGCCTGCAGACGC
>VFQN01002738.1_pt1 | contig 26504 bp, 4 predicted proteins | sample 3512371 | NCBI WGS metagenome assembly VFQN01 (sample SAMN10412370, study PRJNA504923) | tailings metagenome | isolation source: Replicate 2 from Balatoc abandoned mine | place: Philippines: Itogon, Benguet | collected 2017-08-28 | reverse complement strand
TTTGGCTTTTGCTTTTTCGTTTTTAGCGCTAAAAACGAAAAAGCAAAAGCCAAAAGGCAAAAGCAAAAAAAATTTGATAATCACGGTAAATTTTATATTTATTATTGAAAAAAAATTTCAATAATCAGTTTGCTTTTTTCAAATAAAAAATTTTTGTGAGCTTTTAAAAACTTTATAGAAATATCCAAACAATTTTTGTTGTTGTATTTTAAAGTTTCTTCAAAAAAGTTCAAGCTCTTAAAAAAATTACAAATTTGACTTCTCTATTTTCGAGTTTATTGTTAATTTTAACAATTAAAAGAAGTGAGTGCTATTCAAACAATATATTTTTTTAAGAAGTTCAATTCATAAAATTATGGGACAAAAAATTCATCCATTAGGTTTTCGTGTTGGAATTACTAAAAAACATCAATCAGTGTGGTTTGCTAGATTTCAAAAACATCAATATGCGCAGTCAGTTTTAGAAGATAAATTTTTACGCCAAAATTTATTAACACTACTTCCACAACTTTTTCAAAAAAAATTCAATAATTCAATGAATATGCCAAAAATTTCGCATATTCAAATCGTTCGAGGATTAATTCCTTATGAAATTGGGATTCAAATTTATGCTCAAAATTGTCATATGATCAAAACCGCTTTTGAAGGTTTAGAAGTGGAACCAAATTTTGTTCAAAACTTGTTAAAAAATCATTTAATTTTAGAAAAAACAGCATCTAAAAAAACTCTTTCTAATTCAGGAAAAAATGAAAATCTCGAATTTATTTTAAATAGTCAAAATATTTCTTCTTCTGAAAAAAAAGTTGAAAATTTGATTACTGACGTTGCAGATCAAAATACTGCATCTTTCAAAAATTCAAACAAAAAAAAAGATGCAAAAGCAATGATTGAAAAAAGAAAAAAATTATTTGCTCGTTTCCGTCAACGTTTTTTAGGCAAATTCATTATTGTAAAAAATGGTAAAAAAATTACAAAAAAATTCGATCCAAAAAAACAATCTTCTTATAGAAATAATCTTGTGTCTTACTTCAAAAAAACTCTTCAAGAAAGAAGAAGAAATTTTAGAAAAAATAAATTTGGATCATCTTTTTCAACAGTTTCTTCAAGTAAAAAAACTCGTACTGCTCGTGATCGTTTTTCTCCAAAACAAAAAGCTTATTTAAGTTTTTTTAAATCAAAAACATTCAAACCAAATTTTTCAAAATCATGTACGAAATTTGTAAATGTTTATATGTCACAAACAAATAATTCTTTTTTAAATGCTTTAAAATTAGAAATGAATTATTGGAATCAATATTTTGCAAAATCAAAAAATGAACAATTAAAAACATTTGGTTCTTTTCGTTATTTACCAATTGGTTCACAAAAAAAATGGAGTTCTATTCGATTTAAACGTTTTGAAAAACTTTCACTTCCTTTCTTATTAAAACTTTTCAAAGCTTTACAACTTAGTGCTTTGAAAAAATTAGAAAGACTAAGAAAAGAATATTTAGTATTTGGAAAATTTTCAAAAACAAAAACTCTTTCATATTATCAAAGAATTCGTTTTCTTCAAAACTTCAAAAAATTTATTGTTCTTCGAAAAACACAAAAATCTTCAATTTTTTCTCAAAATACTTTTGAAAATGTAGATTTTTTACAAAAAACAACAAATAAAAAATTTGCTTCTAAAGTTGCTTTATTAACAGAAAAATCTTTTCAAAAAAAATTCTCAAATATTCATGCAGAAAAAAGTACAATGAAATTTATTGATCATTTACAAAATTTAGTAAAACAACATCGTTCAAAAAATCTGTTCTTGTATTTAGCAACTATTTCAGATGCTCGTCAAAATTTCAAAAAAATTCAATATTTTACAAAACAACAAGCAGAATTTTTATTCGGTATTTCTCCAAAAAATTATACTGGACTAACTCCTGAAGAAAAACAAGAAATTTTCAAAAATCATATTTCAAAAACATTTTTCAATATTTCACAAAAAAACTTATCTCAAAACAAAAATTTTGTAGATATTTTTGTTGAACAACTTCAAAAACAAAGAACTATTTGTGAACAAAATATTCAATTAACTCCAAAAATTTCAATTCAATTTTATTCAGTGAAAGCTCAAGATTTCCAAACAAGAGCTTCTGCAGTAGCTGATTCTATTGTTGATGATTTAGAAAAACGTAAAGCTTTTAGACGAGTAATTAAAAAAGCAAAAGAAGATTTAATGAAAACTCCAAAAGTAAAAGGAGTGAAAATTCAAGTTTCAGGTCGTTTAAATGGAGCTGAAATTGCTCGTTCAGAATGGGTTCGCGCAGGACGAGTGCCTCTACAAACATTAAGAGCAAATATCGATTATTGTTATAAAACAGCTCAAACTATTTATGGAATTATTGGTGTGAAAGTTTGGATTTATAAAGGTTATACAAAAACACGTAAACCTACTGCAAATTCTATTTCACTTTTACCTGATCTTCTATAATAAATCAGAAATTTTTAGAAACCTAAAAATTTTTGTCAGTTTTTTTTAATATGTATTTTTTTTTAAGAATTTTTGTTTTGAAAAACATTAAAAAATTTATTCTTGAGAAAAATTCAACTTTGCCTTGCCCAGCCCTGCCTTCGGCTGGGCAGGGCAGGCAGAAAAACAATATTGAAAAAACGTTCAAAGAAATTTGATTTCTTAATTTCTTTGAACGTTTTTTCAATATTGTTTTTCTCTTTTTTATTATAAATGGAAAAAGTCAATATCAAAATGATAATGAAACCAGTTTTGCTGAGAATCATTGCATAAAAATTTTTGTGAACATAAAATTTTATTACGTTTTCGTTTTTGCCTTTTGGCGTTTGGTTTTTCGTTTTTAGCGCTAAAAAGAAAAAACGAAAAAGTCAAAACCAAAAGCCAAAAGCAAAAAATACATTTTTTCTATGAAAATTGCATTCTTTATTTCTTATATCGGAAAAACTCTTTGTAAGGTTACTTTGAAAACTTTGCACTATCAAATTTTTTTTTCCTTTTGGTTTTTCGTTTTTAGCGCTAAAAAGGAAAAACCAAAAGCCAAAAGCTAAAACAAAGTTTTTTATTGTTTGCAAGCAGCTTGCCAATTTTTCAATTTTCAATAAAATAAGCTGACTTGGGAATGTTATTTAATGGTTAGACTGGTCACTCTAGCTTTATCTTTGAGTATGCACGTTTTTCACCAGTACTGGCCGGTGGAAAAGCGTCTGGGCGATTTTTCTGCAGGTTGCAAAGCTCTGGTAAACAGGCTGCGATACTCGGCACAATTTGGTCATGCTGTACAGTCTGCAGACAAAAAAAGCACAGCACACTGGTTGGAACCTCCTGGAAAGCCACAGACAGAAAAGTGTCTTTTGCAGCTGTTCTGTGGAAAGTGCCAGCTTTGCCTTTAAAGGCAAAGCTGGCTATCTGCTCTGTAGATTTTTAATAAACAGGCTGCTATTCTTTTGTTAACTTTGTTTGAAAGTCTATTTTTTCTCAGGAATTATTGCAAAAAAGCTACTCGCTTTTAGCCTTTTAGCCTTTTGGCGGAGAACTTTTTTTTGTCAGAAGTCTATAAATTTTGTTCTTAAGCTGACAAAAAATGATGACGACTGCAGAATTTCATTTCTATTAACATAAAAGATTTTTTTTTAAAAAAAGTTTTTCTTAGAAAAATCTTTTATAGTCTTTAAAATTCTTTTCTAAAACATACAACTTTTTTAGAATGAAAATTTTTCATTAAAAAATTCAAAAAATTTTTTATTTTTTCACTTTTTCTTAAAATTTCTTTGAGTAATTGAAGCTTTGTTGACTTTTTCTTGTAGACAACAAAAAATTTTTTCTTCTCATTTTGTCTGTCTATTCAAAATAAAAGATAAACAGAGCTTTTATTTTCAAAAAAATGAAAAAGTTTGTAGAAAAGTCAAAATAAACTATGAACAACTTTAGAAAAAACAAGACTTTTCGTTTATTTTTTCAAAAACAATTTTTGAAAAATACTTTATCGTCTAGTCGCCAAATGTATTTCCATTGTTTAGCAAGCGAGACAACTATATCGACCTCAGAACCTTTCTTTTTGAACTTTTCTTTTGATAAAAGTCGTTTAAAAAGTGTAGTTTCTTGGTTTTTTGAAAAATATGGTCAATATAAAACGATTCTCTTTTTAGAAAAATTAAAAGAGTTTGGATTTGGTTATGCTACTACAGGAGGTATTTCTTTAGGTATTGATGACTTAAAAATCCCAGAAAAAAAAATCGCTCTCATTTCTACTGCAGAAACAAAAGTAGCAAAAGATTTAATGGATTATCGCAATGCTAAAATAACTGGAATTGAACGTACACAACGTTTAATTTATATATGGAACCAAACAAATGATATGTTAAAACAGGAAGTGCTTAAATATTTTGAAACAATGGATTTGTTTAATCCAATTTATATGATGGCATTTTCTGGGGCGCGAGGAAACATGTCACAAGTTCGTCAACTTGTAGGTATGAGAGGTTTAATGTCTGATCCTCAAGGTCAGATTATCGATTTCCCGATTCAAAGTAATTTTCGTGAAGGATTAACTCTAACTGAATATTTAATTTCAACTTATGGTGCTCGAAAAGGAATCGTAGATACTGCGTTAAGAACAGCTACAGCTGGTTATTTAACAAGACGATTAGTTGATGTAGCTCAACATGTGATTGTCTCTCAATTTGATTGTGGTACATTTCGAGGGATTTTTTTATTTGATATGAAAGAAGCAAATAAAACAATTTATTCATTTCAAAATCGATTAATCGGCAGAGTATTAGCACAAGATATTTTGATTTTAAAAGACTCAAAAAATGGACATTCTTCTGAAAAAACTCTGCTTGCTGCTCGAAATCAAGAAATTGATTCAAAATTGGCATTTGCTATTGCTAAAGTTTCAAAAAAAGCTTTGGTGCGTTCTCCCCTTACTTGTGAAACACCTCGATTAATTTGTCAACTTTGTTATGGCTGGAGTTTATCTCAAGGCAAACTCGTTTCTGTTGGTGAAGCAGTTGGAGTTATCGCAGCTCAATCGATCGGAGAACCTGGTACACAATTAACAATGAGAACTTTTCACACAGGTGGTGTTTTTGCAGGAGGACTGACTGATCAAATTTTAGCGCCTTTTGATGGAAGAATTCAATATGTTCAAAATATTCCTGGAAGTTGTATTCGAACATCTTTAAGTGAAATTGCTTTTCTAACAAAAATGCCCGGATCATTTTTCGTTGTTCGTAAAGATCAAGAAAAAAATGTTTTTGATCTTTACTTAAAATCAATGAACAATGAAAAAGATTTGCCAAATTTCCAAACAAAATGGAAACAAAAAACGCAAAATGTTAATGTTTCTGAAATGTATAAAATTCCTGCATATGCTGTTTTATATTTAAGAAATAATGAAATTGTGCGCAAAAAACAAGTATTAGCTCAATTTTCAACAGTTTTGAAAAAAAGTTTTCAATATGGAAGCGCTGAACAAACACTTTATTCAAATTTAGCTGGAGAATTCATTTTAAATGGTTTAAATTTCCCTTTTAAAAACACTCGTTCTCAAGTTCTTTCAAAGAATTCAAAAAGCCTTGGAAACGCACAAAAAGTGACAATGCAATCTCAGCAACAAAGTACCGAAAACGAAAAGTTTGTCGATATGTCTTCGAACGCTAGAACTGTAAATAGACGAACAATTGCCCAAAAAAATATCAAGAAAATTGATCTTTTGGTTGAAAAAAGAAGTTCAGAATTTTCAGAGCTTTCTCCTATTGAATTAAAGCATGATGTTCTTTGGAAATCAAAAAATTGGACAAATATTTGGATTTTATCAGGAAAAGTTCTTTACCATTCATTTAATTCAAACTTGTTTGTAGAAAAAGGTGATTTTCTTAAAAAAACAAGCGTATTGAATCGAATTCTTTGGAAAAAAAAGAAAAATTGGAATATTTCTTTATTTTTATCGACAAAATCAACAAACACTAGCAACAGAAATTTTGCCTTTTGGCAAAAGCCAAAAGGCAAAAGCCAAAAGGCAATAGCTCAAAAAAGTTTTTTTGTTGTATTAAATAAACAAAATAAATCAAAACCTTCTTTACTTTCTCTTTCTTCAAATTTGTTTATGCCTGTAAAAACTTTACTTAATTCATCTGTTTATTTTTCTAAAAAAATTCAATTTTTGAATACAGAAGCTTTTTTTCTCGAACAAAATTTCAGAAAAACAAATTTTTCAAAATTTTGTTCTTCTCTTTTGTTTAGCTCAACTTTTTCTTTTCCAAAAATCCTTTTTCAAAATAATGAAACACGCAAAAAGAAAATTTTCCAAAACAAAAATATGCATTGGAAAAATTCTTTAATATCTCCTATTCAAACAAAAAAATCTTCGTTTTATCCTTGTAAACAAGTTTTTTACAAAATGAAATTTTTCCCTTTTTCATTATTTTTCTTGAATATTTTGTCTTCTTCAAAACAAAATAATATTCAAACTAAAAAATTTCATAAATCAAAAAATGATATTCTTTTTTATAAAACTTTTCAAAAAATATTCTTTTTTTCTTCTCTTCAAAATCAAAAAAAATCATCTGAGAAACTTTTTGTAAATAGTATTGTTTATAAATCATCACAAAGTAATCATAAAAAACTTTTTAAAATAAAGCTTGTATTACAAAAAAATAAGAAACAAAATCTACCTCATCAGAAAAAACATTTAAAACAAGTTTTTTTCAAATTTTCTACTTTTCACCGTACAACTCCATTTTTCAAATTTTCTTCTTTTTCAAAAACATTTAACACTTCTAGAAAATTTAGAAAACTAAAATATATCAATTATGTTTTTCTTTCTAAAAAAAAATTTTTTCCTTTAAAATTCTCTTTTTTAAAAAATTGTTCAAATCAATTTTGGTATGTATCAAATCAACTATTAAAAACATCTTTTCAATTTCATTTTTTCAAAACTTTTGATATTCAATCATATGATTTTGTATCAAAATTTTCTATTTTTAATCACAACAAAAAACATTATTCTGTTTGGCAAAAGCAAAACGTCATCAGTAATCGTAAAGTAAATATTGTAGATACACATTCACCAAATAGACAAAAAATGTTTTCTTTGAACATACCAAAAAAACAAAAATTTCTATTTCAAAGTGGTTTAGGATTTTCTTTTTTTAAGTCTTTAGTGTTTAATCATTTCAAAATTTCTCAAAATTTTGAACAAAGCCAAAATTTTAGAGAGAACATAGAAAAACAAATTTTCTTCAAAAAAACTCTTTTTTCTTTTGATTACAAAAAAATAAGATATAATAAATATGGTTATGTTTTTTCATTTCAAAATTCATCAAAAAATAAATCTTTTGCTCCACAATTCGAAAATTCTTTTCAAATTTTTACTAAATTAAAACAATCATCTTTTGATTTTCAAAACATGACTAATCCTGGAAAACAAGAAACAAATATTTCTTTTGGAAATGGGAATTTTATTGGAAAAGATTTTCCAACTTTTTTAAGTTATTATTTTCCAAAAAATTACCAAACCGTTACTAATGGGATTTTCACAGTGTTTTCTTTTGAAAATAATTCAAAAAAACAAAGATATAAACAGTTTTTTTCTTTAAAACAAGAAAACAAAACAGGAACTCTACAAAAAAACTTTAGAAAATCAAGAAAAAATCAAAAAACTGTTTCTTTTTTACAAAAACAAAAAATTGTTGAAACTCGTATGTCAGCTACGACAAAAGAAAGAAATAAATTCCAATCAACAATTTTCTTTACAAAATTTCAATTTTTACAAAATCAAACTTTTCAGTTTGTGAATAAAAAACTTCATTTTCATTTTTTAAATATATTTGAAAATTCAATACAAAAAAATATGTTAAATTATCATTTAATTCGAAATTCTAAACAAAAACAATTTGAGAAAACTTTTTCTTTATTTAATAATTCGTTGTTAAATCAAAAAGATTTTTCAGTTTACAGTGTTAAAAAACCTACTTTATCGGAACAAAAATTCTTTTTAAAATATTTAAAAAAATATAATGATTTACGTTTTTCTCGTTTTGAATTATATACAGAAGAAATTTTTTGGATTCCTCAAGAAAATTATACGTTTTCTATTCTTGATTTTTTGAAATTGCAACAAAAAAGTTTGTTTTCTCAATCTAAGAATATTCATCATGAATTGTTTACAAATGCTTTTGAAACAACAAAACAAGTAAATAAGAATTTGAATTTTTCTCACTCTTTAAATATTTCTTCTAAACAAATTCTTCAGCATAAAAAGAATGAATACATTTCAAAAATGATTTTTCAAAAAAATCCTTTATTTTATTTATCAAATAGTCAAGGACAAAAAAAACCTTTTTTCTCTGTTCTAGAAGGTATTTGGAATTATTCTATTTCTCTAACTAAGCTAAAATATAGACAATTTGCTCCAGTTAAACATAAAAAAATGTTCATAAGAAAAAAATTTCATAAAATTCAACAAAAATTCTCTTTTTATAAAATTCAAAAAGAAAAAAGTTTTTTGAAAAATTCTTCTAAAGTCTTTTTCAAAAATTCTTCTTTAAGATTTTTCAAATTTCAAACATTTAAGTTTTTCAAAACTTTTTGTTTAGAAAACAGATTTTCTAACAGCTTTTTCTCAAATAACAAAAAAAGCTTTGTCCTTAATGGCCATAAAAAATTTGCTTTAGACCAAAAAGCAGATTCAGCTGTGTCACAGAAAAACAAATTCCTTTTCTTTTCTAAAAAGAAAAATTTTTTAAATAGCTCATTAAAATTTTATTTTGAAAAAAAATTGTTTAAACCTATGCAAAAAAATTTTCTTTTTGGTCTTCAAAAAAAAATCAAAACTTCTAATTTTGAAACTCTTAAGAACCTTTTTTGCTCTAAATTTGAAAACAAAATCGATAGTGCTAGCTTATCTTCCACTGGCCTGGGGCAGGGTAAAATCAAGCATCAAGACCTAAGCGCTGCCAAAGTTATGGTAGGAAAAATATTCAAAAATCAATGCTTTACGTGTGTACCTTTTAAGAAAAAGAATATGGTGAACAGCAAAAAAACGAATTTTGTTGAAAAAAACATTCAAGAATCAGATGTATCTTTTTCAACAAATTTTGAAAATCAAAATGTGAGCAATTCTTTTATATTACAAGATCAACAACTTCATTTAAAAATTCAATCAGGGTGGATTTGTGTTTTTCCAAATTCTTCGAATCTTTTTCATTGGCATCAGCAAATTACAAATCTAGGTCATTTTTTTGGAAAAGATTTTTGTTTTGAACAAAATAAAATATTACAAGAAGCAGTGCTTTTTGAAGTTTCTTCTAGCTTTTCTGACGTTTTTCAAAAAATACGAAATTTTCATACAATTCCTTTTTCAAACGGAACTCAAACTCTTAAAGAAAAAGAAGAAAAAAAAATGAATCTTTTCAATATTCATAACTCAAAAAATACAAAAATTTCATTTTGTTTAAAATTGTTGAAAAAAAATAAGAAATCTCGTTATTCAAATGATGGTTCTATTTTTGTCAGCCAAAAGTTGACTTCACTTTTTGATCAAAAAACACCTGTTGAAAAAAACGTTTTTTCTACAACAAAAAAACCAACTTTCTCAGACAAACCATTCACTGAACTTTCAATATTCAATAAAGAAAAAAATAATCTTTTACAAATAAACAAAAATGGTCATTTTCTTTCTTCAAAAACAAATGGTCAAAAACAAAAAAAAATAGCTCTTTTTCTTCGACCAATGCAATACAGATTATTAGAAAATCCAAAAAATTATCAAAAAATCTTTTTGAAGAAAACTCTTCAAAATAGTTCTACAAAATCTGATTCTATTTCTTTTGTTTCGTCTTTAAAAATTTATAAAAAATATCATTCAATTCTTTTAAATATTCAAAAACCAACTAAAAAATTTCTTCAAAATATTGAATATATTGAATCAATAATCAAAACAGATTTTCGAAAAATTTATAAAAAGAAAAAATGGCAAAAAAATCATTCTAAACAAGGAGTTTATTTCCAATCAAATAAAACTAAATATAATCGTAACTGGTCAACTCGAAATCAACAAAAACATCAAATCGCTTTTCAATTTGATGCTTCAAAAAATTCCACAAAAGTTCCACATTTTCAAGTTTATTCTAAAAAAACTATGTTTTTGAAATTTCAAAATTTATTAATTAGGAACACATTAAAATTTATAAACAAAAGCAATCAAAAAATGTTTCCTCCGTTTTCTCCTGAAACAAACAAATCAATTTTTTTAAATTCTCATACTCATTTTCAAAATTTTTCTACTATTTCACAAAAAGCAACCTTAGCAGAACAGTCTGCCAACAAGTTGTCAAATCAGCCAATGAAGTTAGTGACTACTGCAAAAACAAATTCTTTTGAAAAAATGTATTTCTCTTTTTATCCTATACAATTTTTACCGCTTTCAATCTCAAATTCTTCTTTAAACATTGCTAATTTTGAACGTAAAAATTCACAAAAATTTCCAACCGTGTTTTTGAATCCTTTAAATAACAAAATTGATTTTTCGCTTTGTCACAAAAAAGCAGCTTTTTTAAATCAAAGATTTTATTCTTTTGATTTTCTGAATAAATTTATTCAAACATCATCTTTTTGGTCAAATAATGACGGTCAAAATGTTTATTTTATTTATTCTATAAAGAAAAATCTTTTCAAAAATTTTTGGAACATGTCGATTTTTGATTCTATTTCTTCTAAAAACAAAAAAAATTCTTTAAAGAAAAAACGTGTTTTATTACAATCAAATATTCATAGAAAATCTTCAATTTTCAGAAATTTTCTTTTTCAAAAAAATCAAAGTTTTTATGCAAACACGCAATTATTAAGCCCTTTTGATGGGGAACTTATTTCTATGTATACAAATGAATTGAATTGGTGGAAAAAAGCTTCTGAAATTTCAACAATTGAAAAAATTAATACACTATTTACTGTTATTACAAAAAAAGATTTATTTTCATTTGATTTCTCTAATCCTTTTAAAAACAAAAAAATGAGAAAAAATTTTGTATACACTTCAGAAACAGTGCCTTTAGCCGACGATTCAAAAAAATCTACTTTGTCAGAAAAAACTCTTTTCTCTTCAAATTTCATAGTAGAAAAACAAAAACTTTCTTTCAATAAAAATCACTCAAACAAATTTGTAGGAATTTTCATGAAATATTCTTTAAAAACAAAACAAAAACATTTAACGAATCTCTATAAAGCTGTAATACAAAATACACCTTCTTTTGAATCTTTAAATTCTTTGTATAAAACTTCTGAATTTGTTCCAAAAAATTTTTCTGTGAAAAAAATCTTAAAAACAAAAAAATTTGTTCTTCCAGAAAATGAAAACAAAACAAAAGTTCAAATATCTTCTTTTGTCACAAAATATGAAAAGAAAATTTACAAATTCAAAAACCTTCTAATTGGTTATCCTTTACTTTTAAAACAACCACGTTTAGGAAAATTTCTTGTTGCTGGGAATTCTATTTTAGATTTTGCAATTCGAAAACCCGGACAAATCGTTCACTTGAGTTCGTTTAGAGTTACATTAAGACGCGGCCAACCTTTTTTAGTATCTCCAAAAGGTATTTTACACTTAGCAAATACGCCATATATTGAAAAAAATGTTCCGATTCTAACTTTACCGTATCAAACTTTACAATCTGGTGATATTGTTCAAGGTATTCCTAAAGTAGAACAATATTTTGAAGCACGAACAACTATTCAAGGAAGGCTGTTTATTTCAAGTCTTCCTATTTTATTAAAAGGAATTTTTCAAAGATATAAATCGATGTTACCTTTAGAACAAGCTGTTCGCCAAAGTTTTTTAAAAATTCAACAGCTTATTGTCGATGGTGTACAACGTGTTTATAGGTTACAAGGTGTTAGTATTGTAGATAAACATTTAGAAGTCATTGTTCGACAAATGACAACAAAAGTTCAAATTATTCATGGAGCACAAACAGGGTTTTTTCCAGGAGAAATTGTAAATTTACATTTAGTTGAACGAATTAATCAATTTTTTATGGTAAAAGTTCGTTATGAACCAATTGTTTTAGGTATTACACGTGCTTCTTTAGAAGTTGATAGTTTTTTATCAGCTTCAAGTTTTCAACAAACAACAAAAATTTTAGCATTAGCATCAATTTCTCGAAAAAAAGATTTCTTAAAAGGTTTAAAAGAAAATATTTTAGTAGGAAATTTAATTCCTTCAGGAACTGGATATTTAGTTTTAGGAAAACATCTTTAATATTTAATATTCATACTTATTTCTCTTTTTTTCAAAAAATTCTTTTCTAAATAAATTTGTTTTATTTATTTGTTTATTGCTTTAGAGACTTTTTTCTAAAGCAATAAACAAATATTTTTCAAAATCTTCAAATTTTGGGAATACTTAAAAATCTTAAAACATTTTTTTGGAAAATCAACAAATTTGGTTGCATTAACAGCTCTGAACAACATGAAAAACCAGAAGCAGAACAAATTCAAAAAGCTTGCCAATAAATGACGAAATTGAAAATTCATCATAAATTAAAGACCTAAAAAATGGAAAACAAGCTCTGCTAAGAAGGGCAGCAAGATTAAAATCACAAAAACAACAAAAAACAGACAAAAAACATACGTGAAGAATGAATTCATAAATATTGTATTTAAAATTGACTAACCATAAATGAAATTGAGTAAAATAGTGAAAATCCATATGATAGGTAACAATCACGTCTGTTTTGGGAAGGGGGGGTTAGACAAGGTATGCTATTAGCAAAACCTCACTCTAAAGGTAGCCACGTATTTTCAAAATTTTTATATAGTCAAAAGTTTTTCTTTTTTTTTTAGAACGATTTTGATTACAAATCTTGAGCAAAAGAGAAAAATTTGAAGAAATTTTGACTTTTTTATGAGAATTGTGTATAATTTTTAAAAACTTAAAAAATTTTCAAAAAATTTTGAAAACAAAATGGATCTCTTGTTTAAAATTTAAGCCTGCTTAACTCAATCGGTAGAGTATCGGTTTTGTAAACCGAAGGTTATCGGTTCAACTCCGATAGTAGGCTTTTTCAGTTTTTATTTATTAGTTATTTGAAAAATTCATAAATAAATCTTATTTATCTTTGATTTTCAGTTTTTTCCTTTTGGTGGCCATCTTTGATTGCGGTCTGCCTGCTATCCCTTCCTCTATCCCCATCCCCTTCCCCAAAGGGGATGGGGTTGCTTCTTCCCCTTCCCCTTTGGGGAAGGGGATGGGGTTGCTTCTTCCCCTTCCCCTTTGGGGAAGGGGATGGGGATAGGGGATGGGAAGCCACAGCCAAAAGGTCAAAACTCAAAAGCAACAGCCAAAAGGTCAAACCAAAACAGAGAAAAACAACAGTTTTGAAAATGAAATTTTCAAAGAAATAATGAAATTCTTAAAGGGCAGATAATCTCTTTATCATGTCGTAACGAAATAATTTATTTTTTGTATGAAACAAAAAAAAACTCTTTCGAAGAAATTCCATAGAAAATATGTTTTTTTACAAAACAGTTTAGTTCATTTTTTAGATTGGCGTGTTTCTGAATTTTCGAGTTTCATGACTTTGAAAAAATATAATGATCAAACAAAGTCTTTGTTTATGAAAAACAATAAAAACACTTTTCATTTTTTAGAACAAGAAAAAATTTGTTTCCAAGATTATTGGAAAAATTCAGAACATAAAAAATTAGAAAATGCTATTCAAAATATGAATAAAGAATCAATTCTATTAAAAAATCCTATTGATTTTCACATTCAAAACAAATTTCAGCCTAGCTATAAAAAAGCTGCTGACAAACAAAAACCTGCAAGTATACTACCGAAGTTAGCTATTACTGCAAAAAAGAGAAAAAAAAGATCATTTTTTGTTGACTATAAAAAAACATTCATTTCTTTCTCATCAAAAAAACTTGGAAAAAGCTTGCAACAAAAAAAATATTCTAAAGTTTTAGAAAAGTCACAGTTATTTGGTTTTAATGCTTTAGAAACTTTTATACCAAAAAGTGATATTTTTCGTAAACGAAATTTTTTTTTTGGAAATCAAAAAATTGGTGAATTTTTTCCAAAGAAAAAAAATTTTACACAATATTGGATTTTTCCTTTGTTAGGTTTTGTTGTTTTTTTTCATTCTACTCCTACTTTTTTCAATGGAAGATTTCAACAAGTTTTTGAAAAATCATCCTCTTTAAATCTGAAAAGTTCTTCATTGAATAATCACAAACAATCACAAACTCCACAAAATTCATTAACATTTATACCTATTTTTTCTAAATTTTCTTCATCTTTTTTTCCTATTAGTAAGGTAAACCAAGAAAATCATTTTTCACTAGAAAAAAAATGGAAAGACCAAAATTTTGACTATCTTGAAAATTTTTCATATACAAATCAATTTTCAAAAGAAACATATTACCAAATGAAAAATTTAGAAAATGATGAGTTTGAAAAATATTGTGATTTTTCTTTTAAAATTTTTCAAAATTCTCCACATTTTTTTCTCTTTGATTTATTAAACAGTTCTACAAACGCTAAAAAAAAAGAAATTCAATCTTTGTTCTATTTTTACAAGAAAAATGATTTTCAAAAAAACATTTATAGAAAACTCATTGAAACAAAAAGAAATACTTTTCATTGGAAATGGTTTTCATTAAATTCGCAATTTTTGAACTTTTCTCCTTTATTACAAAATAAAAATAAAGCTTCATATTTTTCTTTTTTTGAAATTCCTCAGAAAGCACACTTTTTTCATCCAATATTTGAAAATACTTCTTTATTTGATTTTTCAAAACTCGAAAATAGAATTTTCTACGATTTTTCAAACAGTTCAACTTTCAATTTTCCTCAACAAATGTCTCAAAAATTGTTGACCTCAACTCAAAAGTCGATTTTTTCACAAACTCCTCTTTTAAATTTTTCAAAAACGATGTTTCTTTTTAATGAATTTGAAAGAAATTTAAATAATAGCTTTCACATAAATTTATTAAATAAAAAAGAAAATTTCAAAGTTTTAAATGATATTGTTTCTTTGTCAGAAGCTAAAACAGGAAGTTCAAATTTTCATTTACTGAAAACATGGAATAATTTATTTTTAAAATCCTCTAATTGTTCTTCATTTTTTGATATAAATATGTTGCAAAAATATACAACAAATTCATTAAATAGTGAAAAACAAAATCTCTTTTTTTTAACAAAATGGCTAGAAACGCAAAATTTTTGGAAAGTAACAAAAAATGCTTCATCTTCTAAATCTTTGTCTAAATTTGAAAATAGCAAAAAAATTGCTATGAGAAAAAATTTGCAAAATTCCTCAAAAATTCCTCAAAAATTTATAAATAGTGAAAATCTTATGAATTTAGATTTCATCTATTTTCGAAAATTCTTTTCTTCATTGTCTCCTTTAAAAAAACATGTCAATGAAAAACCAATAAAAACTTTAAATACACTATCCAACTTTTCACAATTTTGTAAAGAAATAAAAAATAAAAATATTTTACCACATCATGAAAAAACTTTTTTAAATGGAATTGTTTATACGAAAAAAATTCCTTATTCTTTTGTTTTAAAAAAACGAACTTTTGAATTTTTGACTTTTCAACATTATAAGCATAATTCTAAAAAATTCATAAATCATTTTTTTAACAACTCTAGTAAGGAATACCAACAGGAAAACAAAATAAAGCGTAAAGATTTTGTACAACAAAATTTATTCCCGATTGTAGCAAATAAATTTCACCAAAAAATGTTCACGAAATATGAAAATACAAATGAAAAAATGATTTTCAAAAATTTTCAAAATTTTTCAAAAATAAATTGTTTAAGTATTCCAATTTATTTAAATTTTTCAAACAAAAAAAGTTTTGAAAAATTGGATATGCATTTTGAAAAACAAAATAGAGGAGTTTCACAAAATCAAATGACTTTTCCGTATTTGAATTCAATAAGTAAGTATGAAAATTTAGAAGCTCGATCAAATAACTTATCATCAATTTATTTTCATTTATTAAATAATCAAAAATTTTCTTTAATACGTCAAAATTTCTTTAATTCAAAAAGTTTTTTTCTATCAAAAATTGATTTTGTTCAAACAATTTATGAAAAAACATTAACAAAAATCAAAAAAAAGAAATTCTTCTCTTTTTCAACATTACAATTAGAAAGTTTTACTTTTCAGAATCATTTCTTATTTGAAAAAATGAAAAAAGAAAAACCATTTATTTTTCATAATCATGAAAACTTTCGTCCTAAAGTATTTTCTTCAACTTTTTTAAAAACAAAACAATCTCTTTTAAAGTCATCTAAATTTTTTGTTCTAAAAGAAAAACCTTCTTTTTTTGTTTCAAACAAATCAAAAAGTTTGTTCAAGACATTTTATTTGGGAAACAAATTTGTTAGCAATTATCAACAAAACACTGTTGGTTCAAAGCAATCTGCGCATCAGAAAGATATTCGCCAATCAACGAAGCAGTCAACTGCTACAAAAACACAATTTTTCAGAAATTCTTCTCAAAATTTTCAATCTAGAAAATATGAAAAAATTTTTAAAACTTTTTTAACACCATTGAATAAAGAACATGTTTCATCTTTTTCCTTTACCGACACATCTAAAAAGCGAAATGTCGAAAAACAAAACTTTCAAGAATTTTCGTCTTTCGACAAAAAAATCACGAATATAAGCAACCAAGAAAAAAAGAGAAAAATTTTTTCCAAATTCAAAATATTAAAAGATACTGTTATTTTAAAAAGTCTTTCGACCTCTATACAACAAAATTTCATAAATTCAAATTCACTATTTTTTCTTTCTGTTCACAGAACAGAACAACCTTCACAAAAAAATATATCAACATCAACACAAAATTTGAGTTTTGAAATAAAAAAGAATAGAACTAACAAAATTGAAAATCGTCTTCAATCAAATTTAATCTCTGCACTATTTCAAGAAAATATTCTTACAAAAACGCATGAAAAATCAAAAATCCAAAACTTCAAAAAACAATTCTCTAATAGAACTACAAATATTCTTTATCCATCTTTTATTTTAAAGCGCGACGGATTTGTATTTTTTCCATCATTTATGCCCTTTGATGTTATTCAAACACAAGAAAAAACTTTTCCTTTAGAAAAAAGTGCATCGACAAACTTTTCATCGAAAGACGAAAAACTCTCAACAAAACAACTTTTTACCTTTTGGGAGCCTGTACATCCAAAATTGTCGAGTCAGTCAACAATGTTGGCAACTGCTGCTAAAAAAGCGTCTTCTTTTGATTTTCCAATTGAAAGAATAAGAGAAACAAATTTCTTAACTTTGAAACGATTAGAACAAGAAAAATCTTTACAAAAAAAACGTCGTATGAAAAAACAAAAATTAGAAACTCGAAGACGAAAAAAAAGAAAACGTTTTTTCCCAAGACCTGTTTGGTTACGTTTTCATTTATATAAAAAATTTTTAAAAACACGTCACCCTAATTCATGGCGAAGCTCTTCTAGTTTTTTAGAAAACGAAAAAGCCAAACGGTTCATCGTTTCAAAAAATGTAACATTAATACCAAAAAATATTTTTGTTTTATTTCCAATGAAATCTCAATATCAAAATATTAAAGCTTTTTCTCAGAACAAAACAAATTTTTTCGTTTTTCATTTTTTGAACACGAAAAAATGGCAAAATATTTTGTATTCTTCGTTTTTGAAAAAAACTTTTCGTTTTCAAAACAAAGAAAATGCAAGCAAAGCGTTTAACCCAAAAAACATTTTTGTTCATCAAAATAGTGACCAAAATTTTTCAACAATTTTCAAATCTTTCAATCAAAACAATTTTTCAAATATTTATCAAAAGAAAAAGAATTCTATTTATAGAGATTCATTAAAAAATAACAATGAATTCAGTGGAAATAAACTATATCGAAAAAATAGACAAAATTGGGGATTTTCTTGGAAAAAAAGTTTTTTAGTTTCATCAGAAAAATATTTAGCTAAAAAATTTGAAAGCAACATTAATTTATACAATCAGATAAATATTCTTCAAAAATTTAGTCCTATTTCTCAAAATCTTGAACATTATAAAATTTCAGGAGAAATTTTAAGTGAATTTGTGCGATTATCTTGGAAATCTTATTGGTTTTTAACAAATTACCAACCATATACAAAACGAATTACACAAAATTTCAAAAAAATGCAAAAAATAGAAAGTGAAAAAAATTTTTCAAATTTCTTAGCTATTTTCTCAAAGAAAACATCTTCTATGCTTTTTCAAAATCTTCCGATTTTTGAGAATCATTTTTCGAACAATTCTCAAGATTTATTTTTAAGAAATTTGATTTTTAGAAAATTTGCGTGGTATTTTAATATAAAACATTCTCTTGAAGGAAACGGTGTTCTTGGGAATTCATTTCATCAATTAAATCAAAACTCTTTAAATTTTCAAAACATTCAGAATTTTCCAGAATATAATCGTATTTTATATTCTCGAATTTCTGAAATTTTACAAAATTTTAAATCATTAGAAAATAGTGATGATCAATTAATGTACATACGTGATAAAAAAAATTATAACATTCCAAAACGTAAAAATGAAATGATTTCATCAAATTCTTCTTTTTTTACAAAAAATAGTCTTTTTTTTGAAAATTTTCATATTCCAAGTCAACCTTCAATTCCTGCTTTTTCTATTTTTTCATCCATTTTTCGTGATTATTCAATTAAACCTACTGGAGAAATTCCGACGTTACGATCATTATGGGCACTTCATCAAACAAATTTTTATCATTTTCAAGAAAAAAACGCCATTCGTCATTTATGGACATTAAAAAAACGAACAGAGAATTTAAAATCTTTTAAAGGTACAAAAAAAGCTGTTCATTTTTTTAGAAAATATAGTGGCTTAGAAAAATTGAATTCGCCACGATTAATAAATCAATTTACTTCAAATAGTTCTTTTTTTAATTCTATGAAAAAAGACGAATTTTCTCAAAAAGAAAATTTTCGTCCAGATCAAAGAATTTCTTCTCCTTTAGTGAAGAAATCAAATTTTTTCATTATTGAAAATTTCATAAATCAAAAGAAATTTTTTGTTTCAAATTTCAAAAGTGGCTTTTCTGATTTTGCTCAACAATTAGATATGTTATCTGTTCAAAAATTTTTATATAGTCAAAAAAAATGTTCTCTTTTTGGAATTCACACAATTCAACAAAATTCAAAAATGTCTTTAAGATTTTTAAAATTTCATCTTTTTTCAAACATTTCAAAACAACATTTTTTAAAATCTTCTGAAACTCGTAATAAAATATTCAACAATTTTGTTTCTTCGAATCGTGAAAACTTAGCCGAACAATTAGAACATTCATTTGTTTTTCAAAATAAAGATTTAAATCAACAAAATTCATCAAAATCTTCATTAAATTTTTGGTGGTCTCAAAAGAATTTTACAGGGTTTGATTTTTTCATGAACTCTCAAACTACCAGATTAAATTCTTTACAATTTATTCCTTTTTTCTCTTTAGAAAGAAGTTTTTTTGATGTAGAGAAAAAAACTTTTTCACAACATACAGAAAATTTTGACTTAATAAAGAAAAACGATTTTTTTGCAAATATCAATTTTCCATTTTTCCAAATTGAATTTAATGATACAAAGAAAAATCAATATTTTTCTTTACAGACTCAAATTCTATGGTTTGGAGCAATTCTTTTTCATCTTGCTATATTTTTTACGATTTTAAAACTGCCTGAAATTAGAAGTGTTTTAAAATTTCAATGTATTTTATTTTCTAAATTTTTTGCTGGTTTCTTTTTTATTGTTTTTTCTCTTTATAATTTCTTTAAAAAATATACAAAAAAAGGAAGTTTTGTTGCGAAAAAAATTTTGTTAAATACATCTACTTTTGTGAAGAAAAATAAATCTTTTGATGGATTTTCTTTTGATTTAGAACATTCTTCAGAATTTCAAAATTCTATTTTTTCTAGAAATCAAAATTTCCAAAAAAAGAATTTGATAAACCTTCTTTTTTATTTTGAAAATTCTCAAAAATCTTCTTTTCTTCATCAAAATAACTCTTTAACTTCTCATAAATCATTTTTCTCTAATACTACTCAATGGTCAACCAAAAATTTATTTTTTGAATTATTTCTTCGTGTATCTAAATTCTCGTCATTATTTTCAAAAGATCAATATTTAAAGAACTCTAAAAAATATCAAAATTTCAATTTCTTTTTTATTTCAATCCATAATTTTTATAATTTCAAAAATTTTTATTCTTTAGAAAAAACTTTTTCTGCTATTGCGAAAAAAACTGCTGGCAAACCAACTTCGAACCTTAGAGAAACTAAGCAAGCAGTTTGCCAACCTTTGATTGGCAAACTGGCAACCAATGCAAAGAGTTTTTTCAAAATTTCAAAGAATATTATTGTTCCTGAAACACAAAAGTTTCCAATGACTTTTTTTAAAAATTCTAAATCCATTTTTTATTTTCAAAATTCTACTAAACAATTTCCTCAGAAAAATTCCGTGAATTCTGAAAACTCAATTGATAAGGAGTTTTTACTTTCGTTTTATAGTTATGTTCAAACTAGTTTGACAACTCTTCCTATTGAGTTTAAAACTGTTTACTCTCAATTGGACCTTAATGAATTTTCTAAACAAAAGTTTTTATTTAACAAAAACAAAGAAAAATCGAACATTTCTTGGCTAGGTAAGCGAAGCTTGCAGCAGCTTTTTGTATCACAAGCAAAGCTTGCAGCAGCTTTTCGAAAACAAAAAGGAGAAAACAAAAAAGGAAAAATAAAAAGGCACAAAATTTTTGGCAGTGATATGACAACTGCGATTAATAATCCAAATAATCCATTTTTTGTAGAAAACAAAAAGTTGTCGATCGACTTACAAACAAATTCACAAATAAGTCAGCAAAATTGGCAATCGTTGCAACAAAATTTCAAAAATCTTCAAGCTTTATCTAAAAACGAAAAATTTATATGTCAATTAGCTCTTTCTTTTTTATTTCTCGGAAAATCAACAACAATATTCACTTCAAAAATTGTTCAATTAAGTACGAATGTGTCATCTAGCATATTAGATTTTGTTGAAACTATTATGTTTAGTATTTATAAATTTTTAGAAAAACCAGCAGAAGTTTTAATCGAATGGATTGCATTCATTTTTTTAATTGAATGGTCTTCAGACATTGCTACTTTTGTTCCAGATACATTAGATATTTCTTTAACAAAAAGTTTTCAAAAATTCAATAGACCTGTACGTAGTGGTAGTTTCTTCTTAAATTTTTTAAATTCTCGATATGAAAATTTCTTTTTTTCTTATACTTATTTTGGATCAAACTTCCCTGCAAGTTTCATAAACTTTTTTGGATTTTGGTCATATGTAAATTTAACATCATTTATTTTTCAAAAACGTTTGTTCTATTTATTTGAAAATTTTTGTTCGACTATTATTCAACCTGATATGGATTTATTAACTCGACAAAGAAAAGGTATTCTTTTTTGGGATATTTGGGCTGAAATTTTATTAAAAGCTGCAGAAAAATATAATGTGAATATTCCTTCGTTCGTTACTTTAAAAGAAGAACAAGAACTTTTTATTGAAAAATTGCTTCAAGATAAGGAATTTTTAAAAAATTTACAAAATCAAACACTACAATATCAAAAAGTTTTTTCTTTAAATCAAAAAGCTGGGATGCTCAATAAACAAGAAAGAAAAACTTTAAATGGAGAAAGTATCGAACAAAATAGTTTAACTTTATTTATTGAAAATTTTCTGCCTCCGGAACGTTTTCAACAATTTTCTGAATTTTCTTCTGCTCTTGAAAACAAAAATGTAAACAAAAATCAACAAAATATTGAACAATTAGCAATTTCTAAATTTCTTTTTTCTCAAATTTTTCATACCGATTTGTCAAACAGTTTAAATTCTGTTTTTGAAAAATTCTTTCCTTCACAAATTCCTTTGCCTCCGAGGGAGAATCAGAAACATTCAGAAACTCGTATCTGGGCTGCTCGCGAACTTTTCTTCGCTTTTCAGTTTCTCTCTTTCGGTCAAAATCAAGAAGTCAAAAGCAAAAAGCAAAAAGCTGGTTCGTCGGCAGTTTTTCACGAAATGGCAAAAAGTGCAAACCAACAAAAATTTTTCATGCTTTTTTCACAACCTCTATTTTTAGATTCCTTTTCAAGTGGAGCAGATTTTTATTCTTTAACAAAATTTGATCGCTCTTCGACTTATGCCGGAAATCAATCCGGAACGTATCAAGGGCCAGAAACAGACTTATTTATTGATATTCACCCACCAAAATCTTTAAAACATATTCAATTTAGTAAATATTATGAACCTGCGCAATATACTTTAGGGTCATTAATTTGTCAAGTTTATTCTGGATTATTTTCTAAACAAATTTCTAAAAATATTTTAGTCATCGGTGCACCTGGCACAGCAAAAACTTTATTTATTCAAGCTTTAGCAGGTGAAACTGAAATGAAAATGATCACAGACAATGCTTATCGTTATTCTATGGTATTAAGAGGTGTTGCTGTTGGTATGAAATATTTACGAGATGTTTTCGACGCTCTTGCTTTACAAACTCCTTGTTTTTTCTTAATGGAACATATTCATGTTCTTGGTGCTAAAAGACCTTTTTTAATTTCAGATGATGAAAATATCAAAGGAATTCAAGCGAATGTCGGGTTAGAACAACAAGAAGTTCATGAAACGAATCAAATGATTTATCAATTAAATCGACATTCTATTGTTGATTATAAACGTCCTTATAAAGGTGATTTTTCGATGGGAATTCCTACGAATTTTTTTGTTCAAAGTTTTTATTCAAATTCTGAAAGTCATTCAAATTCTATTTTCCTTTCACCCGGGCCTACAGAAATCACGAAAAACTCTATTTTTTCAGCTGGAACTGTAAACGCTCAGAGTCGAAATCCAATTTCTCCCTTACCTGTTGATTCTCTGGAACATTCATTATTTAAACAAGGATTTGTTGAAAAAGAAAAAACAGATAATGCTTTTCAAAATGGTGAAAATATCCAAAAACAAAGTTCGTTCCAAAGTCGTTTACAAATAGCACAAGAACAAATTTTCGCTCCACCAGCTACTTCACCTTTTACTATTTTGATGATGAAAGAACAAAAAAAACTTAAACCGAAAAAAATAGTCCAAGAAAATTCATGGGGTGGGCTGTCTGCAGATCAATTGGTTTCATATCAAAAAGAAAGTTCTTCAGTACGTGCTAAAGTTGCTTTATTAGCTGATATTACAATGAATTTATCTCGTGGAAAATTAGATATGATTACTGATTTATTAGTGATTATTGATAGTGTTCGTTCAAATCGTGGTTTTGTTGTTTTTGCAACAACACACCTTCCGTCATTACTGGATCCTGCTTTACGAAGACCTGGTCGTTTTGATGAAACAATATCTTTAGCACAAAGCCCTAATTTTCTTAATCGTTTTGAAATCTTCAAAACAAATTTTCAAAACTCATTAACCACTTTAGATTTTCTTGATTCAAGTATTTATACAGAAAATTTATCTGAAATGAATCTTTTAAATTGCATCACAAGAACAAAATTGTCTTTTTTCCATCAATATAAGTATACAAGTTTTGAGAAAACTTCTTTTCATAAAAAAATTGAAAACAAAAAACTGTTGGCGAATTTAAAAAGTTTACAACCGCCACGAAAATTTCAAAAAGAGAAATTTCTGCATAAAGAAACTAAACAAGAACAAAAGTTTATTTCTCAAATTTCTCCTACAAAAGCATTACATAGTTTTCTTAAATCATCATTTTTTTATGATTTATATTCTAAAAAATCAAAAAGCTATTTAGAAAATTCTAAAAAACATTTAAATTCACAATCTTCTAAATATTTTCTACGTAACTTTAAACTTTTAAACTATACAATTTTGCCAAAAGGGCCTTCTCATATTTTAAATTTTGCTTATTCAAAAATTGGTACGTTTCTTGCTCAATCAAATTTATTACAAGATCCCACAGCTTTTACGCCTTTAAGTTTGGAAACGAGTTTTTCCTTTGCTCATGGTACAAATAAAAATAGACAATTTCTAGGAAATATTTTATACGATTCACAAAAACAACAAAAACTTCAATTTATGATTTTTTTATCAGGAAAAATTGCTGAATTTTGTCTTCAAAAAAATACATTCAACTCTTTTCAAAATCAAAAATTTGATACTCTATCTTCTACTTTTTATTTAAATGGCGAACTTCCTTTAAAAAATCATTTAAAAAATTTCAATTTATTACAAAAAAAATTTTCAAATGAAAATGCATCTTTAAAAACTCTTGAGACTTTAAACAAACCTAGCTCTTTATTTCATCATAAATTTTCTCTTTTTTCAACTCCATTGAATTCGCAAAATCAAAATATGTCTATCGATTCCTTTGATTTAAGCCAGCCAACAAATTCAAAAAACATTTTATTAAATTTTATCAAAAATAAATCTCAAACATCGTCTTTATTTACGTCTAAAGGGACAGGTTGCCAATTGAGCGGTCAGTTCAAATCAAAATTCTCTATGAACACAGCTAATACACACCAACAAAAAAACGATTTTTATTGGACAACCTTTGGAAATGATCAAACTTGGCGTTTTTTAACACCGTTTTTATTTTCTATTATTCAAAAACGCTTTTTATTTACAAAAAATTTACTTTTATCAAAAATGCTTTTCTTTGATAATAAAAATACACGAAAACTTCCTCCAAATCCACCAAGCTCTTCTATTTTAATGCCATCTAAAAAATTTGAAAATTTTAAACGAACTGAAACTGATTTTGTTCAAAAATCTCGTTTTTCTATCAACGAAAAAATTCAAATGCATCAACAACAAAGATTTTTAAAACAATTATATAATATTCCTATTCAACAATATTTCCGTTCAGAAATGATTGAAAATCGAACAACGTTATTTAGTAGTTCTTTCCAAGAATTAGCGTATTTAGATTCTTTAACTCGAAGATTTAGTTCAAGTCATTTTTATCAAAGAAAATATTTAGTCATTCGACATCGTTTTTCAAATATAAATCAATGGTGGAATGGTCTTTTACCAGAACATAATATCGAAACGACATATTTAAGCGATGTTGATTGGCGAACAATGTTTGCAAATGCTACTTCAAAACAAAAATCATCATATTTCTTAAAGTCTTCTCAAAACAGTTCTCTATCGGAGGCAAAACAAAAAACTTCTTCTGCAGAAAAAGCTGTAGACGCAAAACATACTTCTAGCGTAGATCCGAGCTTGTTTACAGATCACTCAACGACTAAAACAACTGCTGCTCAAAAACAAAATGTTTTCTCTAAAAAAGACAAAAACCAAACATTTGAATTCATTATGGATTTTCCAGATGCTGAACAATATTATAATCCAAGAAATCGTAGATGGTATTTAAATAATCATTTTCATTTACAATTTTCTAATTCATTTAAAACATCTTCTTTTGCCAATGACGAACAAAAACCTCATTTTGTTTGGCAAAATCAAAAAACTTCTTTTTTAAACAAAACTAATACGACAAAAAATGTATCCATGAATACTATTGAGATGAAGAAAAATTCATCGTATTGGTTAACTTTTGATAAAACATTACAGTATGAAATTTATTATCATTATTTAATGCAATCATTCCATGAAACTTTTTATTATTTTAATACACATCGTGAAATGTTAGACTTATTTGTTTTTCAATTATTAAGAAAAGGGTTTTTAAAAGAATTAGATTATTTAATGACAGTTTCTCGTTTTTCAAAAATGTAAAATTCAATATATTTTTTTATTCTTTTTACTCTTTTTTCATTTGACAAGTTTTATTTTTTTGAAAAATTGTCAAATGAAAAAAAATAAAGAGTTTTTAAAACAAAAAAAATCTTTTTTTCAATACATTTTTTGTGTCTCTTAATGACAATCGACAAAAAAAATAGACAAAATGAAAATAAAATACATAATCAAAATGGGTTTTTGAATTATTTATTCAAAATTCAAAAAAAATTTGTGTATATATATTTTTTCAAAAATTTTTAAACAAAAACGATATTTGTTTTAGAGAATTATTTTCTATTTTTCTATAGAATTTTGCTTTTTTTGAAAAATTGCAATATAATATTATTGGTTGTTATAATTTTACTGATTATCTTTAGGAGGAAATAAATATGAATCCAATTGTTGCTGCTGCATCTGTTGTATCTGCTGGATTAGCTGTTGGTCTTGCTGCTATTGGTCCTGGTATGGGTCAAGGTACTGCTGCTGGTTATGCTGTAGAAGGAATTGCTAGACAACCTGAAGCTGAAGGAAAAATTCGTGGTGCACTTTTATTAAGTTTTGCTTTCATGGAATCTTTAACTATTTATGGTCTAGTAGTTGCTTTAGCTCTTTTATTCGCTAACCCGTTTGCTTCTTAATTTTTTATGAGATAAGAAAATCTGAAAAAATTTTCTTATCTCATTTTGTTTCATTGAAAACAATTT
>VFQN01002737.1_pt1 | contig 26510 bp, 27 predicted proteins | sample 3512371 | NCBI WGS metagenome assembly VFQN01 (sample SAMN10412370, study PRJNA504923) | tailings metagenome | isolation source: Replicate 2 from Balatoc abandoned mine | place: Philippines: Itogon, Benguet | collected 2017-08-28 | reverse complement strand
AGGACACCGCGCTCTGGACGCGGTTATCGGGGTTCGAATCCCTGCCTCCCAGCCACAACTCATTGCAAACCAACGACTTACGGCCGCATGGTGTCGTGGGCAAATCCCTGACCCTCCGCACGCTATCTGAGATCGAGCTCGACTTCCGCTCGCCAGGCTTACGAAGCCGTCTCCACGATGTCTCCACGTTCGGCGTTCAGCGACTAACAGACTTTGCTAAACGCTGTTATTGGAGAGAAAAGCGATGAATGTGTCCCTGACGCCTGAGCTGGAGCGATTCGTTGGCGAGAAGGTCGAGAGCGGCCTCTACAACAACGCCAGCGAGGTCGTGCGTGAAGGGCTCCGTCTGTTGAAGGAGCATGATGAGGTGCGACTCCGCTGGCGGGAGCAGATCGAGCGCGGCTGGCAGGAGGCACAGGCCGGCCGAGTCGTCGACGGCCTCGCAGCGATGGCGCGCATCAAGCAGCGCGTCACGGCCCGATCGAAGAAGCGCGCGTGAGCAAGACGTACCGCCTGACGGAGCGAGCCGAGGCGGACGTCGAGGCCATCGCCGACTTCATCGCTCGCGACAGCGTCGACGCGGCGATGAAGGTGGTGCTCGCGCTCGAGGATGCGTTTGGACTGCTGGCGTCGCGACCATGCGTCGGCCACGTGCGCCAGGATCTGACCGAGCGGCCCTTGAAGTGCTGGAGCGTGTACTCCTACCTGGTGGTGTACGACCCGAGTGGCGATCCGTTGACCATCGTCGCCGTGCTGCACGGCGCCCGCAACGTTGCGGAGATCCTCAAGGATCTGGGCTGAAACGGACATCGGCGCCATGAGCTTGTGACCCCACTGCGACCATGTGCGACGTGCTCGGCGTGTCGACGGCCGGGTACTACGCCTGGTGCCCGCGGCCGCTGTCGCGTCACGCGTGCCGCGATCAGCAGCTGCGCGTCCTCGTGCACGCCTCGTTCGCCGCGAGCAAAGGCCGCTACGGCACTCCGCCGATTCACCGTGACCGGCGCGACGACCATCAGCAACGCGTCAGCCGCAAGCGCGCCATTCGGCTGATGCAAGCTGATGGCCTCAACCTCGCCCAACCCGCGGTAACACGCGCGGCGACCGCGCGTAGACGTCGCCCGGGACCTTCATGCCGAGCGCCTGGTGCGGCCATTCGGTGTTGTAACGCGCCATGAAATCATCGAACCGCGCCTGCTGCTGCGCACATTCGCGACCGCCGGTTTGGTGGCTTCGCGCTTCAGCGTCGAGTGCATGCGTTCATGACGGCCGTTCTGCTGTGGGTGCCCGGGCTGATCCGTTCGATCTGGAGGCTGAGCCGCAGCCACCTGACGTCGGCCCGTGATAGCGCGGTGCCCGACATCCGTCCGCCGCCGCCGACGGCGATGCCGCACCAAATGGTGGCGATCTTGTAACCAGTTTTGCGCAAGATCCCGAATTCTCTACATAGCGGCGCCTTCTTCTCGCCCTCGAGCAGCCGGGCGACACACCGGAGTCGCTCATCCATCACGTGATACTCCTTCCAACGCATACCTGGCGGTCGCCACCCTCGACGTTGTCTTCGCCGCCGGCCTCGCTGAATGCCCACGACATCCCGGGGACTCCAAAACGCACCCAGGCGATCGAAAATCGCTTGCAATGGTCGGTAATGTTGGAGCCAGAATGGCGGCGACGTATGGTGGAGCCATGAATGCCGGCCAGGATGAAAGCCTCACGCTCGACGAACGACGCCGTACTCGAAGGTCGGCAAGCGCAACGCTTTACCGCCTGGCTTCGCAGGCGGGGATTCCGGCGTTCGGAGTGGGTGACACAGGCGGCCTCGGTAAAGCCGACATTGATCGCTGGATCGAAGCAGGCTCGCCGCCTGAGATGTGAAGAAGAGGTGATGTGAGCAGCCCGACTCCGGACAGATGTGCCGTGCGGCCTGTGTGCCTGATCTGGCAGGCAAGCAGAATGAGCGATTCCCCGGTTCTGGAGGTGTGACGTGAGTTTCGATCTCAAGAAGTGGGCCCCATGGAACTGGTTCAAGAACGAGCAGGAAGAACAACAAGCTGCTGCCTCGCTGCCTGTGCCGGGTCGTGACCAGCCGGTGGCCGGAGGCGTGGTGAGTCCGATCTTGCAATTGCACCGCGAGATTGACCGCCTGTTCGATGACGCGTTTCGAGGCTTCGGGTTTCCGACGCCGGCCTTCCCGCGCTGGCCGTCAGAGTGGGCGGGCATGCTGAAGCCCGCATTGGACATCCAGGAATCCGACAAGCAGTACAGGATCACTCTGGAAGTTCCAGGTGTCGAGGAGAAGGATATTCAGATCACGCTGGACGAGGACGTGCTGGTGGTGCGAGGGGAGAAGCGCCAGGAGCAGGAAAGCAAAGACGGCGGCTTCCATCGGATCGAGCGGTCCTACGGCAGCTTTCAGCGTGCCCTGAACCTGCCCGGTGATGCCAACCAGGACACGATCAAGGCGACCTTCAAGAATGGTGTGCTCACCATCACCATGGACAAACGCGAGGCCAGTGCACCGAAGCAGGGCCGCTCGATCCCCGTTAACCGCTGATCCCTGACCGATCCAGTCGATCATCAGATCGACCAGCTTTCAGGCGAGGTGCCACGACACGTGGCACCTCGCCGCCTCCACCACTTTCAGGAGCGCCAGCGTGGCCAAGAAACAATGCCAGGTCTGCGGCCAGGCCGCCACGGTACGGGTCGAAGCCAATCTCCATGGCCGCCACAGCACCATGCTGCTATGCGATGACCACTACCGGCAGTTGGTGCGCCAGCAGAAACGCGCCGTTTCCCCGTTGGAAGCATTGTTCGGCTCGCGCACCGGGTTGTTTGAAGATTTTCTGGGCAGCGACTTCTTTCGCATTGGTGATGATTCGGCGCCCAGGGCTGCCGATGCCGATGAAGTGGTCGATGCCGCGTTCGGCGAACCGGCCCCCGCCGGGGCCGGTGCCCCCCGACGTCGGGGTGGCGGGTTGGCCAGCCGCATCAGCGAGCAGTCGGAGGCGCTGTTGCAGGAGGCCGCCAGGCATGCCGCGGAGTTTGGCCGCCCCGAGGTGGATACCGAACACCTGCTGCTGGCGCTGACCGATAGCGATGTGGTCAGGACGATTCTCGGTCAATTCAAGATCAAGGTCGACGACCTCAGACGCCAGATTGAGTCCGAAGCCAAGCGCGGAGACAAGCCCTTCGAGGGCGAAATCGGCGTCTCGCCGCGCGTCAAGGACGCGCTCAGCCGCGCCTTCGTGGCCTCGAACGAGCTCGGCCACTCCTATGTCGGGCCAGAACACTTCCTGGTGGGATTGGCCGAAGAGGGCGAAGGGCTGGCGGCCAATCTGCTGCGCCGCTATGGCTTCACCCCGCAGGCCTTGCGCCAGCAGGTCAGCAAGGTGGTCGGCAAGGGCGCCGAGGACGGGCGCGCCGAGACGCCCACCAACACCCCGGAGCTGGACAAATACTCCCGCGACCTGACCAGGATGGCGCGCGATGGCAAGCTGGACCCGGTCATCGGACGGGCTCAGGAGATCGAGACCACCATCGAGGTGCTGGCGAGGCGCAAGAAGAACAACCCTGTGTTGATCGGCGAACCGGGCGTAGGCAAAACCGCCATCGTCGAAGGGCTGGCGCAGCGCATGATGGCCGGCGAAGTACCCGAGACGCTGCGTGACAAGCGCCTGGTGGAGTTGAACATCAATGCGATGGTCGCCGGTGCCAAGTACCGCGGCGAATTCGAGGAGCGCGTGCAGAAGGTGCTCAAGGAGATCGCCGCGCACCAGGGCGAGCTGATCCTGTTCATCGATGAAGTGCACACCATCGTGGGTGCCGGCCAGGGCGGCGGCGAAGGTGGCCTGGACGTGGCCAATGTGTTCAAGCCCATGATGGCGCGTGGCGAGCTGAACCTGATCGGCGCCACCACGCTCAACGAGTACCAAAAACACATCGAAAAGGACGCCGCGCTGGAGCGCCGCTTCCAGCCGGTGATGGTGCCGGAGCCGACCGTGGCGCAGGCCATTATGATCCTGCGCGGCTTGCGCGACACCTTCGAGGCGCACCACAAGGTCAGCATCACCGAGGATGCGATCATCGCTGCGGCTGAACTATCCGGCCGTTACATCACTGCGCGCTTCCTGCCGGACAAGGCCATCGATCTGCTCGATCAGGCCGCCGCCCGTGTGAAGCTCTCTGCGACGGCACGCCCGGTCGCCGTGCAGGAGCTGGAGGCGGAGCTGCATCAGTTGCGTCGGGAGCAGGACTACGTGGCTGCCCGCAAGCAATACGACAAGGCGGCGGAAATCGGCAAACGCATCGAAGCCAAGGAGGCCGAGCTCAAGAAGCAGGTCGAGGACTGGGAGCGCGAGCGCGCCTCCGGCAGCACGGAAGTGAAAGCGGAACATGTAGCCCAGATCGTCTCGCGCCTCACCGGCATTCCGGTGAACGAGCTGACGGTGGAGGAGCGCGAGAAGCTGCTGCACCTGGAGCAGCGCCTGCATGAGCGTCTGGTCGGGCAGGACGAAGCGGTGCGCGCCGTCGCCGATGCGGTACGGCTGTCGCGCGCAGGGCTGCGCGAAGGCAGCAAACCGGTGGCCACGTTCCTGTTCCTCGGGCCCACCGGCGTCGGCAAGACCGAGCTGGCCAAGGCCTTGGCTGAAGCCATCTATGGCGACGAGGGTGCACTGTTGCGCATCGACATGTCGGAGTATGGCGAGCGCCACACCGTGGCGAGACTCGTGGGGGCACCTCCGGGCTACGTCGGCTACGACGAGGGCGGCCAGCTGACCGAGAAGGTGCGTCGCAAGCCCTACAGCGTGCTGCTGCTCGACGAGATCGAAAAGGCCCACCCCGACGTCTACAACATCCTGCTGCAGGTGTTCGACGACGGTCGCCTCACCGACGGCAAAGGGCGCGTGGTGGACTTCACCAACACCATCATCATCGCCACGTCCAACCTGGGCTCGGACATCATCCAGCGGCGTCTGAAGGCGCGTGGCGCGGCCGGTGAGGAGTATGAGAAAACCAAGGCCGAGGTCATGGACGTGCTGCGCGGGCACTTCCGCCCCGAGTTCCTCAACCGCATCGAAGAGATCATCGTCTTCCATGCCCTGGGCAAGGAGGAGATCCGACACATTGTCGGGCTGCAGCTCGACCGCGTGGCGCGCAATGCCGCCAGCCAGGGCGTGACGCTGAGCTTCGACCAGACAGTGATCGACCACTTTGCCGAAGAAGGGTACAAGCCCGAATTCGGCGCCCGTGTGCTCAAGCGCGTGATCCGCAGCGAGCTGGAAACGGCGCTGGCGCGCGAGATGCTTGGCGGCGGCATCGGCAAGGGCGATCACGTCACTGCACGCTGGGACGATAAGGCAGATCGCGTCAGCTTCGAGCGCACGGAACCGCCATCGGGCGACGGGCCGTAATGCCGCGCGGGCAGGGGTTCCCGCGAGAGCCACGGTTCCGGCACCGCCCACGGCCGTGACTACTTCTCCCGATTCCCGGGGGCGCGGCGGCGCCTTGCGCCACGACGGCCCGTGAGCGTGATCGCTGCCGCGTGATGGACGATGGACGACTCATGGCCGCCACCGATGTGGCCCGTCGGCCGAGAGCTGCGCTGGTTAGTTCAGGCTGACATCACATACCGCCGCAGTGCCTGAAGGCAAGTTCCGTTTCGCCGTTGGATCACACGCCGGGCTGCAGCTCCACACGCACCTCGCGTGACGTGCCGGCCCGCTCCACCAACAGGACCACCGTATCGCCAACCTGCTTGTCATCGAGCCGGGCCAACAGCTTCGCCACATCGTCCACGGCCGTGCCATCGATGCTGACAATGCGATCACCCGGGGTGATGCGTTGCGGCGAGACCTCGATTCCGACGAGCCCTGCCTTCTGTGCGGCCGAACCCGGGGCGACCCGCAGCACGAACACGCCTCGGCTACCGGTCATGGCCTGGAGGCGCGTATTGAGCTGTTCGTCCACTTCGATACCCAACGCCGGGCGGATGTACTTGCCATTCTTGATGAGCTGCGGCACCACACGCATGACGGTATCGACCGGCACTGAGAAGCCGATGCCTGCCGATGCACCGGAGGGGCTGTAAATGGCGGTGTTGATGCCAATCAGCCTTCCAGCGGAATCGAGGAGGGGACCGCCGGAGTTGCCCGGGTTGATGGCGGCATCGGTCTGGATCAGATGATCGATGGCCGGACCACCCCCTTCGCCCGCAAGCGTCCGGTCGAGCGCGGACACGATGCCGGTGGTCAGTGTCCAATCAAGCCCGAAGGGATTGCCGATGGCGAACACCTTCTGCCCCACCTTGAGGTCGGCACTGGTGCCGACCGGAACCGGCCGCGGCCGCTTGAAACCGACGCCGATCTTGAGCACGGCAATGTCGTGCGCCGGGCTGGAGCCGACGAGCGCGGCCTGATAGTCGCGTCCATCAGTCAGTTTGACCGTGGCGGCGGCCGCGCCCTGAATCACGTGGAAATTGGTCACCACATGTCCCGCTTCGTCCCAAATGAAGCCGGACCCCGTTCCGCGTGGAACGGAGAACACATTGCGAGACCACACATCACGCACCAGTTGCGCCGTCGTGATGAAGACCACCGACGCTCGCGACGCCTCGAACAGCTCGACCGTGGTTCTCTCGTCGTCGGCCAGATCGCCTCGCGGCGTGACGGTGCGTTCGGCTGCTTGGTCAGGAGCGAACCAAGCTTCCATGGCGGGCAGGAACTGCCACAACACCATGAGCGCCGCGATGCAGGAGGTGATGACCAGCCAACGTCGAATGAAGTGATCCGGCGTCGAACGACTGTAGGGGGTGGTCCAGGCCATGAGAGTCTCCTGCTCGAAGTTCACCCGAGCGTCAGTACCATACACCACTGGGGCGCCAACGCGGGGTGTCTGGCAGCGCGGTAGCGGGCGGCGAGAAGCGAGCGGAGTGATGAACCGGCATCGGCGGCAGCAGGTGCCTGCCGAGCTCGCGCAGCCGCTCGATACGCTCGGCCGTTGCAGGGTGCGTGCGCAGCCAGGATGGTTCGGGATTACCCCATCCCGGCAGCAGCCAGGTACGCCAGGAGCGGCTGACCCGCTCGATTTTCGCCAGCGCAAGGGCGAGCCCCTGCGGATCGCCGGTCAGTTCTGCTGCCAGCCGGTCGGCGTCGAACTCGCGCACCCGCGACAAGCCGAGCTGAGCCAGCAGGGCCAGTTGCGGCGCGACGGCCAGCAGAAGCAAGGCGGGCCAATGAACGTCCAGGGCGCCCGACAGGAGCGTCGGCAGACTGAACAGGATCGCCATCTGCCCGAACAGGGCCATGAGATGAGTGAGCCGGCTGATGGAGTCTGCCAGCCCCATGACGCGCAGATCCTTGTTGGCAATGTGAGCGACCTCATGGGCAACGACACCAGTGAGCTCGCGCGGCGTGAGAGGTCGCAGCAGTCCATCGGTGAGCACGATGGCGGCGCGACGCTCCGAACCGGTGGCGAAGGCATTGACCATCGCGCTGGGGGCGTAGTGCGGCACCGGAACGGCAGGCAGACCGGCCCGTGCCGCCAGCTCGCGCACCAGGGCCCAGAGATCGGGCGCTTCGCTCGGGTGCAAGGCGCGCGCACCGTAGAGTCGCAAGGTGAGACTTGACGCAGCGGCAGGCTCGACCAGTAAAGCGAGGCCACCTGTCCCCAGTGCCAGCCACAGCCCCATGTCGCCAAAGAGCAGACTGCCGGCCAGGGTGGCGATGCCGAGCAGGGTCACCACGAGCAGTGCCGTCTGCAGGCGGTTCAGCCAGCGATGCCGTGACCAGGCTCCTCCAATTCCGCCAAAGTCACGACTGCTCACGCGGGGCTTCCTCGGCCACTCTGTCATCGCGCTCGCGCAAGAGCCAGTAGGTTGCCCCCAGGGCCAAGGTCGCACCCGCCAGTGCGGCGACTTTGCCCGGACTGACATCAGGGTCGAGGATCACGAGCTTGCGCGCGAGCGCGATGAGCGCGATCAGGATCACCGTCTTGACCTGGATGATGCTGTCGCGGCGCAAGGCCACGCGTATGATGGAGTGCTTGAACTCCATCGCAATCAACAACGTCATGATCATGCCGAACACGCTCTGGAACACCTTGTGGTCGAGCGGATTGAATGCCTCGATGATGAGCAGGGAGAAGACGATGGAGATCAGCTGGGTCAGCGAGACCACGATAATCACGGCAATCACCGCCGACAGAACCAACGCCACGACTTGCTCGAAGCGTTCATAGAAGCTCATGACGGCCCAGTGGTCGCGAAAGATCCGAAATGACTTCAGACGTGCGAGCTTCATAGAACATCGTTTCCCATGGCGTTCACACGGTAGGGGGTTGGCGTGTTGACGTCAGAGCGCCATTGGCGACGGCTGCGGGAATGCCCCAAAGCCGCATCACCTGTTCCGCCAGCCCCAGCGCTGGGGCAGCAGCTGCGTTGTATACATGCACGTTCGGCAGCCCCTTCAAGGCAAGGACCTCGCTCTCATGCCAGCACACGACCACGACGGGCAAGGCAGGTTGACGCTGGTGTACGACTCGAGCAATGCGGACTGCGGATTGGAAAAGGTCACCACCACCAAGCGCGCTTGCGACAGCCCTGCGGCCTTCACTGTGTCGGCGCGACTGGCATCCCCATAGACCACCGGGGCACCCGCTACTCGCCCCGTCTCAGCCTTCTCTTCATCTGACTCCAACAAGAGATGTGCGATGCCAGCCAGCTTCATGGTGTGGCCAAGCACCAGACCGAGCTCGCCAGCGCCGCAGACGATGACATGGTCCCGCAGTGCGTCTGCATACGCGGCCACGTCGCCCTCTTCGGCCTGCGGCGAGGGCGCGACGGTACGGGCGTGGCTCAGTCGACTCGCCAGCCGGTCATGGTGCCGGATGAGCACGGGGGCCAACGCCATACTCAGGACCACGGCCACCAGCATTGGCTGCACCACGGCAGCATAGATCGACTGCTGTTGCAAAACCATTCCCAACAACAGCGCGAACTCGCCGCCATGGCCCAGCACGATGCCGGTGCGCCATGCGTCCAGCGAAGACTGGTGTGTAGCCCGCAACGCCAAGACATTGAGCCCCATTTTGATGGGCACCAGTGCCAGCAATCAGGTCAGTACCGCAAGCGGCGCGGCCAGAAGCTGCGCCAAGTCCAGTTGCAGGCCGATGGTGACAAAAAACAAACCTGAAAGCACGTCACGGAACGGCTTGAGATGATCTTCCATCTGGTGCCGGACGTCGCTTTCACCCAGCACCATGCCCGCAAGAAGGGCGCCCAGCGCGGCAGATACGCCCAAGGCATGCGCTGCGGCGGCAGCCGCCACCACGAGACACAACGACACCAGCACGAAGGGTTCTTCATGCCCCAGACGCGCGACCCAGCCCAACATTCTGTGCAGCAGGCGGCGAGAGACGATGGCCGACATGCCAAACAGCAACAGCACGCCAAAGACCTCCAGCAGAACACTGCCGAAACTGGACGACTCACTCCGCGCCGAGATCGCCGCCAGAGCGAGCAAGGGAACGCTGGCCAAATCCTGGAACACCAGCACGGCAATCGCGCTGCGGCCATGGCGTGTCGTCAACTCATCCTGATCGGCCAGCTGCCTGCTGACCAGCGCAGTGGATGACATCGCCGCGGCAGCGCCCAGCATCGCTGCCGCGCTGGGGCCGAGCCCCGTCGCCTTCAAGATCAACGCGAGCGGCGCCGCAATCGCCGCCATCTGGAGTATGCCGGCCACCAGCACGGTCTTGCGGGTGAGCCAGAAATGGCCGAGCGAGAGCTCCAGCCCGACCATGAACAGCAACAACGCCACCCCCAGCTCGGACAGGACACTCAAGGCCGGCCCGGGCACGATCCAGGCTGCCAACGAGGGCCCCAGAGCCGCGCCGACGGCGAGATAACCGAGCAAGGCAGGCGCCTTCAGCTTGGCGGTGACCACCGCCGCCAGACTGCAGGCAACGAGCAGAACGAGCGTCGTGCCGAGTAAGTCCTGCATCGTTCAGCGTCCGAGCTCCTCGGCCGCCGATGCCCAGCGCACGATGTCCTGCGCACCCATGGCGCCGGCCTGGCGCGCGACCTCTCGCCCGTGACGAAATAGCGCCAGGGTGGGAATGCTGCGGATACCGAACTGCGCGGCCAACTGCGGCTCGGCCTCGGTGTCGACCTTGGCCAATCGGACCTTCGGTTCCAGCAGACGCGCCGCCTGTTGGAACTGCGGCGCCATCATTTTGCAGGGGCCGCACCACGGCGCCCAGAAGTCGACCAACAAGGGAATGTCGTTGCGCTCCGCGTGGCGCGCGAACGTGGCCGTGGTCAACTCGATGGGCTCGCCGGTGAACAGCGCACGCTGGCAGCGGCCGCAATGGGGATCGGCGCCCATCTTGGCGCTTGGTACACGGTTGATGGACTGGCAGTGGGGGCACACGATGTGCACGCTGTCGCTCATGGTGTGACTCCTTCGGGTTGGGCAGGCGATGACGGTACCGCACGGGCGGCCGCCTCGCGGGATTCGCGCTGCAGTGCCTGGGTCAGCCGGCGGATGTCGCCTTCATCGAGGGTTTCGCGCGCCAACAGCTCGCGCGCGCAACGCTCCAGCACCTCGCGGTTGCGCTCGAGAATCCCGTAAGCGCGATCGAACACGCCCATCACGATGTCGCGGATGGCCTGGTCGATGCGCGCCTGGGTGGATTCCGCCACCCGGCAGCCCCCCTGCGCCAGCTCGGGCACGTCGAGGAATCGCGGTCGCTGCGCCTCGAAGGCGATGTAGCCCAGCCCCTCGTCCATGCCGAAGCGCGTGATCATGTCGCGGGCAATGTCGGTCGCGTGCGCCAGATCGTCTGCAGCGCCGGTGGACAGTTCGCCGAACACCAGTTTCTCGGCGGCGCGCCCGCGCAGCAGCACGGCGATCTTGTACTCGAGGTCGGCGCGTGTCATCAGGAAACGGTCTTCCGTGGGCCGTTGCAGCGTATAGCCGAGCGCGCCGATGCCGCGCGGAACGATCGACACCTTGTGCACCGGATCGGTCCCGGGCAGGGCCAGCGCCACCAGCGCATGGCCCATCTCGTGATAGGCCACGGTTTCCCGCTCCTTCGGGTTGAGAACGCGATTTCTCTTTTCCAGACCGGCGACGATGCGTTCGATGGCGGCGGTGAAGTCCTGCAACTCCACCGCCTGCGCGCGGCGCCGGGTCGCGGCCAGCGCCGCCTCATTTACCAGGTTGGCCAGATCCGCACCAGAAAAGCCGGTGGTGAGCGCCGCGACCTGCTCCAGGTCCACAGCAGGGGCGAGCGTGATCTTCTTGACATGCACCTTCAGGATGTCCAGACGACCCTTCTTGTCGGGCCGATCCACCAGCACCTGGCGATCGAAGCGGCCGGCGCGCAGGAGTGCCTGGTCGAGGATCTCCGGGCGATTGGTGGCGGCGAGGATGATCAGCCCCACCGAGCTGTCGAAGCCGTCCATCTCGGTGAGCAGCTGGTTGAGCGTCTGCTCGCGCTCGTCATGGCCGCCGATCGGTCCGCCCACACCGCGGGCGCGGCCGAGGGCGTCGAGCTCGTCGATGAAGATGATGGCGGGCGCCTGGGCGCGGGCCTGCTCGAACAGGTCGCGCACGCGCGCCGCCCCCACCCCGACGAACATCTCGACGAACTACGAACCGGAGATGGAGAAGAACGGCACGCCGGCTTCGCCTGCCACCGCTTTGGCCAGCAAGGTCTTGCCGGTGCCCGGCGGGCCAACCAGCAGCACGCCTTTCGGGATGTGCGCACCGAGGCGCCCATAGTCCTGCGGATTCTTCAGGAAATCGACAATCTCGACCAGTTCGGCCTTGGCTTCATCCACACCAGCCACATCAGCGAAGGTGACACCGGTGTTCTTCTCCACGAGCACCTCGGCACGGCTCTTACCAATGCTCAGAAGGCCGCCCATGCCCTGCTTCTCGGCAAAACGGCGGAAGAGGAAGAACCAGACACCGAAGAACGCCACCGCCGGCAGAATCCACGACAGGAGGTCTCGCAGAAAGGTGCTTTCGACGACGCGTGCGTACGGAACCTTGTACTTGGACAGGCGTTCGGCCAGATCGGGTTCGACCCGAGTCGCGACGATGGTGGTCTTGCCGCGCGCGTCCGGCGATCTCAGGCGCCCTGTCACGGTACTGTCCGTCACCAGCACCTCAGCGATACGGCCTTCGGCAAGCGCCTTCTCGAACTCGCTGTACGGCACGGGCTCAACCGTCCGCGTCGTCTGCCAGTAGGTCTGGAGCATCAGCAGCAACAGACCGGCGACAATCCAGTACCCAGCGTTCCACTGATCCTTCTTCTCCATCAGCGTTGTCCTCCGAGCTGGTCTCACTATAGAACCGGCGTGAACAGACAGGCGACATGGACAGTCCGTCGAGGCAGGATAGGGGGGAAGCGCGCGCGTTGGCGCCGACGCGCCGGACGGAAGAACGACCACGGCCGACGAATCCTTTCCCCGGTTTGGATTCGAACGGATCGGGCGCGAGGACGTCCTTCGGCCCTTCCTAATCCTCTGCAAGTGCTCGTCGTGATCCTGTGGCGCCCACAGTAGCCGTTCGATCTGTCCCTCCGTCCAGCGAAGTGGCCGCCCGTTCACGGGTGGCATCGCGAAGTCTGGCTCCTTGATCGCGCGACGCAGCGCCGACGGCGTCGTGCGCAGAATCTCGGCGACCCTGCTGACCTAGCAGCCCGTGGTGAAAGTGTTGCTTGAGCCACGCGGAGGGATCGACACGATCGATCCCGCTCGGTAGACTGCGGCGCATGGCGATGGGCACGCGGCAGGACGAGCAGACACCGCTCTGGATCCCGACGTCGGAGTTGCCCACGGGCCCGGGCCATCCGTTCTACAGCCGCCTCAATGCGGTGCTCGACGCGGCGGGCTTTGATCGCTACGTCGAGGACGCGTGCCGCGGCTTCTACGCGCCGCGCATGGGCCGCCCCGGCCTGGCGCCGGGCTACTTCCGCCTGCTGCTGGTGGGCTATTTCGAGGGCCTGGACTCGGAGCGCGGCATCGCGTGGCGCGCCGCCGACTCGCTGGCCATTCGCCGCTTCCTGCACGTCGGGCTCGAGGACGCCACGCCGGACCACTCCACGATCTCGCGCACGCGTCGCCTGATCGATGTGGAGACCCATCGCGCCGTCTTCACGTGGGTCCAAGCGCAGTTGGTGACGCACGGCCTGCTCACCGGCCAGACGATCGCGGTGGACGCTACGACGCTGGAAGCCAATGCGGCCATGCGCAGCATCGTGCGGCGCGACACCGGCGAGACGTACCAGGTCTACCTCACGCAGCTGGCCGCGGCCTCGGGGATCGAGACGCCCACCCGCGAGGCGCTGGCGCGCTTCGATCGGCGCCGCAAGAAGAAGGGCACCAATCGCGACTGGACGCACCCGGACGATCCCGACGCCAAGATCACCAAGATGAAGGACGGGCGCACGCATCTGGCCCACAAGGCCGAGCACGCGGTCGATGCCGACAGCGGCGCGATCGTCGCCGTGACCGTGCAGGGCGCGGACGTCGGCGACACGAGCAGCGTGGTCGAGACCGTCGTCGAGGCGGCCGAACAATTGGAGCGCGCCGGTGCCCCAGTACAGCTGGATGAACTGATCGCCGACAAGGGCTACCACGCCAATCGCACCCTCATTGATCTGCACGCGCTCGGTATCCGGGCCTACATCTCGGAGCCGGACCGCGGGCGTCGCCGCTGGCATCGTGTACCCGACGCGCAAGCGCTCGTCTACGCGAATCGCCGGCGCATCCACGGCGCGCGAGGTCTGGCGCTCCTGCGGCGTCGCGCCGAACGCGTCGAGCGGTCGTTTGCGCACCTCTACGAGACCGGGGCCATGCGACGCACGCACCTGCGCGGGCATCAGAACATCCTCAAGCGGCTCCTGGTGCACGCCGGCGGCTTCAATCTGGGGCTCGTCATGCGCCAACTGCTCGGCGCAGGCACCCCGCGGGGCCTGCAGGCTCGCCTGGGCGGCCTTCTCGCGCTGCTGGCCATGCTCACGGACGTCCTGACGGGTCCGTGGCCGCTCTTGACGACCACGACCGCCGCTCCGGTCACCGACTGGGTCTATCTGCGCGGCTCGCTCGCCGTGCCACCACGGGCGTGACTCAGTGACTTCCACCACGGGCTGCTAGCGTCGGGTTCTCGTCATCAAAGGGTGTGATCCGATAGCTGCTCTCCATGTGGCGGTGCGAACTTCCACCATGGCGGGCGGCTGCGTCCACGCCTTCCTTTGGTCAGTTACTCCAGCGGCGCCTTGAATGCACGGTGGTACTCACCGGGGTCTTGCGCGAGGAACCACGCGACGACACAGCCGCTGACGCGGACTTGTCGGTCCAGCATCGGGAGCGGCGGGAACGGGATGAACTCCGGGAACTTCCGCCACAGGCGCGTCTCGCGATTCGTCAGCCGGAAGATCGCGATGAGATCCTCCTCGAGACATACCAAGGGAATCTCGTCGACGGATCTCACGATCCGCCTGTTCACCGGTTCCACCATCGAGTCCTGAAGCGCGCCGCGTAAGGGTGCTCCGGCTGGACCTGACCATGGGGCGGGCAATGGAATGGGCAGCGGCAGCAGCGCGGCAGCTCCCAGTCGAGCAGCGTCTTCCGATAGCGCTCATGGTCATCGAGTGCGATGAACTTCAGCACTTCCACTTTCGCGAAGGTGAAGCCGCGCGGATCAATCTGGCTGCGGCCGACAGAGCGCTTCCTCCCGCGCGGCGAGTAGCCGTGATACGGCAGGTGGCGGATCGGGAAGCTGCCCTCCTGCACAAGCTGCCAGCCACGCGACTCCGGGATGCCGGTGGCGGCCAGCATCTCGTTCCACAGCACGACAAGTGGCAAGTCGCCTGCGCCGAGTGTGACCTTCTTCCATCGCTGGGACATTGGCCGCAACGATAACCATTGGCGGCAATACAGAGCAAACAGAGATACTTCTGCCCCATGCGCATCACTCGCGAGGAGCTCTACAAGCAGAGATGGAGCGAGCCGGCCACCAAGCTCGCGCAGCGCTATGACGTGTCCTCGAGCTATCTCGCCCGCGTGTGCGAGGCGCTCAACGTGCCGCATCCGCCGCGCGGCTATTGGGCGCGCAGGGCCGCCGGCGAGAAGATGCCAGTCTTACCGCTGCCGCCGGCCGGTCCTGGCGATCCGCTCTCTTGGGAGAAGGGCGTCGCCGTCATGGAGCGGCTTCCGCCGCTCGAACTGCCGACTAAGTCAAAGGGCAAGGTCGCACCGACAAAGCGCCCCGTCCACCACCCGCTGGTGACGGCGTGGCGCGGCTTCCTCGAACAAGCCGTGCCGACCGAGGCTGGCTACATGGTGCCACACAAGAAGAACGTGCTCGACGCATTCGTCACCAAGGAGATGATCCGAGGCGCTGCGGAGGCCATGAACGCGATTCTGATTGAGCTCGAGATGCGAGGGCACCGAGTGCAACTCTCCGCCGACTACCACCATCGGCCGCCTGTCGATGTCGCACAGCGCCCGATCAAGGAGGACTACTATTACCGTCGTCCGAATGACTGGCGGCCACACAGGCCGACAGTCGCCTACGTACGTGACGTGCAGATCGGCCTGACGTTGTTCGAATTGACCGAGCATGTGCGCGTGCGCCGGACGGGGGGGGACCGCTACGTCCGCATCAGCGACTTGCCACCCACGCGCCGCTATGCGCCGCAATCGCCGGATGAAGCGGACGAAACCCGTGACATGCCAACGGGACGGTTTGTCTTGAGAGCGTATTCACCGCGGCATGACGCGCCGTGGCAGCACGAATGGACCGAACGCCAGAAGGGCGAGTTCGTCACCACGGCGTCGGCGATTGCGGATGCCCTTGAGGAAGCTGTGCCCGCTATCGTGAAGCTGATCGAAGACGCCGAGCAGCGCGACCGCGAACGGCGGGCGCAGGCCGCCATTGAGGAGTGCCGTCGTCGAGAGCGTGAGCGCGCTGACGCGCGACTCCGGGCGAGCCTAGCGGCAAAGGAAGAGCTCTTCGCCATCGTCAAGGCATGGAGCGACGCCTTTGCACTCGAAGCATTCTTCGGCGAACTATCACGGCGCGCTCAAGCGCTCGAGGGTGAGGAGCGAGCGAGCCTCGAAGCGCGCATTCAGACGGCACGCGCGCTGACCGGCGGCCAGGATGCGGTCGACCGCTTCTTGAACTGGAGGCTGCCACCCGGTGACGACGATGCCGGAGCCGACGACAGTGGCGATGGTGTCGTCGACGGCTGAGCCGCCCGTCCAGGGCTCCTGTCCCACGGCGCGAATGGCTCCAAGCCGCACCTTTCGCCGGATGGCGTCCGGATGATGCTCGACCACCCGCAGGAGCCCGAGCGTCGCCCGTTGGCTGGGAGCACTTTCGCGTTAGTCTCGACACTCTATGAGAAAGGCCAGCAAACTGCTGATAAATAGGCACTTGTTGATGCACTTCACATTCCTCTTCACAGACAGTGCATTAGCGCCTATCGTATTCGTATGGGCGCCACTGCGAATCCGCTCCAAGCCGTTCCGCCTGAGGAAGTTCCGCTCCAGACAGCCCCCTTGGTGCGTGTCATCGCGCAGCTCAGGTTTCCGGAGATCCTGTCGGTGGAGAAGCGAGACTTCGTAGCGCCGTTTCAGGAGGCGACACGGGGCACATACGCCGTGCTTCGGCAGGAGCAGGTGCAGGCGATCCTGCTGGGTCCAGAAGGTGTTGTCCAACCGAGGCCGAAGGTCGCTTGGCGCTTCAGCGACATCAGCGGAGACTGGCGGGTATCACTGACTTCCGAGTTCCTGGCGCTTGAGACAACCAGGTATGTGAGCCGGTCCGACTTCTTCAACAGACTCCGGTTCCTCGCTGACGCTGTCGTGCAGCACATTGGACCGAGTCAGCTCGATCGCTTGGGAGTTCGCTACATCGACCGCATCACCGGGACAGAAGTGGACGCGATCGCGAACCTGGTTCGACCCGAGGTCAGAGGGATCCTCGGAACCAGCATCGCGACTCAGGCCGTGCGCACAATCTCTGAATCGTTGTTCGAGTTGCCAGACTCACGGATGCTAGCCCGGTGGGGCTACCTCCCGCCTGGCGAAACAGTCGATCCCTCGGCGATCGAACCAGCAGCGGAGAAGAGCTGGATTCTCGACCTCGACATGTTCAGCACCGCTCCCATGCCGTTTGCTGTCGATCATGTGGTCTCGGAAGCACAGCGATACGCCGAACGGATCTACACAGTGTTTCGGTGGGCTGTCACAGATGAGTTTCTCGTCCGATTCGGAGGCAAGCCATGAACAGCGCGGCAACTCGCCCTGACTTCGGCGCCACGTCAGCGGCCGGCGCAATGCTGCGGCAGGTTCGCGAACCCTTCTTCGCTGGGGTTATCCTGGTTGGCCTCGGAACCTCCGCGGCTGCTGTGGCTCCGCCGCTTGAAGCGATCTCGCGCCTCCAACGATCTCTTGACCAGACGAACGCAGGCGCATCGCTTCGCGCAAGCATCTCGGTCGGCTCCGCGATTGGAGAACTCCGACGCCGCAGTGGCCTGACCTGGGAGCAACTCGCTCAGGTGTTCAACGTCAGCCGACGAGCCCTGCACTTCTGGGCCAGCGGCAAGGCCATGACGCCAAGCAACGAAGAGCATCTTCAGCGCCTTCTCGCCGTCATCCGGCAGATGGACACTGGAGCGCCAAGTGCGAACCGGCGTCTGTTGTTGCAGGCCAGCGCGAGCGGCAGCCTTCCGCTTGACCTCCTGGCCGCCGGAGCTTACGAACAAGCGCTAGCACTCCTAGCACCGGGCGGCGGTGAACGACACCGTGCCGTGTCGGAGCATGCGGGAACTACACGCGCCGGGCGATCTCCGCGGCCGCCCGAGGAATTGGTCGGCGCCCTTCAGGACCGAGTTCATCCGTCGAGTGGTCGCCTTCGTGCCGCGAAGGCAGTGAGCCGTGGTCGGAGAACGTGAGTGGCAGTGCTCGATCCAGACTCGGATGAGGCCAAGCGCATTGATGCCGTTCTCCAAGAGTGGCGACAAGGCGACTTGGCCCTCCAGGAACTTTGGTTTGTTCACGTCGGCGATGCGTCTACGCCCCTGACGCCGGCGGCGTCGGAGGCAGCAGGTGATGGACTGCAGGCGTTGGAATCGGAGGTGAAGGGGCTGGTTGTGGTCACGCAAACTTGCGATATCGTTCGTGGCTGCATCGACAGGCCCTATGTCGAGGTCGCACCTCTCGTGCAGGTCAGCGACGATGACTTGCAGCTGATCAAGCGCGGTCGCCGACCTGCGTACGCTACGTTGCCAAGTCTCGAACCGGACCGCCTGGCTGCTGATCTCGACAGGGTCATGACGGTTGAGAAGGCGGTGCTGGCCACGTGGGTCAGGACGCCAGGCTACGAGCATGAGGCCGAGGGCAGGGCGTTCGCACTCGCGCTCGCTCGCAAACGCGTGCGCTTCGCGTTTCCTGACGATTTCAGCGAGCTCGTTGACAAGCTCCAGCGACGGCTCGTGGACAAGCACGAAAAGAACTCGGTGGAGGGCCGAGGTCTTCGTGCGTTACGAGAGATTCGTGTCCGTGCAACGCCGCACTGGAACTCCGGCGAGCTCGAGGTCTTCTTCTGGTTCGTGCGAGAGGAAAACGAGGCCCCTTTCGAGGGCGCGGATTGGTCCGAGATGCTGAAGCTGTGGCTGGGACTCGTTCCGGCACGCGGACGATTTACGGTGGTCGAGGGCGCGGTTGTCACCTTGGACGACATGACCGCGAGGGAATACGTTGAGAGCGATCCGCTCGACCTAGATCATCTGTCGGGACCGAAGCCCTGAGAGCGGCGCCCTGCCGTCACCCCGTGCCCAACTAGTGCCAAACCTGGGGGAGAAGCGGGAGGAATCGAGTGCCTCGGTGGACACCCAAATCCGGCCATTAAGCGACACCTCAAAACCGGCCATTTCCTGAGGCCGGCGCCGAGACGTTGACCGCGCCCGGACGCCCTGTGCGTCAGTGGCGCCATGGGGAACGTCTTGGGTCCAGACAAGCAGCAGCAAGTGGTGGCGCTCGGGCGCCTGGGCTGGTCGCTGCGCCGCATCGAGCAGGCGACGGGTGTGCGGCGCGAGACCATCAGTGGCTACCTGCGTACCGTCGGCGTCGCGGTGCGCGGTCGTGGGCGCCCGCGCGCGGATGCCGCTGGCCCGTCGAGCGAAGTGACGGCAAAACCGGCCATTTCACCGATGGGGGTGTCCACCGACCTCCGGCCGTCGCGGGCGCCGAGCGCCAGCGCGTGTGTCCCCTACCGTGACCTGATCGCGGAGGCGCTCGGGCGCGGCCGCAATGCGCGGGCGATCTGGCAGGACCTGGTCGACGAGCACGGCTTCACCGCCGGCTACGCGAGCGTGCGGCGCTTCGTCCGTCAGCTGCGTGGCACGTCCACGCGGGAGGCCCGCGTCGTCATCGTCACGGCCGTCGGCGAGGAGGCCCAGGTCGACTACGGCGACGGCCCGATGGTCCGGCCGCCCGGCGGCGGGAAGCACCGGCGCACGCGCCTGTTTGTCCTGACGCTGGGCTACTCGCGTAAGGCCGTCTATCTGCTCACGTGGCAGTCGAGTACGCGGATCTGGGCGCAGCTGCACGAGCACGCCTTTCGCGTCCTCGGGGGCACGCCTCGTGTGCTCATCCTCGATAACCTGCGCGAGGGCGTGCTCACGCCCGACATCTACGACCCGACGCTCAATCCGCTCTACCGCGACCTGCTGACGCACTACGGCGTGACGGCGCTGCCGTGCCGCGTCCGTGATCCCGATCGCAAGGGCAAGGTCGAACGCAGCGTCGGCCACGCCAAGCAGACGCCGCTCAAGGGGCAGCGTTTCGAGTCGATCGAGGCGGCGCAGGCCTATCTCGATCGGTGGACGGCGCACTGGGCTGACACGCGCATCCACGGCACCACCTCGAACGCCGGCCGCCGCTGACGCTCCGGCAGGTCGACCCGCTCATCCGTCAACTCACGCTCTATCGCGATCTCATCGATCGCACGACAGGAGACCCAACATGACGCTCCCCGAACTCGACGCGGCGCTGCGTAAGCTGCGCCTTTCCGGCATGGCCGATGTCCTCGAGGCCCGACTGCGCCAAGCGCAGCAGACTCGGCAGGCGCCCATCGACCTGGTCTCGGCGCTGGTCGGCGACGAGCTGCTGCGTCGTCAGGATCGTTTGCTCGCGCGCCGGCTCCAGCAGGCCCGCTTCCGCGACGCCGAGCGCACGCTCGATACCTTTGACTTTGGCTTCAATCGGAAGATGCCCCAGGCCCTCATCCACGAGCTCGCCACCGGGCGCTTCATCGCGCAGCGCGAGGACGCGCTGCTCCTCGGGCCGCCCGGCACCGGCAAGAGTCATCTCGCGCAGGCCATCGGCCGGGCCGCGATCCTCCAGGGCTACCGCGTCTGCTATCGCGAGGCGCACATCCTGCTCGAAGAGATCACCGAGGCGAGCCTCGAGGGCACGCGCAAAGCGCTCATGCAGGAGCTGACCACGGTGCCGCTCCTCATCATCGATGACCTCGGCATGCGCAAGCTGCCGCACACGGCCGCCGAGGATCTCCTGGAGGTGATCATGCGCCGCTACGAACGCGCCTCGACGCTGCTCACGTCGAACCGACCCGTCGACGACTGGGGCAAGCTGCTTGGTGACACGGCGGCGGTCACCGCGCTCCTCGACCGGCTCCTCCATCACGCCCACGTGCTCAAGTGCGGACCGCGCAGCTGGCGCACCAAGGTGCACACTGACTTGCGGCCGGAGGGCCTGCCGCAGTAGAACTCAGGCCGTCTCGACGCCGGCGAAAAAATGGCCGGTTTTGGACGTCGACGAAATGGCCGGTTTTGACCCGTCCACCGAGGTCGAGTGGACGGCAGTGCACGAAGCGGAGCGCTGTAACCGCTTGCCCCTCAAACGGTTATCATCGGAAGTCCAGCGCCATCAGCCACTTGCAGAAACGCGTATCTCCGAATTCGAATCCCTGCCTCCCAGCCAGCCTAAGCCCAGCCGTCATATCTGAAGGCGAGAGCTCGCGAGGAAGTCGAGCCGCCACTCACGTGTCCGGGCGCGCCATGGATTTCGTCACGAACAGAACCGAGATTGTCGAGGACATTGAGGGGAGCGTCAACCTGGGAGACGACGCCGCGGCCTGCCGCATCGTGGTAGCTGGCGCGGCAGACCGGTGCCGGGCTTCGGTTGCCTTCGCAGCGTCGCGCGCGGTTCACATTCACGCCGATCGTTGACGGTGAGTCATACGTGCTGAACGACGTCGCGGTCTTTACCGGCGACACCTTGTTCACGAACGGTGTGGGTCGTCCGGATTTCCATGCCGACCCGGACGCCGCACGTGACCGCGCACGTGCCCTGTTCGGGTCCCTGACTCGTCTACAGCAGCTGCCCTCCCAGCTGCTCGTCTTGCCGGCACACACGAGCGAACCGATTGCGTTCGATGGGCACGCCGTCGGCGCACCGCTGCAGGACGTGGCAACGTGGCTGTCTAAATGGATCGTGTCGAAGTCAGCATTCGTAGAACGTCTCACCTCGAACCTTCCGCCAACGCCACTCAACTCCGCTCGCATCGTCGAGCTCAACGAAGCCGGTGAGTTTGCGACGGGTGACCCGACCGACCTGGGAGCGGGTGCCAACCGATGCGCCGTTAGGTAATCGATTGTCCGGTTCATCAACATCCTGGCGACTCGAACGCCCCAAAACGCCATGAGCATTGATTCCCTGCCGCTTCTGCAGCACGCGCTTGCATCGCCTTCGGCGTTCACGCCCGACTCGATCACCAGTGTCGAGATTGTACCGGGGCTCCCGGTCGGCGAGGCAGCGATTCCTGTTCAATGTCGGACGCTAGATTGACGGCGCCCCAACGCAACGCTACTGTAGACCTAGGGCCACGACCATGCCGAGTCGACTAACGACGTCCTCCGATTGGCCGGCCATCGACTTCCGCGAACTGCCCTGGGGAACACACCTCTGCCACTTCTACGCGACCCCACAAGATCTTCTCGATACGTTGACGCCATTCTTCAAGGCGGGTCTGGAGAAGCATGAGTACTGCCTGTGGGTCGTGTCGCCCAGCTTGACGACAGAGCAGGCGGTGGCGGCTTTGCGGAGCGGCATTCCGGATGTCGATCGGCACGTGAGCGCGGGCGCACTCGAGATCGTCTCCAGCCCGGAGTGGTATCTGCACGACGGCAAGTTCGACTCGATTCGCGTGATTGAGGCGTGGCAGGACAAGCTGGAGGGCGCGTTGGCGCGCGGCTATTCCGGCCTGCGGATCAACGGCAACGAAGACTGGTTGAGCGACGAGCTCTGGCCTGACTTCGCTGCGTATGAGCGATCGCTCCACGAGTGGGTCCGCGGGCGACCCATGATCGTGATCTGCAGCTATCCGCTCCGTGAGGGGGCGATCCAGGTTTTGGACGTCGCGCGGGCGCATCAGTTTGCCCTGGCCAAACGACTTGGCCAGTGGGAGGTTCTTGAAACACCGGAGTTGAAAGCCGCGGACGAACAGGCGCGCTACAGAGAGTTGTTCGAGACGTCCCACGATGCGATCGTGCTCCTCGATCCCAAGGGTCGGATTCTCGATATCAACCGGCGCGGCGAAGAGCTTACGGGGTACTCGCGCGTCGCTCTGCTCTCGATGAATATGTTTGAGGCGCTTCTGCTGCCTGAGGACGCGCCGGTGCTCACCCAGATGCTGGCCGACGTGGACGACCGAGGCGCGCGGGAATACCGGATCCGGTGGCGGACGAAGCAGGGCGACGTCCTTTACATGGACGGAAGTGCCGTTGCACGGCGGTCGCGCACGGGGCAATTCGTCGCTGCGTTCTGCACCCTTCGGGATGTGACGGAACGCACCAAGAACGAGGCAGACACCCGCGAGCGGGTCGAGGCGGCCCGCGAAGAGGAGCGAACACGAATCGCGCGCGAGCTTCACGACGAGTTAGGGTCCACGCTGACCAGGGTCCGATGGGACATCGAGGCGCTGGAAAAGGAAGTGACAACCGCATCGCCACAGCCCTCACCGGCGGTTCACGAGCGATTCTCGGACACCGCGCGCCTGGTCGAGTCGACCATCGAGCGCGTCCAGCGGATAGCCGCCGAGCTGAGGCCCACCATCCTGGACGATCTTGGCTTGGTCGCCTCGCTCGAATCGCTGGTCCAGCAGTTTCAGCGCGCGAGCGGGATCACGTGCCGGCTCGACGTTCTTCTGGACGACGGAGACGGCGGCGCCACGCGCGAACAGGCGACTGCGCTGTTCCGCATCGTCCAGGAAGCGCTGACAAACGTCAGCCGGCACGCGCGCGCGAGCGTGGTCAACATTGTCCTGGAACAACGCGATGGTGACCTCGCACTCGAGGTTCGCGACAATGGGGTCGGGATCGACCCTGAGGACAGTGTGAAGCCCAGTGCTCTTGGTGTGCTCGGCATGCGCGAGCGTGCGGCTTTGGTGGAGGGGCACCTTGACATCTCCGGTCGTCCCGGGAAGGGAACAGTTCTCAGCGTCCGCATCCCAATGAGGAGCATGCCACGGCCAAGATCCTGATCGTCGATGACCATGCCGTGGTGCGCGAAGGACTCAAGCGAATGCTCGAGCTCGGCGGACGTCGTGACGCGTTCGGTGACGCCTCGACGGCGGCCGAAGCGCTGACCTTAATCACTCAGCAGCACTGGGACATCGTCGTCCTGGACATCTCGCTCGGCAGCTCCAGCGGCCTAGAACTTCTCCACGCGATTCGGAAACTGCGGCCACGGCTGCCGGTGCTCGTACTGAGTATGCACGGCGAAGAGCAGTACGCACGGCGGGCCTTTCAAGCCGGCGCGTCAGGCTACATCATGAAAAACAGCCCGAGCGCCGAGCTCGCGACCGCCATACACAAAGTGGCCCGTGGCGGCAAGTACGTGAGCGCGAAGTTGGGCGAGGCACTGGTGGCCAATTTTGACCCGAACGCCAATCTGCTTCCTCACGAACGGCTGTCGCAACGGGAGTTTGAAGTACTTCGGTTGCTGGCATCGGGAAAAGCCGTCTCTGAGATCGCCGAGATGCTATCGCTGAGCGACAAGACGGTCAGTACGTATCGCGGCCGAATACTCGAGAAACTTCAGCTGAAGACGACGGCCGACCTCGTTCGATACGCCCTCGAGCACTCGTTGATTGCGTAGCTGCTCAACGGAGCGCCAGTGGCCGCTTCCGGCGTGTAGGGCCGGCCTGACATCGATGTGAGCGACATTCCGACATCGGATGTTGACGTCGCCGATACCCTCGACTCTCCGCGGAGGGTATCGATGGAGGCATGAGTACCTCCGCCGGTCGCGCAGTCCTCATCGTGAATGACGATGCGGATCACGCGCAGTCTCTGAGCGTCCTGCTCCAACAGTCCGGATTCGCCCCCACCATCGCGGTCGACGGCGTCGAGGGCCTCGAAAAGGCGCGTCAATGCGAACCCGACGTGATCGTCTGCGACATCAACATGCCGCGCATGGACGGGTTTTGGCTTTGCCGTGCCGTGAGAGCTGACGACGATCTGCGAGAAACGCCGATCCTGCTAATCACGGCTCTTCTCAAAGGCAGCGACAACATGGTCAAGGGGTTGAGCGTTGGAGCCGATGACTTCCTCGAACTTCCTTACGAGCCTATTCGGCTCATTGCCAAAGTGACGCGGCTGGTCGAGCGCCGGCAGGTGAAGAGTGATTCGAAGAAGCGGCTGCGAGCGCTCTGTGTGGCGCTTGCGGACCTCGTAATTGTGCTGGATCGAGATGGCCGGGTCCACAACGTGGAGCAGACGAAGAGTGGGGTCCTGTACCGTCCGGCAGCGAAGATGATCGGACGTACGCTCCGCGAAATGATGCCGGAACACGCCGATCGCTTCTTGCCTGAGATCCATCGGGTCCTCGCATCCGAACAACCTCACAACGTCGAATACTGGCTGGACATCGAAGGCGAGATGAAGTGGTTTGAGGCCACGGTTTCACCGCTGTCTGACAATACGGTGTTCTGGGTGGCACGGGACGTAACCGAACGGAAGGTGCTGCGGGACAAACTGGCGCAGGCGCAGAAGATGGAAGCTGTGGGCAGACTGGCGGGCGGCATCGCCCACGATTTCAACAACATCCTGACCGCAATCGGCGGATTCGGCGCGCTCGTGGCGGGCGCATTGCCGCCCACCAGTCCTCTTCGGGCCGACGTCGAAGAGATTCTTAAAGCAGCAACGCGAGCGTCGACCTTGACTCGTCAGCTCCTGACGTTCAGTCGAAAGCAGGTGCTGCGGCCGGAGCTCGTGGACGTAAACCGAGTCGTTGCCAGTCTGGAGCCCATGCTCCGGCGGCTTCTGCACGAAGACATCGAACTTCGAACGGAACTTGGGATGGGCCTGGGATACGTCCGCGTCGATAGCAATCAGCTCGAGCAGGTGCTGCTGAATCTCGCGGCCAATGCCAAAGACGCCATGCCAGCCGGAGGGGTGCTGACAATCAAGACGGCCCGCGACGAAGTGTGCCCCGCCCCTGACCAGCGGCCCGAGAACCGGGAAGGCGACTACGTTGTTCTGGAAGTCTCGGATACGGGCATCGGAATGGACGCGGAGACTCAGGCTCACCTATTCGAGCCGTTCTTTACCACGAAGGAACCTGGTAAGGGCACGGGCCTCGGCCTCGCCACGGTCCACGGCATCGTAGAACAGAGCGGCGGATTCATTTCCGTTCAGAGCGAGCCGCAGCACGGGACGTCGTTCAAGGTGTTCCTTCCCCGGGTGGTGGAGGCGCCGCTCGTCACGGCCGTGAAAGATCGCGAGGTTACAGGCGGCGATGAGACGATTCTCGTCGTGGAAGACGACGCAACCATCCGCACACTGGCGCGGACGGTGCTGACCAGATGGGGTTACAGGGTTTTGGTCGCAGCAGATGGAATGGACGCTTTTCGTGTCGCAGCCGAGGAGGGCCGCTCCATTGACCTTCTGCTCACCGATGTCGTGATGCCAAGCCGCGGCGGGCGAGCATTGGCCGAGGACATTCGTCGCCAGCACACGAACGTCCGTATCCTTTACATGTCGGGATATCCGGACGACACGATCGCGCATCACGGTGTTCTCGATTCAGCGACGCCGTTTCTGCCAAAACCGTTTACTCCTGACGAATTGCTGATCGCGGTGAAGTCGGCATTGAACGGCGGGAGCCGCTGATTGCGCGCACGGTCACCCGGGAGGATCCTAACTAATAGTCGACGACGATCTGCCACATCTCTGCGTCCTGCGGCGCCTGATAACGCTGCATGTCGTGGAGTGGTTCGATTGGGCGCAGCTCGAGGGACACCGCTTCCTGAACGTGCCGGACCATCCACATGAGGCCGTCCGGGACCCACGTCCGTCGAGCGCCTGTTCGCCGACGCCCGGCGCAGTATTTGCGATGGCATCCCCGAGAGGCCCAAGTGAGCGTCAAGGGCCGAGTCTCTGCCTCTCGGTGGCTCGATCTCGTACGCTTC